>Ga0068856_100001982_pt1 | contig 21352 bp, 25 predicted proteins | sample KBSCornC62_FD_66595 | JGI IMG/M metagenome (GOLD analysis project Ga0068856, IMG submission 66595) | Corn rhizosphere microbial communities from Kellogg Biological Station, Michigan, USA - KBS Corn C6-2 | ecosystem: Host-associated > Plants > Roots > Rhizosphere > Soil ... | reverse complement strand
CGACCCGGTCGCGATCTGGAACGCTATTTAAGCGAAATACGGAAAAAGGCCAAAGTACCAACTTTGGCCTTTTTCGCGCTATTTTGGAAACTTCTTCAGATAGTCATTCAGAGCATAATCCCGCTTATGCCAATCACCATCGCCTACCCTACTTTCACTAAATGCTACGTGAAGTGGTGCATCAGCTACGTGGGCTTCCCTAGAAGAACGCTCTATACCTAGCAGCACGAGCCTGCGGGGATTTCCTGTCTGTAGACGCCGCAAACGGTCTATAAGATCTTCAGCCCCGCCAATTTTCACATACATCCCATCCCCGTCTTCCTCCAAGAAGTACACCAAACTCCGGCATTCCGCCTGCATGCGCTTGAGAAGCACATGACACGGATTGCAAAAGAACTTACCCCTAGAAGCAGATTTTAGGCACGGACGGTACGCGCACCTGCGATATGAGGTCTCAGTCATGCCTCATTTTAGCTGTTCAGGCGCATACTGCGACAGCCACCACACTGCCCATTCTGTCTTATCTTCTATCCGCTGACCGCACGGCTGGGAAATACTCCACAGCTCCAGATTCTCTGGACGGTTATCGTCACGCTGACCGTTCTTGTGATGCACGTTCTCGTGGGACTTTAGCTCGCGCCCAAGCAACCCTTCCATCACTACCCGGTGCTCACCTATATACCGCTGCCGTACCTTGTCATACACCAGCCTGTAGCCATCAGGGTTGATGCCCTTATCATTACCGCGCTGCTCACGGCGCGCGATTGAGCACTGCGGCTTTCCTTTATGCAGAGTAAGCGGTACCACGCCGCAATTAGCGCACGTGAACGTACCGGCCTCTTCATCCACAGCGATGCGCTTGTGCAGGTGCCGCCGGTAGGCCCCCGCCTTAATGACCGGGCGTCCCGTCGAACAGACCGGGTATATACCGTTGAACGCTATCGGTACGACCCCGCATTCCCTACACGTGAACGTACCCGCCTCTTCATCAACCGCCAGCTTGCGATGAATCCACTTTCCCATAAAAGCTAGTGTATCCCCTCAACTCAGGGGAAAACGGACTTTTGGTTAATTCGGTTTGCAGGGGGGAATTCCGGAATACGCAAAAAACGGCTTTTTCGAAAATCGCAGCCGGTTGTTTTCTGTCGTCAGTTCTCGCGGCGTGCCACGGCGTCAAGGCAGAACTTGAACCACTGGTGCCCGCTGTCGTTCTCGGCAACACGGCGCGCGTACTCTGCCCCTTCGGGGTCCATCGAGTCGAACAACGCGACCTGATACTTAACGCGCGCCGCCTGCTTAGGCGTAAGAAGCCCGGACAGCAGCGCGATCGTGATGCCGCCGGTCCAGTCGGCGTCCGGGTTCCTGCTGCGCATCAGCGTCAGTACCCGCCGCGTTTGCAGTGCAGGCAGTTGACGCCGCCCTGCATGCTGCCCTCCGTGTCGCTGACCGCAGCCGTGAACGTCCAGCCCCGGTAGCCGGGGCGCAGGTTCAGCTCGTAGAGCCGGGCGTAAAGCGACGTGTGGAAGTGGGCGTCGATGCCGTTGTCGCCGGGATTGTCCGCGAAGATGCCCATCAGGTCGCGCAGGAACACCGCCTCGTCCTCGGTAAGGCCGGTGATGTCGTACGTGGCGGGCGGGAGGGGCTTCGGTACAGGACCGCGCCGGGTGACTTCCATCAGGATTCCTTTTCGAACAAGACGGCCAGGTCACCGCCGGAGAACGGCTTCAGCTTGCGGCCGGACAGGAGCAGCGACATGAGAGACGCCTCACGCTCCGCGATAACGCGCGTGTAGGACGGGTATCCCAGGCCGTAGCTAGATCCCTCGGAATGCACGATGTACACCCCGGAGCTGTTGTTGTCGCTGTCGGTTCCGTGGATCACTCTCATGGGAGTGCCGTTCTCCGCGATGTTCATGCGGCAGATCCTATCAGCTTGAGTCCGGCCAGTTGACGAAAGGCTCGTCGGTGTCCACGCCGATGTGCACGCTGAAGCCGGGAGAAGACAGGATGTCCGTGGACATGCAGGACGCGAGCGCTTGAGTTGCCTCCCTCGCCTCGCTCGCCGGCACCAGCACGATTATCTGGTCATGGACGGGCAGGAGCGGGAGCTGGCCCCAGCGCGTGCGCTGCCATTTGATGATCCCGTCAACCAGGAGTTCCCTCGCGGTGCCCTGGATAGCGCCGTTGCCGGCCGCGTGCTCGCCGTTGGTGATGTAAACGTTCCGGCCCGAGTACGTCTGGTAAACCAGGTGGCTGCCGCCCTGGGCCGGGTTCGCCTGGCTGTAGTTGGTGCCGGTCTGGTAGTTCCTCCACGCCCGCGAGCCGTCCTTGAACCACTTGCGCATGCAAGTGTCCCACCAGGTGTAGTCAGGCGCGACGGAGTTGAACGCGTCCCAGACCTTCTGCATCAGCTCAACGTCGCACCCGACCTGGTCAGCAGCGGTAGACGGGCCGCCTCCGAACAGGCGGGTGAACGTGCCGCGCTTGGCCTGGTAGCGGTGCTCTTTGGTTGCGCCTTCGCCGTGCGCGGTGTGGGCCGTGAGCCAGTGCAGCCCGAGGTGGGCTTTCCCTTCGCCGCACGGGCACCACTGGCCTTCGTCCTCGTACACGAACTCGCCGCACTTACGGCACTGGCTGCTGGTCTCCGCTTCGTACAGGCCCTTGTCACCGGACAGCGCTGCCGCTACGCGGATCTCGCAGCCCTCGAAGTCGGCGCTGATGCCGCGCATCTCCGTGAGCACGCCGTAGTTTTCGTCGGTGACCGTCCACTGCCCGTCGATCAGAGCGAGGTAGAACGCCCCGGCCTTAACGCACGCGCGGACGCCTCCCTGCCGGGAGAACTGCTGGCCGTTGGGGCGCACGCAGCTCATGCGGCCGGTCTTGGCGTTGATCGTGTACACGGTGGGCCGCATGATGCTATCGCCGTGGGTGCACAGGTTCTTGAGCGGACGGAGCAGCAGCCCTAGCTTGGTCACCGATCCCCGGTAGTCCACGATGTTACGGGCCAGGAGATCGCCGCGCTTCGCGATCGGCTCCAGCGATTCCTTGCCGGCCGTGGGCAGCTTCGTCTTCCGGTTCAGCTTCAGCTTGTAATCGTGCGCCAGCAGGTATTCGAGTACGTCCTTGGACGAAGACGGGTTGACGATAGCCCCGCCGGTCAGCTTCTCTACCTGGTTGCGGCTCTCGTCCTGGATGTTCTCCGTCAGCGTGAGCTGGTCATCGATCTGCGCCTCGTCCAGCGGGAACCCGTCCATCGCCGCGCGGGCACATGACATCTGCGTCAGGCGCTCGCGCTCCATCACGTCGGAGCCGACAGGCAGCGGAGGGAGAACGCGCAGGACTGCGGCGAGATCGAGTACGTCCGACCCCGCGTAGCGGATCATCACGACCGCGTTCTTGTTTACCTGGTGCCAGCCGTTGCGCTCGGGAGGCGTGGTGTTGTCGGTGCGCATGAGGCAGCCCATGGCCTTGAACAGCGCGTTCTTCTTCTCTTCGGCTCCGGGGCTGACCGCGTGCTCGCGCAGCAGGTCGTGCGCCAGTTCCTTGAGCTTGTCCGCCTCGGAACCGCAGAGCTTGGGGTCGGTCAGCTTCGCCCTGACTACGGAGTCGTACAGTTTGGCCCAGAGCTGGTCCCAGGAGATCAGGCCGGCCTTGACGACAGGACAGGCGTCTGCGGTAACCGAGTGCGCCCATACCCTCCTGGCCGACTGGAGCGCCCACGCCGCGATGCACATCTGGAGGTTGTCGTCAGCGTCGAACACCACGGCCATCTCTTCGCCGCCTAGCTGGACAGTGCGAAGCTCGTAGTAACGGTGGCCGATCCAGTAGCCCGAGGTTTCGGTGTCCAGGCCCAGATCTTCAAGGTAGTGCTCAAGTATCTCTAGCGCATCCGTAAGAGTTACGGTCTTCACGATGCCGTCACGGAACACGACAGCAGGCAAAGGGATGTATCCCTCGGCGGCTTCATCGATCTTCTGCTGCTTAGCGTTTACCGCTTCCTGCCTGCGGGCCAGTGCCCGGTTTTCCTTTTCGGCCAGCCGCTTGGCCTTCAGGTAGGCGGACCTGCACGACCGTGCACGCTCGTCCAGCTTCACGCGCTTTGACTTCGGCCTCCGCTTAGGCGGCTTGCACAGCGGCCTGTTCTTGTGGTCGCACTCGTCGTTTCCGCACCCAGGCTCAAGTCCCATCGGAGGATGCATGTCGAGAAACGACACGGCGTCCGCGCGGGCCAGTACATCCTCTGATGACATGCCAGAACTTTATCCCACTAAATCATCTCGAAGTTGTCGAACTCAGAAATGTCTTGACTTCGTCGTCGTCTCAAACCCTTGGGAAAGTCACCCAAGGGGTCTTTGAGACGCTTCCGAACGAGGAGTTTGCGACGCGGTAAGACGGGGCTAAGACGCTTTTTGCGACACCTTGCCGCCGCTGGTACGGTCTGGAATATGACCAAGTTCCAGCTCCCCACTGCCCTCATGGGCATCGCCCAGGACATGATCGTCAAAGGCTGGCAGCCGGTGTGGTGCCCGGCCCGCGCCTCCGGTTCTTTCTCCCCGCTGCCGGGCTGCACGGGAGGCGTGGAGTACCCCGCTGTCCTGCCCCAGCCCTCCGGTCCCCACAAGCTCGCGTTCCGCCCGCCTCTCAACGTGGTGATGCTGGACGTGGACGACTACGACGACAAGCACGGCATGGACACGATCGACCAGGCTGAGGGCTGGCTGGGCAGGCTGCCGGACACGTACCGGGTAACTTCCCGAGGCTACGACAACCCGTCCGGCCGGTACATGTACAGGATTCCCGCCGATCTCACAGTCACCGACTCTTCCCTCTACCAGTTCGCCGGCCCGGACACCGGGCGCACCGACGTGGAGATCGTACGTACAGGGCACCGCTTCTCGTGGGCACCGGGCGACTACCACTACAAGAACGACGAGGTAATCGTCTGCTACGACCCTGACGGGGACAGCATGGACGAGATGCCCGCCGTGGACGACCTGCCCGAGCTGCCGGAGAAGTGGGTCACCTACCTGCGCAACCCGCCGGTACCGCAGCAGCGCGAAGCGTACACGAGGCCCAGCGACGGGGCCGAGTGGTGGCTGAGCCAGGCGGACGGTTCTCTCGGGACTGACGCTGAGCTTTCCAGCTTCGCCTACAACATGCTGCTGTCGCGGGTACCGGAAGACGAGATCTGGGAGCAGTGGCAGCGCGTGGCCGTGGCGCTGAATCCTGCGGAGCCCTGGGAGCACAGGGACTTCGAGCGCCACCTGGGCAGCCGCGCCCAGAACAAGGCCGCTGACATCCTCGCGCACCAGGACTCGGAGACCGACTGGTTCAAGGGCACGGGCGCGGACCTCGAAAGGATCTACCAGCAGGCCAAAGAGGGATACGACAACAAGCAGTCGCTCCGGGCCGTAGTCGAGCCCGAGATCCCCTTCGACCGTGAAGTCCTCCAGCAGATCGCCGCGCCCGCCGCTATTTTCTTCGATGAAGACGACGAAGAGGAAGACGGCTACTTCAAGCCGGCCGGGCCGAAGACAACCGAGCAGATCATCCGCTCGCTGCCGGAGTACGACAGGCTGCTGTGGCAGGAAGTCGCCCGGACCCAGGCGAAGACCGACGCGGCGAAGATCCTCGCGGGGGAGTTCAAGGGGTACGAGGCCATCGGAGGGCTGCCCGACCCTCCCGACCCGTCGCTGCTGAAAGTCGAAGGCAAGAACCACATTTCCGGCAGCGTCGTGGCGGACAGGAGCATCACCGTGCTGTCGGGGCACCGGGCGGCGGGCAAGACCTGGGTGTCGGCGCTGTGGGCGGCGCAGGTCATCCGGGCCGGGGGGCACGTCATCTGGACGGACTTCGAGCGGCAGCCGCACGGCCTTGCCGCCAAGCTCCGCGTGCTGGAGGTACCGCAGCACCTCACGGACGGCTACCTGCACTACACGAGCAAGCTCCCGCCGGCGGAAAGGCTGGCCGCTGATATCGGCCAGTACGCGTTCGGAGGGAAGCCGGTCCTGTTCGTAGTCGATGCCTTCCGGGGGCTTCAGAACACGATCGCTCCGGGGTCGTCCGCCAACGACGGCGACGCGGTGGAGCAGGTCTACCTTTCGTACCTGAACCCTGCGTGCGCTGCGGGCGCTACCGTCGTGCTGCTGGACCACATGTCCAAGACCGGGGACGCCGGGACGTTCGGCTCGGAGCGGAAGGAATCAGCGGCGGACTACGTGGTCAAGGTGGAGCAGACCGTGCCGTTCACCAAGACGCAGCCGGGTTTCTCCAGCCTCACGTGCACCAAGGACAGGTACGGCGTGACCGCGCACGGAACCGCGATCGGCTACCTGTGGATGCCAGGGGACGGTTCTAAGTCAGGTCCGTCGATCGACCAGTACCCGCACAAGGTGACGCTGAGGAACTGGTCCCCGCAGGAGTCCGAGGAGGCGGCGGCTGTCGAGCTGAGCGCCAAGGGCCAGCGGGAAGTCGCGGTGACCGAAGTCGTACTCAACAACCAGCTCAGGTTCGGCCCGCGCGAGCTGGGCCGCCACGTGTTCGACGTTTACCCCGAGCTGTTCGCCACGCCCAAGGCGGCAACGGACTTCGCCGGCCGGATGGCCAGGGAGGGGAAGCTGCTGAAGGAAGAGGGCAAGGACGGGAAGTACGAGGTGCCCCCGCACGTCTTCACCATGCCGGGACGTGATGTCTTCGGCAACCGGAAGGCAGGGGTCAACCTCGATCCCAGCTCCCTGATCGGAGACGGGGAATAACGGAGAGTGACGTGCGGTTGGGTTCAGACATGAGTACAGAACTCGCGACACTTACCAACACTAGTCCCTTCGAGGGAATCAAGCACGCCGACCCTGAGACAGGCGAGACCTACTGGCTTGCCCGTGAGATGCACGAGCTTGCCGGATACGCAGAGTGGCGGGATTTCGACAGCCTCATTCGCCGGGCCATCACGGTGTGCGAGGAAGTCTTCCCAGGTCAACCCATGATTGTGCCCAAGCACAACCAAGTAGCGCGGGGCTTCGGAGGTACGCAGCTCCAGCAGGACTACCGGCTCACACGTTACGGAGCGCTCATGACGCTCAGCCGGTCGGACAAGCCTGAGCTAGCGGACTACTTCGTAGTGCAGACGATGTACGCGGAGAACGCACAGAGGGCAGAGGTGCTTAAACTGAAAGTAGCACCTGAACCGCCAAATATAGCACAAGCGCTGGGCGCAAAGGATCTGCGTCAGACGGGAGTCATTCTTCGTCAGATAGCCCAGCTTGATCCTTCCGTTCAGACGCTAGCCTTCACGCTGGCTACCTCCCCGCGTCCGGTAGGGGAGCCTCCGTCCATGGATCTCAAGCAGCAGATCGAAGATCTAGAAAAGCGTGCAGCGGCAGCCAGCCTGGCCCTGGCTAACGAAGCGGTCCAGTGGCAGAACCGTCTTAGTGAAGCGGGCAACCAGGCAGCGCGCAGGGTGGCGGGCACAGGCGACGCGCAAAACCAGCGTCTCTTGCAGACAGGAGATGAACTGACAGGGGCTACTCGTGAGATCAACAGTGCGCCTAAGACTAAAGCTGAACTGCTCGCGCGGTTGCGTCCCGTGGCTGACGACAACTTCGTAGAGCCCGAAAAGTATCGAGACGAAAAGCCGCGAGGCTAGGGAATAACCACACCATCCCCTCTGTTGCACTCTCTGACAAGGCCATCGAACCAAGACAAGGGAGCACCTGTGGCCAAGTACAGCATCGAACTGGAAGTTACCGAGGATCACTTCGACCGCGCCATACCCGGCGACCAGTGCAAGTGCACGCTGGGCCAGTCGATCCACGACGCGCTGAACGTCATCATGCCCGAGCTGGGCCTTACCGACGTGGACCCCAACACCATCAGCGTCAACCCGGCCGAGGCCGGCGGCGAGCCCTGCGTTGGCGTGTCCATGGTCGGCACCAAGGACGGCAACAAGTCCTACGTGCGGTTCCTGCTGCGCGAGGCAGCGGCGTTCAAAGTGGCATATACCACAGACAACCGCACGACCGCCGTGATGAAGCGCAAGGCCGCCCGCGCACCGTACGTGCTGCACGCCACCGACGTGTCAGTGCGCACGTCCCGCGAGGGCAAGACCACGGTCGGCGGCAGGGGAGTCTTCACCCCCGAGGGCCACATCAAGCAGCTCGCCACCTACGGGGCGATGCGCTCGGAGACGGCGCAGGAAACGGTGACCTACGTGAAGGACAAGCTGGCCGCGAAGAAGGCGGACAACACCCTGCCGTACAAGCTCACCCCTCACCTGAAGAAGGTAGCGGAGCAGGCGGCGCAGGACTCGTTCCAGGCCAAGGGCACGCAGACCAACCGGCAGCCCCCCATCCACGTGTACCGTAACCGGCGTTTTCACGCCTGAACAAGCCGCTGGCAGCCCCCGCTCAGCATCCGATACCTAAGTCAAAGTACAGCGGACGGATTCTGACACGGAAGCGGGGGCTGCCAGCCTTACCGCTGAAGGGGGGAAGCATGCTCTGGACGATCGGCCACTCGACACTTACCGAGCAGCAGTTCACCGCGATCCTCAGGGCCGCCGGCATAGAACATCTCGTAGACATCCGGCACTTCCCCGGCTCACGGTACAACCCGCAGTTTAACTCCGAGCGGATGCAGGTCTGGCTGCCCGCTGCGGGGATCTCCTACCGGCACGAGGTACGGCTGGGCGGCTACCGCAAGGCCATCGAGGGCTACGTGTCCCCGAACACCTCGCTGCGCGTGAAGTCGTTCCGCAACTACGCGGACTACATGGGCGAGAGCCCTGAGTGGAGAGCCGCGATGGCCGAGCTGCTGGCCGAGGCCGCGCAGTACAAGACGGTCATCATGTGCTCGGAGGCCCAGTACACCCGGTGCCACCGCAGGCTCGTAGCCGACGCGTGCCTCCTGCTGTACGGCGAGAAGGTCCGGCACCTGCGCAGGTACGGAGACCCGGAGATCCACAGACTCACCTCCGGCGTGCGCACGACCGGGCTGTACGTTCTCAAGTACGACCAGTAGAAAGGATTGACGTGATAAGATGCCTTTTTCAGTTCAGTGGTTTACCGCCCTGGGAATCTTCGCGGCGATCGTGTACCTGGCAGCGCTGGCTGTCGCTTACTGGAAGAGGTAGTAGAGTATGACCGGGCACGAGCCCACCAGACGCGGAGGAATCCGCCGGACGGGGATAGCTCAAAATGTGGACCAGAGGAGCAATCGCGAAACGGGTAGCGCTGCCCGCAGCGAGGATACTCCCGAGGCCCTAGGTCAGAGCGCCAGTCGGATCAACTGGAGACGAGCGGTTCGAATCCCTCACCCCGTACAAGTTCACCTGAATGAAAAGCTGGGCCTTCCCGAGTGCCCGTACGTAATCCGGTGGCGCATCGAGTTCCCCTTCGGGAGCATCCGGGTTCATCACTGGCTGGCCAGCGACGACGACCGGGCACGGCACGACCACCCGTGGTGGTTCCTCACGTTCGTAGTCAGGGGCGGCTACACGGACGCCGGGGAGAAGCTGAGCCAGGCCGAGCACCTGCGCGCACCCTGCGTCCGCTTCCGCCCCGCCCTGCACCGGCACACCGTGTTCCCCGACCCCGGCGGCGCGTGGACTTTGCTTGTCACGGGACGGCCTTTGCGCAAATGGGGATTCTACTCCGGCGGTAAGTTCATCAAGGCGAACAAGTGGTTTCTGAGTTACGGGCACCATCCCTGCGAATAGGAGAGAAATGAGCGAGACCCGCGAAGTACAAGTCAAGGCCAAGCACATCCGCAAGGGGCGCGCGGGCAAGCCCGGCTGCTGCGCGATGGCCCTCGCCCTCCAGGACGCATTCGACGGCCAGCCCGTGTCCGTGGGCATCATAAGCACGGTCGTGTTCGAAAGCGGGGTGGGACAGCGTAGCTACTGGAGCCTGGACGAGCACAGCCAGGACTTCATCACCTGGTTCGACAAGGTGAAGCGCAAGGACCGCAAGGACTGCCCGCAGCTCCAGCCGTTCACCGCCGTTCTCACGAGGAAGCTGTTCTGATCTTCCCGCGTAACTTATGTCCGGTTTGTTATACTCCGGGCATGACCACGCCACCGCCGTCTGACGGCACGGCTACCGCGCAGCCGAAGATAAAGAAGCGGCAGAAGCTTGAGCCGTCCGAGGGTTCTAACCTGGACCTGCTTTTCACCCAGCTCCCCGAGCTTGAGGCCGCGAAGAACGACGCCGAGGCCCGGCTGAAGGAACACAAGAAGAAGATCCAGCAGGAAATAGCCAGGGGCATCACCGACCCTGACGCCATGCCCGACGTGTTCGACATTCCCGCGTCGCCGTACGGTGCCTACCCTGCTTACACGCTTTCCGCGCGGCAGGGAGCGTGGCGGCTGAACGCCGAGGCGATGAAAGCCGAGGACCCCGGTACCTACGAGAAGTGGGCAGTGCAGGGCGACCCGTACTGGGAGCTTAGCCGCGTGCGGAAGAACCGGGTGAAGCGGTGATCACGCTCATTCTCGGTATCGTCATCGGTTTCGTACTCACGATGGTCATCGGCGTCGCTTACCTTTGCTGGCTGCTCAAGGGGGGCCTGTGGTAATGCGCGGCGACTTCGTACCCGGAGATCAGTTCTGCTTCGATGACGACGGCAACTGGCTGGGGCCTGAACTGGACGAACTCGACTGCGATCTCATAGACCTTCAGTTCGAGGAAGAATTCGGGGGCGACGATGCAGCCGAGTCTTGACGCCTGGGCAAAGCAGACCAGGACAGCCTCTCCCTTGCTGGCCATGAACGGGAACTCGGCGTGGGCGCAGCGCTATTCGCAGGAGCTTCGAGAGGTCGTAGTCAGGTATGCAGACAGGCTTCCGCGAAACGTCCAGCGGCACCTTGGGCCTAGTGAGCTGGGTCACCTTTGCGACCGCCAGCTCGTGGGAAAGATGGCTGGAGTTTCACTGTCGCGGGGAGACTCTAACAATCTGCACGACCCGTGGGCGTCGATCGTTGGCACTGCGATTCACGCTTTCCTCGAAGAGGCGTTCAAGTGGGAATCCACCCGGCTGATTGCGGAGTTCGTGAAGGCGGCTACCGGAATGGAGCCGGGCGTGCGCTGGCACACAGAAAAGCGCGTTACTCCTGACCCCGGCAATGCGGTACCGCATCCCGGTACCGCTGACCTGTACGATGCGCAGACGCTCACGCTGTGCGACCACAAGTGCCAGTCCGAGGGAGTCCGCGACAAGCTGCGCAGGCACGGCCCTCCTCACCACTACTTCATGCAGATGCTCTTGTACGCGGTGGGCTACATGCACGAAGGCTACGACGTGCAGCGGATCTGCCTGGTTTCCTGGCCCCGTACCCATTCCAGCCTGGACGACATGTACGTGTGGGAGCACGTCATCACGCCAGAGGACATCGCGCTCGTAGTCAGCCTCATCGAGAAGACAGAGGTACGGGAGCAGCTTGCGGTGCTGATGACGGCCGGCGAGCTAGATCTCTTCGACATCCCGGCGACCCCGAGCGACGAGGACTGCCAGTACTGCCCGTTCTTCCGCCCCGATGCCGCGCACAACCCTAACGTCAAAGGGTGCCCTGGCACGGCGGCGGGAACAAAACGGGCGGCTGCGTAGTTACCAGCCGGTATGACAACCCAACCGTACAAGCCGAAGCGGCCGAAGGGCAGAGAGTACCGGCTGCTGGACCGCCACCGTCCGTTCGAGCTGTTCCTGAAGTTCGGCGGCGGCATCTACACCGTGCACTTCCAGTTCTGCCGGCTCGTCATCCTCCTGGAATCGAAAGCGAGGAAGCGGTGAACCCCTACCAGGACGTAATCGACTGGCTGCGCTCGCCGGAGGGCGAGAAGTGGTCGGAGCAGCGGATGCGGACGGCTGCGTTCAGTTCTCCGCTGCCCATGGGCTGCTTCCACTGGAACCTGAACACCTTCGGGAACTGGCAGGGGCCGGTGTACATGGGCGGGATGTTCAGCGTGAAGGAAGACGTGGAATGAGCGAGAACACGGAGCCGATCCTTCCGCCCGCGCCCCTGCCGTGCGACCACCCCACCGCGACGTTCGACGTGCGCACGGGTCAGTGCCTGTGCGTCGTCTGCGCACGCTGCGGGAAGCACACCGGCAACAGCACCCAGGGCCACTACTGGTCGTACTGCAAGGTGACGGACGAGCTGCGGGACTGGCACTTCTGCTGCCCCGGCGACTGCGAGCTGGAGGCAGGCAGTGACGGCTGAGGACTGGTTCAACCTGTCTGTGATGTGGGCCAAGGCCAGGAACCGCGCTTATCCCGGCAGCGACCAGTGGCACACGTACGACGACATGGCCACTCACTGCTCCGGGATTTCGGCTGAATACCAGAGGCGGGAACGAGATGACGAGTGAGGACTGGTTCGACTTGGCATCAGTGTTCAGGCACGCCCGGAACAAGGCCCGCGCTAACGACGTGTACCTGGTGCTGGAGGCTATGGCCGACAGGTGCGACGACATCGCGGCGCGGAAGGCAGCGGAAGAGGGACGGTAAAACTGATAAATGCCGCGCTGGCGGGCGCTTAGAGGTATCCTGGTACTTGTCAGGCAAAAACGGACACATCGTCCCGAACCTCGTGATACAACTGAAGCCCTGACTGAACATCCCACATAGGGCATACAACAGGAGAACAATCAAAGATGCAGTTCGACCCGCAGGCTTACGCGGCCATCGCAGCTACCAACCCCCAGGCTGCCGCTGACTACCTCGCAGCATGTTCCGCCCCCGCCGCTCCCGCAGCCCCCGCCGCAGCTCCCCAGATCCAGGCACAGCCGCAGGCCCAGGCCCAGCAGGGCTACAGCAACCCCCTCGCTGCGAACCCCGCACCACAGCTCGCACGCGGCACCCTTGAGGACTTCTACAGCCAGCCGACCAGCGGCAGCGCTCCCTCGATCACCTCGAAGTTCTTCACCAAGCGGGCCATGGGCTCCTGGCTCTCCCTCGAAGTAACCCGCGACGTGACCAACGCTGACGTGCGCCAGCAGACCACCCCGCAGGGCCAGCCCCAGACCTTCCGCGACGGCAGGCCGAAGTTCGTGCTCGTAGTCCCGGTCAAGGTCACCGGCTCCAGCGACGGCACGCACGTAACCGAGTTCCCTGACGGCGAGGGCTCGCTGTGGGTCAAGGGCGTGCTCGCGGACGAGCTGCGCCGGGCGATGACCGCAGCGGGCGACCCGTCCGGCTACCCCAAGGGCGGCGCGCAGATCGTCATGCAGTCCGCCGGCGAGAAGGCGTCCAGGACTCCGGGATTCTCCGCTACCAAGCTCTACGCGCTCCAGTACGCAGGCCCGGTCGGCGTAGCAGCGGAGGCAATCGCAAACCCTACTACCCAGATCCCGTCTGCGACGGCTCCGGTCCCCTCGGCTGCGCCGGCTATATCGGCTGCTCCTGTGACTGCTACGCCGCCGACCCCCGCCTCTACGCCGGCCCTGACCTCTGTTCCGTCTGCGCCCGTCCCGACTGGGACTGCAAGTGCGCCGGCTATTGGAGTTCCGGCGACTACTGAGGTTCCCGCCGCGAACTTCACCCCGCCCGTGCCGCAGGTCGGCACACCGGACAAGAACGAGCTTCTGGCCCGTCTGCACGGTAACTAGGGCAAGCCTGGTAGGTTAAAAGCCGAAGGCCGGCCGTCGTTCACACAAGGCAAACTCTGTCCGCGTGAAGCTCCCACAGCGACGGCCGGCCTTCAACCCTTCATAAGCACAGTGCTAATTAAGGGAAAGGAATAATCTTGGCCGGAGGCTTGTTCCGTGACTGAGATGATAAGCGACGGCCGGTACGACTCGGCAATCCTCAGCGGGCGCATGGCGTCTGCAACCGAGATGAGGATTGCCGTGGCAGGGGACTGGCAGGCGGCCGAAGTTGCGAAGCTGCTGGTCCCAGGTAACTGCAAGCTCACGAAGATCCCCCGCAAGACCGGCGACGGTTCCGGTGAGCTGTCGCTGCCGCTGACGTGGGCTCTCGTTACCCAGTGCGCCCGGCTGGCCGAAGAGTACGGCTTCCGGTGGAAGCCCGACGACGCCCTTACCGAGTGGATCACGCAGGAGTTCACGCGCAGGTTCGCTGAACCCAGCCTCAAGGCCGAAGACTACGCGTTCGACGTTCGCTTCCTCGGGCGCGAGCCGATGCCGCACCAGTCCACGGGAGCGTTCCTGGGCGCGCTGCACAAGCGGTTCTTCTTCGGGGACGCGGCGGGCACCGGCAAGACGATGACCGCGCTGCTCGCCATGGCCGAGCTGGACGCACGCGGCCTCGATCCGTTCCCCGCTTTCGTAGTCACCCCCGCGTCGGTGGTGGACCCCTGGCTGGAGGAGCTGGAGGAGTGCTTCCCCGACTGGGCGTTCACCGCCTACCGTGGGCCGAACCGGAAGAAGCTCAGCTCCCGGTACCAGGTGTACGTCATGAGCTGGGACGTGTTCCGCACCGACATGTACCCTGCGCAGGAAGGCGCGTGCGGCTGCGGCGTGACGATCGAGTGGGACCGGAAGACCCAGAAAGCTTACAAGCAGTGGCTCTTGGACAGCGGCACGTTCAAGCCGTACACGTGCACAGAGTGCGGCAACCCGTTCCACCCCCAGGACACCGACGCCAAGGCGCTGCCTCCGCTGCTGACCTTCCTGGACCCGGAAGGGAAAGCCCCCAGGACGATCGTCCTGGACGAGGCCCACGCCCTGTGCAACACCAAGACCAAGCAGTCCGTGGCGGCAAAGCGCATGGCCCGCGTAGCCGAGTACGCCTTCCCGATGTCCGGCACGCCGATCACCAACGACGTGAGCGGTTTCTGGACCGCGATGAACGTGCTGGACATCTACAGCTTCCCCGACCAGGAACGTTACAACGCGCGCTACTCCGACCGTGGCAGCGCCTACGCGGGCCGTCCCGTGGTAACAGGGCTCACCACCGTCAACCGCGAAGAGTTCTACACCCTGATGCAGGGCACGATGCGGTACGTCGCCAAGGCCGACGTGCTGAAAGACCTGCCGCCGAAGACGTACTCCACCCGCGTCGTCACCATCCCGCCCGCGTACCGCGCCGCGTACGACGAGATGGAATCGGACATGATCGCACACATCCCGGACACCAACGAGCCGCTGCCGGTCATGAACACCCTGGCCCAGATGCAGCGGCTAGCCCAGCTCGCGAGTTCTGCATGCGATGTCGAGATCGAGCACGTCCTGGACGAAAAGGAAGGCTCCGTCACGTTCGGGGAGCAGATCCCCCACTACAAGGTGACGATGCGCGAGCCGTCGTGGAAGGTTGACGAGCTGATGCAGGTCATGAGCGAGTCGGCGGGCGAGCCGATCATCACGTTCGCGCCGTACACGCAGCTCATCAAGCTGGCCGGGGCCAGGGCCGAGAAAGAGGGCTACCGCGTGGGCTACATCATCGGAGGGCAGACGCACACGCAGCGGACCCGGACGCGGAAGGCGTTCCAGGCCGGCGAGATCGACCTGCTGTGCGCGAACACCAGCGCCGGCGGCGTCGGCCTCACACTCACCCGGTCACATACGGTAGCATTCCTTCAGCGACCGTGGGCGTACTGGCGCGGGGACCAGTCCGAGGACCGCAGCCACCGCCGGGGGCAGACAGCCCCGGTCAGCATCATAGATATCGTAGCCACCAACACAATCGAGTCACGCGTGCGCGAGCGCCTGAAGGACAAGGCCACGCAGCTCAGTGACCTGGTAAGAGACCCTAGAATCGTCCGGGAATTCCTCGGCGGCCAGCAGATAAAGGTGTTAGGAGAAACAGCACCGTGGACAGGGAAGACCAGATCCGCAAGGCGACGCAGGACATGCACGGCATGCTGCGCAAGATCGCGGACGCCAAGCCGGGCAAGATGTCCGCCGGCCTGGAAAACCAGTACGGCGAGGCTTACCAGAGGCTTGTCCGCCTCGGGGCAGCGCCGCAGCTCAGGCACAAGTACAGGGGCAGGTAATGAGGAACCCGGAACTGGGACGCAAGATCCTGGACATCATCGACACGCAGCCGCACAAGTTCCAGATGAGCATCTTCGGCGCTCACAAGTGGAACTCGGAGGACCAAGTCTGCGGGACCGTGGGCTGCCTGGCCGGCTGGGCGATGATGCTGTCGGGCTACGAGCTGGACATGGATGACATCTTCATCCGCCCGGACGGCACCGACGTGGAAAACGAGGACGGTGAAGCCCGTGACCTGCTGGGCATGACCATCACCGACGAGCTGTACGGTTACGACGGCAGCCAGCACGACCCGTGCGCCAAGGTGTGGTTCGACTTCTTCGACGGGCCTGACCGCTTCCGCAAGCTGGTCGAGAAGTCAGAGGGAGAGCAGGAATGAGCAACCTGGGCCAGTACCTCACCGACCACGCGAACGCGGGCAACTGCGCCGCTGCCTACTACAACGGCACGCACCAGCCGAGCTGCCCGCTTTCCCCCGGCGTCTGCTCTGTCATCGCCTACCTCGTAGTCGAACTCAAGAACGCCGAGTACCAGGCGGCGACTGCTGCCGCGAACAGCCCCGTGCCGGCGTACGTGCCGCCGCTCTCGCCTGTCCCGTTCTCGCCCGTCCCGCCGGTAAGCACGGGCAACGACGGCAGCCATTACGTACCCGGCGGCGGGGGCACCGGCACGGGCGGCACCGTGCAGGTTCCGTGGGGCAACGACGGCAGCACGAACGTGGAAACGCGGTGACCAGGTACGAGCACAGCGCCGACCTGGGCTGGAAGATGCAGTCCGAGGGCAGCATCCAGGAGCTTATCTTCGGGTACGGCCTGCTCATGGAAGACCTGCCCAACGACATGCCCTCGCACATCCGCGCGTTCGTCCGCCAGTGCAACGCGGTAAGCGCCAGCCTGGACGAGATCCGGAAGTACCTGGAAAAGGCCGTGGACGAGTACGACTACGCAGACTGGGACGCGCAGGGTATCTGATGGCCAAAGACAACCGGATCTTCCGTATCACCAAACAGGGATATCGCCGTACGACGATACAGTACAAGAGCCGCACGGCGGTCAGCGCCATGTTCGCGCGCTTCTCGTATGCGGACAGCAGGCGGCCGGACATCCTCAAGGTGGAGGCCATTGACCCGGCCGATGTCGAGTGGGAAGACGTGACCAGCGAGTTCCGGGACAAGCCCGAGCCGAAGTGTCACTGGCACAAGACGTACACGGGCGTCCGGAAGCCCGACCTGTGGAGCTGGAACCCGGACTACGTACAGCGGTACTCGCACGGCTGCACGTGCGCCGCTGTCTACCTGGACAAGCACCCTGAGTACCCGCGCCACGACCCCCTCTGCTCCCTCGTGCACATGGACCCCGAGCAGTGCTCGTGCAGGATCATCACGAAACTTTGCGAGTAGCGGGAATAGCCCGGCGGGCTAGGCCGTTACACCTACCGCACGACGAAGTCAGGTACCTGCCGGACAGCACGCAGAAAACTTTCCGGGGCTAAAGGGGGCCGAGGCACTTGACACCGTAGTGTAGAGTAACAACTGAACCGCGAGCCGGAGAACATCGGTTATCTTGCCAAATGAAAACCCGGTGATCGTCAACTTGCTCGCGGTCTACAACTAAAGCTTCGGTGCGAGCCGGACGTGGAGTCGGTTATCTTGGTTCGATTCCAAGCGGCGGCGTAACAACTGCTGTTTAAAGGCAAAGCTCCCGAGAGGGAGCACCCGGTTCCCGCTAATTTGCTCGCACTCACAACTCAATACTCCGGACGAACCGGACGCACAATCGTCGGTTATCTTTTCCTTTCAAGAAAAACCAGACCCGGCACCGTGCAAATAATTTGTTCGTCCGATACAGCCAAGGCCCTGACGGGCCGGACGCAGTGTCGGTTATCGTCTATGGAACGACCGGACCCGGTTCGACTCCGGGCGCTCTCCCTGCTCCATGGAGGGTGTAGTGTAACGGCTAGCACGGTAAAACCCGGTACTCACTAACTTGCCCGTCATGGCCTTTGGCTTTTCCGGGCCGGTAACACAGGAGGTTACCATGACAGACTCCCTCAGCCAGGTCCGCCGCCGCAACGCGCTGACGCCGCAGGACGAGCAGGCCGACGCGCGCCAGGTGAAGAACCACGCGGGCGGCTTCACGTTCCAGGTCTCTGAGAACGACCGCATCATGCGCTTCCTCATGCTCGGCACGGACGGCGGCACGTACTACCAGAAGGAACGCGAGTACACCGCCGAGAACGCCGCGTTCGTCATCGAGTTCGCCAAGAACCACGGCACGAAGCTCGCGTACATGCTGCTGGACATCTCCGAGGCCGGCCGTGCACCGCGTCAGAACCCGACGCTGTTCGCCCTGGCGGCTGTCTTCGCGTTCGGTGACGACGAGGCCAAGAAGTCCGCGACCGCAGTGTTCAACCGGATCGTCCGTACCGGGTACCACCTGTTCCTGACGGTGAAGTACGCGGAGCAGCTTCGCGGCTGGGGACGTGCGCTCAAGCGCGCGGTGGCGGGCTGGTACACGGCCAAGAACGTCAACGACCTGTCGTACCAGATGGTCAAGTACCGCCAGCGCGAGGGCTGGACGCACCGCGACGTGCTGCGGTCGGCTCACCCGGACCCCGTGGACGCTGAGCAGAACGCGCTGTTCGGCTGGGCCTGCGGCAAGAACAACGTCTTCCGTGGCGACGGGGCTGCGATCCGTCCGGGCTGGGTGCTGCCGTACCAGGCGGTTACCGAGCTGGCCAAGATCCCGGCGGCCAAGAAGACCGTATTCGCGGACGTGATCCGCGAGCACCCCGGCCTGCCGTGGGAGGCGCTGCCCGACGTGGCGCTGACGTACCCGGAGACCTGGGAGGCGCTGCTGGACAACGGCATGCCCCTGAGCGCGCTGCTGCGCAACCTGTCCAAGCTGACGGGCCACGGCGTGCTGACGGGCGACCGCCTGGACAAGGTAACGTCTGTGCTCACGAGCCACGACGCCCTGCGCAAGGCACGCATCCACCCGGTGAAGATCCTCTACGCGCTCAAGACGTACGCCTCCGGGCACAGCGCGGGACGCGGCAGCTCTACCTGGACGCCGATCCGCCAGGTCACCGACGCGCTGGACGCGGCGTTCTACGCTTCGTTCAAGGCCGTCGAGCCTGCGGGCAAGCGGACGCTGGTGGCGCTGGACGTTTCCGGGTCCATGACCTGGGAAGGTTCCAAGTGCGGCATCCTGACGGCCCGCGAGGGCTCGGCTGCGATGGCGATGGTGACGCTGGCAACCGAGCGTGACTCCGAGGTCGTGGCGTTCGCGTCGGGCACCAGCCGGAACTACGGCCAGTACTCCACGGGGATCATGGCCGTGGACCTGTCGCCGCGCCGCCGCCTGGACGACAACCTGCGGACGATCGACACGCTGTGGGCGGGCGGCACCGACTGCTCGCTGCCGATGGTCTGGGCGCGCGAGCACGGCAAGCAGTTCGACACGTTCGTTATCTACACCGACAACGAGACGTGGGCAGGACGCCACGGCCACCCGCACGAGGTACTGCGCGACTACCGCCGTACTTCCGGCATCGCCGCGAAGATGATCGTCGTGGGCATGGCATCGACCGGCTTCACGATCGCTGACCCGGCGGACAAGGGAATGCTGGACGTAGCCGGCTTCGACGCGGACACCCCGTCCGTGATCTCCGGCTTCAGCCGGGGCGATTTCTAACCGCACGCAGGCAGGGAAAGCCCCTTCGAACCTTAGTTCGGAGGGGCTTTTTCCTGTACGGAGGCAGCTACCACTACTTTAGGGAAGTTTCTAGATCTACCTGACAAAGGGGACACACCGCATCATAGGATGTACGTCACTGAACTTCTTTCGTGACTGGATGCCCGACGACGGAGTGTGTTTCTATGTCTTCTGCTGTTCCTTTCGGTCCTACCGGAGAAGTTGTCTACAAGCGGACCTACAGCAGGGACAAGGCAGGCGGCGGCAAGGAAACCTGGCCGGAAACGGTCGCACGGGTGGCTAAGGGAAACCTCGCGCTGGTCTACGGGGAAGACGACACGCAGTGGTCCCCGGAAGTCCTGGCGGAATACGGCAAGCTCATCAGCTACATGTACAACTTCGCGATCCTGCCGGCGGGAAGGCACCTGTGGGCCACGGGAGTACCCGGACGCCAGCACCTGTTCAACTGCCACGTAGCGGGCTGGGGCGAGTCCCTGGCCGGGCATTACGAGTTCAGCTTCATGCGCCTGATGGAAGGCGGCGGCGTCGGCGCTAACTACAGCACGAAGCACATATCGAAGTTCGGCGCACCCCGCCGTCCCGTGCGCGTGCACGTCGTCTGCGATCCTGCGCACCCCGATTACGCTGAGCTGGAGCCGTACCTGTCTGATGCCTTCCGGCCGTCCACAGGCTGGCTGTACGACGAGAACGTGCCCGGCATCAGGAACTACCACCCCGGCACGGGTTCTCCCTTTCTCGTGGACGACAGCCGCGAAGGATGGGCCGAGGCGCTGGTGAGCCTTATCCAGGGTGTTATGTCTGACCGCGAGCAGAATCAGGACGCCTTGTTCGACGTAGGGGGCGTGCGCCAGTCCGGCAACAAGCTGGAGACGTTCGGGGGCACGGCCAGCGGTCCCATGCCGTTCGCGAAGATGATGCTCGAAGTAGCGTCCGTGCTTAACCGCGCGCACTACCGCCGCGAGTTCACCCCGCTGGACGCAATGCTCATCGACCACGCGATTGCCGAGTGCGTAGTCAGCGGCGGTAACCGGCGGTCGGCGCGCATGTCGATTGTCCGCTGGGACGACCCGTGCATTTTCGATTTCATCAACTGCAAAGCCGACACCGGGCTGCACTGGACCACGAACATTTCCGTGGAGATCGATGACGAGTTCCTGTCGGAGCTGAATGACACGTCCGGTCGCGGAGCCCTGGCCAGGAAGGTGCACGCGGCAGTCTGCAAGGCGGCCCTGGCTAACGGCGAGCCCGGCTACTGGAATTCCTCCCTGTCCAACAAGGGCGAGATCGACACCGTAATCGCCACCAATCCCTGCGGCGAGATCCCGCTTACCTCCTGGGAAAACTGCAACCTGGGGCACGTTAACCTGGACTGGTTCGCTAACCGTTCGTCCCGCGAGCTGCGCGAGGCTCACCGGCTCGTCACCCGGTTCCTCATGCGCGCCACGTACGGCGACGTTAACGACTCGCGCCAGGCTAAGATCCTCGCCCGCAACAGGCGCATCGGCGTGGGCCACCTGGGCGTTCAGGGGTACTGGGCCAAGCAGGGCGTCAGGTACAGCGAGATCCCGGTGGAGGCTCCCGGCTTCCTCCAGAGGCTTTACGACGTGGTACGCCTGGAAGCGCGTGACTACGCTTTCCAGCTCCGTATCCCCGAGCCGGTAAAGGTAACCACGGTTGCCCCCACAGGGTCCGT
>Ga0068856_100001980_pt1 | contig 21357 bp, 17 predicted proteins | sample KBSCornC62_FD_66595 | JGI IMG/M metagenome (GOLD analysis project Ga0068856, IMG submission 66595) | Corn rhizosphere microbial communities from Kellogg Biological Station, Michigan, USA - KBS Corn C6-2 | ecosystem: Host-associated > Plants > Roots > Rhizosphere > Soil ... | reverse complement strand
CGCGAGCTCGTGCTCCCGTCAGCCGCCGACGACGACATCGTCTCGCATCCCGAGGGGAACACGCCGCTCCTCGCGCGCTCGCGTGTGAGCGACTGGGCCGGCGTTGATCATTTACTCATCAAGCACGAAGGCCACAACCCGACCGGCTCGTTCAAGGACCGCGGGATGACGGTCGCCATGACCCAGGCGCGGCGCACCGGCGCCGCCGCCGTCGCGTGCGCCTCGACTGGCAACACGTCGGCGTCGCTCGCGGCGTACGCGGCGCAGGCAGGGATTCCCGCGCTCGTCTTCGTTCCCGCCGGGAAGGTCGCGGCGGCCAAGATCGCGCAGACGCTCGCCTACGGTGCGCGCACCTTGATGGTGCGCGGCAACTTCGATCAATGCCTCTCCCTCGCGCGCGAGGCATCACAGTCACTAGGGGTGCAGTTACTCAACTCCGTGAACCCGTTCCGGCTCGAGGGACAGAAGACGATCGTGCTCGAGCTCCTCGACCAGCTCGACTGGAACGCGCCGGACTGGATCGCGCTTCCGGCCGGCAATCTCGGCAACACGTCGGCGTTCGGCAAATCGCTGCGCGAGGCGCGTGCGCTCGGGTTGATCGATCGGGTTCCGCGGTTGGCGGCGATTCAGGCGCGCGGCGCGGCGCCATTCGCGGCGAGCTTTCGCGAGCAGTTCGCGCGACACATCACGGTCGAGCCGGAGACCGTCGCGACGGCGATCCGCATCGGCGCGCCCGCGTCGTGGGATCGCGCCGTGCGCGCGATTCGCGAGACGAATGGCGTGGTCACCGACGTCTCTGACGCCGAGATCCTCGAGGCCAAGGCGGTAATCGACGCAGCGGGCGTCGGGTGCGAGCCGGCGAGCGCGGCGAGTATCGCCGGGGTGGCGAGCCTCCGGCGTGCGGGCGTGATCGACGCCGGCGAGAGCGTCGTCGCCGTGCTCACGGGACATCTCCTAAAAGATTCGGAGTCGGTGGTCCGGTATCATCAGGAGACCGAGCCCGCGCCGCCGCTCGCGAACCGCCCGATCGAGATCGAGCCGCGGCTCGCCGAGGTGGAGCGCGTGCTGCGGACAACGACGCGCGCCTAGCCGGTTGCGGCGGGCGTCCGCGGGATGGAAAATATGCGCGGCCGCGCGCCACATCCGCGCGGCGAGTTCCCCGCCCTCACCCCACTCACATGCGCATCTCCTCGATCTCACGTATCGCGCTTCGCACCGGCGTGGTCGCCGGACTCGCGATTCCCGCGTCGCTGCTCGCGCAGGGGCGCGGCCGCGGCGGCGCCGAAGCGCGGCCCGAAGTCACGTTCCCCGTCAATCTCCCCGCCGACGACGCTCGCATCGCCAAGCTGAAGAAAGACGCCGAGCGAATGGTCGACAGCATGTCGACGTTCACGCAGCAGATGGTGGACGAGGTGTTCAGCTTCGGTGAGCTGGGCATGCAGGAAGTCGAAACGTCGAAGTACCTCACCGGCATTCTCGAGCAGAACGGATTCAAGGTGACGCGCGGCGTCGCCGGCGTGCCGACGGCGTTCGTGGCGACGTGGGGATCGGGGAAACCCGTGATCTCGCTCGGGTCGGACATCGACGATATCCCACAGGCCAACCAGAAGCCGGGCGTCGGCTATCACGATCCGCTCGTCGCGGGCGCACCCGGACACGGCGAAGGACACAACTCCGGAATGCCGCTCAACATCACCGCCGCGATCGCGGTGAAGAAGATCATGGAGCGCGATCACATTCCCGGCACGTTGATGCTCTGGCCCGGCGTTGCGGAAGAGCAGATGGCGGCGAAGGCGTACTACGTGCGGGCCGGCTTGTTCAAAAATGTTGATGCGGTGCTCTTCTGCCACGTGAGCGCCGACTTCGGCGTGTCGTACGGCACCTCCGGACAGAACGCGCTGATCAGCGCGCGATTCAACTTCCTCGGCAAGAGCTCGCACGCGGCTGGCGCGCCGTGGGCCGGCCGCAGCGCGCTCGACGCCGTCGAGCTGATGGACGTCGCGTGGAACTTCCGCCGCGAGCACCTGCCGCTCACGCAGCGCTCGCACTACGTGATCACGGACGGCGGCGATCAGCCGAACGTGGTGCCGCCGACGGCGTCCGTCTGGTACTACTTCCGCGAGACCGACGCACCCAAGACGCAGGCGCTCTTCGCGCTCGGCGACACGATCGCGCGCGCCGCCGCGATGATGACGAGCACGCAGCTCGCCTCGGTCGACATCCTCGGCTCGGGCTGGTCGGGCTACTTCAGCAAGCCGATCGCGATGGACATGTTCCAGAACATCAAAGCCGTCGGCATGCCGACGTGGGACGACAAGGATCAGACGCTCGCCCGCGGGATCCAGCGCGAGCTGGGACAGAAGAATCCGCGCGGCCTGACGACGCAGGTGCCCGATTCGCTCCGGCCCCCGCCGCGCGAAGAAGATCTTCGCGGCGGCGGCAGCGACGACATCGGCGACATCTCGTGGAACGTGCCGACAGTGACGCTGCGCTATCCGGCGAACATCCCGGGGCTGCCGGGACACAATTGGGCGAACGCGATCGCAATGGCGACGCCGATCGCGCACAAGGGCGTGACGGCGGGCGCGAAGGTGCAGGCGATGACGGTGCTGGATCTGCTGCTCAAGCCCACCGTCGTGTCGCAGGCGTGGGACTACTTCAACACCGTGCAGACGAAGACGATCAAGTACTTCCCGCTCATGCGCCCCGAGGACAAGCCGGCGATCTGGCTCAACAAGGCGATCATGGACAAGTACCGTCCGGAGATGCGCAAGTACTATTACGATCCCACCAAGTACGAGACGTATCTCGATCAGCTCGGGATCAAGTACCCGACGGTGCGTGATTCGACGAAGGCCGTGCCCTGACGTGAATCAGAGAATTCTCATTACGCTGTGCGCTGTGCTGCTGGGGGCGTGCGTCCACACGCCGCCAGCCGTCGTTTCGGCGCCCGTGGACACCGCGCGCGTCACGCATCGATTCTACGCGAGCCGGGACTACGGCGCGGAAGCGGAGTTCAATCCGTTCTCGCTCGTCGTCAACGGCGGGTACGACCAACTGCGCACCGGGCCGCACCGCGAGGTCTTCTCGCTCTGGTATCGGAGCGGGTGGCATTCGGTCTGGCATTCGGTCACGGATCCCGAGCCGGTGCTCCGCCACTACGGATGGCACAACTGGATCGTGCACGAAGTCTTCCCGCTGTCGGGCAAGGGCTCGGGCGGCGGCCAGTGGTACCCGAACTACCACCTGCACCTCATCGCCGGCGGCATGACGTACGCGCGGACGGTCGAGTGGTACGAGCAGCACGGATTCACGTCGCACCCGGAGCTCCTCGGCGGCGCGACGGTGTACGCGTGGTACCTGCTCACCGAGGTGGTGGAGACGTCCGGGACGTGCTGCGAGGACGAGGACGGCCTGACGGATCTGCTGCTGTTCGATTCCGGCTCGATCGTGCTCTGGAACCAGCACTGGATGAAGCACTTGTTCGACAGCGGCCGATTAGAGTTCACTGATTGGCCCGGCCAGCCGAGCATCTCGCTGCCGTCCAAGCGGCTGGAGAACGCGTACATGATGGCGATGTTCCGCGCGCCGATCCCGCATTCCGAGAATTGGAAAGTGATGACGACGATGGGCGACGCCTTCCTCGTCGGCATCTCGCGCCAGCTCACGCCGAAGCTGTGGCTCTCGGCGTCCGGCGGATGGGACCCGGCGGAGAATCCCGTCGTCGATCCGCACTCGGGCGCCAAGACCGCGACGCTCCTGCCCAACGCCGGCGTGTTCATCGACCGCGACGGGTCGCTGCTCCTTTCCGTGATCTCGAAAGGCGGCGGAGACAACGGCACGATGGTGAATCTCTATCCCGGCGTGCTCGGCCACGGTCCGTTCAGCCCGGGGCTGTGGGTGCAGAAGAACCGCGACGGCGGCGTGCGGTTCGGGATCGTGTCGCGGCTGGGGATCGGACTCGGTTGGTACTCGCACACCACGCCGGGGCGGCCGTAGCGCGCGGGCATTCCGAGCGGAGCGAGGAATCTTCCGACCCTGTGGTGATCCGACCACACGACCCGGACAGAAGATTCCTCGACTCGCTTCGCTCGCTCGGAATGACTTAGCGGCGCATCAACTGATCGGCCCCGGATTCTTCGCCGGCGGCTCGTTCGTGCTCGGTACGATCACTGGCTGCCCCGCCGCCTTGAGCGCGGCGTTCACCTTCGGCAGATTGGTGTCGAGCACGCGCTTGTAGCGCGCCAGGTGCGTCTCGAGCTGCGGCTCCAGCACCCCGTACACGTCGTACGACTGCTTGGGCGGTCGGCGCTCGCCATTCTCGACGAAGCCGAGCAGCGCGGCCATCTGGTTGTTGATGCGGATTGGGAAATTGAGCGGATCCTCGCCGCTCCGATTCCGCGTCTGGTAGAGCGAGTCTTCCGCCACCGCGAGTTGGTCCTCGAACGTCTTGGCGAGCGAGCCGAAGCTCGCGTTGCCGCTCATCTTCGCGGCGCGGTCCTCGAGCTGGCCGCGGACGTTGCGAATCGTCTTCACCGCGTCGTTGGCCGCGGTCACTCGATCGCGAATCTGGAGCGCGAAGCGCTGCTGCTCGGCGAGGTCGGCGACCGTGGCGCGCGTCTGCGGATCCTTGCGCACCACGAACTTCTTCGCGATTGGCGCGTCGCCGCCGGCGGTAACGCGCACCGTGTACGTGCCCGGCGCGGCGAACGGACCCGACGTCGAACCCTGCCAGAGAATCATCCCCTGGAACGTGGCCGCGTTGGGATACTGGAGATTCCACGTGTACCGATTGAGGCCGTCGCGCGTGCCGACGCGCTGCGGCGCTCCAAAGCCGCCGCGTCCACCGCCGCCGCCCCGCCCGCCGCTCGCCGCGACGGTGTCGGTCGATGAGAACTTCTGAATGAGCTTTCCGGCAGGATCGAGGAACTCCATCGTCACCGGCTCGTCGGCGCGCGGCAGGCGGTACTGCACGGTCACGCCGGTCGAGCGGTAGGCCGGCGCGGGCGTGTAGACGTACGGCTTCGCCGCTTTCTCCGCGGCCTCGGCGTCGGGCTGCTCGCGCAGGAGCGCGACGTTCTCCATCACCCAGAATGCGCGGCCGTGGGTCGCGATGACGATGTCGTCGTCGCGGAGCGCGATGTCGTGCACCGGGACGGGCGGCAGGTTCTTCTTCAGGCTCTCCCAGTGTGCGCCGGCGTCGCGCGACATCCACATACTGCGTTCGGTGGCGGCGTAGAGGAGGCCGGGCTTCACGAGATCCTCACGGATCGAACGGGTGTACTCGCCGTTGGGAATCCCGTCGTTGATGCGCGTCCACGTCTTGCCGTAATCCGTCGTCTTGTAGAGATACGGCGCGTAGTCGTCCATCTGGTAGCGGTTGGCGGCCACCCACGCCGTTCCCGGGTTGTGCGGGGATGGATCGATGATCGAGATGCGCGTCCAATCGGGCAGTCCCTTGGGCGTGACGTTCGTCCACGTCTTGCCGCCGTCGCGCGTCACGTGAATCAGGCCGTCGTCCGAACCGGCCCAGATGAGCCCGGGAACGATCGGACTTTCCTGAAGTGCAAATACAGTTCCGTAATACTCGATCGACGTTTGGTCTTTCGTGATCGGGCCGCCCGACGCGCCGAGGGTGCGGGGATCGTGCCGCGTGAGGTCGGGCGAGATGACGTGCCAGCTCTGCCCCCTGTCGGTCGACTCGAACACGACGTTCGATCCGACGTAGAGCGTGTTCGGATCGTGCGGCGAGTTCATGATCGGGAACGTCCACTGGAACCGGTACTTCGAGTCCTTGGCGTCGTGCCCCATCGGGTTGAGCGGCCACGGATCGAGCCGCGCGCGGAGCCCCGTCGCACGGTCCGCCATGTCGATCACGCCGCTGTAGTTGCCGCCGTACGTCACGTTCGGATCGTTCGGGTCGGACGCCATGTAGCCCGATTCGCCGCCCGCCGCGCCGTAGAACTCCGAGTACGGAGAGCGTGCCGCCGGCGCGCCGCCGCGACCACCGCCGCCGCCGCGGCCTCCGAAGCCCGCCGCCTGGCGCACCGGGCCGCACACGGAGCCCGCGTCCTGCTTCGCGCCGCAGATGTCGAACGGCACCTTGTTCGTGAGATGCACGTGATAGAACTGGCCCGTCGGCACGGCGAGGCGGACCGAGGTCTCGCCGCCGTCCGTCGTGATCACGGCGCCATTGTCGTGCACCACCACCACGCGCTTGGGATCATCGGGCGCGATCCACACCTCGTGGTTGTCGCCGCCGCCGAACGAGCGCGTGAACGTCTTGCCGCCGTCCTTGGACCACATCGGCGTCACGTTCGGCGCCCAGACGATGTTCGAGTCCTTGGGATCCGCCGTGAGCCGCGAGAAGTACCACGCGCGCTGCCGAAGATCGCGATCCTGATTGAGCAGCGTCCACGTCGCGCCCGCGTCGTCGGAACGATAGACGCCGCCGTTCGGCTCGTTCTCGATCAGCGCCCAGATCCGATTCGGCTTCGCCGGCGAAACCGCCATGCCGATGTTGCCGATGATTCCCACCGGCAGCCCCGGGTTGTGCGTGATCTCGGTCCAGTGATCGCCGCCATCCGTCGTCTTGAAGATGCCGCCGCCCGCGCCGCCGCTCACGAGCAGCCACGGTTTGCGGCCAGCCTGCCAGAGCGCGGCGTACAGGACGTCGGGATTGCTCGGATCCATCACGAGCTCGATCGCGCCCGTGGAGTCGTTGCGGAAGAGAATCTTCTTCCACGTCTTGCCGCCATCGGTCGTCTTGAAGACGCCGCGCTCCGGATTCGGCGCCCAGACGTGCCCGAGCGCCGCGACGTAGGCAACGTTGGCGTTGCGAGGATCGAGGACGACGCGCGCGATCTGCTGCGTCTCCTTCAGGCCGAGCGAGCTCCAGGTCTTCCCGCCGTCGGTGGTCTTCCACATGCCATCGCCGTACGACACGTTGCCGCGGATGGGATACTCGCCGCCGCCGACCCAAACGACGTCCGGACTCTTCTGGTCCACGGCGATCGCGCCGATCGTTCCGCCGAAATACTTGTCGGTGACCGGCTCCGCGGTCTTGCCGCCGTCGGTCGTCTTCCAGACGCCGCCGCCGGTGGTGCCGAAGTAGTACTCGTTCGGCCGCGCGGACGATCCGGACACGGCGACCATGCGGCCCGCCGCATCGGGACCGACGTTGCGCCACGAGACGTCGTCCTGCGGTGGGGCGGCGGATCCGCCGCGGCCGCCGCGACCGCGCCCCTGCGCGGCCACCACGGCGGGTACCATGAGCGCGGCGATCAGCCCGCGCGCGATGCGTGACGATGACACGTATGAGTCTCTCTGGTGGAGAAGCGGTGAGGGGGTGCGGTCGAGTGGGCACCCATCACCGATACGGTATCACCCAACGCGTCGTTGAGCTACTTCTTGTCGAGCCGCTTGATCGACGCCGGCCCCTGATCGGCGGTGCCGTCCTGGCCGACGAACTTGAACGTGCCGGTGGGCTCCGCCTCGCTGAAGTCGATCACGAGCGTGAATTGGCCGAAGTCACCTTCCGTCACCACCGTCACCTTGTTCCCGTCCTGCGTGACGGACTTGGCGGGCATGTCGCCGTTCGTGTGATCGCTGGTCAGCGTGCCGGAGAGCGTCGAGTCCTTGCGCGTGATCGTGACGGTGCCCGTCACCTGCGTGTTCTGCATCGCCGCCATGGTGAGCGACCACTGGTACTGGCCTACCGGATCCACGGCGGCGCGGCGCGACGGCACGGGCGGGACGCCCGGGACGTTGCTTGCGAGCGCCGCAGCGCTGGGCAGCACGATCGCGGCGGACAGCGCGAGCAACAGGGCGGCGTGACGGATGCGATGATCGGTCATGGTCTGCTCCGGTGCGGGAGATGAAAGAGGGCGCAAGAATGTAGCACTCGTACACCGCTCTGGTGGTTGCGGTTGCGTCGACGCGGTTACACCGGCTCGTCCCGGCGGCGCACGAGCGTCAGGATCGTGTACACGGCCACCGGCTCGTCATGCTGATTCTTCACTTCCACATCCCACGCGACCACGCCCTGCGGCGGCTGATCGTCCTTCTTCTCCTTGGCCGTTTTCTGTTTCACGGTCAGCGTCGCCTGGATCGTATCGCCCGGGTACACCGGCTTCACGAACCGGAGGCTCTCGAGCCCGTAGTTCGCGAGCACCGGGCCCGGCGCCGGATCGACGAACAAACCGGCCGCCGCGGAGAGCACGAAGTACCCGTGCGCGACGCGCTTCTCGAACAGCGAGTCGCGCGCGGCGATGTCGTCCATGTGGGCGTAGAAGAAGTCGCCGCTCACGCCGGCGAAGTTCACGATGTCCGCTTCCGTCACCGTGCGGCGCGCCGTGAGCAGCGCGTCGCCCACCGTGAGCTCCTCGAAGTATTTCCGGAAGGGATGCACGCGGTCGAACGCGCGGGCGGCGCCCGGCGTGTACTCGTTGGTGACGTGCATGAGCGTCGTTGGCGACCCTTGCAGGGCGGTGCGCTGCATGTAGTGCAGCACGCCGCGAACGCCGCCCATCTCCTCGCCACCGCCAGCGCGCCCCGGTCCGCCGTGGACGAGATTCGGGAGCGGAGAGCCGTGCCCCGTCGACTCCTTCGCGCTATGCCGGTTGATCAGCATCAGGCGGCCGTGATACGCCGCCGTACCCAGCACGACCTCGCGCGCGACGCGGTCGTCGGCCGTGAACAGCGATCCGACGAGGCTGCCCTTCCCCTTCTTCGCCAGCTCGATCGCGTCCTCGACCGTGCGATACGGCATGACGGTATTCACGGGGCCGAACACCTCCACGTCGTGCGGCTCGCTCACGGCGAACGGATCCTTCGCGTAGAAGAGCAGCGTCGGGAAGAACGCGCCCCGCTCCCGATCCGCGCCGACGACGGAAAACTCATTCAAGTTTCCGTATACCAGTTCTGACACACCGGCGAGCCGGTCGACGCTGCGGCGGACCTCGCCCAGCTGGCCGCGGCCGGCGAGGGGGCCCATGCGCACGCCGTCGACCGAGGGATCGCCCAGCGTGATCGTGTCGAGCCGCTTGGCGAGCGCGCGCATCACGTCCTGGAGGAGCGGTTCGGGAACGAACGTCCGGCGGATCGCGGTGCACTTCTGCCCCGCCTTCGTCGTCATCTCGCGCGCGACTTCCTTGATGAACAGCTCGAACTCGGGCGCGTCCGGCGTGGCGTCCGGGCCGAGCATCGAGTAATTGAGCGAGTCCGCTTCCATGTTGAAGCGGACGTTGTGCTCGACGATCGCGGGAGACGTCTTGAGCATCCTGCCCGTCTCGGCGGAGCCGGTGAACGCGACCGCACTCTGGGCGTCGAGATGCTCGAGGAGATCGCCCGTGCTCCCGCAGAGCAGTTGGATCGCGCCGTCGGGGAAGATCCTCGCCTCGATCATCGCACGGAACACGGCTTCCGTGAGATACGACGTCACCGTGGCCGGTTTGACGATGGCCGGGACGCCGGCGAGCAGCGTCGGCGCCAGCTTCTCGAGCATCCCCCACACGGGGAAATTGAACGCGTTGATGTGGACCGCGACGCCCTCGAGCGGCACGCAGATGTGCCGGCCGACGAACGAGCCGCCCTTGGACAGCATCTCCGTCGGGCCGTCGATATAAAAACGCTCATCAGGCATCTCGCGGCGGCCGCGCGAGGCGTACGCGAAGAACGTCCCGATCCCGCCCTCGATGTCCACCCACGAGTCATTCTTCGTGGCGCCGGTCGCGGCGGAGATCGCGTAAAACTCGTCCTTGCGCGCCATGACCTGCTGGGCCACGGCCTTGAGCATCCGCGCCCGCTCGTGGAACGTGAGCCGCCGCAGCGCCGGACCGCCGACTCGCTTTGCGTAGTCCACCACGCGCGCGAAGTCGAGTCCACCCGTGGTCGCCTCGGCGATCTTCTCGCCGGAAACGGCGTGGAACAGGTCGGTCGCCTTTCCGGCGCCCACGACCCATTCGCCGCACACATAGTTCTCGAGCCGGCGCGGCGCAGCGCTGGAAATGCCGAACACCCGATCTGTCGCTGATGCACTCGTCATGATTGTCTCGTCTCGTGCCATGTGCGATACGCCGCGCGCTCCCGCGGACGGTCTGGCGGCACCTCGCGCAGCGGCTCGCATTCCCTGAGGCTCGCGGACAGTTGCGCGGGGAGGCTCTGATACAACCGCGTGCCCTCCGTCTTCCACGCGAGCATCTCGTCGCTCACGTCCTTCACGATCTTCGCCGGGTTCCCGACGACGACCTTGCGCTCCGGAATGTGCATCTCGGCCGGCACGAATGTGAGCGCGCCGACGACGCACTCCGCGCCGACGACGGCGTTGTCCATGATCGTCGCATTCATCCCGATCAACGCGTTCCGGCCGATCCGCGCGCCGTGCACGATGGCGCCGTGACCGATATGCGCGCTCTCCTCGAGCACGACGGTCTCGCCCGGGAACATGTGGATGACGCAGTTCTCTTGCACGTTGCACCCGTCCGCGATCTCGATCGCACCCCAGTCGCCGCGGATCGCCGCGCCGGGTCCGACGTATACATCGCGGCCGATGATCACGTTTCCCGTAACCGCGGCGAGCGGATGGACGAATGAGGATTCGTGAATGACGGGTCGGACGCCGTTGAATTGGTAGATCATGGCATCGCGGCCCGACAGATGTCATCCGGAGTCAAGGCGCGAAGCGACGTGCTCCACGTGTCATCCCGAGCGAGCGAAGCGAGTCGAGGGATCTGGGCTCGTTGCGCGATCCAGCTCGCAACGAGCCCAGATCCCTCGACTTCGGCGCTCCGCGCCTCCGCTCGGGATGACGCGCGCCTGTGCATCGGCTCCATCACCCCACCCTCTCGAGCACCGTCGCCATCCCCTGCCCCACGCCGATGCACATCGTGCACAGTGCGTAGCGACCGCCCGTCGCTTCGAGCTCGCGCGCCGCGGTGAGCAGGAGCCGCGCGCCGGACATGCCCAGCGGGTGGCCGATCGCGATCGCGCCGCCGTTCGGATTGACGCGCGGATCGTCGTCGGGGATGCCGAGCTCTCGCAGGCACGCGAGTGATTGCGCGGCGAACGCCTCGTTCAACTCGATCACGTCCATCTGACCGAGCGTGAGCCCGGCAGCCGCGAGCGCCTTGCGCGACGAGGGCACGGGTCCCATGCCCATGATGCGCGGCTCGACGCCGGCGACCGCGGTGGACACGATGCGCGCGAGCGGCGTGGCACTCAGCTCCGCGACGCCTGCATCAGACGCGACGAGCAGCGCGGCCGCTCCATCGTTGAGACCGGACGAATTCCCCGCCGTGACGGAGCCGCCCTCGCGAAACGCGGCCCTCAGCTTTCCGAGCACCTCGACCGATGTGTCGGGACGGAGGAACTCATCGTGTTCGACGCGTTTCGGATCACCCTTCCGTTGCGGGATGTCGACCGGAATGATCTCGCGCGCGAGACGCCCGCTCGCGCGCGCGTTGGCCGCTTTCTCCTGCGAACGAACCGCGAACGCATCCTGGTCGGCGCGATTGACGTGGTACTGCGCGGCGACGTTCTCCGCGGTCTCACCCATGGAATCGGTGCCGAACTTCGCTTTCATTTTCGGATTCACGAAGCGCCAGCCGAGGCTCGTGTCGAACAGCTCGATGTCGCGCGCGAACGGCTTGCTGCCTTTCGACATCACGAACGGCGCGCGCGTCATGTTCTCGACGCCGCCCGCGATGTAGAAATCCCCTTCGCCGAGCTTCACCGCACGCGCGGCGTTCGCGACGGCGCTCATTCCCGACGCGCAGAGCCGATTCACCGTCTCGCCCGGGACCGTGGACGGCAGCCCGGCGAGCAGGAGCGACATCCGCGCCACGTTGCGGTTGTCGTCGCCCGCCTGATTCGCGCAGCCAAGGATCACGTCGGTGACGCGCGCCGGGTCGAGGCTTGGATTCCGCCGCAGCAGCTCCGCGATTACGTGTGCCGCCAGATCATCGGCGCGCACCTCGCTCAATCCGCCGCCGAGGCTCCCGACCGCCGTCCGAATGCCATCTACGATATATGCGTTCGTCATTCCAATTCTGTGAAGAATGGCTGTCTGGTCTTGTACACCGTTCCGCGAAAGAGCGCCACGGTTTCGTCCGCGCGCGTCACCGCCACACGAAAGAACGCGAGCGCGCTGTCCGCCAGCGCGAACGGAACGGCGCCATGACAGACGCCGAATCCGTTCACCATCTCCTCGCGCACCACGAGACGCACTCGAGACGCAGTCGGCCGCACCTCCAGAATCTCGATGCCGAGCCAGCGGCTGAAGGCATCCTTGGCCATCATCGCGTGCACGACACGTTCGGCCAGCGCCTGCTCGTTCGAGTCGTTCATTCGAAGAACCGCCGACCGTCGCGAACCATGCGCCGGAGCAGCGGGCTCGGGCGGTAACGATCCTCGCCGTACTCACCGTGGAGCCGGTCGAGCCAGCCGAGCACCCGCTCCAGTCCAATCTCGTTCGCCCAAGCGAGCAAACCCTTCGGATAGTTTACCCCGCTCGTCATCGCGAGATCGATATCCGCTGGCGATGCCACGTTGATGAAGACCGCATCGACCGCCTCATTGATCAGCATCGCGAGAATCCGCTCGACGATGAGCGAGCCGAGATTGCGCTCGCGATTTGGCTCGGGGCGCGCGACGCCTTCGCGATAGTCGTAGTAGCCGCGGCCGCTCTTCTTGCCGAGGAACCCCGCTTCGACGAGCCGCTGCTGCGTGAGCGACGGCCGATAGCGGGGCTCGTAGAAGAACGCTTCGAACACCGATCGCGTGACGGCGAAGTTCACGTCGTTGCCGATGAAGTCCATGAGCTCGAACGGCCCCATGCGGAAGCCGCCAAGCTCCGTCATCGCCCAATCGATCGTGGCGACGTCGGCGACACGTTCTTCCAGCATGCGAATCGCCTCGCCGTAGTACGGCCTCGCGATCCGATTGACGATGAACCCTGGCGTGTCGCTCGCGAGCACCGGCGTCTTGCGCCAGCGTTGCATGAGCGCATACGCACTGCTCGCAACGAGCGGATCGCTGCCAACCCACGGCACCACTTCGACGAGCGGCATGACCGGCGCAGGATTGAAGAAGTGCAATCCAATCACGCGATCCGAGCGCTGGCATGCGGCGGCGAGGGAGGTGATCGAGAGCGACGACGTATTCGTCGCCAGCACCGCATCCCCGCTCACCGCGCCTTCGAGCCGGCGGAAGATCGATCGCTTGATCTCGATATCCTCGACGACGGCTTCGATCACGAGTCCGCAATGACGGAACGCCGAGAGGTCATCGCCGAGCGGCTCCCACTGATATTCCACTCGCGAGAGCACCTCATCCGCGGCATTGCGACTCATCCGCGCCTTGGCCACCTCGCGATCCATCGCTTTGCCGATCTTCGCCTGCGCGCGCTGCGTAGCGCCCTGCGCGGCGTCACCGAGCACGACGCGATGCCCCGCCGCGGCGGCGACCTGCGCGATCCCGCTCCCCATGGCTCCGGCGCCAATGACGCCAATGAGAGTTTCGTTATCGAGGGGCATGGATCGGCGCCTGTGTGCAACCACGTGGTAATGTCATTTCGACAAGGACGGTTATCGTCATCCGAGCGGAGCCGCGCAGCGGCGGAGTCGAGGGATCTGGGCTCGTTGCGAGACACCGTATGCCTGGCAAGACCTATTTCGTGTACATCCTATCCAGTCACCGACGCGTGCTCTACGTCGGCGTGACGAATGACATGTCGCGGCGCTTGGCCGAGCATCGCTCACGAAGCCGATCCGGATTCACATCGAGATACAACGCCCGCTCGCTCGTGCACCTGGAACCCACGAATGATGTCCGCGCCGCCATCACTCGTGAGAAGCAGATCAAGAACTGGACGCGCGAGAAAAAGATACGACTGATCCAATCGCAAAACCCCGCATGGGAGGATTTATCCGCCAAATGGTGATTCGTTGCGCAACGAGCCCAGATCCCTCGACTCCGCCGCTGCGCGGCTCCGCTCGGGATGACACGGGGTCCAGCCGTTACGCGGCTCCGCTCGGGATGACTGGCCTTCACCGCCCCCGAAACACGGGCTTTCGCTTCTCGAGAAACGCCGTCACTCCCTCCGCGTAGTCGGCCGTGCGCCCTGCCTCGCGCTGCAGCGATTCCTCGACGTCGAGCTGCTCGTCGAGATCCACGCCGAGCGACCGGTTGAAGGCGCGCTTGATGAGCCCGAGGGCGCGGGTCGGCTGCGTCGCGAGCTGGCGGGCCGTGCCAACGGCGGTCTCGAGCAGCGCCTCGGGCTCGGTCACCATGTACACCAGCCCCCAATCCCGCGCCTGCTCGGCGCTCATCTTCTCGGCGAGCATCGTCATGACCGTCGCGCGGTGAAGGCCAACGATGCGCGGCAGGATGAACGTGCCGCCGCTGTCCGGGATGACGCCGATCTTCGCGAAGGATTGCACGAACACCGCGGCCGACGACGCGAACACGATGTCGCACGCGAAGGCCAGATTCGCGCCCGCACCGGCGGCAACGCCGTTGACGGCGGCAACGACGGGCTTTTCCAGTTTTCTAATGGCGCGGATCACCGGGTTGTAGCTGTCGCGGACGATATCTCCCAGGTCCGGACGCGGTCCGTGCTTCGGCGCCGCCTCGGCCAGGTCCTGACCCGCGCAGAAGCCGCGCCCCGCGCCGGTGAGTACCACGGCGCGAACCGCCTCGTCCGCCGCGGCCGCGGCGAACGCCTCGCACAGCGCGCGCGCCATGGGACGCGTGAAGCTGTTCAGCACCTCGGGCCGGTTCAGCGTGATCGTGACCACGCCGTCCGCGGCATCGCTCAAGACGTCGCTCATGCACTCCTCGACCGGGTGATTGTCTCGCTCGCGGAAAATAGTCCCGTCCGGGCCTCCATTGGCAGGGCCGTGCGCTGGCCCGCAACGCGGCCGGCGAACAGATTACATGGCGTGACTACCCTTCCCGTCTCTCGCGGCTCGCAACAACGTGCCGCCGGCAAGTCTCGCACGCCAAGGGCGCCGGATCCGCGCTTCGACTGGCGACGTATCGCGTACGACGCGCTCGTCTCGCGCGCCCTCGACGAAGTCGAGGAAGCGACCAACCGGAACAAGGCGAGCGTGCCGCGCGAGCACCAGGTGCTGTATCAGTTCTCGGCGCGAGGACACGACGTCGCGCAGGTGATCCTCGGATCGATGATCGATCACCGCCACGACGCGGCGAGCGCGTACTACCGGTCGCGTCCGCTGCTGCTCGCGCTCGGCTTGAGCATCGAAGACGCACTCGCGAGCCCGCTCGGCCGCAGCGGCGGATTCAGTGATGGCCGCGACATTGGCGTCGTCTGCAATCTGCCCAACGCGAACGGCCCCATCGTGCTGCCGATGTCGGGCGACGTCGGCTCGCAGTACACCCCGTGCGCCGGCTGGGCCCAGGCGATTCGATACCACGTCGACGTGCTCGGCGAGACGGAATGGGATCAGTCGATCGGCGTGGTGCTCGGCGGCGAAGCCTCGGTCGCGACGAACGGCTTCTGGTCCGCGCTCACCATGGCGACCACGCTCTCGCTCCCGATGCTCTTCTACGTCGAGGACAACGGCCTCGGCATCTCGGTGCGCGGCGACATGCAAACGCCCGGCGGCGACATCGCGCGAAATCTCGCGTCATTCTCCAACCTGTTCGTTCGCGAGGGCGACGGCTGCGATCCCGCGCAGGCCGCCGCACTGCTCGCGGAGTGCATGGAACATGTGCGAAGCGGCCGCGGGCCGGCGCTCGTTCGCCTCACTGTGCCGCGCCTCTCGAGCCACTCGGGCCCCGACAATCAACGCGGATATCGAACCGACGAGGAGATCGCGGCGGACCTCGAGCGCGATCCGCTGCCGCGGCTTCGCGCGCACCTCGTTCCGGCGCTCATCTCGGACTCCGAATGGAGCGAGCTCGAAGCGAAGGTCGCCGGTGACGTGCAGCAGGCGCTCGACGCCGCGCGCGCGCGGCCGAATCCAGATCCGTCGACGGTCTCGCGTTGGGTCTACGCAGACGACACGCCAGGCTCGCCGGAAGCGATGGGCGGCTTGTCGCGCGACGAACGCGCGTCGCTCAACGGTCGCCAGCACGCGGACGAATCGGGCGAGGTCGTGCGGTTCGCCGAGGCCGTGCGCCGCACGCTGCGACGCGAGCTCGAGGTGAATCCCAAGGCGTTGGTCTTCGGCGAAGACGTCGGTCGCAAGGGCGGCGTGCACCTCGTGACGGAAGGACTGCAGAAGCAGTTCGGTGAAAAGCGCGTCTTCGACACGAGCCTCTCCGAGGAAGGGATCATCGGCCGCTCGGTCGGCATGGCGATCGCGGGACTCATGCCGGTGGCGGAGATTCAATTTCGCAAATATGCGGATCCCGCGACGGAGCAGCTCAACAACTGCGGCACGCTCCGCTGGCGAACCGCCAATCGGTTCGCCGCGCCGATCGTCGTGCGCATGCCCGGCGGCTTCGGCAAAGACGTCGGCGATCCCTGGCACAGTCTGAGCGACGAGGTCCGCTTCGCGCACGCATACGGCTGGCAGGTCGCGATTCCGTCGAACGCCGCCGACGCGGTCGGACTGCTGCGCACCGCGATGCGCAGCCCGAACCCCACGATCTTCTTCGAGCACCGATCGCTGCTCATGACGAGCGACGGCAGCGCGCACTATCCGGGCGACGACTACGTCATCCCATTCGGTCGCGCGCGCGTGCTTCGTGAGGGCACCGATGTCACGCTGGTCACGTGGGGCGCGCTCGTGCATCGGTGCCTCGAGGCGGCCGCGCGATTCGGCGATCGCGTGGAGCTGCTCGACCTCCGCACGATCGCGCCGTGGGACCGCGACCGCGTGCTCGCCTCCGTGCGCAAGACGGGACGTTGCGCGATCGTGCATGAAGATAATCTCACGGCCGGTTTCGGCGCGGAGATCGCGGCGACGCTCGCAAAGGACGCTTTCTGGTTTCTGGATGCGCCGGTCGACCGGGTCGCCGTGGCGGACGTTCCGATGCCGTATCACCCGGTGCTCCTCGACGTCGTGCTTCCGAGCGTGGATCGGATCGCCGACCGCATCGAGGAGCTGCTACGGAGTTGATCGAAGAACAGTCTTGCTAAAAATCTAATCTCCGGGTAAGGTTGTCGGCCGCCGACACGCGCGGCCCTTCCGCCCTTGCCCGGAGACGTACGTGGCATCCGAACGATTCGTGTTCCTGCGGCGAACCGCGGTCATCGCGCTCGTCGCGTTGTGCCTGGCCCGTCTAGCCGCCGTCGCCCAGCAGTCCGCCGCTGCCGCGGCGATTCCGACCGAGCTCGCCGCGGCGTTCGTTCGCACGACCGTCCCGGCTGACAGCGCCGCGCTCGTGAGCTTCATGCCGGACCAGGTCGCGCCGGGACTCGACGATCGCATCTTCATGCCGCCGTCGATGCACGTCATCGGCTCCGTCGTCGCCGGCTCGCGCGCCTATGCGTTCGCGACGTCACCGCTGCCCGCCGACTCGGTGCTTCGGCTCGTCGCGCTGGAGTACACGCGCCAGAAATGGCCGGGTGTGTCGCTGATGCGACTGACCGCGTCGCTTGGCCCGCTGCAGTCCGGCGGGTTTCGGCCTGCGCCGCCCGCCGGGCCGCCAACGACGTTCTGTCATCAGTCGATCGAAGCGCTCATCTCCGCCCACCGGAGTCCGGACGCGATGACCCTGCTGCGCATCGAGATCGTTCCCGCCGCGGCAGGCTGCGCCTTCGAGGCGTCGCTCCCGCCGCGAGGTCTCCGTCCGCCGGTGCCAACCTCGCCGCTCCCCCGGATCTACGATCCGCCCAACACGTCGTCGGGCGTCGAATGCATCAATAGCTTCTCATCAGAGCATTCTCAGACGCGCCTCTCCACGGCGATGGACGCCAGTGCGCTCGCCAATCACTATGGCAAGCAGCTCGAGACGCAGGGCTGGTCGCCGATGCCCGACGGACCGCTCGCGCGACGGCTGTACACGCGCACGGACTCCAGCGGCGCGAAGCAGATCGCGGCCCTGACGATCGGCGTCAGTCCAGCCGCGCCTGGCTGCCGCGAAGGCACGCTCGACGTCTACACGATCAGGAGCCGGTGAGCATGCGCATCAGCACATTGTCGTGGGCTGGAGCATGCTCGATGCTCGCTCTCGCCGCCTCGGTCCTCGCCGCCCAGCCGTCATCGCGGAGCTCGGGGTCGCCGGATTCGATTCCTCGTGAGCTGGTCGAAGCGCTGCTCCGTCAATCGCAATTCGGCGGGCTGAGGCCCGAGTTCACGATCGGACGCATTCCGGCATCGCTCGCTCCATTCCTCTACGTCCCGAGCAACGCGCGGGTGCTCGGCGGTGTGAGCGCGAGCAGCGGAACGACCGTCGCGTTCGTCGTACCCGGTATGTCGATCGAGGAGGTGCGCGCGACCTACACGCGCGAGCAGCCAAAGCTCGGCTGGACCCCGCCGCCGACCATCGAAGACATGCGAGGGTGGGGCTTCATGCCGTCAGGGGGCGCCTACGGCGGCGCGTCGGGCCTGGAGTACTGTCACGTCGGTCAGTCGCTGCAGATCACGCCCATGCCGACGCCGGGTGGCATGCAGATCCTCGCCACCGTCACGAACTTCGGCGGACGTTGCACCACGCGGTCGGCCTTCGTCCGCCTGCCAACGTCGACGACGACGCTGCTCCCCGCCCTCGAGAATCCGCTCGGCTCGACCATGAACGGGCGCGCGTGCTTCGGCGCGAGCACGATCTCGACCGGCATGACCGGAACGAGCGAACGCCTCGAGACCACGCTCTCGCCGGGCCAATTGCTCGAACAATTCGCCAAGGAGCTCGGCGACTCCGGCTGGCGCCAGGGCGCGGCGGCGAACGGCGCCCGCCGCATGTGGACCCGTCCCGACAGCATCGGAGTTCGCGAGCTCACGCTGACGGCAATTCCGATTGCCGGCACCGGCTGTCAGGACGTGACGATGAACGTTCGCCGGGTGCCGAAGCCGCAATAACGGCAGACGGTCGCGCGCGACCGCAATCAGTCAGGCCACGCGACCGTCGAGGCATCGCGCGGTCGGTTGATCGAGCGACCGACCGCGTGATCGTGCATCACGACGATTTCAGGGGCGACGTCGGCCCATAGGCCGCGCCCCGAGTCCGCCGGATGCACCGGATGCGGATTCGGGACCCGAATGCATCGGTCCAGCGCATCGAGATACAGCTCCCGCGGCGAGCTGTCCGGGCGCCGCAGGATGCGGCGCGTCCACGCATTGAAGAAATCGCGCAGCGAATCGACCATCTCGCTCCTCTCTGTGGAGTGGGTGGCGCCGATCACCTTGCTTTCGAAGGTCACATCGGCGAATCGCGCTTGAAACGATTGTGAACTATGCTCGTCATCTTAATTGCAAAAGGCAATCTCGTCAATAACCTTGCTTTATTAAGCGATTCGCCGTGGATGATTTGGATTACAAGGCCCTGAGCCTTCTCATGGAACGCGGTCGCACGGCATGGACCGAGCTCGGCGAACACCTCGAGCTCTCCCCGCCGGCTGCCGCCGAGCGGGTGCGGAAGCTCGAGGAGCAGGGCGTGATCCTGGGCTATCGCGCGATTCCGAACGCGGACGCGCTGGGCTACCCATTGATCGCGTTCGTGCACGTCACCGTCGGCAGCACGGCGCAGCGCACGACGTTTCTCAAGGCGGTGGCCCGCAACGAGCAGGTGGTCGAGTGTCACCACATCGCCGGCGACGATGAGTATTTGCTCAAGGTACGCTGCCGCGGGACCGGCGACCTGGATCAGTTCCTGTCCGTCACGCTCAAGGACCGGATCGGCGTGAGCCGCGCGCGGACGACGATCGCGCTGACGACGGTGAAGGAGACGACCTCGGTTCCGGCGAAACCGGCGGAGCGCTGAGCGAGGATCGCGGAAATGACAAACCCCTCAGGAGCAGCACGCCGCTGCCTGAGGGGCTCATCCTCGCTGGCGGGATTCGATCAATCGGTTCGACGTTGGGGCGTGCCCAACCCGATCGACTTCCCTTTTCCGATCAGTATCGGTCCCGATCGGTGCTCTGGAATTCTTCAAAGCGACAGTCACGTCCAGCGACCTCGTGACCGGTGAGCGCGGCGTCGAACCACCGACTCACATTGCCTCAGCAGCGTCCCGCCGAAGCTCTGTCGTTTGCGGGTCAGACCGTGTTCCGCGAACGCGCAATCATAGTGTCATCGGCCGCAACAGCGCGCAATCGAGAAGTTTTCCCGAAGGGAGTAACCGACCCGATGCGCGCGCGAGAACAACATTCGTGATCAGATCGCCTTGAACTCCTCGAACGGCTGGCGGCAATCGCGGCAAAACCAGATCGACTTGCACGCGGTCGAGCCGAACTCGCTCTTCCGTTCGGTGTGCGTCGACTTGCAGTACGGACACTGAATCGACGCGACTCGCCGGCCGAGCGGCACGAGCACGTCGGCGTCGGCGCGGCCCGGTGGCGCGATCCCGTACGCTTCGAGTTTTGCGCGCGCGTCCGCCCCAATCCAATCCGTCGTCCAGGCTGGCGTGTACGTCGTCCGAACCGTCACCGGCCCGAGCGCATGCTCTTCCAAGGCAGCGCGAATGGCCGCTTCAATCTCGCGCATCGCGGGACAGCCGGAGTACGTCGGCGTGACCGTCACCGTGACGCCAGACGCATCGGCCACGGCGTCGCGCACGATCCCGAGCTCGACGACGCTCAATACCGGCACCTCGGGATCCTTCACCGTGTCGAGGATCGCGTATAACTCGTCGCGCGTTGGCACGGCGCGGATTACCACGTCGCCCCCGGATGCGAGCGCGCGAGAATCTGCATCTCGGAGAGCATGTGGCCGAGGTGCTCGGTGTGCTTGCCCGCGCGGCCGCCGCGCTGCATGAACTTTACGTCTGGCGTGGTGAGCGTCGCTTCGCGAAGCACGCGACCGACCTGCGCGCTCCACTCCGATTGCAACGTGCTCGGATCCACGCCAACCCCCGCGGCGGCAACCTCGCGATCGATGTCGTCGGCGAGAAAGAGCTCGCCAGTGTAGCGCCAGAGCTCGTCGACGGCCGCCTGCGCCCGCGCGTGGCTCTCGGCCGTGCCGTCGCCGAGCGTGACGACCCACTGCGCGCAGTGACGCACGTGGTACGTGGCTTCCTTCTCCGCCTTGGCGGCGATCCCCGCGAGATCCTGATTCGTGCTGGATTTCAGCGCCCGCATCTGGAGCAATGAGAATACGCTGAAAAAGAATTGCCGAACGATCGTGAAGCCGAAGTCGCCGTTCGGCAGCTCGACGAGGAGCGCGTTCCGGTAATCGATCGCCTCGCGGAAATAGGCGAGGGCGTCCTCGTCGCGCTCCTGGCCCTCGAGCG
>Ga0068856_100001979_pt1 | contig 21361 bp, 23 predicted proteins | sample KBSCornC62_FD_66595 | JGI IMG/M metagenome (GOLD analysis project Ga0068856, IMG submission 66595) | Corn rhizosphere microbial communities from Kellogg Biological Station, Michigan, USA - KBS Corn C6-2 | ecosystem: Host-associated > Plants > Roots > Rhizosphere > Soil ... | reverse complement strand
CATACGTAATTCATCGGCATTTAAGCACGACATAACACCAGCGGACGGCTACTCACTAGAAAGCCTTAACCAGGAAAAGATTCAGCGAGTACTAATTGAAATGGGCGCAAGAACCGGCAGGCATATGGCCGATTCCACGGTAACCCCTGTACTTTTAAAGAACTTGAGAGTAGCAACCCCACGAGAAAATGACGACAGCTTATTGAAACCAACCCTTGCCGGCGTATTAGTATTCTCCAGGGATGACCCGATGATTGTGGCTCCATATAACCGATACGTTATTCGTGGCATCCGCTATGCTGGCTCGACTCCTGCTAGTGACATTATAGATAGTCAAGATATTTCAGGCACACTAGATAACCAAATCGATAGTGCATTAAGCTTTATATTAAGGAACATTCCACGTCGCGCCGAAATAGAAGGCGCTCTTAGAGTTGAAAAATATGCTTACCCCGAAGAAGCACTCCGAGAAATTCTTGCAAATGCCGTCATTCATAGAGATTACTCAATTACTGAATCCTATACTCAAATACGGATTTTCGATGATCGAATAGAATTTATGAACCCTGGTAACCTTCCGCCTGGCGTTACGGTAGACAATATCAAGGAAATGCAATTTAGTCGCAACTCAGTCATGGCTAGCATTATGAGAGATCTTAATTACTTAGAAGAATACGGACGTGGAATTGATTTAGTATTCAGTGTCATGCACCGAGTGGGTCTACCTAGGCCTATCTTCAGAAATAGCGCCAACATGTTTACGGTTACACTTATGGGTGACAGATTTAGCAGCTTAACGGAAAGGCAGCTTAACGTTTGGCAAATTATACTCAACAAATCACGTATATCCGCTAAAGACGTTGCTGAGCAGCTCAACGTTACTCGCCCCACCGCCATTAGTGACATAAACCGGCTCGTTTCGCTCGGCTTAGTCTCTGCGACTGGGTCTGGGCCCCGTACACTTTATGAAGTTAGCGGCTCCTAAATTTAACGATAGACACACTCACCCCTGTTATTAAAACAATAAGCCTTTTACGGTATTTAACGATAGCCAATGCTACTACTTAGCTTTACTCGAATATTGTTTGTTTATAAAATTTTGTCAGCCTAAACTAATTGCTTGTATTTATTTCGCACAATAATGATTGCGCGCTGCGTTCCTGAGGCTGGAATGCACGTCCTACCCAGTAGAATTCGGGGTTATGCACAGGTTCGCTATCTAGAATCACACCTATGGTGCTTATGGCTGATATAATAAGAAACAGCAACTTGCCGCTTAGTATCGTAACGCAAGGAACCACGCTCTAGCCAAACCGGCGGCACGGAGCCAGAGCATTGAGCATGAAGCAAAAGCCCACACCACGCACACCTAAAGACACGCCTGCTACCCGAAAGAAACGGCTGCAGCAGCGTTTGAAAGAGATGAGTGAGCGCAATGATCGTGAAATGAGCGCCCTTATGAAATCTGTGGGGAAAATTAAGTCAGCACTTCGTTCTAAAAAAACCAACATTCCACCCCGGTAATCAGCAGCTTCAAAAAGCTTGTGTTTTTTTATTTTTATTGATTAATATATAGCCACCACGTACACTACCCCTCACATATAAATTGACGAGGGGAGTGCATTATGCTAAAGCTTGCGCATGCAGCTAAATTAGCAGTGGTGGGCACAATGGTACTAAGCCTAGTCAGTCTCGGGGGTCCGGCCAGTGCGTTTGCCGATTCATCCCATTCTGGCGACGGCGGAAACAATAACGGCCAGAACTCACAGCAGTCCGGGCCCAACTTCGGCAACAACGGTGGAGACAACCAAAACAAAGGCAGTAACGGCGACCATCAGAACGATGGCCAAACTCAGAACAACGGCAACGACCACCAAAACTACAGTGGCAGCCAAAACAACCAGGGCAACAATGATGATCAGGGTGGCCAGCACAGCAACAATGATGAGAATAACGGCCAGGGCCAGAACAACAAAGACGACAACGACGACGGCCCATCTCAGCAGGGCAACGTACCGCAATTCGTAAAAGACGGTCAGCAAAACGACCAGCAAAACTGGGGCAACGACCAGGGCGGTAACGACAACAGTGACAATAGCAACCATGGCCAGCAAAACGGCCAGGGCCAGAATGGTCAAGACAACGACCATCACCACGACCACGATGGCAACCAAAACGGCGACCAAAACAATGGCAGTGATGGCACAAACAACGATTGGCAAGATAACCAGCCGCCAGTGGTCAACGGCCAGGATCAGCAGGGCGATGGCCACAGCTGGGGCAACAGCGACCAGCAGGACGGCCAGGGCAACGACAAGACTCCGTGCCCGAAGCACGACCAAGACCACCAGCAGCAGGGTAACGACCACAAGCACCCCTGCCCGCTGCCATGGCAGCAAAACGGCAGCCAGGACTTCTGGCAGCAAGGTAGCAAGCACTGCTGCAAGCACGAACACCAGCAGCCGTGCCCGACTCCGCTCCCAAACCCATGCCCGAAGCGGGAGCACCACCAGCACCACCACAAGCACTGCCCACCACAGACCCCTCCGGAGGGTGGTAAGGGTGGCGGCCCAAGCCCTACGCCGACCCCCACTCCGACCCCGACCCCAACGCCAACGCCAACTCCGACACCCGTCGAAGTAACGCCGGCCGCCGAGGTCACACCTGCACCGACAGAACTTACGAACACCGGCTTGAACGTACAGCTTACGAGCATCATTGCTGCCGTGCTGCTTGCAACCGCCGGCTACGTATTCACCCGCCGACAGGCAAGCAACAGCTAAAATAATAACCGGAAAACATTGTGTGCCCCTCCGATATGCGGAGGGGCACTTTAGTATGCCACGCTACTGCAGCGCTGCGCCGCGTTGGATTACAGTAAAACTATGGAACGTGCGGCACGAAACATATGCATAGGACAGCTGTTTCTTTTTGCAGGCATGGCTATGTGCGTGGCTCTGAAGCCGGCCGGCCTCAGCGCAAATAACGGCATAAGCTACTACGGTATTTTTCGCGAAACATTTCTCCCCTATGCGCTTGGATTGCTCGGTAGCGCGTTTTTCCTGGCACATGCTATCGGCAATCTACCAACCAGCCAGCACGAGTTACGCCTGGCATTCACTACCTACATACCGCTTATTGTCGGCATTGTAGCGACGCCGTATGCAGCCGGGCGCTGGCTGAACTACCTGCATACCATATTCGGTTCTGCTCTGTTTTCGCTGCAATTGATATTAAGCGGGTGGCTGACATTGCGTCTGCACTATATATGGTGGGCAGTAATGCTGACGACAGTTGAAGTTGTCGCCGGCATATTTTCGGCAGCCTACCTCAACCCAACGCACGGGTTCCTCATGCAGGCACAGCTGCTCTTCCAGTTGGCTTTTGGGGCACTGCTTATTTTAAGTCTGCATAAGCTGTCAGGTTCAAAAATGCCAGCTATGCCAGAAACCTCTCCGGCGGCTCACCACTCTGCTCGAGTATGAGTTTGTAGCACGATGGACGTTTTCGGCAAGACGATTTTGCGATCGCTTCGTGCCAAAGCCACTTCGTATTTGTGGTCGTAGTCCAGAATCTTGCCGTAGTCGTGCAGCAACTGCAGCAGACGGCGGGCGTATACTGAGGCAATGGATATAAACGAACTGGCCCTTGGGCTTCACAAAAAATTCGGTGGAAAAATAACTGTAGCGCTGCGCGACACCGGCGAACTCGACCGGAAAAAACTGAGCGCGTACTATAGTCCGGGCGTGGCAGCTGTCAGCAAAGCGATCGCAGCGGATAAAAGCAAACTACCGGAGTATACGTGGACGAACAACCTCGTCGCCGTCATATCCGATGGTTCGGCCGTGCTCGGTCTGGGCGATATCGGACCGGAAGGCGCTATGCCGGTCATGGAAGGCAAAGCCATGCTGTTCAAGTACTTCGCCGGAATCGACAGTGTGCCGATCGTACTGAACGTGCATACGGCGGATGAAATCGTGTCGGCAGTGAAGGCGATCGCACCAAGCTTCGGCGCCATAAACCTGGAGGACATCGCCGCACCTCAGTGCTTTGAGATCGAAGAACGCCTAAAAGCCGACCTGCCGATTCCCGTGATGCACGATGACCAGCACGGCACCGCCACGGTCACTCTTGCCGGACTCATCAATGCCTGCAAGATTACGGACAGAGATCTAAAGGCCTGCAAAATAGCCATGGTAGGCGCCGGTGCCGCCGGAGTTGCAATCGCCAAGCTGCTGCACACATACGCCGGGCCTAACATTATCGCAGTGGACAGCAAAGGCATAATCAGCAAAGACCGCACCGATTTGAACAAAGCCAAGCAATTACTGCTCCGGTTCACGAATAGTGATAACGTATCCGGCTCGCTCGAAGATGCAGCCAAAGACGCCGACGTGTTTATTGGCGTATCGTCAGCCGGCCTGCTTAGCCAGGACATGGTGCGCAGTATGGCTAACGACCCGATTATCTTCGCCCTCGCCAACCCCGACCCGGAGATTTCGCCGGCCGACGCCAAGGGTGCCGGCGCGGCCGTCGTCGCCACCGGCCGCAGCGACTACCCCAACCAGATAAACAACGCCACCGCGTTCCCGGGCATTTTCCGCGGCGCGCTCGATAACCATGTGCGGCAGATTACCGACGGGCATAAAATCGCTGCCGCCGAAGCCATTGCCGGCTTGGTCGAAAAACCGTCTGCCGACGAAATAATCCCGAGCGTGTTCGACAAACGACTCGTTCCGGCAATCGCCAAAGTTATCGTTTAGTGCACAACCTCGTAACCGCGTGCTACCATGGCAGCCATGCCGCCGCCATTTAAGGCACGCATGAAGCCGTTTTCACGCAATACACGCATTGCCACATCTGCGCGCACACCGCTCCGGCAGTACAGCACCGTCTCCACATCCTTCGGTACGTTTGGCATCTCGCCACCAAGAATCCTGCCCAACTCGAACCATAGCGCGCCGTTAATATGCCCCTGGTCAAATTCACGCTTGGTTCGGACATCTAGTATCTTCATACCCGCATGGTAACAGACGCGTATCGGTAGCCCCTACCACACCATCACACCCGGGCTGTGCGGAGCATCGAAACTACGAGCTGCCTGCACGATTGGCAGGGATTACGGGCGAGGCGGAGCTGGCCGCTGTGATTGGCTTGCGGATCCGGTTTGCTGTGAGAGTGCCAGGTCGGGCGGCGTAATGGCCGTGCCGCGGAAGCAGCTCACACTGTACGGGAAATCCTCTGTCATCACATAGTGGTACGTCGTGGTCGCTTTGCCATCGAGCGTAATCTGACTGACGATGCCATGGCACTCATCCAGATCGCTCGTAGTCAGCACGTTCTTGGTGCCGACATTCGGCCCGGTGATAGGGAAACCATCAAGCGCATAGCCAATCACCGTGCGCACGCTCACATCCTTTATGCAGCTACTAAGAGTATGGTAGTGATATATGCCGTCTTTTTCTGGGTGGCCTTGGCAGCCGTCCTGCACCTCCCAAGCTCCGGCATCCCTGCCTTCGGCATCAAAGGCATTGAAGAGAGCCACGCCAGTCAGCATGATACCCGATTCGCCGCCCATACAGTGCGGTGTAGCGTTATAAGTTGGGTTAGCATTCAACGCATAGGTGAGCGTCTGGCCCTTGATGCTATTGGGGTTACGGTCGTATTCATACGCTGGATCGGTGCTAGCAATCGGGAACGTGCCCGTCGGGTGCGTCGGCAGATCATTTGTGATGACTATGCGCGTGCTGTCGACGATCTTATTACTGAAATCCGCCGTCCACATCACATTGCCTTGTACACTGGCCTTTTTATTTATGTCGTACTCGGTGTTGTTGTTCGTAAACCACGGACCGCGCGTGCCTGCCCCGCCCTGGCCGCTCGACCAATTCTGTGCGTACTGGCTGCATGCATACACATATCCTGCCTTGGGCGTAGTTACTACATACTTGCCGTCGCCAACCGGCAGAACCCCATCGGCATATTTGTCACCGTAGTTCTTATTCGGATCAAGCTGCAGACCCTGCACTTTTGCAGTCGACTTTTTGATTGACTGCGAATTGCTGGTGCTAGTAAGCCCCGAATCCACTGGGCCCTCTTTGGCATGCAGCCACACCCATCCGGCTGCCGCAACCGCCAGCAGAATGACAATGAGTACCACTAGCACAGCCCACCGTCCGGCACGCGACGGCTTCTCAGTCGAAACCATAGGTGCGGGCGCTTCCACAACCCGCTCCACCACTCTCTCGACCGTCTTTGGTGTCTTGTCGGAAGCCTGTTGTTTTACGATTACCTGCTTTTCAACTTCCTTTGTGACAACTGTTGGCTCCGGTGCGCTTTCGGCCTTCGGAGTTTCCACAGGTGTTTGCTCGGCTGCCGCGTCGGATGACTCGGTCGTCAGTTCGAGCCCTTCGACTGGGTCTTTTGATTCTTCTTCGGGTTCTTGCGCTTTACCATCCATAAGCACGATTGTAGCAGATTTATACTGCCAGGAACCTCCCGGTCTTCGGGTCTTTCTGCACTTTGTCCCAGCGGGATACTACGCCGTTCATGGCAATGTACACGCCGGGCCGCAGTGATTCGACGGCGCCCACTGCCACACCCACGTTAAAATGTGCGTCGGTGTTTTCGAACCGTTCCGGCCTAGCCGACCCGGTAATTACAATCGTCTTGCCGGAAATTTTGCTTAAAAACTCCGCTGTCTGGTTCATAGTGTCGGTGCCGTGCGTAATTATTACGTGTGTTTCCAGCGCGCCAGCGCAGGCATCGTACAGCGCCTGTCGATCGTCATCCGTCATATCCATACTGTCTTTTTTGCACACGGTTTCTACGCGGTATTCAAATGTCGGGTTCACGCGCGCCAGCACCCGCTCGACGGCCGGATCTTCTATTTCGAACGCATACGCCTTCCAGACTTTTGCGTAATCTTTGTCTATGGTACCGCCGGTTTGGACGAACAGGATTTTCATATGTGTGCAGTCCCAGCTAACGTTCAACGATGCGGATGTTTAAATCGTCGAGCTGCTCTACTTCCACGAGGTTCGGCGAGTTCATCATGGTGTCTACGCCGCTGCCGTTTTTCGGGAAGGCCACGATTTCACGGATGTTTTCTTCGTCCATCAGCACCATGAACATGCGGTCAATGCCGAACGCGCAACCAGCGTGCGGCGGCGCACCGTATTTGAAGGCGTTTATCATTGCGCCAAACCGTGCATCCACATATTCCTTATCAAATCCCAGGATGTCGAATACTTTGTACATAACCTCCGGGTTGTGATTACGCACACCGCCGCTGCAGATTTCATAGCCGTTCATCACCATGTCGTACTGGTCGGCAACGATGCTTGTTTTGTCGTCAGATTCGAGCGCCTTCAGGCCACCCTTTGGCATACTGAACGGGTTATGGCTAAAATCGAGCTTGCCGGTCTTGTCGTCCGTTTCGTAGAACGGGAAGTCTATGATCCAGCAGAGTGCGATCACGTTCGGATCTTTGAGGTTAAAGTGGTCGGCGAATTCGTTGCGCAGTCGCCCAAGAACCTTGTTTACAACTTTGCGTTTGTCGGCACCAAAGAACACGATGTCGCCGTCCTCAGCACCTAGGTTAGTCTTGATAGCCTCCAGCTCCGCGGGCTTAAGAAACTTAGCAATCGGCGACTTAGCTTCACCGTTTTCGTAGGTGATATAGGCCAGACCGCCGGCGCCCTCGCTTTTAGCAATCTCGGTAAAACGGTCGATTTGTGAGCGGCTTAAGGTAGCGCCACCGCGAACACAGATGGCTTTGACGACCTCTGCATTCTTGAACACCGCAAACTCGGTGTCTTTGAGTTCCTCGGTCAGCTCCTGCAAGCCCATGCCAAAACGCAAATCCGGCTTGTCGGTACCATATTTTTCCACTGCTTCGTTGTATGGGATACGGGGGCATTCGCCTTCGTTGAACAGCAGTTCCTTGCCAGCAAAGTCGGTCACCAGCTGATTTATCAGCGGCTCCATCATGGTGCGCACTTCTTCGCCGTCATCTACGAACGACATCTCGAGGTCCAGCTGGTAAAACTCACCGTACAGCCGATCTGCCCGCGGATCTTCATCGCGGAAGCATGCAGCCAGCTGGTAATAGCGCGGCACACCACCCACCATCAGCAACTGCTTGAACTGCTGCGGGGCCTGGGGCAATGCATAGAATTTGCCCGCGTGTATGCGTGATGGAATCAGGAAATCGCGTGCGCCTTCAGGACTGCTGTTCGCCAGAATCGGCGTAGCTACCTCGGTAAAATCGTGCGCCTCCATGAACATGCGCATGCGTGAATAGTACTCGGCGCGGCGTTTCAGCATGTGCTGCATCTTTTGGCGGCGCAGGTCCAGAAAGCGGTACTTCAGGCGCAGGTCTTCGTTCGCCATCGCACTGCCCTCTATTTGGATAGGAAGTGCCTCGGAACGGTTTAAAACCTCCAATGAGTCGATTTTAACTTCCACGGTACCAGTCGCAATGTTCGGGTTCTTGAGCCCTTCCTCGCGCTCCAGCACGGTGCCTGTCGCAGCCACGACGAACTCGTCACGCAGACCCTCTGCAGTTTTGAACGCTGCTTTCTGCTCCGGCCGGATGTTTAGCTGCACCACGCCAGTGTGATCGCGAAGGTCTATGAATATCAGGCCGCCATGGTCGCGCCGCGAGTTCACCCAGCCTTTTATAATTACGGTTTCACCCACCTTGCCGACCGTGTCGGTTGCGTATGTTCTCATGTTTTCTTCCTGGTTAGATTTCGAGATTGAAGGCTTCGTTTTGCGGGTCGTTTGCACGAAAAGCAGCGCCGGCTGCTACTCGCCGACCCGTGAATTCATATTGGAATTCGCCATGCCTGTCATTTCTAGGCCTATTCTACCACCTCTTTACCTTCAGGGGTAGACTCGGGAGACTCTTCGGGCTCAACCACCGGCTCAGACCGGTCTTTTTGGTGCTCCTCGTGGTCTTTTTGCGCAGTTGCCGCAGCTACGGCGCGCATGTCATCGTATTTGTCGAACTCATCCATAATCGGCTGGCCAATTATCTGTTCCAGCACATCTTCAATGGTAATAATTCCTACCAGTTCTTCAAAACTGTTCACTACCAGGAACAAATGCCGCTTGGTTTTCAAAAACGCCTGCAGCGCCTGGTACAGCGTAAAATCTTCGTGTACATATGTCAGCTTGCGGCTCATTACATCCGCCACCGAGCCGGATTTCTTTAAACCCACCAGGTCGTGCAGATACAGAATGCCCACAACGTTGCTGTGTTTGCCTTCGTAAACCGGGAACCGGCTGTGGCCGCTTTTGCTGAGTTCGTCCATCAGTACCGGGCCGATGGATTCGCCGGCCCCAACCATCTTGACTACCCGCTGTGGTACCAGCGCGTCCGAAACGAGCTTGTCGCCAAAGGTCATGGCGTGTTCCAGCAGCTCTATCTCGCTCCGACTAATGCGGCTATCGGGCTGACCCTTTTGCCGCTCCAGCAGTTCAACCAGGTCTGACCTTTCGTACAATCCGGTGTGTATGTGCACATGACGAAACTTACGTACAAACCGTACGCCGACATCGAGCGGCGCATGCAGCCGTTCCAGCAGCCACGCAATACCCGGTGCCGCCCGCTTAGCGAGCCACAGGCTCGCGCCGGTCACCTGGTCGCCCGGCACTAGCATGATCCAGCCCAGCGCCAGTAGTGCGCCCAGCGCAACCAGGGCCGGCCAAAGCCCCATCGCCCCGGCAAAGGCAGCAAGCGACAGCGCACCGAATAACAAAAAAGCGCCGCCAAGCAGCACGCGCAAACCCATGCCATACGCCACCGCGCGGTAGAGCAATGCCGCTACCTCATCACCCTTGCGTGCCCGCCGCTTCAGCTCCCTGGCCGGCACGTGCTGGTATGTTCGAAGCAGTGTCCAGAATACGACGGCAACTACAGCCAACAACAAACCGAGCAAAAATGAAAACATAAACATATCTTACGATGAGCCCCGGAGTTACGCAAAACCTGAAGACAACTCCAGCGGCAACCCCTTGATTATGTGATACTATATACCGGAAACTAACGGAGAGTATCGGCAGCCATGGACAAACGTTTTCTGGCAATTATCGGCGTCATTATCATTATATTCGTGGGCATTTTGGCATTTGGCAACCACGGCAGCAACAACGGCGGCAGCTCATCGAGCAGCAGTACCAAGCCAACCAACCATGTCGAAGGCGACCTAAGCAGCAAGGTTACGCTGCTGGAATACGGCGATTACGAGTGTCCGGTCTGCGAAAGCTACTTCAGTACCGTACAACAGGTAGAGCAGCAATACGCCAGCAAGGTTAAGTTCCAGTTCCGCAACCTGCCTCTCAGCCAGATCCACCCCAACGCCGTTGCCGGCGCCCGTGCAGCAGAGGCAGCCGACATGCAGGGCAAATTCTGGCAGATGCATGACCTGCTGTACCAACCCCAGAACTGGCAGGAATGGAGCACCAGCAGCAACCCGACCGCCTACTTCTGGGCCTATGCCAAAGAGCTGGGGCTTAACGTGAACAAGTTCAAATCTGACTTCCAAGGTGACACCACAAACAACCGCGTCCAGGCAGACCTGGCAGCCTTTAACAAGACCGGGCAGCAGGAAGCCACCCCTACGTTCTTCATCAACGGCAAATACGTGTCGAACACCAAGCTCATAGACCCGTCTTCACAGCAGCCGAGTGCCGCTGCCTTTGGCAAACAACTCAACGCCGCCCTCAAAGCCGCCGGCCAAAGCTAGACTACGCCATGAGCAGTGCCAGTCCCGACCTGCTGCGGCTGCGCGAAGCTCTGGAAGCCTCATGGGATGAAAAGACCTCGTTCGGCGCAGTTTTGAAAAGGGGTAACCCGGCGCTTGGACAATGCTATCCGACATCACGCGTCGTACAGTTCTTCTTCCCCGAGACAGAGATCGTAAAGGGGCACGTGTGGAATGGCAAAGCCCTGGAGATTCACTTCTGGAACTTACTGGACGTACGCGGCGCCCTTTACCATATAGACTTCACCTGGCAGCAGTTTCCAGCCGGTTCGACAGTTCGGGACTACAAGATACTCGACCGCAACAACTTGGGCGACAGTCCACCAACAATCGCTCGCTGCGAGCTGATGAAGCAACGTGTCAGCGACTACCTGGCCGCACTGTGATGAAAGAGCGCCCCATCTGATAGAATGTGCCCAAGGTAAACAAGCATGCCGAAAAGCCATCGAAATAAACCTTCATCTAAAAAACACATCCTCACCGTAAGCACCGCCAGTAAACCGCCACTTGTCGACCGCATCACCTTCATAGCGGCGATCGTCGAGCCGGTTATGACCATCCCTCAGGCATGGACCATTTTTCACACCAAAAGCGCCGCCGGCATATCGCTCTCCACCTGGATCTGCTACCTTGTCTTCGGCTTCGTATGGGTATGGTATGGCTTTGTGCACAAACAAAGGCTCATTATTTTCTACGAGTTACTGTACGTGGTGGTTGAAATACTCATTATCACCGGCGGCCTCCTGTACGGCGCCAAGTGGTAAACTACGAGTCCGCACGGACCGCAATAGCTGTAAACAACAGGAACTGGCGATAGGTTTTGAAACCGCCGCTGTGGCGCATGTCGGACGCCCAACGCTCGAAGAATAGAGTGCCATAAGGCGGCACGCTGAAGCCAAGTGCAAAAAGCGCACGCCAGCGCGACCAGCCCAAGGAAGGGTACAGCCCCAGCGAGGCCAAACAATACACAAAAAACAGCATGCCGTGCGTTCGGCCGGCTAGAATGAGCGCTGTATTGGTGTGCGACGACACGTGCGGGTTTAAAAGAATTCCGGCTATTAAAAGTGTCCAGCCACATGCCTCGGCAATTGCCGCAATACGAAAAAGCAGCCACGCCTCATCTTCGGTAAACGGCCGTGCCGCTTCAAACCTCCTAAGCAGATTCATATAAAAATGGTAGCGCAAAATGCCCTGCGCTACCATTCAGAATGAGCTCAAAGCACGCGCTATATGGGCGCAACTGCGGCGTCCTCCTGAGACACCCCCACACTTCCCTTCTGCTTTAGTACGATGGTTGCAACCACCGAAGCCGCAACCATAAAGCCGGATGCCACGTAAAACGCGGTGTGGTATCCATGCAATACGGCCTCCATACCGGTTGTCGAGCTAAATGAACCCAGGTGGTGTGCAAAACGGCTGGCGCTCGATGTCGCCACGCCAGTCAGTACAGCCAGCCCCAGTGCGCCACCAATCTGCTGCGAGGTGTTCAGCAGACCGGAAGCCAATCCCGATTCGCGCCCGCTCACCCCACTGGTCGCGGCAATGGTTACCGGCACGAACGTCGCACCCATACCAAAGCCCATCAGCAGAAAGCCAGGCAGCAGATCATGCACGTAGTTACCCTGCAGCGGCACATGTGCGAGCAGGTAGAGCGCAAGCGCAACCACCAGCGGCGCCACCATCAGGATTGGCTTATAACCGATCTTTTTAATAAACCGTGGCACCTGCGTTGCCGAGATTGCGATGGCGAATGGAATTACCAGGAAGCTCAGACCCGTCTTTACCGGCGAGTAGCCCAGCATCCCCTGCAGGTACAGCGATGTAAAGAAGAACGTACTGAACATGCCGGCCACGATGGGCATCATGGTCAGGTTTGCACCGGTTACATTGCGAATTTTAAAGATGTTAAACGGTACCAGCGGATGCTTGCTGCGCAGTTCGTTAGCAATGAAGAAAACCGCCAGCGCCACTGCCCCGCCCAGGTAGCTGAGTGTCGAAAGTGCCGTCCAGCCGTGCGATGGAGCCTCTACCAGACCATACACGAGCAGCATCATGGCACCGGTAATTGAGACGGCGCCGAGTAGGTCGAGATCGTTGTGACTTTCTTCGGACTCGTGCGCCGGTACCAATCGCCACGCCGCATACAGTACCGCCATAGAAACCGGCACGTTAATAAAGAAGTTCCAGCGCCAGCCCAGGTACTCTGTTATTACGCCGCCCAGCAGCACGCCTGCCGCCGCTCCGCCGGACGCCACCGCACCCCACACCGAAAGCGCCGTGTTACGCTCATGCCCCTCTTTGTATGTAACGAGCACAATGGAAAGCGCTGCCGGTGACATAAGTGCCGCCGCCAAACCCTGCGCCGCGCGCAGCGCTATCAGCATTGTGCCGGATTGTGCCAGGCCGTCCAGCAGCGAAACCGCGCCAAACAAGGCCGTACCGATCATAAACAGCCGCCGCCGACCAAACAGGTCAGCCGCACGACCGCCGAACAGCAGGAAACCGCCGAACGTCAGCGTATAGCCAGTGACGATCCACTGCAGTTGCGACTGCGTCATATGAAACGCCTTCTCTATCGCCGGCAGCGCTACGTTCACAATAGACGTGTCGAGAATAACCATAAACTGGGCCAGCGCCAGTACTATAAGTATCCACCAATGGTTCTTTGCTTTATCAGCCACGCGTACTCCTTTGTATTTTCAGCTCGTTCGTATTATTATAGGTATACAATTATTGTAAATCTATAATGTTGACTTAGTCAACTATTTAGGGACTTTTCCATTAAGTAGTTATGCACAGCCAATACGTGAGTCACGAATTCTACTGTTCTCTTATGGGGCTTATCCTGGCAGCCAGGCAGCGGATTATCGCCGTCGGCGCCGAACATGGCCTTACCGCCATTCAGGCAATCACTATTTTTATGCTGGATGCTTCGCTACCACGCCCAATGAAGGAATTCTGCAGCCTGTACCACTGCGACGCCAGTAACGTCACCGGCATCATCGACGGCCTTGAAAAGCGCGGGTTGGTAAGCCGCCAAAACGACCCGCACGACCGACGGGTTAAGATTATCCAACTGGAAGCAAAAGGCAAAAAACTTCAAAAAGCAATCAACGAACGGCTTACTGCCGAAAACGACTTCCTGTTCGAATCACTGAACGACGAAGAGGCGCGCCAGTTCATCCACCTGGTCGAAAAAATCACCGCTATCACCCCGTCGTCAGTCACTCTGCCATCACAATTCTAAGCTAACTGTCAAGAGGTCTACGGGCAGCCAAAAAATCCGCCCACAAATCAGAGTAGACGGAAGTCGTATTATTAGTAGGCTATAAACTGCTGCCAGCTTGGTCGCGGGCGAGCAGTTGGGCGTACAATGCGCACCGTCACCTTGGTAGGTGTTGCCGGCGCACTGATAACTGGTACGGACATGGTGGTGCTCCCAGCAGACCGGCAATGAGAGACCCAGCCTGCTTTTCGTTTTGTTTTTATTAAGGTTTTTGTCTCTTTAGCGCTACTCCTAGCGCTTAGATTAATCCCACTATAGCAAGTGCTTATGCTTCCTGTCAACAAAATTCTCCTGATACTTATTGCCAGTATTTGCTACTTACGACAGAGGCTCAAATTGTTCGCCGAGCCGCTCAAAATGACCCTCAAGCTTATAAAAGCGCGTTTCGAGTTTACTGAATCGGCTATCCAGAGCAGACGCAGACTCCTCGGACGTCGGAAAGTCATCAAACAGGTCCTGTACCGCCCTGCTTACAGCTTTAATAATCGCGTCTTCGGCGTCATTCTTCTTTGTATTACCCGCCATACTGACAGCATATCATTCACCGCCTGCCGGCAAGCCCAAGAGTTCTAACGATGAATCGGGGGCAAATATAGCCACTGCTTGCGAGCGTAGCGCCAGACGCTCGGCAAAATGCCACGCACCGGCTTGCCGGTACGAATGCTTTGGCGAATGGCGTTCGAGCTGATGTGGTCGGTACCAATATCTATAAATGTCAGGTTGCCAAACAGCTGTTCGTCGCTGGTGATTCGCGCTAGAACCTCGGCCATTTGTGCGTGCGACGTCACGGCAATCACGAGATGCAGCTTACGGTACAATGCCGGCAGTTCACCTTCGTGCCACAATAGCTGGCTGGCGGTTGTGAGCAGGCTGAAGTTAGCCGGAGGCAATGCTTCGATGACCCGGCCAAGGCTTCGGCTGGTAAGCCTCGCATCCGGCAGGTCAAATATCTCGAACTGTTTGTACGGTCTGAGCGCAGCTTTAAGCATAACGGCACGGTGCACGTAATGCTCCGGTTCGGCGCCATTGAGCGGGCGGCGTTCGGGTACGAAGTAGACTTTTTCCAGGCCGGCAACCTTTTGGGCTTTGAGTGCGAACACGATGTGCCCGGCATGTACCGGGTCAAAGCCTCCGCTGTAGAGGCCAATGTGCGGTAGCTTTTCGTCCTCGATCACTACAGCCCCTGTGCCCGCTTTGAAATCGTAGCTGGTCTCTACTTTGTTTCGCTTCATCATTCTGATACCTCCAATGGCATACTTCCGTATGAGACAAAACCTGACGGTTTTTTCTCATCGCGCCGGGCAAAAAACGCGGTTTTCGCTCGGGCTGCTCTTTTTCCCTCGCTCATTCTGATACCTCCAATGGCATGCCTTCGCAGCACTTGGTTATGTTGTGGCACGCCGGGCAAAAGAAATGCCCGTGTACCGGCTGGATAGGGTAGTGCATGCACACTTCACAAAAGAGCAGCGACGAGCGCTCTTTAACCATCTCGGCGTACGGGTCATATTCTTCGGTATTCACATGGTTATTATAAACCCGTGGGCAGTGTGATCTGTAAGAAAACCGGCAGGTTTCTACGCAGCCGGCGCCAGTTTCTTTGGTCCGCACCCGACACTTCCTTTGCAGCCCGGCACCCGACACGTAGTACGCAGCCTGCCAACCTCGCGCTTGTTGGAGTGCCCTTCGGTACACTCGAAAATAAGTGAACCGAACCGATCCTCGAGCACACCGAAAAGCGCTTCGAAAACTGATTGCGTACTGGCCGCCAGTATATCCTGCTCGCCCTGCAGCATCTTAATTTCGCCGCCACAGCCGCCCATTGCGATACCCGCCTCGACAAACTGCTGGAACGATCGCTGCACTTCCTGACCGACCATCGCCAAATGCGCGATCGGAACACCATCGGCCCTCGGCAGGTACTGCGCCGGCACAGCCAGACCGTCGATTCGGTTTTTGAGCGCTGCCCAGGTACCGTACATGTGTCGCTTTATCGCATCTTCGAGTACCGTAATTGGCTGCCGCTGCCGCGCAATCCGCTCCAGTCCATCCAGGAAATACTGGATAAGGTCAGTGTGCTGCTGAATGGTTTGCCAGGCGTTTTCCCGCACATCCGCGCCAGGGCGGCCAGCGTACACATCACCGCCAACCACATTGTCATGTGCGCTTACCAGATTGTCCATGGTTACGTTGCCCCGCCTAGCACGGTCCAAGGCGGCTGCAACAGCCTCCCGGTTATCGCCGTCAATTGTCTGCGAGATAAGCACTACGTTGCCGTCTTCGCTACATTCGGCAAGGTACAAAAAGCCCATTTTACGACCAGGGAAACGACCGCACGAGCGTACAAACTCAGGGCCATAGGTATCTTCAATATCCTGACAGTATGTCGACGCCCACGTATATTGTTCTCCGGGCCGCAACCGCAGCATGTTGTCATAATGGACGTCCAGATCGTCATCGGCTTCGTACACCAAAAACTGCTTGCGCGAATCTTCAGCAGCAGAGAGCTCGGCCGCCCGTTTGCCCGTTTCCAGCATTTCGCGGTACGAAGCCCACTCGCCGCCCTTCTTGTACTGCAAGTTACCCTCCGAGCGGCGCAATACAAACTTCGTACGCGCCACACGGTTCACGCCCTCGGCCATCAGACTGATCTCTTCATCCATTATTCGCTGGTGCGTTTCCGGCAATATATGGCCGAAGTGGTACAGATCGTAGCGATACATACGCACGCTTGCCAGCGGGTCAAAGCTTTTGCACGCTTCGCTGTATGAAGCGACTTCCGGACCCAGGTAGTCAAACTCGGGAATGCGAGGCTGGCGCTCTGGTTGCGCAAAAACCGTCACTGCTGGAGCCGCCTCGATTGTAGCCAACATATCAGGCCGCGGCGCTCCTTGTGCCGATTGCACTGTCCGGCCTACGCAGCGCCATTCTGTTTGCGAGCGCGTATAGCCCGAACAGCATGCCGCTGTACAGCAAATCGCTCAGTGCAGTATTGCGGAAAAAGGGCAGGGCCATTTCGTAGCAGCGGGCAAAACCGGTCCAGGTGTGTGCGTACATACCACTCGTCAGCCACACCGCAAAGTTCGTAACTACAAAGAAAAAGAGTGAAGACAAAAGAGTAAGCGCAACGCCCCTTGGCAGGCTCGGCTTGCGCAGCCAGTGACTGCTCGCGAGCGCAACGAGCAGGTAGCAACCCCACGTCATCCACATCATGCTATAAAACCCAATGAACAGGTCGGACACAACCATGGCACCAAGTGGCACCCACAGCGCCAAACGGCGGGGAAGTACCGCTCCGCCAAATAAAGCGACTGCCGCAACCGGTGCGAAGTTGGCGGGATGGGGAAGCAGACGCAGACTGACTACGAATACAATAAGAGTTAACGCGGTTATAAGCTGCAGGCGAGAGCTTTTCATTACTGCAATTTCCAACTGAGCATGTCAGTGTTTTTAGTAATGTAGGTTCCGGCACCAACCTGGGCCTGTTTGCCATTTACGTAGAATGTCCAGTATCTTGGTCCCGTGCCTTTTGTACCGTCTATGGTTGTAACCATATCGCCGAACGAATAGTGTTTAGTTAGTATTGCCGCATGAGTTTTCAGTAGCGCAAGTGCCGTTTGGCCGGTTTGGCCATGGTAGCTCAGCTGTGTTGTTTGATGTTGTGCGTTAGTTATAATCGACACTTTGTGATTCGGCTGGTTAGCAATGTATGCCCAGCTTCCGAAGCCCAGCGCAGCAATTACTGCAACTGCTAGTATGTTTGTTTTTAAAATGGCTGCTCGGCTCATATATCCCCTTTTTTCCGTTGGCAGAGGCCCTCGAAAAAGAGGATTGCTTCTGCTCGGAAGACTTTTACGAAGCTGTATCTGACTTAACGGCCTTGAGACAAACCTCACGGTTTTTCTCAACGCGCGGGCAAAATGGTTCACATTTTGTCCGGCTGCTCTTTTCCCTTCGCGGGAAGAACGGTCGATTTACAGTTGCGGCACAGTTCCCGAATTGCACGGGATTCCAGCTCAATTTGTTAATGGTAATAGTAGTGTAGCAGCAAGGCGAAACGCTAGATATAGTATTTTTGTATACAAGTTTTAGCCAATGTTGCACTCTTCGCCAGTAGACACGCAGGTTAATACGTGCCACGATATTGTCCATGTCGTCACACAACGTACCAAGACACCTCATCCTTCCTGCCGCTGTAGGTGTAGCCAAAATGATCGGCGAGCGCCGTACTGTCGAAGCACAGCGGTCGATCGATGCCTACACCACACGCATACTGGGCGTAGTTGCACACCTCGGCTATGGAATCGAGTACCTGGCTGCAGCACGGTTACACAGGGTTGGGGAACTTCCAGATGTTACTCCTGACTGGTTTTATCGAAATGTACAGCACCTGCCGTTCTGCGTAACAGGGGCCGCCCAACTAATGGACGAGGTTCGGTACGCGCCTATACGAAACAAGCTAAGCGAGATTGCAATGGACCCGATTGCCAGAGTCGTCACCTACTGCGAAGCTGTCGCCAACTCCGGTGGTCAACTAGAAGGAGCGCCAGGTGACACTATGAACGAAGCGAGGGTACAGTTCCTGACCAGGTGTCTCGAACCCTTGCTCCCCCAAGTAGACGCACCGGTTTAGCCTCTAACCTGCAGTAGAGTTTTGGGTCAATTTGGTTTTGAGTCCCGAAAGCCGTTCATTGAAGCTCTGAGCTGCGGCCTCCAGGCCCAGAACACGAAGCGCCCCGAGCAATACATACAGGTTATCGAGATGAGACTGCTGCAGCGATAGTTCCGCCTCTGCGTCCTTAAAAAACTGCTCCACTTTTCCGACCAGCCACTTCTCGTCACTGGCTTTTACGCCGTTTGTCTTCAATGGCGTCTCTGCCGGCCGCTGCCCTGCCTTTACGACTTCCAGCGAGCGAGCGCTGTGGTCACGTTTTACCAAATGACCACGCTTTATCAGATTCCCAACGTGCAGCGCCACTGTTGCCACACTCGTGTACTGCAAACCGTTCATAATTTCGCGGTAACTGGGGCTGTAGCCATGTTCGCCGATAAACGCATCAATATAATCAAGTAACTCCTTCTGCTTTTTGGTTGGCCGTACTGCAAGTTCTTCTGCCTGCGCCTGAAAACTCTTTTGCGGGTTTGCGGCTGGCAATGTTTGTTTTTCGTTCATGGTTACATTATGCCACAGCCTGACAAGCCGCATGCTATACTCGGTGCCATGATAACCGGCAGCATCTGCAGCGCCAACGGCGTATGTTTAAGAAACACACTGGCAGAGCAATACGGCCTATGACCGAGTGGCCCACGTACAAGATCGGGAAAGTGTTATTGATTGCCCTGGCCGCTGCAGTCACCTGCCTACTAATTGCGCTGCTCTTTACCTACTGGTACGTACCGAGAACCGAGAGCAAATCGCACGATTTTCAGGCTTACGCACCACAGAAATTACCAGTGGGTATTCACCCGACCACCCACGCAACAACCAACCTTTTCGGCGGCATGGTGAAGACCGTAATGTTTAACACCAACAACGCAGGGCTTCACATCAGCGAGCAAAAAATGTCGCGCAGTGACTACAACAATACTTTCGGGTCATGCAATTTTAAACGCAGCACCAACACCTGCATTGGCCATCACACCCCTCGAAACGTTACGTACGAGGTGCTGACTGTCACCAATAACTCAGGAAAGCCATCGCTTCAAACCGTACACTGGCTCCGGAATGGGACAGAACTGGAAATCGACCTTATGGACGCCCAGGCCAATCACTACTCCCCTGACTCCTGGGGACCAGTTATCGACAGCTTTGTGCCAGTACAGTACGGATACGAACGCGGCACCTTTGTGAAAACTCACGGTGGCTAAATCGCTTGCTTCTTACCACCAGCCTCTGGGAAAACCCAGTATTTGTACCAAAGAAAACTCCAAAACGTAAAGAATATGCCGGATATAAAAAAGCCAATGTACGGACTGACGCCGGCGTACACTAGGCCGCCGATCAGCAGATAATCCATCACAAACCCTACGCTTTCAATGGTCACATATCGCCCGGCATGCTGCATTTCCCCAAGTGAAATATGGTCACTAAACGCCCACAACCGCTGCACCAAATAGTTGAGCGTCCAGCCAATCACGTCACTCAGTACCTTGGCCGGGAACCACTTCCAGTGAAACGCCGAGTAGCACAGCGCAAACACGCCGTAGCCAACCCAGAAGTAAATCGATCCGCCCACCAGATATTTAAAAAACCGGACCGAATCCGAACGCGCCAGCTTATACTTCACGCTTCTTGGCTTTCCTGAACGGCACGCCAAGCGCGATGCCGGCCAGCCCCCACCAAACGAAGGCCAGCGTATCATCTGCCCAGGCGTGGCTCAGCAGGTTCACGAATGCCACGCCCACAAAACCCGCAAAGGCCACAAGCGCCAGCCGCGACCTACCTCTCTGCTCGTACAACTCAATCGCCACCAGCATAAGAATGCTCAGGAACAACGCAAGTCCCAGCCAACCCGTTTCCTGGGCAATCTGCACATAGTAGTCTTCGGCAATTCGTAGCGGGTGGCCCGTGTTGTACTGGCTGGCGGGCCCGGCCGTACCCGGCCCATCGCCCAGTGGCTGCCGCGATACGTCATGCAGGCCGTTTTCCACCGCGCTGGCATGATCACCATTGGAGGTCTTCTTAATCGCGGAGTGCGTCTGCGTGTGCAGCACTTCGTTCTGCAGTGTAGTGTTATTTTTCAGCAGCAGATAACCTGCCGCTGCGATCACAACCACCGTCAGCCCTACACCACCGAAGATCAGGCGGCTGCGTCGGTCCGGAAACTGAAGCCAGGCAACCACTCCCAGACTTAGCAGCGCGCCAATCCAGGCACTGCGAGAGCCGCTAGCATACAGCGCACCCAGTGCCACCACCCCAAACACTGCACACAGCACCTTGCGCTTGCCATGCAGAAACAGCACGCCGAGCGCCGATATTATAAGTACCAGGTATGCGCCAAGCGGGTTGGCGCCACGGAGCGTTGACTGCACGCGTATGAAACGGTCGTTATGGTTAATGGTTTCTATCGGCGCAATGGTGGTCGTTGGGTTGTAGCCAAAGTGACTCAGAAAATTGTGTGGCAATACCGTGTACTGCAGCACACCAAATACTACTACGAGCGCAGCCGGGGCCAGCAGCAGCTTTGGCCATTCCCGCCGCAAAAACGGCGTGCGCTGCGCCGTCAGCAGCACCGCCAGAAACCAGACAAGGAACCGCAAGTTTATAAGCACCCCGTACGCCACTGCTTTTGCCGTCACCTGCCCT
>Ga0068856_100001975_pt1 | contig 21381 bp, 17 predicted proteins | sample KBSCornC62_FD_66595 | JGI IMG/M metagenome (GOLD analysis project Ga0068856, IMG submission 66595) | Corn rhizosphere microbial communities from Kellogg Biological Station, Michigan, USA - KBS Corn C6-2 | ecosystem: Host-associated > Plants > Roots > Rhizosphere > Soil ... | reverse complement strand
CGTGGGCGCCGCCGTTGAGGATGTTCATCATCGGCACGGGGAGCACCTTGGCATTCGGCCCGCCGAGGTACTTGTAGAGCGGCTGGCCGAGCTGGGCTGCGGCGGCCTTGGCGACGGCCATCGAGACGCCGAGCACGGCATTCGCGCCGAGCTTCTTCTTGTTCGACGTGCCGTCGAGGGCGATCATGAGCTTGTCGATGGAGACCTGGTCGAGGGCATCCATTCCGACGACCTCGGGAGCGATGAGCTTGTGGACATTTGCCACAGCCTTGGTGACGCCCTTGCCGAGGTAGCGGCCTTTCACTCCGTCACGCAGCTCGTGGGCCTCGTGCTCTCCGGTGCTCGCGCCGCTCGGGACGGCCGCGCGACCGATCGCGCCGCCGAGGAGCTCGACGTCTGCTTCGAGGGTGGGATTTCCCCGCGAATCAAGGATTTCACGGGCGCGGACTGAGATGATGGTGGTGTCTGACATGAACTTTATTTTTGGTAGAGACCAGAGGGGCGTCGCGAAGGGCTGACGCTAGGCGGGAGCTTGCTCAGCCGTCTGAAGCAATTCAAGATTTTTGAAGGCGCTGATGCTCTCGATCTTGACGGGGCGCACGCCCGATTCCGTCGGGAGATTCACCTCGTCGCCGACAGACTTGCCGATGAGCGCCGTGCCGATCGCGGCCTGGTAGGAGACGATGTGCTTCTCCGGGGAGCCGTCCCACGCGCCGAGGATGTGGTATTCCTCATGGGCGCCGGTGGTGAGGTCCTGGAACTTCACGGTCGCGCCAATCGAGACCTTCGACGCATCGACGTCCTCGAAGTTCGTGCCGCGGGCGAGGCCGAGCTCACGCTCCATGTCCGACTTCCGCCGGAGCAGGACGCGCTGCTGGTCCTTCGCGCTCTTGAACTCGAAGTTCTCGCGCAGATCGCCGTATGAGCGGGCGATGCTGATGTCGCGGGTATTCTGCGGGATCTGCTTGTTGACGAGATCCTCGTACTCCTCACGACGACGCTCGAGACTGGCCCACGAGACGACGAGGCTCGCGGAGCGCTCCTCCTCCTGCTCGCCGGTGATCATGGTCTGGATGTCGGGATGGAGCTTGATGATGCGCGCGAGGAGCGAGCGCTTATTCAGATCGTCGAAGACGGTCGTGAGCTTGAGCTTGCGCACGGCATCGCGCACGGCGACGGGGTCGGCTCCGGCGAAGAGATCGGCGATGAGCGACTTGTCATCCATGACGAGGTCGTGGAGCTTCGTGCCGCGGGTGATCTCGCTCAGGAGCACGTCGTCCTCGAGGGCGGCGATCACCGCGCCGAAGAGGCCGATGTTGAAATGCTCGGAGTAATCCGCGCCACGCTCCTTGCAGAGCCAGAGCAGGACCTCGGGCGAGATCGTGCGCTCACGCAGCCACTTGTCCAGCGCGGTGTTAAAGGCTTCCTTCTCGCCCTCGAGCTCGAAGAGGCGGGCGATCTCCTGCGCGAGGCGCGGGGTGCCCTTGAGGGCGAGCGCGAGGGCGCGCTCCTGCCAGCGATCCTCGAAGGCGGTCTTGAAGTGCGAGAGCACGCGGCGGTGCTTCGCGGCCGGGAGGCTGGCGAAAATCTCGGCGATGCGCCCCTGCTCTGCTCGCAGGATGTCGGCGACGACGGGTGCATCCACGCCGGGCTGCAGCGCGTCGTGACGGTCGCAGATCTCGTCACGGGCGAGGAGCATCTCGATCGCCTGCACGGCGTGGAGTTTCTGACCCTTCTTCGCAGCGTCCTCGACCTGCAGGGCGAGCGACTTCATCTCCTCGACTTCCTTCGCGAGGTCGTCGAGCGCCTTCACGATCGAGTCGAGCGCGAGGACCTGGTCCTTCGGATGACGCGCGCCGCGGAAGGTCTGGAGAAGCTTGGCTCCATGATTCACCGGAGCGTCGTGCAGCTCGACGGGCTCGCCTTTCTTCGCGGGCAGATGCACGTGGCCGTCGCCCTTGAGCTTCTTCTTCGCGCTCTCCCAGAATTTCTTGAACCCGGCTGCATCGATCGCATGGGGAACGAAAATGGCAGTGATCTGATCGACGGTCGCCTTGCCGCCGAAGTCGCGTAGCACGTCGCGTACGACGCCCGCGGAATCCTCGGCCATGCGCGTGCGGGTACCCTCGAGATTCGAGGCGAGCTGGGCGCGGATCGCCTCGGCGGGAATCGCCGTGAGCGTCTGGGCCGCGTAGTCGAGCTGCATCGGGTGGCTCTTCTTCGAGCCGAAATCAATGAATATCTGTCCCGTGAGGAGGTTCCACTCGGCGACGCGTCCGAACCCCCAACTCTTGTGCTGGCAATATGCGCCCGGCTGTAATTGATCTAACTTCTCCGCCGCCTCCGGCGTCACTTTCCCCGCTTCTACGACTTTCTGCAGTTCCTCATTCATGGACGACTCTCAAGTTATGGGCGCTGCCGAGCATGGCGAGGAAATATTCGTCGCACCTTGAGGTTGCGCGTGGATTTGTCCGGGCGCGCGGGGGTGGAGATGCGGTTTTTGCCGGTTTCGAGTTTCGAGTTCTGGGTTCGGGGCTGGTGGCGATGGATGCGTTTTGAGCAGGACGTTTTCGATTTTGCTGTAGCCGCGGCAGTCTCTTGCCGCGTTGGCGGATTCCGATTTTGGGTATCCGCACATGGCACAAGAATCCACGGCGGTCGACGGCGCGACACGCCCTACCGCAGAAAACGATCCCGGCAAATGCCGGGTGTCCTCGGGGCGAGCATCGTTTTAGTTCGGTAGGGATGCCGCCCGCCCGTCCGGCAGCCGCCGGACTGCGCGAAGCTGCTGCGGGCGTGGCGCCACGGGGTCCGTGGACTTCTGGTGCGATGTGGCCAGTCCATGGCTCGGACGGAGCCTCGCCCTTCCGCTCGATGGGATTTTTGATGCGGATCCTGAGCCCGGCGCGGAAAAGCGCCCACGCGTGGAAATGAAAGAAGCTACGGCGCTTTCATCGAAAATGCCGTACCGAGCAGAACGAAATTCGCCCGGCGGGCGAATGGCCGCCCCCCCCGACACAGTCGACCCTCCGGGCGGACTTTCTCGCACGTGAAAATCCAGACTGGCGCATTCATCGGGGCCGGGCGCTCTTCGCGCGGCAGCGCGATTTTGTCATGCGGCATCGAGATGAGGATCTACGGACCCCGCGGCGCGGCGTCCCTACCAAACTAAAACGAGGCTCGCGGCGGAGGCAGCCGGCATTTGCCGGAATCGTTTTCTGCGGTAGGGCGTGTCGCGCTGTCGACCGCCGTGGATTCTGGTACGATGCGGTTCCAGTCCACGGCGCGGGCGGAGCCTTGGCCTTCCGGGCGATCGATTTTCGAGCGAAATCGCCTTCTCTGCAGGATGCCCTCCCAACCACAAAAAAAGGGAGGACGAAGCGGCTGCCTCGTCCTCCCGATTTTTTAAACTTTCCGACTTAGGCCTCGTGGGCGCGGCCGAGCTGGCGCATGGCCTCGCGCAGGTGCAGGGCGGCCTCGTCGAGTTCGCGCTTGAGCTCGCGGCGGCGCTGGAGCGAATGCTCGTGGCGACGCTCGGCGGCTTCGCGCCATCCGGCCAGTGCGCGCTCCCAGCGCTCGTAGGCTTCGTGCATGCGATCGTGCGCCGACTGCAGGAACGCGTGGACCGCGTCGCTCACGGGAGCATTCTTCGCGGCCAAGGTCGCGGCATAGCGGCGCTGATGCTCGGTGACCTGAGCCTTGAGGATCTTCTCCTCCGGCACGGTGCGCAGGCTGCGAGCCAGACCGACCTTGTGAAGCAGCCAGATCGTCCATTTCGTCGGATCGAACTGCCAGGGCTTCACGCCGTTGCGATAGTCGTACTGAAAGTGGTGGTGGAAGTTGTGGTAGCCCTCGCCAAAGGTGAAGAAGGCCATGAACAGACTGTCGCGGGCGCTGCAGTCGGTCGAGTACGGACGATCACCGATCCAGTGGCACAGCGAGTTGATGCAGAACGTCATGTGATGCACGACAACGACGCGCGCCACTCCGCCAAGGAGAAAGCCTCCGAGCGCTCCCACCCAGCCGCCAAATGCCAGGCCGATCAATGCCGGCAGCGCGAAGCCCACCGCGAATGCGAGCGGTACGTAGTAGCGGTGCTGCCAGACGGCGAGCTTGTCCTTCTGCAGATCACGCACCCAGGTGAGCGGCGTATCCGGACCGGTGCGGAAGAGAAGCCAGCCGATATGGGCGTGAAAGAAGCCCTTCGAGATATCGTAGGGATCTTCATCCTGGTCCACGTGCTTGTGGTGGCGGCGGTGATCCGCCGACCATTCCAATGCGGACCCCTCGAACGCCGCAGCGCCGAAGAGCAAGGTGAAGAGCTTAACGCCCCAGTGAGCCTGGAACGTGAGGTGTGAAAAGAGCCGGTGATATCCCAGCGTGATGCTCAGACCCGTGGCGACGAGAAAGACGAAGAAGAGCGCGAGCTGCGCGAACGTGATTCCGAAATGCCAGATATATAAGGGAGCCGCCGTTACCGTCGTAAGAGCTGTACCAAAAAGAAAAATCACATTTCGCCAGCGAACCTGGCCCCAGGGAGTGCGCATGTATAAGTAAGAGTCGGATAAATAACGCGGCGTGTATCATCAAAAGAACTGCTCTCCCGATTCGGCCGCGATTCTGCGGGAGGCTCCAAAAGTGGACGGCTCCACATCGTTTGTCAACCGATGTTCAATTCTCCTCTTCGATAAAGATTTGCGTTTTTGCCAGAATGAGCGAGAATAGCGAACTATTCCTACGGGATGGAGCCCGCGCGCCGCGCATCTCTCAGGCGGCGAAGCAGAAACGCGAGATCGCGTTCCTCTTTTGAAACGATTTTGACCGGCTCTCCATCGCGTGTCTCACGATTGGGCGCGGCTCCGCCGTCCCGTCGTCTATCAAACATGGCGCAAGAACAAGCAATCGAAGTCGAAGGCAAGATCACGAACGTACTCGCGGGAACGATGTTCCACGTCGAGCTCCCCAACAAGCATACCGTGCTCGCACACATCTCCGGAAAAATGCGCAAGCGCTTCATTCGTCTCACCAATGGTGATCGCGTGAAGATGGAGATGTCGCCCTACGACCTCACCAAGGGCCGCATCGTTTACCGTCTCGGCTAGTTTCTTTTGGGCTCGCTGTAGTTCGCGGTGCCCTGCCACCGCGATCGCCCATTCCAGGCTTGTGATCAGCAAGCCCTTCCCCCGATCGAGGCATTCCCTTTCTCGAGGGTCATTTCGAAGCCTGCCTCGGCGATATTTCTTTCATTCAGTAATCTGACTCACCCGTGCGCGGCGACACAGCGCCGCAGGTGCAGGGATTCGGCGCGATTGGGTCTTTTGGCGAAGGAGTGGAGTCGTTTCGAACTCCCCTTCCCTTGTTCCTCGGCTTCTCGCGTGGGTTTCCTCTGCGTAAGAATGACGGCGCGGCGTCCCTACCGATCTAAAGGAAGGCTCGCGCCGTGAACACCCGGCATTTGCCGGGTTCGTTTTCTGCGGTAGGGACGCCGCGCCGCGGGGTCCGTGACTTCGCATTCTCACGTTGCATGCTTCGCATTGCGAATGCTCAACCAACCTTCCCTCTCGGGCATCGAAATAGTCGGCGCTTTCATTTCCACGCATAAGACGCTCTCCACGCTGGGCTCGGGATTTGCGTCAAAAATTCGATCGAGCGGGAGGGCGAGGCCCCGTCCGAGCCGTGGACTGGTCACATTGCGCAGGAATCCACGGCGGTCGACGGCGCGACACGCCCTACCGCAGACAAACGAACCCGGCAAATGCCGGGTACCTCCGGCGCGAGCCTCGTTTTACGCCGCCCGCCCGCATCGCTTGCGCGAAGCTGCTGCGGGCGTGGCGCCGCGGGGTCCGTAACTTCGCATTCCAATATTGTATGCTTCGCAGTGCGAAGCTCCCGGCCTTCCCTCTCGAAATCTCCAGCGGGCACGAACTCATGCCCATCGATTATTTCCTCTTACAGGCTCTTCAGCAGCTTGCCGTGGATTCCGTCGAAGCCGCCGTTGCTGAAGACGACGACCACGTCGCCCGACTTCACGAGCGGCTTGAGCTTTGAGACGATGGCATCCGCCGTCGGCTCGTAGAATGCCGGCTTGCCGGTGGCCGCGATGTCGGCGACGACCTGCTCGGGCCGCAGCCGATCCGCCTCGGGGATCTGCTCGAGACGCGCGACCTGCGCGATGAATACGCCGTCTGCATCCACGAAGGCGGCAGGCAGGGCGTGCTGGAAGACGGCGCGGCGCGTGGTATTCGACCGCGGCTCGAAGATCGCCCAGAGGCGCGCGCCGGCGTATCGATGGCGCAGGCCCGCGAGCGTCTCACGGATGGCCGTGGGATGGTGGCCAAAGTCGTCGATGACGGTCACGCCATTCACGATGCCTCGCACTTCCTGGCGGCGCTTGATACCGCCGAAGGTGGCCAGAGCCTCGCGGATCTTCGCGAGGGGAATGTTGTAGAAATGGGCGGCCGAGGCGGCCATCGCCGCATTGCGGACATTGAACTCGCCGAGCATCGGAATCTCGAAACGCTCGCCAAACAGCTCGAAGCTCGTGCTCGCGCCGTTGTGCTCGACGTTGCGGATCTGGTTGCCCGCGTTCGGCGAGAAGCCGACCTCGACGATGGGCGCGGGACAGGTGCGCCCGACGTCGATGCAATTCTGATCGTCGGCATTGAGGAGGACCATGCCCTCGCCGGGTACGATGTTCAGCAGTCGGCGGAAGCTCGTCTTGATATCCTCGAGGTCGCGGAAGATGTCGGCGTGGTCGAACTCGATGTTGTTCACGATCACCAGCTCGGGCAGGTAATGGACGAACTTCGAGCGCTTGTCGAAAAAGGCGGTGTCGTATTCGTCGCCCTCGATGATGAAATACTTCGAATCACGCAGGCAGCAGCCCTGGCCGAGATTCTCCGGGATGCCGCCGATGAGCCAGCCGGGCTCCATGCCGGCGTACTGGAAGATCCATGCCAGCAGGGAGGTGGTGGTCGTCTTGCCGTGCGTGCCGGTGACGACGAGATTGTGCCTGCCGCGGAGGAAGAACTGCTTGAGCGTCTCGGGCAGCGAGAGGTAGTAGAGCTTGCGGTTGAGCACGGCCTCGACGGCGGGCTTGCCGCGGGTCATCGCATTGCCGACGACGACGAGTTCCGCATCCGCCGGGATATCCGCGGGATCGAATCCCTTCGTGATCGTGATCCCTTTCTCCTCCAGAAAGGTGGACATCGGGGGATAGACGTTGTCGTCCTGCCCGGTGACGATGAATCCGCGATCGCGCATGCCTGCGGCGACGGACCCCATGGCCGTCCCGCAGATGCCGAGAAAATGAACGTGCTTCACAACCTGCAAATCGTACTCCTGCTCTTGCTTCTCACTCGTGCCCCTGCTCGCATCCCGGCAGCAGCCTGAGACAGCAAGAGCAAGAGCACCGCGGTGAGTAAAGCAAGAGAGAAAAGCGGAAAGCCTGGAGATTGTCTGAAAAGTGCGGAAAACCGCGTGGAAAATAAAAAGGGAAGGAAATGAGATGCGTATAGAGCAAGAACCACCCTTGCGGGCGAAATCAGGGACGGCCGTCTGGCGGCGTTGCGCCTCGCTTACAGCCCACGAGGGGATGCGCACTCGGCGCGCCTTGCCATCCAGCCCTCCCTGCTTTCGCGCGGCCTCCCGCTCTTTTCAGACAGTCTCTTAGTAAACGTCCTTCCGGTAGCGCTTCGCCTTCTTGAGCGCGTCGATGTACTCGATCGCCTGCTCGGGCGTCTTGCCGCCGGCCTTCTGCACGACCTGGTGCAGGGCTGCGTCCACATCCTTCGCCATCCGGGCGGCGTCGCCGCAGATATAGAAGTAGGCGCCATTCTCGAACCACTCGTAGAGCTCGGTCGCGGCTTCCAGGATGCGGTGCTGGACGTAGATCTTGTACTCCTGGTCACGCGAGAAAGCGGTATCCAGGCGGGTGAGCACGCCGTCGGCCTGAGCCTTCTCGAATTCGTCGCGATAGAAGAAATCGCTCGAGGAGCGCTGCTCGCCGAAGAAGAGCCAGTTCTTGCCGGTTGCGCCGGTGGCCTGGCGCTCCTGGAGCATGGCGCGGAACGGGGCGATGCCCGTCCCGGGCCCGACCATGATCATGTCCGTCGCGGGATCCTCCGGCACGCGGAAGTGCTTCGCCGTATGGGTGAAGACGGGGATGCTGCCCGGCGCGCTCGCGCGCTCTCCCAGGAACGAGGAGCAGACGCCGGCGCGCGGCCGGTTGTAGCTCGTGTAGCGGACCACGGCGACCGTGAGGTGCACGGACTCTCCGACGACCTTCTGGGATGACGAGATCGAGTACAGGCGCGGCTGGAGCTTGCGGAGCAGCGGGACGAATTCCTCCGGAGTGAACCGCGCCGCCGTAAACTCGAGGAGCGGATCGAGCACGTCACGGCCCCATACATAGTTGTCGAGCGAGGTCTTCACGCTCGGGTCGAGCAGGTCCTTGAGGAACGCCGCCGAGGAATCCTTCTCGGCGATGGCGGCGAGAAGCTGCTTCGACGGCTCGGTGATGATGACATCCTTCAGCAGAGCGTCGCGGATGGGTGTCTGCACGCCGGCGGGACTTGCCACCAGCTCGTCGCCACTGTAGCCGAGCGTCTCGAGCAGGCTGGCCACGAGGGCCGGGTCGTTCGTGGGGAATACCCCAAGCGAGTCGCCGACTTCATACGCGAGGCCAGAGCCCTCCAACGAAATTTCGAAGTGGCGGGTATCTTTTCCCGATCCCTCGCCGGTCAGCTTACGATTAACGGTAAGCGTGGCAGGAAACGGGTTCTTGCGAGAATAGAGAGCTCCTTCTGTAGACATGATCTTGGTCAGTAAATGAGACCCGTACGGCAGATGCAAGCGGTCTCGTTATTTCTCTCCACCTAGCAGACGGCGGACCAACTGGTCGCGCACCAGGACGCCAAGCGGCCGGCCGGCAGAATCGGCCACCACGGCCAGGGATAATCGGGCGCCGCGCATCTTCACGAGCGCATCGATCGCGATCTCCTCTGGCGCCACTGTGGCGATCCTCCGAACATAGGATTGGACCCTGCCGGAACTCACCCCATCATAAAGCAGGTCCGTAATCTGGATCATCCCGCTCGCGCCGCCACTGCGATCGACCACCAGGAAGCGGTCGGTCCCCTCCTCCGCACCGGTTTTGAGCAGATCGGCGATCGGTGTATCCGGGAACGTGTGCGGCACCTGGTCCATCGGGATCATGAGATCCGCCGCCGTGAGAGAGCGGAAATCGACAACATGCTCAATGAGATCCCGCTCCGCCTCCGTGCGACCGCCGACCGCCATGTGTCGCCGGAGATCCTCGACCGAGACGATGCGGCTCCCGCCCTGTGCGGTCTTCCGAAAGATCGGCCCGAGAAGCCACGCCCCCAAGTTCACCACCGGGCCGAGCACCCAATGCGCCATGGTGAGGATGCGGGCAAAGATGACGAGCGTGCGGTATGGGAACCGGCGGAAGATGGCCTTGGGAAGAAATTCCAGCCCGAGTACGAAGAGCGGAAATGCCACGACCAGCGTCGCTGTCGCGCCCCATGACTCGCCGAGCAGCTTGCCAAACTGGCGGTAAAGCAGCGTGATGGCCACGACGTTCGCCGCATTTGTGATGAGTACCACGGTCGCGACCAGACGCTCGATGCGCGACAACATCGCGTCGAGCTTGCGGGCCGCCTCCTCGCCCCGGAGGGCGTAGTGGCGCAGTCTCACGCGGTTCACCGACAGCACGCCGGACTCGATGCCCGAGAAGAGGAACGAGACGCAGAGGCTCGCGAGGAATGCGATCCAGATCATCGCCCGCCCCCTTCCGCCACTCCCAGCGCGGGCTCGATGAGCACCTCGCGGATGCGCTTGCGCGTGGCCCGGCGCACCGTGAGCCTCCACCCCGCGATCGTGAATGATTCGCCCGGCTGCGGCATGCTGCCGTAGTGCTCGATCACGAGGCCACCGACGGTGTCGATTTCCTTGTCCGTGAGCGAGAGTCCCATCTGCTCGTCGAGATCGTCCAGACGCGCACTGCCTGCGACCAGCCAGCGATTCCCGCCGAGCCATTCGATATAGAGCTCGCTCCCCGGAGCTTCCTCGCCGAGCAGCTCCTCGACGATGTCGGATAATGTGACGACACCCTCAATCCCGCCGAATTCATCGAGCAGGATCGCCATGTGCTGCCGATGCCGGAGAAATGCCCGGAGCAGGTCGATCGCTTTCATCGTCTCCGGCACGAAGGACGGAGGCCGCAGCCGCTCGGTATAATGCGGCGACCCGGGATGAAGCAGAAACTCGCGAATGTCGAGCAGCCCGAGAATGTCGTCCGGCGTCTCGCCTCGCACGGGCACGAAGTGATACCTCTTCCGCCTCGCGAGCGCGGCGGCGTCTTCATTCGTGAGATCGTCCGGCAGGGTGAAGGCATCCATGCGCGGCGTCATGCAATGCCGCGCGGGCTTGTCCGCCAGCCTCATCACCTCGATGAGGAGCCGGCTCTCCGCCTGGCCGAATGTCCCCTCCTCCACTCCGATCTCGACCAGCGTCTCGAGCTCCTCGTCGCTCAGGTGCGGTACGGGTGGAAAATGTTTCCGGAGAAAGAGGGCGACGATTCGCTCGGTCACCCGATCAAGCCATTCCACCGCAGGCTCCAGCGCCAGCAGCAGCCATTGTACGAGCGGCAGACTCACCCGTGTCGTGGGGATCGGCGCCGCGAGGGCGGCAAGCTTCGGCAGCAGATCGCAGATCACGATGACGACGAAAAAGCCGAGGATGAGCAGCCCCCAGCCGGAAAGGCGATCGGCATAGCCGAGCCGCCCGGCCAGATGCAGCACCAGGACCAGCAAGGGAAGCGTGGTGATGGTATTGGCCACCAGGAGGGCGTTGGCCACGTCGGATGGACGCTCCATCAGCCGCTCCAGCATCGCCGCGCTGCGCGAATCGGTCGCCTTGAGCAGGCGGCGGCGGTCCGGACTCATCGAAAAGATCGCCGTATCCACCGCAGAGAAAGCGGCGGAGGCCGCAATGAGAACGACCCCAAAGACAAAATCAATTACGACACCGACGTTCGTCATTGCCGGCTTGCGGGCGCAACGGGTCCGCGCCGAAGTTGAGAGCGAAAAGAATTCTGCAAACCAATCCAATTACCACATACTCGCCCAAGCGGAGCATGAAAAAGTTCGATCGAATGGAAGCGTTCGTCGCCTCACTACATACCGGTGAGATCGGCGGGCTGCACCCATGCTATGCAGGCTATTTCGCCTGCTTCAACAAAGGGGAATACTACGAGGCGCATGACGTGCTCGAGCATCTCTGGCTGCAATGCGAGGATGCCGACGAGCCGTTTTACAAAGGCCTCATCCAGCTCGCGGGCGGCTTCGTGCATTTGCGCAAGCAATACCTGCGTCCCAAGCATCCCAAGGATGGCCGCCGCCTCGCTCCCGCAGCGCGCCTGTTCGACCTCGCCTCGGCCAATCTCGCGCCATTCGCTCCGCACCACCTGCATCTGGATGTCGCCGCCGTGCTGTCTCTGGCCGCCGACGTGGCCAGCCGGATCCGCCGCTCGGATTTCACCGTCAATCCCTGGTCGCCCGAGGCCTTGCCTCAAATCGTGCCTGATTTGGAGGGCTGAGGTGAAATCTGGAACTCAGGAACTCAGGAACTCAGGAAAAGCCGAATACTCTTCGCCTCCTGAATAGGAAGAATTTTCAGGCTCCCTCCGTCCCATCGCGCGGAGCTGCTCGGAGGAGCAGGACCGGTATATCGACGAGATGGCGCACTTTGTCCGCGGTGCTGCCGTGGATGAGATCGGCGAGGAAGCGGTGGCCGTGCGTACTCATCGCGATGAGATCGACATTCCGCTCGTGCGCGATGCGTATGATCTCATCCGACGGTTCGCCGAGGGCGAGCAGGGCATCGCACTCGAATCCCTCCTCCTCCAACTCGCGGCGGCGCTGGTCCAGATACTCGCGATCCTCGCGCATCTCGTCGCTCTCCGTGAGCTGGAGCTGGTCGTAATTCCGGGCGACCCAGCCCTCCGCGACATGGACGAGGAACAGCCTGGCTCCCGTGAGCCGGGCCAGCGGCCTGATATGCCGCAGGATCGTCTCGTCCGCCTCGCTATTCTCCAGGGGAATGAGGATGTGCTTGTACATGGCTTGGAGGGGGAGCCGGACTTATGACGGCGATGGGATATGCAGGAAACCATACACCGCCTTGAGGACGGATGCCGGCATGAACGTGTCGAAAAGCAGCTTGATATTGAGTGCGATGATCACCACAGCGATCGCCCATCCGACGAGCCGCAGCCACAGCGCGTTGGCGAATTCGCCCATCTTCGCCTTCTCGTTCGTGAAGCGCATGAGCGGCCAGATGGCGAAGCCCAGCTGCATGCTGAGGATCACCTGACTGGCAATGAGGAGCTGCGTCGTCTTCCCCTCGCCGAAGAGTCCGATCACCAGCACCGCGGGTATGATGGCGATCCCTCGCGTAATGAGACGGCGCAGCCATGGCCGCAGCCGGATGTTTACGAATCCCTCCATCACGATCTGCCCCGCCAGCGTGCCGGTGAGTGTCGAATTCTGCCCTGAGGCGAGGAGCGCGACGGCGAAGATCACGCTCGCCGCACCCACGCCCAGAAGCGGCGAGAGGAGCTTGTACGCATCCTGGATGGCCGCCACATCCTGATGCCCCGACCAGTGGAATGCCGCCGCCGCCAATATGAGGATGGCGCCATTCACCAGCAGGGCAAACATGAGCGCGATGGTGGAATCCGCCGTGGCGTACCGGATCGCCTCGCGCTTGCCCGCCAGAGTCGGCTCGTATTTGCGGGTCTGCACGATCGAGGAGTGCAGGTAGAGATTATGCGGCATCACGGTCGCGCCGATGATGCCGATCGCGACGTAGAGCATCTCCGGATTCGTCACAATCGCAGGAGTCGGGACGAATCCCGAGGCGATGCCGGGCAGGCTGGGCCTGGAGAAAAAGAGCTCCGCCCCGAAGCAGACCGCGACCGTCGAGATAAGCGTGATCACCACCGCCTCGAGATAGCGGAAGCCACGGTGCTGAAGATATAGCACGGCAAGCACGTCCAATGCGGTGATCAGACATCCCCACACGAGCGGAATGTGGAAGAGTAACTGAAGTGCGATCGCCGAGCCGACGACCTCCGCCAGATCGCAAGCCGCGATCGCGATCTCGCACATAATCCAGAGGAACCACACCGTCGGCGTCGAATAGTGATCCCGGCAGGCCTGCGCCAGGTCCCGGCCGCTGGCGATGCCCAGCTTGATGCACAGGTGCTGGAGAATGATCGCCATCAGATTCGAGATCATGATGACCGAGAGGAGCTGGTAGCCGAACTGCGCGCCGCCTGCCAGGTCGGTCGCCCAATTGCCCGGGTCCATGTACCCGACTGCGACGAGGAAGCCCGGCCCGGAGAAAGCCAGCATCTTCCGCCAGATCGGCGCCGATGCTGGCACGTGCACCGTGCGGTGCACCTCGGGAAGCGAGACTTGCCCGCCGTCGCGACGCCAGCCTTTGTGACTCGTTGGCACGCCGTCGCTCACCGAAGCCTCCCCTCGCGACGATGCACCCGCCCCCGGCATTGCCGGATTAGGCTACGGACGTTGCTTCCCCACGCGCTTTTCATCGCTTCGACATGATGGTTCAATAGTTCAAATGATAGATGCGTCAAACTTTTTTTGTTCGATCACCTTGATTTTGGTCACAGCGTCGGCTTGCGGGATAAGCGAGTCCGCGGAATAATCGGCGCTTTTCGATGCGACTGGACGATTTGCTAACCCGCGTGCCCCGCACGCTTTCCTTCGAGTTTTTCCCGCCCCGCAATGAGCGTGCCTGGCACACGCTGGAGGATACGATCGAGCAGCTCATGCTGCTCGGGCCGGATTTCGTCTCGGTGACCTATGGAGCGGGAGGTAGCACCCGTGAAAAGACGCGCGAGGTGATCCAGCACATCGCACGCACGTCTTCCGTGCCCGCGATGGCTCACCTCACCTGCGTGAATGCGACGAAGACCGAGCTTCACAGCCTGCTCGACGAATACGCATCCCACGGCATCGAGAACCTCCTCGCCCTGCGCGGCGATCCGCCGAAGGGACAGGCCCGCTTCACGCCGGTCGATGGCGGCTGCGAATACGCGAGCGACCTCATCGACCTCATCCATGGGGACGGGCGCTTCGCCATTCTGTGCGCAGCATTTCCTGAGAAGCACCCCGATGCCGTCTCGCGCGAGGCAGATTGGGAAAACCTCCGGCGCAAGTTCGAGAAAGGCGCCTGCGCCGCGATCACCCAGTGCTTCTTCGATCCCGCGCTCTATATCGAGCTGCGCGACCATCTCACCGGGCTGCTCGGGCACGTGCCCCGCATCATTCCCGGCATCCTTCCGGTCACCGACTGGCAGGCACTCACGCGATTCTGCGCAATCTGCGGCGCATCCGTCCCGGATGAACTGCGCAGCCGCATCGAGCCGGTCGCCGACGATCGTGTGGAGACCCGCAGGCGCGGCATCGCGTTTACCATCGATTTCTGCCGCAAGCTGCTCGAGGCCGGCGCGCCGGGCATTCATCTCTACGCCCTCAATCGCAGCACCGCCGCCGCGGAGATCGTGACCGCCCTTCGCCAGAGCGGGCATCTCGACTGAGAGACTGTCTGAAAACTCCGGAAGGCCGCGTGGAAAATAAAAGGGGAAGAAAATCAAAAGCGTATAGAGCGCGTCCACCCGTGCGGGGCGAAAACAGGAAGGACCGTCTGGCGGCGTTGCGCCTCGCTTACAGCCCGCGAGGGGATGCGCGCTCGGCGCGCCTTGCCTGCCGCCCCTCCCTGCTTTCGCGCGGCCTCCCGCACTTTTCAGACAGTCTCTAAGCCTTCGACATTGCCCGTAGCGGCGCCCATTTGCTAATCTCACCCCGTGCCCTCGCCTGAGAAGCCCCTGACCATTAACGCAGAGGATTATCTCGAGCGCATTCATGAGCTCATCGAGAGCAAGGGCTATGCCCGCGTGTCGGACATCGCCGCCCTACTCGGTCTCACGCGGCCGACGGTATCCATCATGGTCCAGCGCCTGAGCCGCGCCGGCTACCTCACCTACGAGAAATATCGCGGCCTCACCCTCACGGATCTCGGCGAAGAAGTCGCCCGCCGCATTCGCACGCGGCATGTGCTACTCACCGAGTTCCTCGGCATGCTCGATCTCGACCGCGCCGTGGTATCGCGCGACGTCGAGGGCATCGAGCACCACATCAGCCCCGAGACCCTCGAGAAGCTCGAGCGGCTCGTCGAGCACTGGAAAAAACATCCTGCCCGATTACGCGCCGCCCTCGCCCCCAAGGCCAATGCCGAAGGGCAATGAGACTCCAAGACATTTGGATATTTCCGTAGCCGAGGCGCTCTGCGCCGCGTCACTTGCGGAATCTCGCTGCCAATAGGCCGACCTGATCCAGTTATTCGTGGCCAGGCCCCGAGTTCGGCACAGATGCGAGAATTTCCGAAACCTCGGTGTGTGAGGCACGACGTTCCTTCGAAATCTCGCTCCCAGTCCGGACTAGCATCGCAATTATTGCGGCTAGGAAGAGGACCGTGAGAAGCGGATTTGAACCCTTTGGAAGTGACTCCGATGATATGCGTTCCATTTTTGTTTCCCCCTAAGCAACTCCTGTAGCTTTTCCCGTGCCAACTCGGTTGCAACTTTCTCGCGAGAAGAGGGCCGTAATTTCCGCGAATCCGTTCTTGATTCTGTTCGGTGGCTGAGGCAATTTCTCCCTTCTCTCAAGGGGGTATAGCTCAGTTGGTAGAGCGTCTCGTTCGCAATGAGAAGGCCTGGGGTTCGAATCCCCATACCTCCACTTTCCATCCTATCAGGACTGGAAATACTCTGTAGAGGCTGTATTTATCAGGGTTCAAAGACTGCTGTGAACCACAACACTGATACACCAGCCCAGTTTACAGCCGTGCCAGGACATACCCGATTGTTCCGCCGCGAGAGTGGCACATACTACTTTCGCGCGAAGGTTCCGCAGCCCCTACGCAAGATTGTTGGGAAATGGCCGTCGAGCATTACCGTCCGGCCAGCTCAGCCTTTTACACAATTCCGGAAGGATCATCCGCGCGCTCCATAAAAATCCCCAATGTGGCGGGTCTATATCGGCAATTCGAATTTCTGCCGGAGCTTTGGAACTCCTGCATTGATGACCTCTCGCGCTACAGCCGCAGTATGTCCTCGAAAAAGGGCGGGAATATTGCGGCATGGCTGGCATGGCAGGCTTTGCCTGAGGAGCTGAAGGCAACGCAGTCGCATCCGTTGCGCGCGGAATTTGACGCAATCATGGCATCCGGGCTTCAAGAAGAAGGTCTGTGCATTGTTCAGGTGGAGGCATTGGCTGCCTTGATCGGGCTGACGGCGAAAGCGAAATTGACGCATTCTGATTCAGTGAAGGTAGCACCAACTGGACTTCCGCAGCACGTTGAGTCTTCAAGCCACCATTCGATGAAATGTGGAGAATTGTTGTAGTGGCCGAGAGACAAGGAGCGATAAACCTCGTCCGATGGCAATCTATTGCCTCCGCCTCCGCGCACATGACGCATGTCGAGCCATCCTGCATCATCGTCTGGAGGCGCGCCAAGCCCGCTAAAAATCGCTCTGCCGTTATGATCTCTTCCAGCTCCATCGAGCTGCCATCAGATTTTACCCAATCTCTCCCTCCCAATTCTCTTCCCAGAAATTCATAACCAATTCCTACGCCGCCAAGCCTTCCCTCAATTTCCCCCCGCGAAAACCAAGGCAAGCGACTCCGAGGAAACGAGCGTACGTCAACTATTCGTTCGATAGCATGCCTCGCCAGGAGTTCTGCGAAGCGCTCAAAGGAGTGGTTCGAGTGTCCAATGGTGAATAGGACAGGCTTTCCCGCGATCATTTTCACCATGGCAGAGACTATCGAAAATCCGAAAATCAGGCCAATAAATCCGCGAAGAATTGAGCTTGAAGTGATACACCAGCGCGATACACTCTAAATTACAGCAGGCCGAGAACCCGCATAAATACAGGGGATAGAACCAGAACATCAGTTTCCCCATACCTCCACCAAATCCGCCAGCGGCGGATTCATTTAATTCACGTGGGGATGATGAACGCAGTTCGACTGCCACGCGCGAAGCGCGAATCCTTTCCATCCCGCGATTAGCGGACATTCCGCAGGTCCGACCATAGGTCGGACAATCCCATACCTCCACCAAATCACCGCAGGTGATCTCTTGACCCCAGTGGGGATGACTGCATGTCCGCCATTGGCGGACAATTCTTTCAAGCGACAGCCATTCGGCAGGTTCGCCACTCTGGCGAACAAAACTCAGTTCGACTCTACAGCCGCTCGTAGCTCTGCAACTGCCCATAGACGAAGCCTACGAAAACATGGACCTCGGCGCGGAGCGGGATGCGCAGGGCGTCGTCGGAGACCCATACCGTGCCACCGTGAAACTTCGAGTATTCGACGGCTTCCTGGGGCTTATCCTTGCGCACCGTGAGCTTGCGGATCTGGAGCGAAAGTCGGAGTGCGGGCCAGTCGCGCCCCATGCAGCGAATCGTCTCACGTTTGACCACTTGCACGACGGCGAGGTAGGGCGAATCGCCCGGAAAACTCACAACTCCGACGGAATCGCCGACTTTCAATGGCTGGCTGCGCACGTAGAGGACGCCGCCGATTACATCGTACATCGGTGAGAAGTTGACGCGCTTCCAGACCGCTTTACCCGGGGAGGGAGTCACCCGGCGCAGGCGGTCGAGGCCTTTGGCATCGTACCGCACCATGGTCTCGATACTGCGTCTCCGATAGCGCTCCACCTGCGAGATACGCACTGGTTTGTCCGAGCCTGCCAGCATGAGAGCAGAGTGTTGTGCGTCCAGCATCCATAGGGCGCGGGCGAGTCCGTCCGTACCTCCGCTCACTTTCGTGCGATATTCGTCCCCCACTCTAGCGATCGTGGCCTCGGCGTGGGCCGCCTGGATGACATTCGACCAGCCGAAGGTGTAGTGCAGACGGATGCTCGGGAGATCCGGGAATTTTCCAGGCGGAGCATCCGAGACCTCACTGCGCCAGTCGCTTGCCGAGGCAGTCTGGGCGAGAGCAAGAAGACATGCCGCGAGGAGACACCCAAAAAAGCGACGGTCCCGCGACTGCGGGACCGCTGCTACAGCCCGGAAAAAGGCCTCCCATTTTGCGGACGTGCTACCGGCGCCCATAAGCATGCGCTCGGCGGGCGCCGAGCGTCCGTAGCCTGGGCTAAAGCGTCTCACCGGGCACAATCGGACTGAGGTTCGCCGTTTGCACCCATCCACGCGCGCCACCTGCGAGATCGACGTACGTCCATGCCCCGCGGGGTGAGACGACAGCCACAGGTGAACCCGCTGGCAATGAGACGATCTGCGGCGAATTGGTCGCCGGCTCGGTGAGGACATCCGTTCCGTCCTTCGCCGCCACGATCGCAGGCCGCGCTGGCGAGAGGCGGGCATCGGTGAGCCAGCCAGAGGCCGAGAGCGCTCCGCCGACCAGCAGTGCAAAGACCGAGAGCGCATTGAGAAGGCCGCGACGGCGGGGCATCTGGCTCGCAAAGACCAGGCCGAACAATCCCGCCCAGACCAGCGTGCTGCCGAGCGCGAGTTGCGTCTCGGGATGCGCGACGGCAGTCACATCATCCTTCCACGAGTGTGGAGGCAGTGGGATGTTCTTCGCGGCTGCGAGCAGGGCGAGCTCATTGCGAGCATCCTTGAGGCCGGGATCCAGAAGCAGGGCGCGCTCGTAGTTGAGCATCGCCTGCGCGGTCGCCCCCTGCTTCTCGTATGCGAGACCGAGGTCGTAGTAGGTCTCGGCATTGGGGCGGGAAGTCGCGATCTGCGACTCGAGATCCTTCACCGCGGCGGCATAGTCCTTGTTGTCGAACGCGGCCTGCGCGTCTCCCGCCCTCGCGGTCAAAATGCAGGCTGCGCCAAGCAAGGCAATCAAAAGCAGTCTCATTGGCATACCTCCCGGAGGGTTTTTACGAGTTCCTTTCGCTCGGCGGCATCGGCCCGTATGGCCGCGCCACCTCCACCGCTAAACTTGATCTCGTCGGCTTTCGCGAGCACCACACGCAGCACCCCTGCCGCCGGATTCCCGGCTTCGGCGTTTCGCACGAATTCCACCGGGCCAGCCGCGCCAGTAAGGGCAGCCTGCAAGACCAGTACCTCGTGCGCTTTCGCATAGAAGACGCTGTCCGGCAGATTCTCCGGTGCGATCTCGGAGAGCACCCGATTCCGCTCCCGAATGAGTGTGGCCCGGCGGCCTGCCTCGCCTTCTCGCGACCGTTTCACGGCAAGTCCTGCCAGGAGGGCGATGAGCGCGAATGTCGCTATGCCGTGCCCGATCCAGAAGGCCGGACTGTGAGGAAGCGGCTCCCATGAGCGCGGCCGCCCCGGCTTCAACCATACGCCGGTCTCCTGCTCCGCCGCGGGGCTCGGGCTGGGAGTCGCCGTAGGTCCGGGGGACGTCGTCGCTGATGCCACGGAGGCACCCTGGGCAGGTGTCGAACCAGCGGCATTCACCGGCACGGGCTGGGTCTTGATCGTGAAATACTTTTCCTTCTCCGGATCGAAGTACGAGAGCACGGCGATCGGCGTCTGCGTCTGCACGCGCTCGGCGACCATCGGTATCTCGTAGGTCTTCGTACCTCCGTAGCCGACCGAGTCCCCCTTCTGGAACTTATCCGTCGGCGGATATGTCCGCCAGCCGTCGGAGCTCTCGAGATTCGGCGGCATCATCGCATCGAAGTTTCCCCGGCCGGCCACCGCGACCTTGAGAGTCACCGGATCGCCGGCAGCCGCCTTGTCGGGAGCCGCCGTCGCGGAGATGCTGAAGTCGCCCACGGCCCCGCCGAAATCGGCGGGACGTCCCGCGGTCGGCAGCGGCTTCACCACGATCTTCTTATCCGCCGTCGTCACCTTGATCTGCCGCGGCTCCGCGAAGCCTGGCATCCCCTGAGAGCCAAAGAACTGGCTGAAGATATCGTCCATTCCTTGCGGAGGATTGCCGGAGGGAACCATCGCCACGACCTGCCAGGCAATTTGCGGCAAAGGCATCTCGCCGCTCTTCACCGCCGAAAGCATCGTCTTGAAGGACATGACATTGTAGTCCACGCCGTTGACCTGCTCCTCGCTCTGCTGCGGCGAGGCGAGCTTATCGACCGTGAATCCTTCGCCAGTGACCTCGGGTGGGTTCTCGGGAAGCTGGATGTGGACGTGGCCGTTGAAATAGAAGCGAACCTCCACCGGCACCTCCTCTCCGACATAGAGACTGCGCTTCGGAACAATCAATTCCGCATACGCGATCTTCCCGGATGGCTGTGCCTGGTTCCCCTGCCCTCCCTGCGAAGACGTCCCGCCCTGCGGCAGCGATGCTCCGGGGAGCGACTGGGTTCCGGCACTGCCGGCATGCACGACGAGCTTCTGCGGCTCCGTCTTCTGCTTGTGAGCACCCATTCGCACCTCGATCGGTGGGATCTCGAAATTCCCCTCCTTAAGGGGAACGATCACATACGTATAAATGCCAGAGACCGACATCTGGCCATTGTCGAACTGAACCTGGGTCGACCGTCCGCTCAATCTCGCATCCAGGCCGTCGATCTGGAGCTCGGTGGGAAGGTAGGCATTCGCCGAGCCATCGACACGCACCTGGAGCTGCACCGGCACGCCGACAGTGGTCTCACTGTCAGATAACTCGGTGGTGACAGTGGCTGCCGCGAGCACGCGGATGGAAAGCACTGCGATAAGGACAAGGACTGCACGCATGATCTTCATCGGCTGGTTACCAATCTTTAATGACATCCTCGTTTTGCTGGCGTTCAAGCGTGCGCACATGTTCCTCCTCGCTCTGCATGGATCGTAATAAAGCTCGGGCCTGCGCCTCACTCATTTCTCCGTCCTTCTCGGGCTCGGCGGGGACGGCCTGCTGCACCTGTTGCTGGCCGCTATTCTGCTGCTGATTCTGCGCTTTCAATGCGCCCTCCTTCTTCTCACCTGGCGCAGGTGACGCTCCGGGCTGTAAAGGCTGTCCCGGCTGCTGCTGAGGATTTTGCTGCGAATTCTGTTGGGAGTTCTGCGGCTGATTGGGCGACTGCTGTTGCTGCTGTTGCTGCTGTTGCTGCTGTTGCTGCTGTTGCTGCTGTTGCTGCTGTTGCTGCTGATTCTGCTGATTCTGCTGATTCTGCTGATTCTGCTGATTCTGCTGATTCTGCTGGTTCTGCTGGTTCTGCTGGTTCTGCTGGTTCTGCTGGTTCTGCTGGTTCTGCTGGTTCTGCTGGTTCTGCTGGTTCTGCTGGTTCTGCTGGTTCTGCTGGTTCTGCTGGTTC
>Ga0068856_100001973_pt1 | contig 21389 bp, 27 predicted proteins | sample KBSCornC62_FD_66595 | JGI IMG/M metagenome (GOLD analysis project Ga0068856, IMG submission 66595) | Corn rhizosphere microbial communities from Kellogg Biological Station, Michigan, USA - KBS Corn C6-2 | ecosystem: Host-associated > Plants > Roots > Rhizosphere > Soil ... | reverse complement strand
TGCGCTTATACAGTGCGAATTTCTACACGTCAGTGAGGGCAATATCGATGTCACGACTTCGACCGCGCCTAGATCCGGCGCAATGACTATTGCAGCCGGTGCGATCGGTTCGCACCGCGCAGTAGAAGGGCAGCAGCCTGTCCAAACGGCGAGACAGGCGCATCCTAGACGTGAACAGCCGTGTCATAGGAATCGCCGTCCCGGTGGGCGGCCTTGCCCAAACAAAAGGAGGACGCGATGTCTTCCAACGAATATTCCGCATGCGTTTCACGAAACCTGGTTCGAACGAGTGCGTTCGGATATCGTGATCACGCGGATCTTTGCATGCTCCTGGAAACTGCCGTCGGCCGAGGCGCCGAGCGAAAGCTGCCTTTAGCAAGCATGACGGTGTTTCCCAATTTCGGCACCGTTTGGAAAATCTACACGCCAACGGCCCGGCAGGACGTTATCTCCTCCCGCGTGAGTTAAGCGGTATCAGAAGAAACGCCAATCCAAATTTAAGCAGTTAAGCAGCGCCGATACTTATTCGAGCGCCGAGGAGAAAACGATGGCTAAGGGCCAAATGCGCAGCAACCGCGAGATCCGCAAGCCCAAGAAAGACAAAACACCAGGAGTGGCACCCGCCCCATCTGGCGCACAAGTTAAACTTGCAAGCCGCGCCCCAGCAAATCTGAACAAGAAATAGCACGCTGGCGCGCCATTAAGCGGGCGCGCTGTCGTACACAATATTTGAGGAACCAATGATAAATCATACCCCCAGACAATCTGCGGAAAAGCTTTTTCGCGTGCCCCGCGCCGAAGCAGGATCAAACGCCGAAAAGCTAATGAACCTTCGAGAGAGAATGCAGCGCCGCAGACGCGAGCTCAGAGAGACCGAGCGCGACATCAGAGACGCTGCGCGGGTAGAAGGTCAGCCCCCTTACCGAACCCGGAGGACAACGACGTGATCAGTTTCGATTACACGGACGGAGCGGGGGTTTATGCGGGCAAAGCGACACGCGGACGCAGCGGACTTCGTTACAGACGTTTCGAAACGGCAGCCGAAGCGCTCCGCTTCGCGGTCGAAGACATGCCTGGCGCGCAGCAGCGAGGATCTCTGTTGGAAGTAAATGAGGCGCGTTTCGACCACAATCAAATCCGGGCGCTCTACGACGCGCCAGATTACCCGCTTTCCCGGCGAAGCAAATGAAAAAGGCAGCGTCCTAACTTTTCGGCTGGTGAAGTCAGGCCTTCCGAATGGATCTACCGGAGCCTGGAAAGGCCCGTAGCCTACTGATTTTCAATGAGAGACGGGCCCCCACCCCCGTCGCGCTTGGCGGCGGCTGAGCGAGCCTGAGCCAGCTCCGTCACGAATACACGCACCAGTTCGGTCTACCATCATACGCTAGAAACCGACTTTGGCGCGCGCTATCGTGCATGCTTCATCACCCGGAACACAAGCTCGACAAACGTCTGGCCGCACCTCGTACACGAGACAGGACGTGTCGATCCCGACCTCACCCGACAGTGCCGAACATCGCGAGCCCTCGCAACGCATGCCGCGCTGATCAGCTTCAACATAGTGAGGGGGTATCAAAGCCAGGTCATCGTCAGCTTCCGTCGTGAACCTTGGCCATTCGGATGAAAAGGAGCAGCATGCTCCGCAGGTTTGGCAATCAATCTCAGCGGTAGATGGTACGCTTGCCGTCAGGTCGCAGGGCGAATTTACCCGGGTCACTTGTGCTTGAGAAGCCAGAGCTTTCCCGCCATGGTGATCGCGCGTGGCGAATGTGCCTCTCCATCCGTTCCGTCGAGATTCCTGAGCAGGTCGAGTTCCGTAAGCCGCTCCACCGTTGTCGTGGTGACCGACTTCACTTTGATCGGACGCTCTTCAAATCGATCCGACCTTGCGTAGGTGACGACGGCATTAAGATGAGTCCAAGACCTGCCATCCGTAGAATGCAGGTCTCCACTTCTCGCGAGCTTCAGGGCTTGCACCTGAGACGGCGTCAGCGATGCCACAATGGCTCGTGAATTGGCCTCGACTTTATCTTTAGGACTCAGAAGCGATCTCCTTTGGTCGGCCGACATGATTTTCTCCTTCAATATCAAAAAAACGAAGCCCTTTTTCGCCGCCTGATCAAGCCCGGTCGTAGGTGAAGGAGGTCAGAAGGGTCGTCACAAAGTTGCTGGCTCGTTCCTTGACCAGCACTTCGGTCCATTCGTCAGTGCCGCGGAGCCTTAGATCCGTATAGATGCTATCGACGGCCGCTTCTTCGATGCGCTTGATGTGCGTGTTGAACGCTGCTTCACCCTCGGTGCGATACATGTCACGGATGACCATGCGCAGGATTTCCTGGATCGCGATTTGCCAGGCCGTGTTGATCGCCTGCAGCTCTTTTGTATCAGTGGTCACAGTCGCTCCTAAAGCATAAGTGATTTCGACGCGGATGCATCAGTCCTACGTAGGCGATAAAGACCGTTGATCGGACGGAAGGCGCCTGAAGGCCTATGCTTGCCTGGCTTTACGATTGGCATAGCGCCTGTCTCGCTCGGCCTTGCGAGCGGCCTCGGCGACCGCCTGCTCGTTTGCTGCCTCGGCCTCTAGCTGGCTGCGCTCAACAAGCTTTAGACGGTCCCGTTCAATACGGCGGGCTTCCCGAGCTTCTACAATCAAGAGCCGCTCGGCCTGCCTGGCAAGTCGAGCAGGCTCGGCCGCCGTTTTCGCGGCCCGGTAAGCTTGGAGAAGGGATGCTTTGGCGCCGGCGGCAGCTGACCGTCGGTCGGCGAGTTCGTTGTTTCCGTGGTATGTCAAATCTGTATCCTAATGGTAGCAGGCGGTGATGACCAACCTGCCTTTGCTCATTTAGCGACCAGGGTGGATGTTGCCGACGCCTGCTCGGCTTGTTCCTTCGCGAGGCGCGCTTCTCGAAGCCGCAAAGTCTTGGCATTGCGTGCTTGCGCCGCGGACTCGAGCTCCTCCAGCGCGCTATTCTTGGCAAAGAACTCCCCCTGGACATTGCCGAAGGCGATCTCTGCCTGCTGGCGAGATTTACTGTATGTCTCTGTCATTGGGTTCCTCGATGTCGGCAACGGGCCGAAATGAAAAGGCCAGGCGAACTGCCTGGCCTCAGATGATAGCGTGCTTCCGGCAATGCCAGTACATCCGTGGTCAAAGAGAAGCCGATATCACTTAAGCAGCCTGAAGATTGGTGGCCGACATCTTGCCCGACTTCATGTCGCGCTCAAGCTCGAAGCCGATCTTCTGGCCTTCGACGAGTTCGCGCATTCCGGCGCGCTCGACTGCCGAGATGTGAACGAAGGCGTCAGCGCCGCCGTTGTCAGGCTGAATGAAGCCGAAGCCCTTGGTGGAGTTGAACCATTTTACTGTGCCAGTGGTCATGATGAACCCTTTCAAAGCATAGAGTGAGGAACTGCGGAGCGGATGCCACGCAGTTAAAGACCGACTATTTTTGAAAGAAAAGTTCGCTTAGAGCACGGTGTCGATCGTGCGGTAGACAAAGCTCGGCAAGCAAAAGATCGATAATGATTTTATACGGGCTTAGGGGTACGACGTCAACGTTTAGTTTTTTCGGGATGAATATTGCCTGTTTTGGTTGCATCTCGTCAGGCATAGCCACTCGGCAGCAAACGATCGCTCCCTTGTTATAGGCATGCCCTCGCCCTTAGAGCGTCGTGGTGTCCTGGGTGATGTCGACGTGCCGGTTGTAGACGCCGATCGACCAGTCGAGCACGCCTGGCACCTTCCAGCGAGGATAGCCTGAGGCAGGCGACGCCCATGTTGACAACATGGGATCTGGAACGACTGGCCGAGGCAGTCCGACCGGAAGCGGTCGACGCCATGCTCATGACGCATATTCACCCCGAACAGACCGGCTATTAGAGAAATTACCGGTCTCGAAAAATGATCGGAATCTTACCGTTAAGTCCCAAGCGATAGAATTTGTGTGGCGCGCCGTTTAGTCTGCACTTATGACTGCGGTATCGGCCGCTTTTCCTGGCGGCAGCGGACAAAGGTGAGCGGGGCATGCGTACTGCAGCGGTCGAAAATCAGGTGCGGCAAATCGTGGCTGATTTCAATGCAGGTCGTTTGGGCCAAGCGATGTCGTTGTGTGAGACAAGCTTGCAGAAGGATCGGAGCGACTCGACCCTTAACCACCTTTTCGCGGCGATTTTGTTCGCCACCGGCGATGCTGCAAGGGCAAACATCCACATTGAAATTAGTTTGGCGGGCATGCCTGATAACGCACCCGGCCAACTGCTTGCCGGCCGTATCGCGCGATCGTTGGGAGATTTCAACCGAGCTATATTTCACCTTGGTCGCGCCGCCATATTGTCTGCGAATGTCGAAATCCTTCTTGAGCAGGCTCGCACCTTCGATGCCGCAGGAGATCGAAGCCGGGCAATCGGCGCTTGGAGGGCATTAAATCGTGCCAACCCTGCTTCTCCGGAGGCTGCCGCACGCCTCGGTCGGATACTTTTTGAAGACGGATCGCCCGATGACGCGGCTGCAATCCTGGAGGGTGTAGCAGCAATCGACAGGTCTCCCTCGATGTGGTTTGACTTGGGCTTGGTGCGGCAAGACTTGCACGACTTGGCGGGCGCCGCCGAAGCTTATCGCAAAGCGCTGGAACAGCGGCCTGACGACGCCGAGGCAGCCGTCAATCTAGGCATCGTGTTGCAGGACATGGGCGATATGGACGACGCGATCGCGGCTTATCGGACGGCCTACAGCCTGAGGCCCGATACATTGGGCGCAATCGCCATGTCGCTAACTTCGGCACCGCGAGGCCAGCTATGGCTGGATCGACAGGCGTTGCAGCGAACGCTCAAATCTTAGATGCAGCTCACATTCAAGCCGATTCTGGCGCTACGCGCGGGCGCTTTACGCGAAAGCGCTTTCGGTAGACTCCGGGATTGGCGAGAACCTCGGCGGCGGTTTTCTCGTAGGCAGTCTTATGCGTCCCATCGAAATATTCAAAGATCAGATCGGGAGCTGCGCGCGGTACCGGAAAGCATTGTGCAATCGGGGTGCCCTTTGGCAGGACGCCTGAAAAATGAGGATCGGTCCAGATTGCCGGGAAATTGATTCCCGCATCATAAAAGCGATCCGAATCCACGACACCCGTCAACAAGCGGAAGGGAAGCTCGTTGCGATTGACTGGGTGCATGGCAAAAAGTGACCAGCCCTCCTCCAGTTCGATCGTCCAAAAGCTGTTGAATTTCACCGCTGCCAACCCGTTGGAAAACGGCGCGCCAGCAAGCTGCCCAGCAACATGAAAGCTGAGCGGTGATCGCGGATGACCTTCCGTCGAGGGTTCTGGGATACCCCAATCCCATGCGAACACACCGCTTCGAACGGTTACGTCGCACGGGAGCAGAATCATAAAACCATGGGACATGGCGTCAACAAAGGGAGGGCACTGCTTTACGGTTCGAATTTCCCGGCCATGAATCTCGGAATGCGCCTTCCCGGGCATGGCACGGAGCCAGTCCGGCAGAATGCTGCGAGCTGGAACGGGGCGAGGCAGATGGTCGACAAGCGCAGGATCACAGCGAAACACGACACGCATTGGATTGCCTCGAGACGTTAACGAAGAAGTTCCGCTCAAATGTCGGAAAACTCAACGATAACAGAACCTAGAACTGCCTGTCATGCAAGTGGATTTGGAAGGAGAACCCGTAGTCGGTTCCCGCTCAGTCTGCGCATGGTCGAGGATTTACTGGCGGCACGTGGGATCATTGTCTCGCATCAGACCGTACGCCTGTGGACGGAGAAATTCGGTCGGCACCTTGCCGACGAAATCCGCAGGCGATCCGCCAGTCGGCTTGGCGAAAATGTTATCTCGATGAAGTTGTGATTGCGATCGGCGGAAAGAAAAGCTGGCTTTGGCGGGCTGTCGATCAGGATGGTTTCGTTCTCGACGTGCTGATGCAGAGCCGCTGCAATACCAAGGCCAACAAGCGGCTGATGCGAAAGCTTCTTAACCATCAATCGGGTACGCGAGGATCGTGTTTGGGTTCGAGGATATATGATACGCGGAACGATAGGCTTGTATCGAGTGCCCCTCAGCCTGAAACTGTAGGGACAGTGGGCCGGGTGATGTCGCACGTTACAGTTCCAAGGCCGTGATCTTCGCAGATGCGGTCGGAGCCCAGTGCCGATCATTAGCTCGGCAGAAGGATCAGATTTTCCGGTATCAATTCACCGTCGCGCCGACAGAATCACTCAGCAGCTCGTCCGGTAACGTACTTTGCCAAGCCCGCCAACACCTCGGGAAAGTCGGCACTCACCGCTTCACCTATGATCTGCGCCTCAGGCCCCTCGGCGCTGACTGCATAGACGACCCGGCATCGATCACCCGACACCACCTCAATGCGGTGCTCAACGCGAATGACTGTTTCGCCTACCCAGGTTTCGTCGATGAAGTGCCTCGGTGCGCTGACATCTATCAGCTCGCTTTTAATCACCTCACCATCCGCCAGCTCCATCGAAAAATGAGATCCAGTGATGAAGTTTCCATTTATCTGGATTGACTTCACGCCGGAGTTCCACAGTTTCCAATTGGAAATGTCGGCGAGAGCCTTCCAGACAGTCTGTGGCGAGGCGTCAATCTCACGACTATAAGGTCTATTCCAAGACGCGCTGATGGTCATGACGATCCCGCTGCTGAGGTTCGCATACATTATGCCAATCCGTGATCTTATCAATAGACTGCCCCTTAACCGGACAAGGTCTCACGCGCTTTCATGCCCGGTAATAGGAGAGTGGTGTTCAAACGTGCGCCGCAGCAGCGATTGCGATGCCAGGTCGAACACTCTATGACGGCCGAGGGAGGTGAGGGTTAAAGCGCTCCAGAAAAAAACGGTTCAATTGCTGAGATGGTCGGACTCGGACCAGTTCTACTTGCTGGTTCTTTCTCCTCGTCGCGGCCATCCCGGAGAGTATTTTGATCGCAGTTGGCGAGTTCCTGATGGCCGCCTTCTATTATTATCCGATTGCCGGCATCGCGCTGGCGATTTGGCCCTGTAGGGACCTTCACGGATACTGACGGCAATTGTTGCAGGTTCGCGAGGGCAGCCGCCGTCGAAGCATATCTGGCGGGCTGCCTGGCGGCGAGCCTGCGGAAGGCGCCGCGGACTGATTTTCCTTCACCGCTCTCGCACCCTGTTAACGGCAAATTTATTTGCCTCGATGAAGCTTGTTCTCTCGTGATCTCGAAGTATTGGAGATAACTCGTTTGAATTCAGTCATCGAGACAGCCCGTTGCCTTCAAGAGGATGATTGCTCTCCAGCTACGGCGTGGTTGGCCGACGCCGAGCTCGCGGCAGCTATCTTGGCTCCGAATGGCGAGATGATGGAGGCAAACTCAGCCCTTGCGAATGTCGCTCAACTTCTGCCGGGCTTTCGCGTCGGAAGGGATATCCACGACTTCCTAGACGCCCATGATAGAATTATCTTCGACGCGCAACTCGTAGCAGCAGTGGCGATACCCGGCGTTACCCGGATCGCGCAGGTCTTCTTGCGTAGCAACAGCGGCTCTTCTTGGCATGTCTTGATCGAGCTGGCAACGAACATCGACGGTGCCGCGCTCCCTCGAACGGTGCTGGCGCGTTTTGTGCCGACCGACGTGCATCTCCTTCGGATCGCGACGGAGACGAGCGCCGAAAGACCGTTGGATTTCGCCCTGATCGCTAGCCGGACTGCGGTGTGGGATCATGATCTCGAGCGAGAGGAAACATGCTACTCAGATATATGGCGCGAGATTCGCGGCCTGTCGGCCGAGGATGCGGTTCCAAGATCGCTGGATGAGTTGCTTGAACAAGTTCATCCCGATGACAAGCAAACAGTTTTGGATGGCATTCACGAGCAGCGGCAAGGAGATGCAAGTCCTTGTGTATTTCAATACCGTTACAGGCATCGGCAGGGCCATTGGATCTGGATTGAATGTCGCGGTGGCTGCGTCAAATGGGATAGTGACAACCGCCCCCTCCGTGTCGTGGGCACGGATACCGACATAACGACCAGAAAAAATTCGGAAGAGACGCTTGAGCGGATATCGCGGCGTCTCAAACTGGCACTCGAAGTCTCGAAGATCGGTGTTTTCGAGGCTGACTTTGACTTAGGAAGTGCCGAATGGGACGCGGGCATGTTCCGCTTATACGATGTCGAGCACCAATCTGAGGTGAAGATTGGCGGCTTGTGGGAGTCCATGCTGCATCCCGATGATATGGAGCGGGTCTTCAAGAAAGTAGATCACCATGTTGCTAATCTTATCCCCTTCTCGGATGAGTATAGGGTAATTTTTCGGGACGGCTCGGAACATTTCATTCGGTCCCGAACACTGCCGTTCATCGACAATGACGGCCATCGCAAGATGATCGGGGCGAATTGGGATGTTACCGCCGATCTCGCCCTCCAGCGGGATCTTGCGCACGCCAAGAAACTTGCAGAAGCGAGGAACGCCGAACTCGAATCCGCCAAAAAGCATATTGAATACATTGCGCTGCATGATCCTCTGACGGATCTACCCAACCGCAGGTATCTGGAAGAAAAGATCATTAGCATTGAAGCCGATTGCAAGGCCACCGGTGGCGGCGCTGCTGTGCTCCATTTTGACTTGGACCGCTTCAAGCAGATCAACGATACCTATGGGCACTATGTCGGCGATGTTTTACTGCAGCATACAGCAAAGATACTGAAGGCGAGCGTTCGAAGCGATGAATTCGTTGCCCGCCTTGGCGGCGATGAGTTCATCGCGATCGTCAGATTTGACGGTTCGGTGGAGCCGCTTGAGGCGATATCCAAGAATATCGTCGATGCATTGCGCAAGCCCGTAAACATAAATGGAATCGACTGTCGCTCCAGTACAAGCATCGGTATTGCTTGCGAAATCGGTCGCGACGTCGACGTGCGTAGCCTCCTGATCAATGCGGACATCGCTCTCTATCAGGCCAAAGAGCATGGGCGGAACCGCTTTGACTTCTATTCAACTAAATCTCGCAGTCGTGTGGTGACCTTAAAACAGATTTCGGACGAGATCCTAGTTGGGTTGGAACGGGACGAATTCTTTCCGATGTATCAGCCGCAGTTCGACGCGATGACACTTGATATTGTCGGCGTCGAAGCGCTTGTCCGTTGGCAGCATCCAACGCGCGGTCTTCTTGCACCTAGTGAATTTCTCCAAATTGCTGACGAAATGAACATCGTCGGCGACATCGACGACTTGATCTTTCGAAAGGCCATGGCGGACTCGGAGATTTGGGCAAAGGACGGGGTGTCTATTCCAAAATGCTCCGTCAACGTTTCCGCCCGACGCTTGCAAGATCCCAAACTCAAGACCCTGCTCGGTATAGATCCGGAAACGGCTAGCCGCTTCTCGTTCGAGCTTCTGGAATCAATAGTCCTCGACGAGTTGGATGCGCAAATGGAGGAAAACCTTGCCTACATTCGCAAGCTTGGCATATCGATTGAAGTAGATGACTTCGGCACTGCGCATGCCTCGATCATGAGCCTTTTACACCTCCGGCCTCACACCCTAAAAATCGACAGACGGCTTATCCGCTCTATAGATAGATCATCGGAGCAAAGGGAACTCGTCGGCTCCATCATTGGTATGGGGCATTCTCTCGGCGTTAAGGCGACAGCCGAGGGCGTAGAAACGACTGGACACGCAACCATACTTCGAGACCTTGGATGCGATATTCTTCAGGGCTTTGGACTGGCCAAGCCGATGTTTTCCGCAAACCTGATCGAGTTCGCCAGGAACCGGGTCTCCAGCAAAGTGGCTGATCTGTCAACGTTTCAGCAAAATCACGCTCAACCTAAAAAGTGAGCCCTGCGTTATCTTATATCTGTCCCGAACTGCAATGCCAAAGCAGCAATGCGCTTTCGGGGCAATGAACTTGCCGATAAACTCCTGCTCAAGGAACGAGGCTTCTTCAGAGGAAGCCCCGCCGTTGACGTTGCCCCCGAAGCGCCCAACGGGATCGGGCAGGCCGAAACTTCCAAACCTGTCTAACCGAACATCAAACTGATGCTATCCTCTCGCGGAAGCATGCGGAGCGCTGGCGCCAGGATCTATGCCCGAAGGGACTTTAGGCAGTTGGGTGCCGTAGCGGGCCGGCCGCTGCGCAGCGCTACAGCATATTCCATGGCGCTGAGAAGATCCGGAGCAAAGACGGGCTTAACAAGAGCCCCGATAGCATTGGGATCCGCGGCGACGATTTCCGGATTGGCGGTGGAAAATATGACGGTGACCCCATGTACCTGACTTAGATGCGCGGCCACTTCCGGGCCGGTCTCGCCATCCCTGAGATGAACATCGACAAGGGCGATATCCACGCCAGCTCCCAGCCGCAAAGCATCCTCGCTGCTGCCAACCGGCCCGACAACGTCATAGCCGGAGGAGCGCAGCACATATTCCGCGTCAAAAGCAATCAGGAATTCATCTTCGACGACGAGTATTCGCATGGAAGGCATGAGCACTGCGGCTCTTCTTAGAGACTAAGACGGCGGGCACGCCTTATAAGCACCATTCGAGAGATGTCTGTCCTATCCCAAAGCGCTTTGCGCTGCGCAAATTCTGTCGATCAGTGCATCGAGTTCACCCTTTGGGGGACGAATTTTGGAGAGGCGATGCTTCAAATGCATGATCGGTTCGGCGAGGATTTCCTCCAAGTTCTCGGCGCAGGTGAAGCCACCGACAACGCGCTTGACCTTCGAATTGTCGAAGATCGCGGTCCAGGCCTTGTCGCCAACCAGGGGGCCTATCCAATCCGGATTATACTTGATCAGCGTATCCGTCGGCACGTGGACGATTTTCGCCTCGACACCCAGCAATCTGGCGATCGCCTTCTGAATGTCATCCCATATGTGGGCGCGATCGGAGGTGATATGGAAGATTTCAGTCAGGGCTGTCTGTTTGCCGAAAAGCGCGACGAAAGGCACTGCGAAATCGACCGAGCGCGTCAGTGTCCACGGCGTGCGGCCATCACCCGCGACGATCGTGGGCTCGCCATCCAGCATGCGCCTCGCCATTATGTCGCTGTCACCCATCATGATCGGCAGGCCGGTGCGCACGGTGTGACTGGGACGGATGATCGTCCAGGCTAGCCCCTTTGACGCCATAAGCAGTTCCTCGCAGGCGATCTTGGCCTGGCTGTAGGGCCAGTAAGGATTGATGGCCGGCGTTTTTTCGGTGATGATATAGTGGCGTGCCGGCTTCTCGTGGACCGAAGCCGAAGAGATGAAGATGTACTGGCCGCAATTGCCCGCAAACACCTCGATGTCTCGCGCAATCTGATCCGGCGTGAACGCGATGAACTGGCATATGACGTCATAGTTAGCCCTGGCAAGATCGGCATAGGCAGCCGATCCGAGTTCGCCGGTGATCGAAATCACACCTGCAGGCAACGGTTCGCCCCTCAGGCCGCGGTTGTAGACACTGACGCGATGTCCCTCGCCAGCAGCACGCTCGACGCAGGGATATGAGATTTGGCCGGTACCGCCAATGAAAAGCACGTTCAGAGCCATATGAGGACCTCGGCGTCTAATTGGTAGGATCAATGACTACCATTCATAACGCGAAAAAGCCTTATCGTCTCCCCTCGATCCCTCTTGCAACGACCATCACCGTCAGAAAACTGGCGCGGCTTCAGATCGGCCGCGTGCGGGGCCAGTCGGCTGGCGAAAACGAAACTACCAGCGCAAGCTGCCTTTGCCGACCAGGCTGCCAACCACCCCGCTCAGCAGGATCCCGAGCGTGTACCATATTGCGATAAAGGGGATACCGTTTTCGACACAGGCCCAGGAATATACCCAGCCGCCGACGCCCCCTGCGCAAGCACCCGCAACGAAGCCGGCAAGCGCCGGACGCGTTGGGGCTGCGCGCCTGAGAAACCACATGTTGGCACAGAAAGCGGGAATGCCAAAAGCCACGATCAGGAACGGGCAAAAGGACGCCGAATATCCGATGATCAAACCCGGGTAGGATGAAACCGGCGACAGTGTGAGTTGAGCGACGGCCAGAAGCACGACGATGCTGAATGCCACGACCAGAACCAGAACCATACTCCTGATCGCCCCCCCTGGGCGCGCAACCCGGTCAAGGGCCACGATCGTCGCACTCATCAAGACAGCAGTGTATAAAAACTTCACCCAAAACGCCGTCACCGTCACATGGTGCAGATGCGGGCGAAAGCTGAGCGATATCAGCAGCGCAGCAGCCGCGCCGATCACGCCGACAACGATCGTAAGCGCAAGCCGCCTTCGCAGCGCATGACGGCGAACCGGGGTGAGATCGCTCACCAGAGCCTCGATGAATTCGTCATTTTTCGTCATTGGCAACACCCAGCTTGCGTCCAATCGCGCGCATCCCGCGATGAATGCTGACACGAACCATTGCTTCAGACTGCCCGCTCTCGATCGCGGCTTCAGCGGTGCTCTTTCCGCTAATCTTTACCTGCCGCACAAGCTCCCTCTGCTTGGCAGGCAATTGGTCGAGAAGACGGTCGATGTCGAGGTGAGCAAACAGCGCCTCCTCTCGAAATTCAGCCGCGATCTCGTCTCCCAATGCTATTTCGACGCCCCTTTTGCTGCCATTTGTCCTGAAGTGGTCGATCAGCTTGTATTTCGCGATTTGGAAAAACCACGCAGTGAACGGTCGTTCCCGATCATAGGTAATGCGCCGGCTATGCACTGCCAAAAGCACCTCCTGGACCAGATCCTCAGCGTCGCGGTCGGCATTGGACCCAAGCCTCCGCCGATAAAAGGCCAAAAGCAGATCCCGCAAAATAACAAGCAAGCGCCTGTATGCAGCTTCATCACCGTCAAGCGATAGAAGCATCAAGCCTTTCAGGACCTGTTCCGACACCGATTTCGTCATCCACCGACAGTCATTCGTTGACGAGCGCTATTTGTTACATCCTGAACCCGATTTTTTGTCGCCTTTCTTGTGATCACAACGGCGTGATCGCTGTAACGCATTTGCATGGGCTCCGAATGAGAGTGCGGAATTGAGGGACAATCTGATGTCGCCGACAGGATGCGATAGCCACCTTGCCCCGTTTCCAAAGCGATCGCCCTACCCGCTCCACATAGCCGGATGGGCATCATGTCGAAAAGATGTAAGATATGGAGAGCAGAATGTCGCTCACGAAGTTGAAGATCATGGGTATTGTGCTGGCGCTCGGAGCCGTGGCCACACTATCCGCACAGGCTGCCGACAAGGCACGCATTCGCGGCGTCGTGGAAAGCCTCAGCGGCGATACCCTGATGGTCAAATCGCGCGAAGGCAAGGACGTGACGATCAGGCTGAAACCCGGCTGGGCCGTCAATGGTATCGTCAACGCCTCCGTTACGGACATCAAGCCTGGCGATTTCGTCGGCATCGCGTCCGTTCCGACCGACACCGGCATCAACGGGGCGCTCGAGGTGCTGATCTTCCCGGCCGCTATGAAAGGCACCGGCGAGGGCGACTACGGCTGGGATCTGAAGCCGAAAAGCTCGATGACGAATGCAACTGTTGCCAGTGCCGTCACCTCGGTCAACGGTCCCACCCTGTCGCTCACTTACAAGGGTGGCGAGAAGAAGATCTCGATCCCGCCGGGCACGCCGGTCGTCACCCTCGGCAACGCGACGAAGGACGACATCAAACCTGGTGCAGGGGTCATTATCAACGGCACGACCAATGGAGACAACACGATTGAATCCGACCGTGTTCTGGTCGGCATAAACGGCGTCATTCCGCCAATGTGACGCATCGATGCCGACATCATGGGTTGCCCGGTTGCGAAGGCATCCGGGCAACCTCAATGGACAGCGACATCGTCGCAGCATGTAATTTCAGATGCCGCTTCCCGGCGACATGTCAGGAGAGTAATCCATGGCAAGCATCGAAGAGATCGGCACCGCGCCGCAATCTCCCCCGCCCAAGATCTTCATTCGCCGTCATTCGGCTCTTACGCGGATAACGCACTGGATCAATGTGCTTTGTCTGACCTTGCTGCTGATGAGTGGCATGCAGATCTTCAATGCCGATCCACAATTACATTGGGGAAACTACGGAGCGGTGGAAGATCCGTCTTGGTTCGAAATCGCCAGCAATCAGGATGGCGACAACATCACCGGAATATTGCGCATCGGCCGACTGTCGATGACCACCACCGGCATACTCGGCGCTTCCACGGCCGACGGCGAAATGATGCCGCGCGCGTTCCCGGCCTGGGCGACGATACCCAGCTACCAGGATCTTGCGGCCGGCCGGCGTTGGCATTTCTTCTTCGCTTGGCTGTTTGTCATCAACGGGCTCGTTTACATGACCTATGGCCTGATCGGCGCTCATTTCCGCCGCGATCTGGCGCCGACGATAGAAGATATCCGGCCCGGAAACATCTGGCATGAAATCAAGGATCATGCCCGGTTGCGCTTCCCGCAGGGCGAAAAGGCGCGGCGCTACAACGCGTTGCAGAAGCTGACCTATCTCATCGTTATCTTCATCCTACTACCGCTGATGATCGGTTCGGGATTGACCATGTCACCCGCGATAGATGCCGGCTACCCCTTCCTGCTCGATATTTTAGGTGGTCGCCAATCGGCCCGCTCCATTCATTTCATCACCGCCTGGAGTTTAGTGGCCTTCGTCGTCGTTCATGTCGCGATGGTCATTCTCTCCGGTCTTTGGAACAACATGCGTTCGATGGTGACCGGCCGCTACGCTATCATCAACGGGGAGACCGACCGATGAGCTCCATCTTTACCCGCCGCCGTTTTCTCATCGGCTCGGCCGCCAGTCTGGGCGCCGTCGGCCTGACCGGATGCGATGACATTTCTCAGAACCAGCATGTGCAGAAGGTGCTTGCGCTGGCGGAGCGCCTGACCATGGGCACACAACGGCTCATCGTCTCTCCGCAAACGCTTGCCCGAGAATATACCGACGCGGACATCTCGCCCAGCTTTCATCCGAATGGATCAATTCAGCCAAACAGCCCCGAATATGTCCGGATGGTCGAAACCCAATTTGCCGACTGGCGGCTCAAGATCGACGGCATGGTCAACAGGCCGATGGAATTTTCGTTGGCCGACCTAAAGAAACTGCCTTCTCGCACCCAGATCACTCGCCACGACTGCGTCGAAGGCTGGAGCGCCATCGGTAAATGGCAGGGTGTTCCTCTCGGGTTGATCCTACAGACTGCGGGTTTAAAGCCAGGCGCTCGCTACGCCGTCTTCTATTGTGCGGATGAACTGGAACAGACGCTCGATGGCAGCGGCCGCTACTACGAGAGTATTGACCTGATTGACGCCTTTCATCCGCAGTCAATCCTCGCCTACTCGCTCAACGGCAAGGATCTGGAAGTCGAACATGGCGCTCCCTTGCGGCTGCGCGTCGAGCGTCATCTTGGCTACAAACACGCCAAATACGTCATGCGCATTGAAATCCGTGACCGGTTCGATGATCTCTGGGGTGGTAACGGCGGGTTCTGGGAAGATCGCGGCTACGAATGGTATGCCGGCATTTGAGATGTTATGCCAGACGTCAATAATTGGGCGCGGTGACGATAGACGATATCGGTGGCATCGGCGTACTCAAGCACGCAATATATAGCTTCGCCTTGAAGAGATTTGGACCAACGCTGTTGATTATCGCACGAATTTGACCCATTTTTCCATTTCGGATGGATCCTCTAGCTAAAACTCAACATTCAGACGATAACAGCTCATGCACCGCCGCATCGACGATCTCCTTGAGCCTACGCCAACCGTAGAGATCACGCTCGCTCACTCGTTCTTGGATCACAGCCAGCATCCAGCCGGCCGCAACGGCGTCATCAGCGCTCTTCTGGACGTTGAAGCGCTTCAGACACGCCTCAATGCAGGGGCGAGCAGAGCCGCCGTCACGATCTATTGTCGCTATGAGAGATCGCGCCTCCTGATAGGCCCGTGCCGTGCGCCGCTTACCTTGCACACCGCTCTCGACAATTTTTCTGACGGAAAAGAGTGAGGCTTTCAGCAAGTCGGCCGTTTCGTCAGGCACCACTGTCATACACTTCCTGAGGCCTCACTTGCTTGGCGATCTCCCTGCGCGAGGAAATACCGATCCGCTCCGATGCCGGTCATGAAAATCTATCCACCGGCGGTCTTCAGAAACCTTCCGGAGGCGAGTGGAAAACCTGACGCTCCACCGTCTTCAGCATGTTGTTCAATTCGCGCGCTTTGCAGGCCCCCATAATGATTCGATCGGGCCGGACGAGGATTATCGTCTCCTCCCCCTTTGGCGAAACCGGCGCGTTCATCTTTCGAGTAAAGCCGGCAGAATTTGTAACTGTTTGATTTGGCGCAGCGATCCAAATTTTCGTTGCGCGCAATTTCCGGAGAACTTCAATGGCATAATCGTCGAGATAACGCTCCATATCAACGCCTAGACCAACCAGTGCGAAGTTGTTCCCGAGGACGTCGTCGCTGCGGCGTTCATTTCCCTCCACATCGACCAGCCATTCCTGGGGTAACATCGAACCAGATTTTCGATGAGCTCCCCAAGAAGGCTTTAAAAAGAGCCCGCGACGATATCTGTTGGCAGGTCGAATGCCCTGCTCCTCCAGGAAACGCCGAAGTCCAGGTACCGTCCGTACGATTTTCATCATTCCGTGAGAGGTAAAAGCAGCGACGCGGTTTCGCGGCATGATCAGCTTGCCCATAAACCGTGCAAGATTGATCATCTTCTTCGCGTGCGGCCTGCGTTCGCAATCATAGCTGTCGAGGGTATGCTGGGCTGCGTCCCCTTTCAACACATAGGCCAACTTCCAGGACAGGTTCGCGACATCTCGCAACCCCGACACCAGGCCCTGTCCGACGAAAGGTGGAGTTATGTGCGCAGCATCGCCGACCAGAAAGACGCGGCCTTTGCGATAAGAAACTGCACTTCGCGCGTGAAATCGATAGACTGCTCGACGTTCAATCTCCATTGCGCCAAGGCCACCCCAAGGAGCGAGCAGCTCCTCAACTTTAGCATCAGCCTCCATCTGCTGTCTGCTCTCGCCTCTACCGAGCATGAATTCCCACCTTTGGCGCCCACCTGGTGCAGTCATGTGGGGGGTCGGCCGCCGATGATCGCAAATGAACTCCACATGATCTATTGGCGTGCGGGCATTGCCAGCATCAATTATAAGCCAGTCTTCTGCAAAACTCTGTCCTTTGAAATCCAATCCAACTTTTGTCCGAATGGTGGAACTCGCTCCATCGGCGGCCACTAGGTAACGCGCTCGCACCTCGACATCCAGTCCATCCGGCCCTTGAATCTTCGCGGTTACACCAACTTCGTCTTGCACCAGATCGACGAAACTAACCCCAAAACAGGTGGTGATCGAACCGCTTTCGGCCAGCCGATCTCTAAGCGCCCGTTCCAAGTCTGGCTGATAAAAGGTGATCTGCGCGGGATGAGTATCAATTTCAATCCCGGTGTTGATGCGCGCAAACTCGCCGAAAAGCGGCGAGACAAACCTCACATATGGTATTTTGACCTTGTCGAAAGCGGCATCATCAATGCCGGCCGACTGCAGAATTCTCAATGCATCAAAGTCGAAGGCGATTGCCCGCGGCATCTGACAAATGTCCGTGGCCTTATCGATAATAAGCGTTGATATCTCGCGTTTTCCAAGCATGAGCGCAAGCGTCGCCCCTACCGGGCCACAACCGACGATCAACACCTCCGTGCGCAATGGGATATTGCAAGCCATTTTCTTCCTCTCAGCGAGCAACAATCTAGAAATGAACGATGTTGACATTAATTGAACATTGCTGTTCAATATTGTCAATCGCTGTTCAGGAGACATCGGTGAACGAAATATCGATTGCACAAACTAAGATCTGCGAGGCGGCCATGCGGCTCTTCGCGCAGAAGGGAACCTCGGAGGTAAGCGTTAGCGAACTCGCGCAAGCTGCCGGGGTGGCAAGAGGAACGATTTACAACAACTTCCCAATGCCTGAGCGCTTGTTCGAAGAAATCGCAACGCGTTTGGCCAACGAAATGCATGAGCGAATAGCGGCCCAGTCCAATCAGTTCCTGGATCCTGCTCTGGCCGTTGCAAATGGATTACGTCAGTTTGTGAGAAGAGCCCATGACGAGCCTGATTGGGGACGCTTCATCCTACGTTTCGCTCTTTCGAACGATTCCCTCAAGGGTGTTTGGGCGGGGCAGCCCGCAATCGATCTCATGCGAGGCTTGAATGAGGGCCGATTTAGCTTTCAGCCCCATCAAGCGCCTTCGATTCTCGCCATGATAGCGGGCACTGGACTTACCGCGATGCTGCTTGTTCTCGAGGGTCACAAAAGCTGGCGAGAAGCGGCTACCAGCGCGGCCGAATTCGTCCTTCGCGCCCTCGGCGTGAGCGAAAGTGAAGCGCAAGCATTAGCCGGCTCTGGGTTGGCTGCAAAATGACGGCTCGCGACCATCATTTGAATGGAAATGGATTATGTTGAGATTAGTGAGAGATAGCACAATCCGCCCTCAGATATCGAGCCAAGAAGATCTTGAGGGATTTGAGCGCGTCCCTTTGACACAACGGCGGCTGCCGGAGAACACTTACGAAATGCTCAAACGTACCGTTGCGGTTGCGCCGGACGCACCCGCGCTGTCGTTCTTCTTGCGCGCCCGCGATTTTCGCCGACCGACGACTTGGACCTATATTGAACTTTTCGAGGAGATCACGCGCGCAGCAAATGCGCTACGTCGACTCGGTGTCGGCCGGGACGACGTCGTTGCGTTCGTCTTGCCAAACCTTCCAGAAACGCATCTTGCGATTTGGGGCGGCGAGGCGGCAGGCATCGCCTTTGCAATCAATCCGTTGTTGAGCGCCGAGCATATCCGCGACCTCCTGAACGAAGGAAACGCGAAATGGCTGATAACGCTTGAATCCACGCCCGGCACCGATATTTGGGAGAAGGTCAGCAAGGCTGCCGCCGAATGCAAGCAGCTTGAAGGAGTTCTAACTGTCGGTGTCGGGCGTTATATCGGAGGGCTTTCTGGCGGAGCCTTTCGCATCCTATCCCATGCAAGGAGGTTGCGCCGAAAGGCCCATCGCGGATTGCGCATGTTGAGCTTTCGCAACGAAATTGCAAAAGCGCGAGCTGATCGTCTTGAGTTCAGCCCGCCCCGTGCGGAAGATGTGTCATCATACTTTTGCACCGGCGGTACGACCGGAGCGCTGAAAATTGCCAAGCGCACCCACCGATCGGAAGTTTTCGATACCTGGTCGACGCAAAACTTTCTGGTCGATGCATTCGATGTGGGTAAGGCAATTTTTTGTGGTTTGCCGTTGTTTCATGTCAACGGGCAATTGGTAACGGGTCTCGCGCCCTGGAGCGGTGGAGCACATGTCGTCTTGGGCACGCCACAAGGTTACCGCGGTGAAGGCGTCATTCAAAACTTTTGGAAGATCGCGGAACACTATCGAATCTCAGCTTTCTCGGGTGTGCCGACGGTCTATTCCGCGCTGCTTCGGGTGCCGGTCCATGGTCATGATATTTCGAGCGTCAGCTATGGCTTTTGCGGCGCGGCACCGATGCCAGTCGAGCTATTTCGCAACTTTGAGACCACAACTGGTATCAAGATTCTCGAAGCCTATGGTCTCACCGAAGGCGCTTGCGTTTCGAGCGTCAACCCACCGGCAGGCGAGCGCCGAATTGGCTCAATAGGATTGCGCATCCCATACCAGGAGATGGCGGTGGTCCGCGTCGATGAAAATGGTGACGTGGCTGGATTTGCGCCGACGGAAGAGGTTGGTGTTCTGGCAATCCATGGTCCTAACGTGTTTGATGGATATGTGCATGCCTGGCAGTCAGAGGGAATTTGGCTGGATCTGCAGGGAAAGCGCTGGCTCAACACAGGCGACCTCGCTCGCCAAGACAAGGACGGCTATTTCTGGCTAGTCGGGCGCAAAAAAGAGCTGATTATTCGTGGCGGACACAATATCGATCCGAAAACGATCGAGTCCGCCATAGAGGATCACCCAGCGGTGCAACTCGCCGCTGCCGTCGGTAGACCAGATCGACACGCGGGGGAAATTCCTGTGCTTTATGTTCAGCTCGCTCCGGATGCGCGTGCCTCGGAAGTCGAGCTTCTCTCTCACGCGATAGCCCGAATTCCCGAAAGAGCCGCCTACCCCAAATCCATCAAGATATTGGAGAGGCTTCCAACGACAGCGGTTGGCAAGATTTTCAAGCCGGGCTTGGTAAGCCTGGAAATAGAGGACGTGGTTCGGCAAGAGGCAACAGAAGTAGGTGCCACAATCCATTCTCTCTCAGTTGCGCAAGAGCCGAAACGAGGGATGGTCGTCCGCATCGAGGCCGAAGGAGACGGCACTATCTCGCTTCGGAAAAAGCTCGGCAATTACACATTCCATTCCGAATTCGTCGCGCACACAAAGTAAGGAGAGCAACAATGGCAACCAACCTTGTGCGATATAGGATCGGCAAGCATCAACATTGGGGGGTGGTGCACGATGATGCCATTGCACCGCTTGATGACGTCTATCCCACGACCGCTGCATTGATCGAACACGGTGAGAAAGATTGGCGAGCTGCTTGTAATCGCGCGGCCAACGTTTCCTTTCAGGATATAGAAATCCTTTCACCCGTCACCGCTCCCGCGCGCTTGATATGTCAGGGAGCAAATTATCGGCAACATATGCTTGAATCCGGGTTGAACCCCGATGCTAAGACTTTCAACATGTTTTTCGAGAAATCGGACTGCTCCCTGAATGCACCGTTCGGTAACGTGCGACGTCCTGAACACGTCCGGTTGCTCGACTATGAGATCGAACTGGCCTTAGTATTCAAGAAGCCAATCACGGAGTCGATCACAGTTTCCCATGAAACGCTTCATGACTATGTCTTCGGGATTACGATCGCCAATGATATCTCGGCCCGTGACATTCAGATCCCGGAGAGCCAGTTCTTCAAAGGAAAGAGCTATCGGGGATTTTGCCCGGTTGGTCCTTACTTGACCATATTGGATGCTGCAGAATTCCGCTATCTCGATCAGCTTGACTTAACGTTGTCAGTCAATGGTGTAACGCGCCAGCAGGACAATACGTCCAATTTGGTCTTTAAACCCGCCGAGACCATTAGCGAACTATCCACATTTTCAGATATAACGCCGGGTGATGTCTTACTCACGGGAACACCTGCGGGCTGCGCACTGCGCATTCCACCCCCTCTGATGAGGAAGTTCATGCAATTGGTACTGCCGGAAAAGAAGCTGTGGGCGATGTTTCGGAAGAGCCAAGCCAAGCGCGGACAATACCTCAAGCACTACGACATCGTCACCGCACACATTCGAAGTGCAGATGGCATCATCAATCTCGGCGAACAGCAGATACAGATCGTCACATAG
>Ga0068856_100001972_pt1 | contig 21392 bp, 21 predicted proteins | sample KBSCornC62_FD_66595 | JGI IMG/M metagenome (GOLD analysis project Ga0068856, IMG submission 66595) | Corn rhizosphere microbial communities from Kellogg Biological Station, Michigan, USA - KBS Corn C6-2 | ecosystem: Host-associated > Plants > Roots > Rhizosphere > Soil ... | reverse complement strand
AGCGCGGTGCTCGGCGATCCGAACTACGCCAGCCAGTTGCTGCTGTGGCTGACCGGCAGCTATCACCCGCTGGTGGTCGATCCGCATGCCGCGACGCAAGGTGCGGCGAGCACGCTGAGCTTCACGCCGGGCGGCGGCTAGGCGCGAGGCGCTTCCCCCTCACCCAACCCTCTCCCCCGACGGCGTCGGGGGAGAGGGCTTCGCACTTCGATTCGCCCGCACGTCTTTTTCGACGCGCGCTTCGCATTGCCTCAGTCGTCCCTCTCCCCCATCGCACCGCGATGGGGGAGAGGCTAGGTGAGGGGGCTACAGTCGATACGCGCGACCCTCCCTGGTGCGTCGCCGCTCGCCATCCTGGCTCGCCGCTTCACGCCGCACGCGATGCGTTACTTCGCATCGCGTAGGCGCGGCGTCACTGTCGATGGGGCAACCATCCGTGGTGCGTTTGCCGCTCGCCATCCTGGCTCGCCGCTTCACGCCGCACGCGATGCGTTACTTCGCATCGCGTAGGCGCGGCGTCACTGTCGATAGGGCAACCATCCGTGGTGCATTTGCCGCTCGCCATCCTGGCTCGCCGCTTCACGCCGCACGCGATGCGTTACTTCGCATCGCGTAAGCGCGGCGTGAAGCACCAGTGCCACGGTTCGTAGGCGATGCCGTGCATGTTGTCTCGCGGATAACTGAGCACGAAGCCGAACTCGGCGGCGCGACGTTGCAGCCAAGCGAAGGCGTCCGAGCGCTCAAACTCCGCTTCCACCGGCGCGAACCCCGGCGTCGTGATGTCGAGCGCCCGCCCGCTGTGGTGTTCGCTGTAGCCCGGTGCAGCGCTGACGCGCAGGATTTCGTCCATGTTCAGGCCGCGATCCACCTTGCGCCGCAAGATTCCGAGCTGGTAGTCGACGCTGCGGAACGCCGACACGATCTGCAGTTCCACGCCGTCGCTTGCCGCCGCGTCGCGCAGCCGCTGCCATGCCGATGCCGCGCGCGGTGCGAGCCATTGCTCGCGTCCTTGGACGTCGCGGCCGATGCACATGAGGCGGCGCGGTTCGCGCACGCGCGCGAGCCGGCGCGTGCGGCCGTAGTCGCGCGGCACGCCGAGCGCGAACGCGGCTTCGATGCTGGCGCGCGCGTCCGGGCTGAGCGCGGGGGCTGCGGATGAATCGCTCACGCGGACAGCATACCAGCGGCTCAGGCGCGCTGGCGTGCGGCAAACGCCCACACGGCAAGCGCGCCGGCGACGCCGACGGCGAGCCAGGAAACGCCGACCGGCGCGTCCCAACCGGCGATCACGATCGGCCACTGTTGCAGCGCGCGCAGCAGGTGCGCGATAGCGACACCGCCGAACACGATCCCGCTGACGAGACAATAGGTTTTCGCGTTCATGATGTACCTCCCACGAGGTTGGCGGCGAGCGGCGCCGCGACATGCAATACGAGGTCGGCGCTGAAATGCGCGACCATCGCATGCTCCAGACCGTGGCGCCAGAACAGCCAGCCGAACACGAGGCCGCACAACGCGTTCAGCACGATCACCTGCAACACGGCGATCGCATCCAGGTGCCCCATCAACTGCGCCGCGAGCGGCAGGTGTCCGACGCCGAACAACACCGCAGCACTTACGATCGCGCCGACGTAGACCGCGCGCGTCGGCGCGCCGCGCACGAGACGCGCGCCGCACCACACGAGCGCGCTCATCACGCACAGGCGCAGCAGGATCTCCTCGGCCGTACCGCCGTAGAACGAGGCGAGCAAACCCTTCCACCACGGCGGCGAAACCGCGACCGGGGCGATGCCGATCGGCCAGAGCGCAAGCAGCGCCAGCACCAGCGCGCCGCTGCCGAGTCCGAGCGCGACCGCACGGCCCCAGGCCGGTGCCGCCGTCATCGACGCAGCGCCGCCGCCGAGCCAGCGGCGCAGCAACGGCGCGTCGAGCCCGTAGCGATAGCCCACGCGCAAGCCGAACCATGCCGCGAATGCAAAGATGCCGAAGGATTGCAGCGCACCCAGCAGCAGCGTCGGCGCGCTCAGGTGCAACGCGTCCGGTGCGCGCTGCACGACGTCGAGTGCATAGGGCAGCACCAGCAGCGTGGCCGCTGCCGCGGCAACGCCGAGGGCGAGCGCGATCGGTGCATGGCGTTGCCTCGCAACGGGTGCCTGCGCGATATCGGACACGCTCATGTGCTTTCCTCTTCGTTGCCCGCGTCGTGCGGAGCCGACGGCGCTTTCAGGCGACCCGCCTTGCGCAGCGCCTCGCGCAGCACGTACTCGATTTGCGCGTTCACGCTGCGCAGCTCGTCCTCCGACCAGCGCTGCACCGCGTCGAGGATCTCGGCGCTGATGCGCAGCGGATAGGCTTTCTTATCGCCGGCCATCGCGCGGGCGATCCTGGAAACGGCGCTTGATGAGAAATGTCGCGAGCAGCACGAGGGCCATCGCCGGCGCCAACACGTCGTGGCCGACGATCGGCCATGCGGGTTCGTCGCGCCAGGCGTAGCGCAGGCCGGTATTGACCAGGATCAGCGCGCCGAGGGCCAGCATCAGCAGGCTGAACCACTGTGCGAGTCCCTCGGGATCGCTGACACGCGTCCAGTCCACGCCACGGATCAAGCGGCGGCCGCGCGGCCAGCGCACCGCGAGGCCCAGGGCGAGCACCGCGGCGCCGACCCAGAGGCCGCCGATCAATCCGATCGTCGCTGGCGTCATCGAGTTCACCCGGTATACAACGTGCCGGTATTGACGATCGGCTGCGTGCCGCGTTCGCCGCACAGGACCACCAGCAGGTTCGACACCATCGCCGCCTTGCGCTCTTCGTCCAGATCGACCACGCCGCGCGTCTTGAGCTGGTCCAGCGCCATCTGCACCATGCTGACGGCGCCTTCGACGATGCGCGTGCGTGCGGCGATGATCGCGCTCGCCTGCTGGCGCTGCAGCATGGCCTGTGCGATCTCCGGCGCGAACGCGAGATGCGTGATGCGCGATTCGACCACGTCCACGCCGGCCTTGTTCAGACGTTCCTGGATTTCGTTGCGCAGATGGTCGGCGACTTCCTTGCCGTGGCTGCGCAGCGAGATGCCGTCGGTGTCGTGCGCATCGTAAGGATAGCTTTGCGCCATCTGGCGCAGCGCCGACTCGCTCTGGATGTGGACGAAATCCTCGTAGTCGTTGACCTGGAACAAGGCCTCGGCGGTGTCCACGACCTGCCACACGACGACCGCGGCGATTTCGATCGGATTGCCGTCCAGATCGTTCACCTTGAGCTTGCTCGATTCGAAATTGCGCACGCGCAGGGACACGCTGCGCTTGCTGTAGAACGGGTTGGTCCAGCGCGGGCCGGCGTCGCGCACCGTGCCGACGTAGCGGCCGAAAAACTGCAGCACCTTGCCTTCGTTCGGCGCGACCGTGAAAAAGCCGCCGAGGCAGATCAGCAGAATCACGAACGCAAGGCCCGCGCCCGCCATCTGCCAGCCCGCCTGGTGCTGCGCGGCATTGACGAACCACGTCGCGTCGCCGAGCAGCAACAGGACCAGCACGATCAACGCAGGAATGCCCGAAGGGGCGGAAACAGCACGTTCGTTCACGGCGATCTCCCAGGGATGGCGGACGCAAGAGTGATATCAGAAAGATATCATCATTGCAAGCTGCAGACGTGCACACCCGCCCGCCGGCGCCGCAGACGGCGAGTCGATTTTTAGCAGGATCAGCGCTGTGCGACGGCGACTTCGCGCGAAATCGAGCGCGAGGCGGTCAGGCTGTACAGGGTGTAAAGCTCGGACTCATTGCGCAATCGGTAGTCCGCGAGCGCCGCTACCACGCCCGCGAGCACGCTGCCGATGTCGCCGGGCTGCCGCAGCGCCTGAGACAGGGCATCGATCTGGCGCAACACGCGACGTGCGAGTCCGTTCATGGCGAAGCGCAGATCGGTCAGTCGCCGACGCGCGACCGGATCGGCGTCGAATCGACGCGCCATCAGTGGATAGATCCACAGCGCTTCCTGTCGCCGCAGCTCGTGCAGCAGACCGGCGCAGGTTCCCGCGACGCGCACCGCGTGGTCGCGATCGCGCGCAGCGTGGTCGGGCAGGGCGGCGAGTTCGCGTTCGAGCGCGTCGTGTCGCGTCAGCAATTGGCGCAGCAGTTGTGGATCGAAGCGCAGCGGCGTGTGCCAATCCAGCGCCGCATCGCGCCGCACGGTGGCCGCCGTCGGCATCCCGGTTTGTGTTTCGTCGCCTCGCATACGCCCCTCCGCTGCGCTGACGCACGTCGCCGCCGGCGTGGGCCGGAGCGGAAGTCATTCTCCCGGGTGCAGGGCGCCTGGCTACTGTCAATCCTGACAGTCCGACCATGGCGTCGCGGCGCTGCCGCTGCGCCGCCAAATCCGGCATTGCTATCGGCGCTAGGGCGCGAACCGGTTCAGCACCTGACGCACGGCCGCGTCGTAACTCGCGCCGAACAAATTGAGGTGATTCAACAGGTGGTACAGGTTCACCACCGGTGCCGCGGCGCGCCAGTCGGTCGCGGCACCGCCGGCCTCGTCGTAGGCCGCGAAGAACGCCGGCGGCGGTTCGCCGAACGCCGTTAGCATCGCCAGATCGGCCGCCGCCCAGCCGTAGTGAACAGCGGCGCCGTCGATCAGGGCGAGCGTGCCGTCGGCGCAGGCGTGGAGATTGCCGAGCCACAGATCGCCGTGCAGCAATACCGGCGGCGCTGCCGGAACGTACGCCGCCAGATTCGCGCACAAGTGCTCGATGCGAACGACGTCGGTCGGCGTCAGTCGCCCTGCGTCGCGCGCGCGCCGCGCTTGCGGCAGCAGGCGGCGCTGGGCGAAAAACGCGTGGCCGTCGTCGAGCCAGCCGTTCTCCTGCGGCGAGTCGCCGCAATACCCGTCGCTGTCGAAACCGAAATGCGTCGCACGCTGTGCGTGCAGGCGGCACAGGGCCCGGCCCGCATCCTGCCACTGTGACAGCGACGGACGTCCACGGCCGATGTCTTCCAGCGCGATGCCGCACGCGCCGACGGCGAATACCTGCGGAACACGTAAGGTCTGCGCCGCTGCCAACGTGCGCAAGCCGCGCGCCTCGGCAGCGAAAAAGTCGTGCGGCACGGCGTGACGCACTTTGACGAACGCCACCCCGGCGGGTGGCCACGCGCGCTGCTGCGCGCCCTCGGGATATGCGCCGAAGTCGAATTCCACGCCCGTCGCGGGCGCAGTGCCGGGTCGGTCTGATCCACTCATCGCGCTAGGATGCCGCGGCAGATCCTGCGGAACCAGCGGAACGTTCTGTTCCGCGCTATTGCAGTCGTCGCGACTTCAGCCGCGCCGTAATGCGCGGCGCTTCCTCGCAAGACTCGCCGCCGCGCGTGCGGCGGCGAGTGCTTGTTGCTGCGTCGGATTACTGCACCGTCAGGGTCACGTCGTCCAGCACGAACGAGGTCTGGTTCGAGCTGTTTTCCGCGCCCACGAACTTGATCGTGATCGTCTGGCCGATGTACGCGTTCAAGTTCGCCGTGTGCACGACGTAGCCGCTGGCGGCGTCGAGGTTCGAGAACGTGCCCAGATTCGCGATCTGCGCGCCGCTCGAATTCAGCACCTGCACGTTCAAGGTATCGAGCGCCGTGCTGCCGCTTTCGCTGGTGTCGACGTGCAGGTAGTACTGCAGCACCGCGCTCGACTTGCCGCTCGGGATTGCGACCGTTTGCGCCAGCGTGTCGGTGTGCGTGCTGCCGTAGCCGTCGAGCCAGGCGAAGCCGCTGCCGGCGTGCGCGCTTTCACCGCTGCAACCGGTCGTGCAGAGCACGCCCGAGGTCGCCGTCCACGATCCGGTGGTTTCGAAGCCGGTGTTGAGCAGCAGCTGCTGGCTGCTGTCGAGCGGCACGAGCGTCAAGGAAATGCTCGCGCTGTGGCTGGTCGAACCGGACACGCCCGTGACCGTGATGTTGTAGGTGCCGGCGTATTGCTGGGCGGCACACGACACGGCGAAGTTCAAGCTGGAACTTGCGCTGCCGTTCGCCGCCGGCGTGACCGGATTCGTGCCGAAGTTGGCCGTCACGCCGTAGGGCAGGGTTCCGGTGCTCAGGTTCACGGCGGAAGCGAAACCGCCGAGGCTGTTCACCGTGATCGTGCTGCTGCCGTTCGAGCACACATTGACCGACAGCGACGCCGGTGCCGCCGCGATGCCGAAGTCCGGCGTGCTCACCGTCCAGGTGGCCTTGAGCGTCACGCCGGAAAACGCGGCGTAGCCGTTCAGCATCACGTAGTACGTGCCGACCTGCGGAGACGCGAACGTGCAGATCTCGGCATTGCCGCTGACGTACGGGCGGCAATCGTAGCTCGACGTGGTCGGCGCGGAGCCGAACTTGACGTACAGGTCTTCATCGCCCGTGCCGCCGGAGGTCGCGATCACGAGGTTGCTCGCGCCGGCCGGGATGTTGACCGTGTATTTGAGCTGCGCACCCTTGGCGCCCGACAAACCCGTCACCGGCACACCGTTCTGCAGCACGTTGTTGCTGCTCGGGTTGACCGTGAGCGTGAACGTCGCCGAGTGCGTGAGCGAACCCGAGACGCCGGTGACCGTGACGGTCGCACTGCCGGTCGCCGCGGCCGCGGTCGCGCTCAAGCTCAGCGTCGACGTCGCGCTGCCGTTCGCCGGCGGCGTGACCGACGTCGGCGCGAACGTGGCCGTCACGCCGCTCGGCAGGCCGGAGACGGCGAGGCTGACGGCATTGGCGAAACTGTTCGAGCTCGTGACGGTGATGGTGTCGCTTGCCGTCGCGCCTTGGGTGAGTGCGAGACTGGTTGGCGCCGCGCCCAACGAGAAGTCCGCCGGCACCGGCTGCACCACGCTGATGTTGAACGTCGCGCTGTGCGTGTGGGTGCCCGACGTGCCCGTGACGGTCACGGTCCAGGTGCCGAGATTGGTCGATGCCGGCACCGACACGGACAAGGTCGAGGACGCGCTGCCGTTCGCCGCGGGCGTCACCGGGTTCGCGCTGAAACTGCCCGTCGCGCCGTTCGGCAGGCCGGACACGCTCAGGTTCACCGCCGAGCTGAAGCCGGCGAGACTGGCCACCGTGATCGTGTCGTTGCCGCTCTGGCCGAGCGGAATCGTCAGGTTCTGCGGCGACGCGCTAAGCGAAAAATCCGGCGCCGGGTTGACCGCCAGCGTGACTGTCGCGGAGTGCGTGAGCGTGCCGTTGCTGCCGGTGACGGTGACGGTCGCGCTGCCGGTGGCGGCAGTCGAGGACGCGGTCAGCGTCAAGGTCGAGCTGGCGCTGCCGTTCGCGGGTGGCGACACGGAGGTCGGCGCGAACGTCGCGGTGACGCCGCTCGGCAAGCCGCTGACGCTCAGGTTCACCGCGCCGGCGAAGCCGTTGATGCTGGTCGCCGTGATCGTGTCGCCGACGCTCGCGCCCTGGTTCACGCTGAGCGACGTCGGCGACGCGCTCAAGCCGAAGTCCGGCGTCGCACTCGCCCAGACGTCGGTGATCGCGGTTGCGTTCGCGGCGCTGCCCAGTGCGGTGAGGCCATACATGTCCTCGAGCGTGCGCAGGATGGAGTAATGATTGACGGTTTCGCCGTACGCGCCGTTTTTCAGGTTCGCGCCGTAGAAGATCGTTGCGATCTGGTTTGCGGATGTGGTCGAGTCGTCCTCGTCCCACGTCACGATCAGCAGGCTGTTGTGCGTTTTCGCCCACTGCGCGTACGCGTCGAGATGATTCTTCAGCCACGTGTCGCCGGTGACGGTCGAACAATCGTGCATGTCGTCGCACAAGTTCGGGATCACGAACGAGAGCGTCGGCAGCGTGGTGAAATCCGTCGGGAACGACGCGTACGTCAGGTTCGTCGCGACCGGCAGGTCGCTGAAGTCGATCCATGGCGAATGCTTGCGCGCGTAGGTGCCCGACGTGCAGCCCGTGTAGCCGTCGGACGGCATCGACTCGGAGTAGCCGATGAACGAGAAGCCCGCGGTGCGCAGCTGGTTGCCGAGGTTGTTGGCGCTGAACGTGTGCGGACAGGAATCGTCGCTCAGGCCTTGCGTGGAACCTGAGAACAAAGCGACGTAATTCGGCTGGCTCGGGTGCGTGATTGCGAACGACTGCGTGAAATACACGCCGTTGTCCTTGAGCGAGTTGATGTACGGCGCATTCGCGCTGCCGTAGATGCTGGTTTCGCTGGTGTTCTCTTCCATCACCACCACGACGTGGTCGTAACGCGGAATCGCCGTGCCGGCGGCTTGCAACGCCGGAGCTGGCGCAATTGCGGCCGCGGAGCCCACGCAACACGCGAGCCACGCGGTCAGTGCCTGCAACGACCGTCTGAAGTTGAATGTCATTTCCATTGCCTCCCTAGAAAGTTGCGACAAAAAAAGAAATGAAAACGCCCCACGTGCCTGCCGCGTACGACAGGACGTTCGGAACGCTTTGCTTTTTTTGGCCTTCCCCGTGGGCCGCGGCCGAGTTTAGCGGAACGATGTTCCTGTTGGATTGCAGCGCTGCAACAAATCGTGGCGACCGTCCACCGCCGTGCGGCGCGCTTGCGTTCGTCGCGCTGACACAATGTTATCGCGCGGATTGGGTGCTTTTGCTTCGGCGCCGGATCGCCAATATGGCGCGCCGCAGCGGGAAAAAATTTCCCACTGCAGCGACGGTATCGGTATCTACCACAGGTTTCGCTAGGCGCGGACGCGGCTGCGCACCGGATCCATCAACGCATACAGCGGGTACAACTCGCTTTCGTTCCGCTGACGATAAGCGGCGAGGTTTTGCAGCACGGCGTCGACCGCCGCCTGCGCGCCGAGTGCGTCCTGCAACGTGCCGAGATCGTCCATGCTGCGCAGCAGGCGGTGCGCGAGTCCGTTGATCACGAAACGCAGGATCACCCACTGCCGTTCCGCGGCCGGATCGCTGGCGAGGCCGCGGCTGATGACAGGGTAAAGGCGGATCGCTTCCCAGCGCCGCAACTCCTGCAGTTGCTCCACGCAGCTCGCGGCCGCGGCAGCGGCCAGCTTCGCTTCGCCACGGAACTGCTCGGCCAGCGCGGATACGTCGGCGGCGAGGCGTTCGTGCCGCGCGAGCAGGTCCTGGATCAATTCCGGATCGAAGCGCAAGGATTTGGTCCGCACCAGGTTCATGTCCGACGCCCGCGGCAGGCCGCTGGCGATGGTGGATCCGAACTGCAGCATGATGCCCTCCATTGCGGTTCGCCGTGCGATGTAACCACTGCGGCGGTCGCCGCGCCATCCGGATTTCTACTCACCGCCCATGCGGGGCGACTGGAGCATGAGGCTACCGCGCCGGCGCGATGGCGAATGTGGCGCAGCGCAACTTGTGCTGGGGGAAAACCCGCAGGGCCTCGCTGAAAATGCCCGCGCGAGCGCGGAAGGAATAGCGGACTCGACCGCAGCAGTTCCGGTCAGTGTGCGTCGCTGTCTTTTGCCGCTGCCGCGACCGCCGGAGTGATCGCATCGACGCGCATGCGGCCCAGGGTGTCGAAGCCGGCAAAGAATCTCCACGGATCGCCGTCGCCGACGGCGAGCGCGACGTGGCCCGCATCGAAACCGTGCAGCGCCGCGTCGAAACTCTGCCAGCGGCCGTCGACGTACGCCTGCGCCCAGGCGTGCGGCACGAAGACGTGATTGCGGCCGGCGTAGTGGTCGGTGTAGGCCAGCCCGTCGACCACGCGTGTGGGAATGCCGAGCGCGCGGCCGAGCGCCGCGAGCAGCACGGCGTGTTCGGTGCAGTCGCCTTCGGGTTTGCGCGCGACTTCCAGCGCCGAAGCGTAACCGACGTTCAGATCCTTGGTGCGGATGTAGCTGCGCACGAAATCTTCCAGCCGCTGCATCTGCTCGCGCGGCGTGCGCGCGTCGCCCGCACCGTCGTGCGCGAGCTTGCGGATCTCGGGCGCGTCGCTTTGCAACCAGTCGTTCGGTGCCGAATCGGCGCTCGTCGGCGCGTCCTCGCGATCCGGCTTCGCCGCCGCGGCAAGCGGCGTGATCGCGACTTCGACACCGCCGGGCTCGTTACGCACACGCTGCTCGTCGGTACTGGCGAACTGCAGCGCGGGACCGTCGCGCGTCGCGCGCAGGTGCAGCGTCACGCCCTGCGCCAACGCCTGCGCGTCGATCGCCGCCGGGACTTCGACCAGTGCGTGCGACAGGATGTCGGTCGGCTGGTTCGGCGCCTGCGCGCAGCGGCGCGAACACGCGACCATCATCAGGTCGTAGCCCATCAGGCCCATCGTCATCTTGCTCACGTTCTGGTCCGCGTCGAGCCAGGCGGTGCTCGTCGCGGGCGCGCCGGGCAGATGGATCTGCTGCTCGATACGCGTCAGCAGCTGTTCGCCGTCCGGCAGGACGACGCGCTCGCGTGCGCCGACGGTGGATTCGACCTGCACTGCGTCCAGGCTTTCCGGCTGGAACGCGAGCTCGACGAAATGCATGCCCGGTTCGAGCGCGTCGCGCACTGTCGCCAGGCGCTGGCCTTCGGCGAGCAACGCACCGGCCGGCCATTCGATCACGCGCGACTGTTTCGCGCCGCCGACCTCGCTCGTGACGTCGAAGCGGCCGTCCTCGCGCACGCGCCCGCGGACCACGGTCGCGATGCCCGAAATGGCGGTACGCGTTTCGAACGCGAGCGGCTTGCCGTCGCGCGTCTCGGTGTCGGTTTCGCGCGTGGACAGCGCGACCGTGATGCCGGTGCGCGCGAGTTCGACGTTCATTTCCTGCGTCGTCACGACTTCGTCGCCGCGCACGCTGCGCGTGGTGTGCATGTTGCCGATCTTGTGACCGTCGAGCAGCACCTGCATCCAGGTGTCCGCGGCCGGGGTGTGCGCGGCGGCGAGCAGCGGCAGGGCGAGCAGCAAGGCGACGATACGACGCATGGCGGGATTTACGCGGTCCGGCGCATCAGGATAGCGCGCTTTGCTCTCGCGTACGCTAGCGCGACGTTAAGGCGCGGCACCCGCGTCGACCCAGCCCTGCGGACCGAGCAGCTCGAGCGGCCGGAAACGCGCCTTGTAGTCCATTTTCGGGTGTCCGGCGATCCAGAAGCCGAGGTACACGTGCGGCAGGCCGTGCGCACGCGCGAGTTCGATCTGGCGCAGGATCGCATACGTGCCCAGGCCCCGCGCCGGCATCGCCGGATCGTAGAAGGTGTACACGGCGGAAAGGCCGCTGGAGGCGAAATCCGTCACCGCGACGGCGACCAGGCGCTTGCCCAGGCGCAATTCCAGGAATCGCGTCGGGCTCCAGTCGGTAAACAGGAAACGCGAAAAATCCTCGGGTTCCGGGTCGTCCATGCCGCCGCCCGCGTGACGCGCCGCGAGATAGCGCTGATACAGCTCGAAATATTCCGCGCGGAACACGGCAGGCGCGAGGGTCTGGCTGAGGTCGGCGTTGCGTTTCAGCGTGCGGCGCTGGCTGCGATCCAGAACGAACGCGGCCGCGGGGATGCGCGCCGCGATGCAGGCGCGGCAGTTCTGGCAATACGGCCGGTAGACGTGGCCGCCGGCGCGGCGGTAGCCCTTGGCCAGGGCAACGTCGTAGATCTGCGCCAGGTGCGGCGATGCCGGATCGATCACCAGGTTCTGCGCCGTGCGCCCGCTGTAGTAGCCGCAGGCGTGCGGCAAGGTCTGGAACAGGCGGACGACCTCCGATTTCATGGCAGCCATTCTAGCTCGCCGCACGGCGTGTGCGCCGGGTCGCTGTCGGGCAGGTGATGAACGGTTTAAAATCGAACGCCGGAGGAACTCGAGCGATGTATACGACCCTGCCGCCCGCCTGGCGCGACTGGATTGCGGAAAACCTTTCCCGCGGTTGCGACCCCAAATCGCTGATCGCGGACATGATCCGCGCGAACTTCGATCCCGCGTTCGCCGCGTACGCCGTGCAGAACGCGCCGGCGCCGGCTGTGGCGCAGCCTGCCGAGGTCGAGGCCGGCTACGTCTACGAAACGCCGCGCATCGCACCGGGCAATCTGATCGTGACGTCCGATCGCGTGATCCGCGCGACCTTGCGCATCGAAAAACCCTGCGTCGTATTTCTCGAAAATGTGCTCAGTTCGGACGAGTGCGACGAACTCGTGACGCGTTCGCGCGACCGGCTGACGCGTTCGACCACGGTCAATCCGCTCGACGGCAAAGACGCGGTGATCGAGGCGCGCAGCAGCGAAGGTACATTTTTTCCGCTCAATGCGGACGATTTCATCGCGCGGCTCGACCGGCGTATTTCCGCCGTGATGAACATGCCGGTGGAAAACGGCGAGGGTCTGCAGATCCTGCATTACCGGATCGGCGGGCAGTACACGCCGCACTACGATTATTTCTCGCCCAAGGATCCCGGCAGCAAGCCGCATCTGGCGAACGGCGGCCAGCGCGTGTCGAGCCTCGTCATGTATTTGAACGACGTCGACGACGGCGGCGGCACGGTGTTCCCGGAACTCGGCCTCACCGTGGGGCCGAAAAAAGGCGGCGCGGTGTACTTCGAATACTGCAACAGCCGCGGACAGCTCGATGCGCTGAGCCTGCACGGCGGCTTGCCGGTGCTGCAGGGCGAGAAGTGGATCGCCACGAAATGGATGCGGCAGCAAAAGTACTGTCAGGCGACGCAGAACGACGCGATGACGTGAGCTCCCCAGTCCCGTCGTCATCCCGGCGAAAGCCGGGATCCAGTGACTGTGACTCTGCGCAACGTCGAAGACGCTGGATCCAGGTTTTCGCCGCGATGACGGGCAACAAAAAACCGGTCGGCGTTGCGCCGACCGGTTCTCGTTGAGTCGCGAAGCGACTACCGTCCCAGATCGCTCAAGAACCGCTTCGTGTACTGCAGCGGTGTCGTGCTCGGCACCGAGTTGCAGGTCGCCGATGCGGTGCCCGAGGCGCACGGCGTGTCTCGATCGAGCGACCAGAAGTGCAGCCCGACGAAACCGTGCGACGCGGCGTAGCTCGTGATCGTGTCGACGTCGGCGATCGTGAATGTTTCGCTCGACACATCGTTGACGCCGATCATCGGCGTCAACTCGATGCGATTCGCCGCGATGCCGTACGTGTGCTGCAGGTTCGTCGCCGCCTGGATCGCGGACTGGCCCATCTGGCACGCACCGTTCTGCACCACGCACACACCGGCGGAAGCACCGCCGTAGTCCATCACCATCAGGTTGATCGTGTAGTGCTGCAGATTCGCCGCCTGGATCGCCTTGACAACGGTGTCGCCGAGCGAGTTCAAGCCGCCGTAACTGCCGTCCGATGCCGCTAGCGTCGCGAGCGTGAACGAGAAGCGCAGGTTCGGATAGGTCGACTCCGCGGTCTTCACTTGCGCGACCAGATTCTGGATGTCGCCCGCGGTCTGGCCGCCTTCCATGTCGAAGTCGATCCCGACCAGGTGCGGCGAGTTGTACAGATTGACGAACGCATTCATGCCCGACTGGCTGGAACAGGTGAACGTGCCTGCCTGGCCGCCGGTGGAGACGACGTAGTTGATGCCGGCGTTCGACAACGCGTTGATGTTCGCGGACGCGAAGCCGGTGCGCGTGACGCCGCCCCAGTTCTCGCTGCCGCACTCGCCGGTCGCAAACGCGAGCGTGATCGCGCCGAGATTGGGCACGTAGTTCGACACCAGACTGTTGGCTCCGACCACCGGGATCGACGAGCCTTCCACCGCGCTCGACATCACGTCGGTGTTCCAGTTGAGGTTGATCGTGATGTCCTTGTACGGGCTGAAGAGCAGGCCCGGCGACGGCGTCGGTGTCGGCGTAGGTGTGGGAGTAGGCGTCGGGGTCGGCGTCGGACCGCCGCTGCAACTGCCGATCGCGGTCCACGGCTGGCCGCTGCCGGACGGACCGTTGTGCGTGGCCGGATCGTCGCCTTGCGTCCACCAGTTGGCCTTGTAGTTCTCGCCGTTCTCGCTGACCAGCGCGCCGCCGTTGTAGGCGGTCGCCGCAGCCCAGGCGGGATCGCAGCCGGGCGAGGGCGTCGGGGTCGGCGTGGGTGTTGGTGTTGGTGTTGGTGTTGGCGTCGGAGTTGGCGTTGGCGTTGGCGTTGGCGTTGGTGTCGGCGTGCCGCCGCTGCAAGCGCCTTGCGACGTCCAGGGCTGGCCGCTGCCGCTTGGACCGCTGTTGGTCGCGGGGTCGTTGCCCTGCGTCCACCAGTTGGCGACGTAGTTCGTACCGTTTTCGCTCGCGGTGTTGCCTTGCGTGTAGACCTGCGACGCGCTCCACCCCGGGGCGCAGCTGGCCGCTAGCGTGAGTGCGTCGATCGCCTGCGCGGTGCGCGCGGCGATCAGCGGCGGGGCCGCGGCGTGCGCGGCGGAACAGGTTAGGGTGAGCGCAGCGCAGATCGCACTGCAGAGCGTGATTTGCTTCGGTTGCACAGACATGGGACCTCCCGGAAGTTAGCCGAACAGCGCCGAAGCGCCGCGTCGCGGCGCCTCTCGTGTGACTCCAACCGGAAAATCTATTGGTCGGCGGTTTGCCCGCCGCCGTCGCTTATGTGCCGCTTGCGACGTGTTCGCCCCGGCTCACCCGCCGTGGTCATGACAACGTTATCATATTTTTGCCGCGCGCAACGGCGCAGCCAGTCACATTCAGAACACGCCGAACGAGCGCAACAGGACGACGACAGCGATGGTGGCGAGCAGGCCCAGCCGTATGTAGGTGGCGTAGCGGCTGTAGCCGCTGATGGCGGGGGCGCGGCGCGAGATCGCCAGCTCCTCGGCGTGGCGCACGAACGGCTGCACGCCGGCATCGCGCATCAGCGCGCGTGCGCGCGGCTGGTCCTCGGCCTTGACGATCCAGACCTGCGGCCACGTGTCCGGCGTCGGCTTCGCGGTGTAGCTCGAACGCTTGAAATCGCGCCCGGCCCATTTGCGGTGGTTGGTGACGCTGGTCTCGATGCCGGCTTCCTTGAGCATGGCGACCACGCGTTCGACGTTCTCGATGCGGGGCGAGGTGTAGATCTGTCTCATGGGCGTACGACCGTAGCGGATTGCAGCACGATGCGCGGATTGGCACGCATCACATGGCGCGGCACCTGCGCGATCTCACCTTTCCGGCAGGATGCGGATCATGCCTTCCTGCGCGGTCGAGGCCACCAGGCGACCGTCGCGGCTGTAGATCATGCCACGTGTCAGGCCGCGTGCGCCTTGCGCGGTCGGACTGTCGCAAGCGTACAGCAGCCACTCGTCGACGCGGAACGGGCGATGGAACCACAGCGCGTGATCCAGGCTCGCCATCTGCACGTTGCTCTGCAGGTACGAGATCCCGTGCGGCAGCGTCGCCGTGCCGATCAGATGGAAATCCGACGCGTACGCCAGCATCGAGCGATGCAGCATCGCATCGTCCGGCGCACGGTCGATCAGGCGGAACCATATCTGCTGGAATGGCGGCCGCTTCGCCGGCTTGATCTCGTTGCGCGGGTAGACGTGGCGGAACTCGAAGGGTCCCTTGCGGCCGAGCCAGCGCTGCAGCTTGACCGGGATCTTGGCCAGTTCCTCCGGCGGCATCGGCTCCGGCGGAGCCAGATCTTCCGGCGGCGGTACGTCCGGCATGCTGAGCTGGTGTTCCGCGCCCGGCTCGTGGATCTGGAACGACGCGGCGAAATTGAAGATCGGCTGGCCGTGCTGGATCGCGACCACGCGCCGGACGGAGAAGCTCTTGCCGTCGCGCGAGCGGTCGACGTCGTACACGATCGGCGCATCGATGTCGCCGGCACGCAGGAAATACGCGTGCAGCGAGTGCACCGCGCGTTCCGGATCTACCGTGCGTTGCGCCGCGGCCAGCGCCTGTCCCAGCACTTGTCCGCCAAACACGAAGCGCGTGCCGATGTCGCGGCTCTGGCCGCGGAACAGGTTTTCTTCGAGGCGCTCGAGCTGCAGCAGATCGATCAGCTCGCCGACGATGGGGCTGGACAAGGGCACGTCTCCGTTGAGATGCGACATTGTACCGTAGGGGCGCAATCGATCGCGCCCGCTACAGTTGATCGGAGCAAAGGACAAGAGCGAGTTCGATGAATCGAACCCCTACGGTCCCGAAGGCTCTTTCAGGGTGCGCTTCATCGCGCCGCTTTTCGCTCAATCCGCCGGCCGCAGACGTTCCAGCCCGCTCGCCGGCACGACCGCATCCCACGGGAACAGCGGCCCCGGATCCTGGCGCCGGCGCAGCATCACGTTCGGATCGTCCTTGGCAGGTTCCAGGCGGCGGTCGAGGTCCTCGTGCCCGGCGATGTAGCGCAGATTCGGCAGCGTGTTTCGCAGCTGTTTGAGCAGTGCCAGAAGCGCGTCGATCTGTTCGCGCGTGTACGGTTGCGTGAACGCCTGGTAGCGGCTGTCGCCCCAGTGCGGATAGCGCCCGATGTTCGACAGTTCGATGCCGATCGAACGCGGGTTGTAACCGAACGTGTGGTTCGCGACGCGCGTGTCCGCAACGTAGCGGTAAATCGTGCCGTCGCGCTCGATGTAGTAGTGGCCGCTGTTGCCCGTGCCGGTGGCGGGGTAGTGCACGCGCTCGCCGAATTCGCGCGTCATCGCCATGTCCGGCAACTCCGTGCAATGAATCACAACAAGGTCCACCGCCGCCGCATCGCGCGGTGCGAGTTTCGCCTCGTACGGCAGCGGCCAATCGTGGATCGCGAGCGCGGGCGGCAGATCGAGCGGCATGCGGCGAGTGTCGCACGCACGCCCGCAGACGCCAATGGCGCGCACGTGCATGCGATAATCGCGGCCTTCGATATGTCCAGGACCGGCATGACCAAGCCTTTCATCGTTCTTTCGCACGGTCTGGAAAGCGGACCGGATGCGACCAAGGTGTCGGCGCTCGCGCGCGCCGCGGCGTCGCTGGGCTGCGACAGCGTGCGGCCGGATTTCCGCGATCTCGACGCCGGGCGCGACGTCGCGCGCATTCCCGAACGCGTCGCGCGCATCGTCGCAAACGCACCGGCCGGGCGTCCGATCGTGCTCGCCGGATCGAGCATGGGCGCATTCACCTCGGCGCTGGCCTCGCTCGATCTCGCCACCTGCATCGGCTTGTTTCTGATCGCGCTGCCCGTCGCCATTCCGGGTTTCGCGCGCGCGTTCGATGCGCGCCGCGTGCCGACGGCCCTCGTCCACGGCTGGCGCGACGATTTATGTCCGGCCGACGCGACGCTCGATTTCGCGCGCGCGCGCGGCGCCACGCTCACCCTGGTGGACGACGATCACCGTCTCGGCGCGCACGTCGATTTCGTCGCCGAACAGTTCCGTCTCTGGCTGACGCAGCTGCTGTGACGGCGGACGCACCGATGCGGGATTTCTTCGCCACCTGTCCGAAAGGGCTCGAATACCTGCTGGTCGACGAGCTCACCGCACTCGGCGCCGGCGACGTGCGCGAGGCGCTGGCCGGCGTGCACTTCCGCGGCGACATGGGCGTCGCGTACCGGGTCTGCCTGTGGACGCGCCTGGCCAGCCGGATCGTGATGCCGCTGGCCGAGTTCGAGGTCGATTCCGGCGATGCGCTGTACGCCGGCGCGCGCACGGTGGAATGGGCCGAGCACATGCGCGACGGCGATACATTCGCGGTCGCTGCGGTCGGCAGCACGCGCGGCATCACGCACACGCAGTTCGCCGCGCTGCGCGTGAAGGACGCGATCGTCGATCAGTTCCGCGACCGCACCGGCGCGCGTCCCGACGTCGACACCGAACACCCGGACTTGCGCATCAGCGTGGTGCTGCGCAAGGGCAAGGCGAGCATCGGCATCGATCTTTCTGGCGCGCCGCTGCACCAGCGCGGCTATCGCCAAGGCCGGGGCATCGCGCCGCTGAAGGAAAATCTGGCTGCGGCGATGCTGCTGCGCTCCGGTTGGCCGGGCGTCTACGCGGAGGGCGGCGGCCTGGTCGATCCGATGTGCGGCTCGGGCACGCTGCTGATCGAAGCGGCGCTGATGGCCGCGGACGTCGCACCCGGCCTGCGCCGCGAGGTCTGGGGCTTCAGCCGCTGGCGCGGACACGACGCGGCGCTGTGGCAGTCGCTGCGGAGCGAAGCCGAGACGCGCGCCAGCGCCGGACTGCAGGCGCTGCGCGCGGTGTTCTTCGGTTTCGATCACGACCCGACGGTGTTGAACGAAGCCAAGCGCAACGCGCAGGTGGCGTTGCTGTCGGGCTTCATCCAGCTGGGTCGCCAGTCGCTCGAACACCTGCACCGGCCGCACGAACTCGAGCGTCCCGGCCTCGTGATCTGCAATCCGCCCTACGGCGAACGCCTCGAGTCGGAGCAGGGGACCGCTGCGCTGTACCGCCTGCTCGGCAGCAAGCTGAAGACGGAATTTCCGGGCTGGCGCGCCAGCGTGATCACGTCTGACGCGCGCCTGGGCCGCGCGCTCGGTCTGCACGCGGAAAAAAAATACCAGCTCTACAACGGCGCGCTCGAATGCGTGCTGTTGAATTTCGACCTGACGCCGCGTGCGGAAACGCCGCACGAACCGAAGCCGCTCTCGCCGGGCGCGCAGATGGTCAAGAATCGCCTGGAAAAAAACTACCGCCACCTGCGCAAGCGCGCAGAACGCGAAGGCATCGACTGCTGGCGCGTGTACGACGCCGACCTGCCGGAATACGCTGCCGCGGTCGACATCTACCGCACGGACGCCGGCGACTGGCTGCACGTGCAGGAATACCAGGCGCCGGCGAGCGTCGACGAGAACGTTGCGCACACGCGCCTGCGCGAGCTGACGCGCGTCGCGGGCGAAGTGCTCGGCGTGCCGCGCGAGCGCATCGCGCTGAAACAGCGCCGGCGCGGCAAGGGCGGGGAAAAATACGGACGCCTGGACGAACGCGGCGAATTCCTTGAAGTGCAGGAAGGCGGGCTGCGGTTTTGGGTCAACCTGACGGATTACCTCGACACCGGCCTGTTCCTGGATCACCGCCCGCTGCGGGCACTCCTGCGCGAACGGGCGCGCGACAAGCGCTTCCTGAACCTGTTCTGCTACACCGGCGCCGCCACGGTGCACGCCGCGGCCGGTGGCGCGCGCGAGACCACCAGTGTGGACCTGTCGCAGACCTACCTCGACTGGGCCGCGCGCAACCTCGCCCTGAACGGCTTCGACCAGCCAAACCATCGCCTGGAATGGGCCGATGCGCTCGGATACCTGGCCACGCATTCGGCCATGTTCGATCTGATCTATGTCGATCCGCCGACGTTTTCGAATTCCAAACGCGCCGAGGATTTCGACGTCCAGCGCGACCACGTGCGCCTGTTGCAGGCCTGTGGCGATCACCTGCTGCCTGGCGGCACGATCGTGTTCTCGAACAACTTCCGTCGCTTCAAGCTGGATGAAGCGGCACTCGGCCGGTTCGCGATCCGCGACATTACAGCGCGCACCATCCCGTTCGATTTCGAGCGCAACGCGCGTATCCACCAAGCCTTCGAGCTCACGTTGCGCTGAGCCTGGTGTGGCGTGTTCCTGAACGAACTGTCGACCGCGTCACGCCTCGCACGCGAACCGCGTTCGCGTTGTTCAGTTATGCCCGGGGATAACTGAACGGCGGCTCCGGTGGGAGCGGAATTTCACATTCAATTCAGTCGCCGACGACCACCATCAACCTCGCGACGATCCCGTCGTTTGTTTGTCGAACAGGAGACTCTCATGCTTTCCCGCAAACGTGGTTTTCGAGCGATGGTTCTCGGCCTGCTCGCAACAGCCGGCTTGGCGCTGGCGCCGGCCGCGTTCGCCCGTACCTATGTCGACGTCGGCATCGGCGGCCCGGGCTACAGCGTCGGCTATTCCCATGGCTATTACGGGCACGGGTACTACGGTGGCTACCACCACGGTTACTACCCGCGCTACGGCTACAGCGTCGGCTATTACGCGCCGGCCTATTACGGTCCTGCCTATGACTACGGCCCGACCTACTACGGCAGCTGCTATGTCCGCGGCCATCACGACCGCTGGGGCAACTGGCATCCTGGCCACTACGTCAGCTGTTAACCGGTAGCGTATAGGTCATTCGTCATGCAACCCGCTGCGCTTGCGCAGCGGGTTTTTTATTGCGGTTGGCGCCGGGATGCGCGGGGCACTATCATGGCGGCATGTTTTGCCCGCCCTACGGTTGCGCTGAATGAATTCGCCGAACCGGCCTGAAGATCGCCCTGCCGCAGACGGCGACGCGCCCGCGGCGTGGACGTTTTTCCGCCAATGGCTAAAGAATCCGCTCGGCATCGCCGCGCTTTCCCCCTCCGGGCGCCAGCTCACGCGCCAGATGATCTCCGAGCTGCCGCACGAAGCGCAGCGCGTGGTTGAACTCGGCGGGGGCACCGGCGTTTTCACGCGCGCGCTGATCGGCCACGGCATCCTGCCGAAGGACCTTCTGGTGCTGGAGCTCAACGAAGCGCTCTACCAGCATCTGCGCGGGCGCTTTCCCGACGCGCACGTCGTCTGCGGCGATGCGCGCGAGCTGAAGACGATCGCGACGGCCGACGGGTTCCTCGACAGCGGCATGGCCGACGCGGTCATCAGCGGCCTCGGCCTGTTGTCGATGACGCGCAAGACGCAGCAGGAAATCCTGGACGCGGCGTTCTCGGTCCTGAAACCCGAGGGCCGCTACATCCAGTTCACCTACGGCCCGAAGTCGCCCATCTCGCGCGACCTGCTGCAGGAGATGGGCTTGTCCGTTCGCCGCGGCGGTTTCGCCTGGTGGAACGTGCCGCCGGCTTCGGTCTACGTCTACACACGCAATCGCTCGCGTGCGATCCACGCGGTGCGCAGCGCACCGAAGACCTAGCACAGCCGCGCTGGCATGTGCGATGCACTCCTGAGGCGTCCGCGCGCTTGAGCGCGGCACGGCGCCGCGTCGCCGTGCAAATCGTCCGGCAGGAGGACATTCGCGCGTGCAGGATGCAGCGGCGCAATCCGATCCATGGCGCATGGGTGCGCAGTGCGCGCCCGGCGGCGTCGAGTTCCGCGTGTGGGCGCCGCAAGCCCGCCGCGCCGAGGTCCTGATCGAGGGCCGCGCGCCGCAAGTGCTGCGTCCCGAACCGCACGGATTCTTTGCCGCGCTCGTGCCAGAGGCAAAAGTCGGCGAACGCTACCGTTTTCGGCTCGACGGCGGCCCGGCGTTGCCCGATCCGGCGTCGCGCTTTCAGCCGGACGGCGTGCACGGCGCCTCCGAGATCGTCGCTGCCGACGCCTACGCCTGGAACGACAGCACCTGGGAAGGCGTCGAGCCATCCCGCGCCGTACTGTACGAACTCCATGTCGGCACCTTTACGCCGCAGGGCACTTGGGAGGCCGCGCAGCGCGAACTGCCGCGCTTGGCCGACCTTGGCGTCACCGTGCTCGAAGTGATGCCGATTGCCGAATTCGCCGGCGCGTTCGGCTGGGGTTACGACGGTGTCGACTTGTTCGCGCCCTACCACGGCTACGGCCGGCCGGAAGCACTGTGC
>Ga0068856_100001969_pt1 | contig 21403 bp, 22 predicted proteins | sample KBSCornC62_FD_66595 | JGI IMG/M metagenome (GOLD analysis project Ga0068856, IMG submission 66595) | Corn rhizosphere microbial communities from Kellogg Biological Station, Michigan, USA - KBS Corn C6-2 | ecosystem: Host-associated > Plants > Roots > Rhizosphere > Soil ... | reverse complement strand
CATCTCAAGCTGGCGCAGCGCAACCTCGGCCTCCAGGCCACCGGCACCGGTGGAACGCCGATGGAGATGCTGGTGCGAACGCTGGGCGACCTGCTCTTCCCATCGCTTTGGGAGGCACGTGACGATCTGCTGGCACGCGTCCAGGCGGAACAGGGCGCGACGGATCCCACCAACGCGACTGGCCACGGCAACAGCTAGCCCACCCAGACCCGCACCATGTGGCGTTACTCCAATATTGTGAGCCACGTCACACCTCCGAGTGTCCTCTTTTGCGCCACTCGCCAGTCATAACTGGCAGACGGCACATTCGTGAGGGCCGCAGCGCGCTGCTGGAGCGGAGGGCGTATGGCGCAGGTTCGGCTGTTGGTACGGCGGAGAGACTGGCTGCGCGCACATTTGCGCATCATCTCTATACGCCGCCCGCTGGCGAGATGGCGTGCGTCACTCGTGCCGCTGCTGGCGATGGGTCGGGGCGGTGAGCTGTCTGGCTCCGCGCCACACCTGACCGGGGCACAGGCTAGCGCCCGCCACGCGCAGTTCGAGCAATGGTTCGCGCAGTACCGGCTGCCACTGCTCGACTACCTCTACGGCATGACTCGCGACCGCGAGTGGGCCGCCGACCTCGTCCAGGAAACGTTCTTGAACGCCTACACGGCAGCCGACGCCCCGACCGCCATCGCCAATCCACGCGCATGGCTCTACCGCATCGCCACCAACACCACTCTCACGGCGCTGCAACGGCGCAAGCGCTTCACCTGGATGCCACTCACCGCTGCCGAGTCATCGCCGGGCGCGGGCAGCTCAGACCGGTGGGCGCGCCCGGAGCAGCCAGACTTCTCCGGTCAGGATATCGCCGCTGATGTGGCCGAGCGCGACGCCGTCTGGATAACCCTTGCGGAGCTTCCGCCGCGCTGGCGCTCGGTGCTGCTGCTCCAGGCCACCGCTGGCTTCGAGGTGCGCGAGATCGCCACTCAGCTTGGCCTTTCCGAAGCCAACGTTCGCAAGATACTCTTTCGCGCCAAAGAACGATTCCGCACGCTCCACGTCCAATCCGAGGCGGCAGGCCACCCCGGCCCGAAGACGGGAGGCCCACAATGAGCCGATCCACGTCCCCACATGAGTGGCTGCGCCGCGTCTCCGATTACCATAGTGGCGGCGTGAGCGAAACCGAACACGCCGCTGTCGAGGCGCATCTGGCGACCTGCCAGGAATGTCAGGAGGCTCTCGCGATGTACCGTCGTTTGTACAGCCTCCTCCGGTCGCCGCTGCGACTCGGCCCTCCCAGCGTCTACTTCGATGACGAGACAACCGTCATCGGCAGCGCGCCATCCCCATCGGCCAACACACAACCGCCGAAACGCTCGCCGCACCCCCGCACGCTCGGCGTCATCGCCGCCGTCGTCGCCGCCACGCTGGTCGTCGTCGGCTTCCTGGCGGTCTATTCGTCACGCAGTGGACAGCCCGCCACCGCCGCTACGGCAACACCGCAGGTGACGACAGCGCCAACGGCCACCGCCACACCCGATAACACACCGCGAGCAAGCGCCTTCGTCTGCGCCAACCCGCCCGGATCGAATCTCAGCTACGCCTACGTGCGCGGCGACTACCAGGCATATGTCGTCACCGGGTGCGCATCGCCACTGAAGATTCCGGTGCCCACGAGCTACAGCGCTCCGCTCAGCTGGTCTCCTACCAATCGCTATCTCGCCGTCAAGGCCTGCGACCAAAACAATAACTGTCCCGTCGTTCTGTATGATCCAACCAGTGGGCAGACGCACACTACAAAGTTTGTCGGCGAGTATCCCCTCGACGCCTCCATCGGCCAGACCATCCGCTTCTTCATTGGCTGGGTGGACGACAATACCTTCCTGGGCACGCTCCAGCCAGTGACGGCGACCGACTCTACTGGTCCACCGCTCGGAACGTCGACCATCGTCAAGGTGGATATCGCGAGCGGGGCGGAAACGCAGGTTGGCAAGGTCGCGTGGTTCGCGGGAACCAAGATGTTTGCGCGCCAGGATACCTTTTCTATGCGGGCCTGAAGACCATGAGCGAGGGCCAGGCGCACCTGCATCGCCTCGATCTGAGCAACGGCGCCGATATACAACTCGTCCCGCTGGGCGAGTATGGCAACGGTGGTTGCCAGGTGTCAATCTTCTGCAACTGGACCGCGCCCTGGGATGTCTCGCCGGATGGCACGCACGTGGTCTACCACAGTCCCGCGCCAACGACATTTCCCAGCGACGTCAATGCCGTAAAAGATACGCCGCTGGTCTACGCAGGCATCGATGGCATGAATCCGAGCAAGCCATTCGGCAGCAAACTGGCGCCAAATCTGAGCGCGCCAGCATTCTCGCGCGATGGCGTTTATCTGCTCGCGTCAGGAATTGGCCAGGCGTCAGATCCACTGGCCCCGCAGCGTTTCAGCCTCTGGCGAGTTGGCGGAGGTACGATTATCGTCGATGGCACATTCATCGGCTGGGGTGGAGATAATCAGGCGCTCATTCTGACCAATACCAGCACGCCGACGCCATCCGCCTTTGACCTCGGCAGCCACGCGGTGAAGACCCTGGAATCGAATAGCAGCTTTTACGTTTGGGCTAACTGAGCGCGTTCGCAGGCTGCTTGTGAAGGCGCGCGCGGTGTGATACAATATAGGGTAGCCGCTGAAGCGCCCGGCCCAATCGGGGCCTGACAATAGCAGCGACGAACAGTGGGGCGACGAGCGCCCAGGAGAACCCATGAAAGCCGGAATCCATCCCGAATACGTCGAGGCGACGGTGACGTGTGCCTGTGGCAACACGTTTACCATTGGCAGCACGAAGCCAGTCCTCAAGGTGGATGTGTGCTCGAAGTGCCATCCATTCTACACCGGCCAGCAGCGCATTCTCGATACCGCTGGTCGCGTTGAGCGTTTCCGCAAGCGCTTCAATCTCAACGAGGAAGAGGCGTAGTCCTCCATATTCCTCGGTGATCTATACATCGTGTCAGGCGCGGGCCAATCCGGTTCGCGCCTGTTTTGTGTCTCCATAACTGTCCCCTCCCGCCAAATTGGGCGCGCACAATCGTATGGATGCGCTACAATGGTTGGGCCAGGCATCAGCCCTCCGGCGCACATGACGTTCGGCGCACAGGGCTTGCTAGTGACGGCATATGCGAGCAAGCGAGAGCGAGACGACGCGAGACAGGCAGGGAGAAGAGCGCGTGGCGAAGTTTTATTATGGCGGCCAGGCCGTCATCGAGGGCGTGATGATGCGCGGTCGGCGGTCGGCAGCGGTGGCCGTGCGCCAGCCAACGGGCGGCATTCTACTCCACGAGGAGATGCTTCCGAAGCGCGTCTATGGAGCGAAAGTGGCGACATGGCCGTTCGTGCGTGGCGTGCTGCTGCTCTGGGATATGCTCGTGCTCGGCACGCGGATGATGCTGTTCGCGTCGTCGGTCGCCCTGCCAGAGGAAGAACACGCATCCTCCAGCACGGACGATACGAGCAGTCACGCCGAGAGCAAGCCTTTGCCGACCGCAGAGCCCGGCACGGTCGCCGAGACGAACGGCGCACTCCAGGGCGCTGATGCGCGGCTGATCGTGACGCTCGTTTTCTCGCTGGCATTCGCGCTCGCGCTCTTCTTTCTGTTGCCGCTGGGCGTGGTTGGCCTCGTCAGTCACTGGCTGCCCAACGATTGGTCCGGCCTCGTGCTGGAGGGCGCGCTCCGGCTTGGTCTGCTGATCGGCTACCTGTGGCTGATCGGACGGCTGCCAGAAATTCAGCGCGTCTTCGCCTATCATGGCGCCGAGCACAAGTCGATCAACGCGATGGAGGCGGGTAACCCGCTCGATGTCGCGCACGTGCGGGCGGCTTCGCGCGTCCACATTCGCTGCGGCACTGGATTCCTGTTGATCGTCGTGGTTGTCTCGATCCTCGTCTTCGCGGTCCTGGGCAACCCGCCCATCGCCTGGCGCATTCTCTCGCGCATCCTGCTGGTGCCGGTCATCGCGGCGATTTCCTATGAGCTGCTGCGCCTGGGCGCCGCCTACTATCGCTTCCGCATCGTCCGCTGGCTGATGACGCCGAGTCTCGCCCTCCAGGGGCTGACGACCCGCGAGCCGGACGACAGCCAGATCGAATGCGCCATCGTCGCACTGGAACGGGTTCTGCGAACCGATGGCGTCGAGAAGCCCCAGACACAGCCCGTCGCCTGAGCAGGCAGCGATTGCAATAACACGCATACCCATATCTCAGGGAGAACGAGCGATGTCAACCAACGCGGACGGCCCGCAGATACCCGATGTCGCGCCAGGTGATACAACCGACGACGAGCCTGCGGTCCCGCCAGTGCTCAGCGGCAAAAGCATGCTGCGTAAGGGCTTTCTGCGCTGGCTGCTCACCGGCTCGATTCGCCTGCTCTATCGTTTCTGGACACGAATCGCTGTCCGACTATTCCCAGAGGATTCGCGCCGCGCCGCCTTCGCCTCCCGCATCGGCATCCCGCTGCCCGATCAGCTCAACATGAGTTGGATTACGCCGCATCTCGCCGTCGGGGGACGCGTACTCCCCGCCGATATCCCGCGGCTGGCGCGCACTGGCATCACCCGTGTGGTGGACACACGCTCCGAGCACAAAGACGACGCCGAGGCGCTGGGACGTGAAGGCATACAGTTGCTCTATCTTCCCACCCCAGACACTCAGCCCCTGAGCATCGCGCAGCTTCAGGATGGCTCCCACTGGATCAACCAGCAGATCGCGGATGGCGAGCGCGTGCTCGTTCACTGCGAGCATGGCGTGGGGCGGAGCGTCCTGCTGGCGGCGGCGGCGCTGGTGGCGGGCGGCATGAGCGCCCACAACGCCATCGACCTGGTGCAGCGCAAACGCTGGCAGGCCGCGCCAAATCATCGCCAGATGCGCCGCCTGCAACAATTCGAGCGCGCCGTGCACCTGGCGCAGCTGCCTACGGGCGCTTGAGATGGACCAGCTAGCCCGACGGCGTGGAGAGTGTAACAAGAGGAAACAAGAGGAGATAAGTATTGAGACGCCTTCACACGGGAATAGCCGCCCTCATGCTCCTGGCGATGTTGCTGGCAGGCTGCGCCTCAACTTCCACCGCGAAAACACCCACCTCAGCCACAACCTCCCCAACCGCCGACCCAGGCAGCAAAGTTGATTGGCCCGTCTTCGGCTTCGACAGCGCGCGCTCCAGCGTCAATTCGCACGAGACGGCGCTCACTCCACAGACGGTCGCTGGACTCCATCAGATCTGGAGCGCCAAACTGCCCGGTGTCGCGGACGGGTCTCCTGTCTACCTCCATGGATTGAAGCTCGCCGATGGCTCAATCGCCGACGTGCTCTATGTCACCACTCGCGGTGGTCAGCTTGCCGCCGTGAATGCCGCCAATGGGCAGATCCTCTGGAACGTTTTGAATAAGGGCGTGCGCTATACTACCTCGTCGCCCGCGATTGACCCATCGCGCGCGTACGTCTACAGCTATGGGCTGGATGGCACGCTGCGCAAGTTCAACGCGGTCTCCGGCGCTGAGGTGACCAGCGGCGGCTGGCCGATTCGCATTACGACGATGCCAAACACCGAAAAGGAGTCATCGCCGCTCAATATCGGCAACGGCCGCGTCTATGTGACAACCGCGGGCTACCCTGGCGACGCTCCACCGTATCAGGGCCACGTCGTCGGCGCGCGGCTGGATTCCGGCGCGGAACAGGTCTTCAACAGCCTCTGCTCCGATAAGCCGCATGTGCTGAACGAGGGCGAATGCGCATCCAACCAGTCAGGCATCTGGGCGCGCGGTGGTGCCGTGATCGAGCCGGGAACCGGCGACATCTATGTCACCACGGGCAACGGCAACTTCAACGGCCACACCGACTGGGGTGATAGCGTCATCAAGCTCAGCGCCGATGGTCTGCACGTACTCGACAGTTATACGCCGATAAATCAGCAGACGCTCAACGAGACCGACGCCGACCTGGGTAGCGCGACGGCAGGCATTCTGCCAGATATCCCCAATAGCCGCACGCCACACCTCTTGATTCAGGGCGGCAAAGACCAGAAGCTGCGGCTGATCAATCGCGACAATATGAGCGGACAGGGCGGGCCGGGCCACCTCGGCGGCGAGCTGGCGCTGCTCGACTGGCCAGGCTGCGAGCTCTTCACGCATCCAGTAAGCTGGAAGGAAGGCGACAACGTCTGGGTCGTTTTAGCGGGGACGTGTGGCATGGCGACCTATCAGGTGATGAGCGATAGCGCCGGGCGGGTAACGCTCAGGAAAATGTGGAACAACAGCCAGAACTTCACGACGCCAGTGCTGGCGGGTGGCGTGCTCTATGCCGCGACTGTTGGGGCAATCTACGCGATGAATCCCCATACAGGCGAGCATCTGTGGTCGAGCAAGAACGCCAGCGCGGGCGGAAACATCGGCGGCATCCACTGGGAAAGCCTGATCGTCGTCAATGGGCGCGTCTACATCCCCGACGAAAACGGCAAACTGACTGCCTACGGCCTGTAACGGCCTATGACGCCGGGCGTTCCTATGCGCCGGGGACGGCGTGGTGCGCGGTAATCTGCGTCCAGAAGAGATCAGCCAGCACGCGATAGCCGCTATCCGAAGGGTGGAAGCCATCGCTGGCGATATACTCGGGGTGCGCCTCCAAATCGGAATGGAAAAGGTCCACCAGCACCTGATGATGCTTTGCCACCACGGCGTCAATCACCGCATTCCACTGAGCGACGACCGCGCGGATCTGCGCCGGTTGCAGCCCACGGAGGCACGCGCCCAGATTGGGAGATCCATCGCGAATTGCCGGGAGCAGGCTCATATCGGGCGCGTTGGCGACAAACACCTGAGCGTGTGTCTGTGACTGAAGCTGGCCGAGCAGGGAGTCGAGATCGCGCTGATAGTCTGCCAGCGGCGTGCACTGGCGGAAATCGTTGCCCACGAGCCAGACCGTCACCAGCGTTGGATGCGCCGAAAGCGCCTGGGGCAACTCCTCGGCCAGCGCCTGCTTGACGGTATAGCCACTGACACCCAGATTCAGCGCAAAGGCATGGGCAGGCAGCCGCGCAATCAGCCGCGGCACATACGCTGTCGTGTTAGGGTCGCTGGCGCCAACGCCGACCGCGTCCGACGCGCCCATCGCAACGTAGACCATCGAGGGTGTGGCCGTGGGCGTTGCTGCAGGAGCTACATATCGCGCACCGCTTGCCTCGCTACAAGCCGCCAGCACGGACAGCGCCAGCAGCAGCGCCGCTATCCCTGCCCGACGTAGCATCCTCGCACATCTCGCGCGTCCCATCGGCGCTCTCCCTGTGACTCAGCCGCTCACCACTGAGGATTGTAGTGAGACGACGCGCAGAGCAACAAGAGCCGCTTCCTTAGCGATTCTGCGCCCAGGGCGGCACACTGCTGGCATCGCGTTGCGCCATTGTGCCAGACTGATCGCGCTCGGCGCCACAGACCGCGCACCGCACCGCGTTCGCCTCCATCGGGTGTCCGTTGACGCAGCGCGCGCTGGCGCTGCCATCCTGCCACGACCCGGATCGCGGGCCATCATACGAGCCAGGGGCAGCTGGCACTGGCCCCGAGACAGGATGTGACCGGCTACCAAGAGGCGCGGCACCATACGGCGCATAGCCGGAATAGGACTGTGGCTGCGCGGAGCGCTCGCCCTGTGGATATGGCTGTTGCGGTTGCTGTTGCCCATAGGGCCACTGTCCATTGGCTGGGCGTGTCGGCTGCGCGGGACTGTTATACGCCGTTGGCGCATATGGCGAGGCGGCGGCAGCACCGGGGTAGCCCTGGGAAAACCCACCGTTGGACCAGACGGAAAGCGGGGCGGGAGCCGTCAGCGCGCGCCTGCGTCTGCGGCTTCGGCTGCGGAGCGCGAGCAGGATGAGCAGGAGCACAAGCAGAACGAGGCCAGCGCCAATCGCCGCGATCACCGGCAATGGCAGCGGCAACCGAGAGAGCGAGAATGAGGAGGAAGACGGCTCGCCGATGGCGGCGTTATCCGCGTAGGCGCGGTACGGATCAAGCCCGTGAAATTCTGGATATTTCGCGCTCAGGGCGTCCATCTCACGCGCCGCGGCATGCCAGTGGCCGGGCGTGGTGTCGGCATAGTCCGCAAATGCCTGCTGCCAGAGCGCCTGAAATGTGCCAGGCTTCGTGTCGATCTCGGCCTTGTTCAGCAGCGACATCGCGTTATCGCTTGAGCGCAGAAACGCGGTAATGCCCTGCGTATCGGCGCCGCCAAAGCTGACGATGCCGACAATGCGCCCATCGGCATCCAGCGCCGGGCCGCCGCTATCGCCATGCTCCACATTGCCGCCAACCTGAATCAGCTGCGAGCCGTTGTCATTGCGCTTAAGCGCGCTGATCGTGACGTTGTTCACCGAAGGGGTCAGCAGGTTCGTCGGGTCGCCGTTGAAGTCGCCGTTTCCTGGGAAACCAATGACCGTCAGCGCATCTTCGACGGCAAGCTGACCCGATGAATCGAGCTGAATGCTCGGTGTGTCCGCCAGGTCCACATGAATCAGCGCCAGATCGTTCTCGCCAAATGAGCTGGTTGCCAGAACATGCGCCTCTTTATACGGCGCCTTCATCAACCCCGAGAGCAGCGAGGCCGTCGCGCTCGATGAAGCGCCGGTGATGGCGCCGAGGTAGCTTTCCGAGCGCCAGACCAGCACCTGCGGCTGTGAGTAGCTGGTGGTGAAGGGGAAGCCGTTGAACTGTACGACGCCGTTGGCAACGTCGTCCGCGGTCACCGGAACGCCTGGATGGCAGGCCGCGTTGAGGAATGACGCGACATCCGCGCCTACCCGCCGAACGCCAAACATCTCGTCGTCGAGGCTCGCTGGGTCAATATACACCACGTGATCAGCGGTGAGAATATCGCCGCGCGCGCTCACAAACGCGCCCGAACCCAGCCCGCCGACGGTATACGAGCCCGACGCTGGCAATGTAACCGTCAAGCCACAGGCCGAGAGCGTGAGGTGGGCGCTGTAGAGCGTGGCTATACGCACGACCGCGGGCGATGACACATCAATGGCGCGCACCACTGGATTGGTCAGGACGCCGCCCGGCGGGCGATCTTTCGCGGCAACTGGCGCGATGGTGGCAATGGCAAGGAAGGCGAGCGTGACGAGCGCAATCAGCGAGCGGCGGAGCGTCGCCAGGCCAGCACGGTCTCGGTCTGGCCGATGGGGAACGGCTGAACGCATCGAGCATAATTCCTTTGTGCGCCGTACGATAACCCTGCGGCGATATCGCTCGCACTCTCGACCAGCAGTATCGTGAACATCCTCATGACCGCTGGCGGGCGCAGGGGACGACCTCAGGCACGCGCTGATAGCGAACGTCGTCTGAGCATCTGGATCAACAGACGTTTCATGAATCAGAATTGTACCACGGCAGGCAAGCATGGGAGGCTACAGTCACCGCAAAGTCACGGCGAACCAGCCGGGATTACGATACTTGTGTAATCGTGTTACCGCAAGCCAATAACACGAGACAGGAGCGGCGCGCTCATGACCTATGACGCTATCCTGCGTCTCGGCGGATACGCTCTCCCGTCTCGCAAGCCGTGGCGCTAGTGCCGGATGCGCACCCGCTCGAAGCAGTCGCTGCAATAGACAGGCTTATCATTGCGCGGCACGAACGGCACCTGATCCTCTTTGCCGCACTCGGCGCACACAATGGTATGCAATTCGCGAGGCCCACCATTTCCACGGCTGGCAGATATTGCCTGCTTGCGGCGCTGCCGACAATCAGGGCAGCGGCCTGGTTCGTTGAGCAATCCTTTTTGCTGGTAGAACTCCTGCTCGCCTGCCGTAAAGATGAAATCCTGCCCGCACTCTCGACACTGTAGAGTCTTGTCCTGGAACATGGTTCGTGGGCCTCCTCGGGATACCTGCGCCACACAGCACATTGGCTTATCTGCCGTCGCGCGCATTCGACGCGCCCCGCGCCGCCGCACTGGGCAGAAAGGACTTGGCGCCATCCCAGTATTTATTCCGAGATGACACGGGGAAATACCGACGCAAGGATACACGGTAACGTGAATAAATGCAAGACATTCGTTACCATCTCGCGCCGTTGTGTGAGCAACATCACTTGAATGCCCGCCCAGCCTCCATGAATTCCTGTTATAAGCGACCACCAGGCGATGGCGCGTCTCATAGGTCGGCGAAGCGGTGAGGAGCACGCAGCGGCAAATCGGCAACCACGAACAACCCGCTTTGCCCGTATCCGTACAATGGGTGTGAACGAATGCTCGTGCTCGTTCTATGCGCGTCCTGTGCGCGTTCTGTGGGGAAGACCGGAGGGAGGGATAATCCGTGTCATACAACGACCCCGAAACATCACCATATTCGGCGCCGCCACCACCGCCGCTCGACCCACCGCCAGCGGAGGAGCGGGGCGACGGCTATGGATGGCAGGGCCAGCCGCCCTATCCGCCACAGCAGCCGTATCAACAGCCATCTCAGACGTATCAGCAGCCGTCCTATCAGCCATACGGCCAGGCTTCAGCCAACTACTACCAGGGGCCGATGGCGCCCGCGACGAGTGGCTATGCCATCGCCAGCCTGATCTGCTCGCTGCTGGGATACATCGGCGTCCTCTTCTTTGGCCCGCTCCTCGGCATCATCTTCGGGCACCTTGCGCTGCGCGAGATTGACCGGTCGAATGGCGCGTTGCAAGGGCGTGGTATCGCTCAGGCGGGATTGATCCTGGGCTACATCGCGCTGGGCCTGGCGCTGCTGTTCGTGGCGATTTTCGCCATTATCTTCATCGTGGGGACAGGCGCTGCAATACTTTCGCCGAACGGGTAAACCGGGAAAGACAAGCTTCTGTCGGGTGGCATAGCACATTTGGGTACGCCTGCGTCTCGATGAGGCCAGGCGTCCATCTGTTTAGTGACTTGTGTCTGTGTCGCTACACGGTATCAGAAGGAGGCGCCCGTGTCTTTCGCCATGCAACCCGCTGGTACCACAACGAGAGCGCAGGCAGAACCATCGCCGCCAGACTCCGCACCCTATGCGCCTGATATGCCTATGCCCCACGCGACAGATACGCCAACTCCACGATGGAGCATCTGGGCGCTGGCCAGCGCGCTCTGCGGAATCGTCTCGGCGGTAGGAGTAGGCGTCTCGACGCACAGCATCACCGCTGCCGAGATCTTATGCGTTGCTGCTGGCCCGGCGCTTGTCTGCGGCCTCATTGGGCTAGTGACTATCAGCGAATCGAATGGGCGGCTGAAAGGGCGCGGATTCGCGGTCGCCGGAGTTGTACTGGGGGTTATAGGACTCATTATGCTGACGCACCTGATGTCGTCGCAGCTCGCGGCGCACTTCAAGCAGTATCCGCCTTTCTCGTTCCCAACAGATGATTAGGCCTACGGTGCGCGCGACGATGCTGGCATCCATTCTCCACTGTGTCTGACCGTCGTGGGAGCAGGCGCAGCGCTATTTGCGCCACAGGGGTAAACTGGAGAGGCGACAAACTGCCATCGCGGGCATCTAAGCATCTTGAGCATTTAGCGGGCGCCCGCGCATCTGCCCCACCAGGAGAACCACATGGCTTCTGAACCGACATTTAGCGGAGCGCCCAGTGCATCGTCCACGCCTAGTCCAGCTTCCGATGCGCCTGCCTATCCAGAACCGTACCCGTATCCATACGCTGCCCCAGGCTATTACTATCCCTGGATATATGCGCCACCGGCCCCGCGCCTGGGTACCTGGGCGCTCGTCAGCATGATTTGCGGCGCCGTCTCTATTGCCACCCTCCAGAGCGTCCTGGCGATTCTGGCGGTCATCTTCGGCTTTATCGGCCTGAACGAGATCAAGAAATCCCAGGGAACAGTTGAAGGGCGCGGCTTCGCCATCGCGGGCATCGTCACTGGCTTCATCTCGATCGGCCTCACCATCCTCCTTATCGCGCTCTATATTCTCTATATCGTCTTCATCATCTCGACGCTGAGCACGCTGCCAGACTGATAACCTCTCCAGTGGGCGGGAATGGTATACTACAGCACACACGAGCGCGGCTGACCGCGCCCCCTCACCGCCCGCCGGTTTTTCCCGCGGACGCCCGGCATCTGAGCGATCTGAAAACGGGAGCTTGTGACATGGATATGCACGACCTCGAAGCGACCGATCCCGACATTGCCAATTTGATCCGTCGCGAAGAGCAACGCCAGTTCACTGGCATCGAGTTGATTGCCTCCGAAAACTACGTCAGCGCCGCCGTTGCCGAGACGATGTCATGCGTCATGACGAACAAATACGCCGAGGGGCTGCCCGGCAAGCGCTACTATGGCGGCTGCGAGGTCGTGGACGAGGTGGAGCGACTGGCCATCGAGCGCGCAAAGCAGCTCTTCGGCGCGGAGCACGCCAACGTCCAGCCGCACTCCGGCGCGCAGGCCAACGCCGCCGCGTACCTCGCGCTCATTCAGCTTGGCGACACCGTGCTGGGGATGGACCTCAAGCAGGGCGGCCACCTGACTCACGGCTCGAAGGTCAATTTCTCCGGCAAGTTCTATAACTTCGTGCCCTACGGCGTCAGCCCGGAGACCGAGACGATTGACTACGACGAACTGGAGAGGCTGGCCCAGGAGCACAAACCCAAGCTGATCGTCGCGGGCTTCTCCGCCTATTCACGCACACTCGACTTCGCGCGCTTCCGCCAGATTGCCGATAGCGTCGGCGCGCTGCTGATGGCCGACATCGCGCATGTCGCGGGGCTCGTGGTGGCGGGCCTCTATCCCAATCCGGTCCCGTATTGCCATGTGGTCACGACGACGACCCACAAGACGCTGCGCGGCCCGCGCGGCGCGCTGATCCTCTCGACCGCTGAATGGGGCGCCAAAGTCGACAAAGCCGTCTTCCCCGGCACGCAGGGCGGCCCGCTGATGCACATCATCGCGGCGAAGGCAGTCGCCTTCAAAGAGGCGCTTGAACCGGCCTTCACGGTCTACCAGCAGCAGGTGGTTGACAACGCTCAGGCGCTCGCCACATCGCTGCAGGACCGCGGATTACGGCTGGTATCGGGTGGCACCGATAATCACCTGATGCTGGTGGATGTGCGCCCGCTACACGTGACCGGCAAAGACGCGGAAGATGCCCTTCAGGCGGTCAACATCACCGTCAACAAGAACGGCATCCCCTTCGACCCCGAGCCGCCCGTGCGCACCAGTGGCGTGCGGCTCGGCACGCCCGCCGTCACGACGCGCGGCTTCGGCACGAGCGAGATGCGCGAGGTAGCCGGTCTGATCGCGGACGCCATCGAGAAGCGCGACGACCTGGCCGCCGTCCAGCAGACGAAAGAGCGCGCCATTGCCCTGGCGACCGCGTTCCCGCTCCCAGGCGCACTGATTTCACAAGACCTGGAGCCGCACGCGCGAGTCACTCGCTAGCGCCGCTCCATTCCAGACCTGCATTCGATGAGTGCATCGGCGGGGCGCAATGGGGCAGACTCGCCGATCCTGTTCGCAAGCGAAGAAAGGACAGTACCCGTTATGAACGTCTATCGCGCGCAACAGATTCGCAACGTCGCCGTGATCGCGCATGGTGGGTCGGGAAAGACCTCGTTAATGGACGCCGCGCTCTATGATTCGGGCGCGGTCAATCGTATCGGCAGAGTAGACGACGGCTCCTCCATTTCCGACTACGACCCCGATGAGATCAAACACAACCAGTCCATCAACCTCACCGTGATTCCGGTCGAGTGGCATGGTGGCAAGATCAATCTGCTCGATACGCCGGGATTTGCGGACTTCGTAGGCGAGGTGATGGCGGCGCTGCGAGTGGCCGATGCGGCGCTGGTGGTGGTCTCTGCCGAAAAAGGCGTCGAGGTCGGCACCGAGCTGCTCTGGCGTCAGGCCAACAAGCACGACCTGCCGCGCATGGTCTTCGTCAACAAGCTCGACCGCGAAAACACCAGCTATGACCGCGCGCTCGATTCGCTACGCTCGCATTTCGGCACGCGTATTGTGCCGCTGACCATCCCTATCGGCGAGCAGACCAGCTTTTCCGGCGTGATCGATCTCGTCGCCAGCAAGGCATACAGCTTCTCCGGCGACAAGGCCACCGCTGGCGACGTGCCAGGAGAAATGGCCGACGCCGTGCAGCGATATCGCGAGCAACTGGTTGAGACGGCGGTCGAGAGCGACGACGACCTGATGGCAAAGTATCTCGAAGGCGAAGAGGTGAGCGACGAAGAGCTACGCCGCGCTATCAAAGCGGGCGTCGCTTCTGGGCAGGTCGTGCCGGTGCTGGCAGGTTCCACCGCCAAGAATATCGGCATCCAGACTTTGCTCGACGCGATGACCGAGTACCTGCCCTCGGCGGCGGATCGGGCGCCCGCCGACGCGAATGCCGCGCCGGTCGCCTTCGTCTTCAAGACGATTGTCGATCCGCAGAAGGGCACGCATTCGATCTTCCGCGTCTACCAGGGCACGATCAAGCCCGATAGCCACCTCTACAACGTCAACACCAGCACCGACGAACGTTTGGGGCAGATTCTCTGCCTGCGCGGCAAGTTACAGGAGACGATGACCGAGGTCCAGGTCGGCGATATCGGGACAGTGGTGCGGCTGAACAAGACGCATACGGGCGACACGCTCGGCGCGAAGGATACCGAGCCGCTGCCGCCGATCAACTTCCCGCAGCCGGTCTACACCGCTGCGGTGCACCCCAAGACGCAGAGCGACCTCGATAAGCTGGGCACCGCGCTCAATCGCATGCTCGAAGAGGACCGCACGCTGCATGTTGACCGCGATCAGGAGACGGCGGAGATGCTGCTCTCCGGCATGGGCGAGTCACATCTGGAGATCGCCACCGAGCGCATGCAGCGACGCTACGGCGTTGAGGTGCTCAAGCGCGACCGCCGCGTGCCCTACCGCGAGGCGATTCGTAAGAAGGCGCGCGCCGAGGGCCGCCACAAGAAGCAGACCGGCGGCCACGGCCAGTTCGCCGATGTCTGGCTGGAGATCGAGCCGCTGACCGACGGCGAGCAGCAGTACGTCTTCGAGAATAAGATCGTCGGCGGTGTTGTGCCGAAGGAGTATGTGCCGGGCGTCGAGAAGGGTGTTGCCGAATCGGTGCGGCAGGGCTTCATCGCGGGCTATCCGATGGTGCATATCCGGGTGGCGCTGGTGGACGGCAAATATCACCCGGTAGACTCGTCGTCGCAGGCGTTTGAGACGGCGGCGCATCTGGGCATGAAGGAGGCGGTGGCGCTGGCAGGTCCAACGCTGCTCGAGCCCATCATGAATGTCACCATCACTGTCCCCGACGCAAATATGGGCGATATCAGCTCCGACCTGAACACCAAGCGCGGGCGCATCATGGGCATGGAGCCAGCCGACGACGGTCTGCAGCGCATCACCGCCCAGGCGCCGCTCGCCGAGATGCTGCACTACGCCACCGACCTGCGCTCGATGACGCAGGGGCGCGGCAGCTTCACGATGGAGCTATCGGGCTACGAGGAGATGCCCGCCAACCTCCAGCAGCAGGTGATCGACGCGCACAACAAGGAGAAAGAAGCCCAGCACGCATAACACGGGCACGGCCGCGACTAATCCTGGTTTGGCCTGGGATGTTGTCACTGGGGCCACCGCCCCCTCCCCTGACCCCTCTCCCTGAAAGGGAGAGGGGAACCAGAACCAGAGTGCGTTTCTGGCATGCTGGCTTTCTGGTTTCTGGCTCCCCTCCCCGCGTCGGGGGCAGACGCGCGAGCCGAGGCACGAGGCGAGAAGCGTGCAAGGCAGACCCGCGAGCCGTTAGGCGAGAAGCGAGCAGGTGCGAGCGGAGGGGCTGCGTCCCGAAGGGAGCGCGCGGAGCGGCAGCGGGCCGGAGGCCGGGGCAGGGGGAGAGGGTCTGGCCAACAACCTCACCACAACCGGTATAATCCCGAACGCTCGGAATTCTCGCACATCGTGAGGAGATACTGGGCAAGAGGGATTAGCCGCGGCATTCAAGCCGCGACGGTGGCCTATTGCCCATCTAGCCTATGAGGCGCTCCCAACATGCGCGTAGTGTAGAGGGAAGCGCTACATAATCCCGGCGATCATGCCGCCATCCACCTGGATGCTCGTCCCAGTGATGTAGGAGGCCTGCTTCGACGCCAGGAACGCGACCAGCGCGCCGACCTCGTCCGGCTGCCCGATGCGCCCCAGTGGCACGCCACGTCCAGCCTCCTCGATGGCCTGCTCGAAGCTGATGCCGCGCCGGGCGGCGTCCGCGCCACGCAACTCGCGCTGCCGGTCCGTCAGGATGATGCCCGGCAACACGTTATTGATGGTAATCCCCATCCCGCCGATCTCTTTGGAGAGCGTCTTGGCCATGCCAATCACCGCCGCGCGCAACGCATTGGAGAGAATCAGGCCATCAATCGGCTGTTTGACGCTCGTGCTCACCAGATTGACGATGCGCCCCTGGCCGCTGGCCTGGAGCAGTGGCAGCGCCTCGCGCACCAGCCGGACGACGCTCATCAGCGTGATCTGGAATGCCTTCTCCCAGTCGGCGTCGCCCACGCTGGCAAAGCTGCCCGGCGGCGGGCCGCCCGCGTTGTTGACCAGCACGTCCAGCCGTCCGAACTTGTCGCGCACCTGCCCCACCAACTGCGTCGCGGCGTCGGGTGCCGAGACATCCAGCGTCATCGTCTCGACCAGCGCGCCGCTGGTGGCCGAGCGGATCTCGCGCGCCGCCTCGTCCAGCCGGAGGGGTCCACGCGCGCAGATGAGCAATGACGCGCCATCCGCCGCGAGCGCTTTGGCGCTGGCCAGCCCCAGCCCGCGACTGGCCGCCGTCACCAACGCGACACGTCCTGAAAGCCCCAGGTCCATCGGCAACGCTCCTATCCGCTGAAATAACGTCTACTGCCTGCCGCAATTATACGCCTTTTGCGCCGCACGGATACCACAGGCAATGCCCGTGGTCGCAGGCTATCGCCATGCTACCGCGGCGACGAGGAGCACATGGCAGCAAGGCAGCTATAGCCTGGCGCGGCAATAGCTAGTTGACGTAACAGCATTCCGTACTACCCCGCAGTATTCTCTGGCGCTAAGACATCCTGCCGATGAGCGTCTGGGAGCGTCTCGGCAGGATGTCTTAGCGCCAAGGAGTGCGGATGGTTGAAGGACTCGTTGAGCGAAAGAAGGAGACCGATGAACAACCTGACTCTCACAAGGGTGCGCGGCGCCCCATGGTGGTTCGGTATCCTGCTAGCTGGCATCTTGCTCCTCGCGGGATGCGGCACGAGCACGAACACAGCAGTGCCGACAACCACCGCGGCACCCGCCGGAACGACGTCATCCAATTCCAGTGTGGCCGAGGTGAAGATCACTGAACAGGACGAGAAGTATGGGTTCGCGCCCGCCACGCTCACCGTCGCGAAGGGGACCAGGGTCGAGTGGTCCAACACTACGGACGCGCCACACACGGTCACGAGCGACAGCGGCACGACCCTGGCATCGAGCATGATTAACCCATCGGGAGGGTCGTTCGACTTCACCTTTACGCAGCCCGGCACCTACACCTACCACTGCACTGTCCATCCTTACATGAAGGGCACCATTGTGGTTACGGGGTAGGCTTCAGATACCAGTTGCGATGCCGCCAGATATACGTGGTGACGATGATGCCGAGGGCGAATGTCAGGATGTTAATGGTCATTTCGATGAGCGCACCGCTGGCGTCGCCTCCTGGCGCGATGTGATAGACGCCGTTTTCGAGGTCGAAGAGGACATCCAGGCAGCCGAGATAGATACCCGCGCCCCCCGCGAGCAGCCCCGCGAGCAGTCCCCATGGACGGCGCAGCAGCAGCCCGACCGTCGCCAAAATAAGCAGCAGCCCTAGCCAGGCATCTGCGACCGGGAAGGCGTTCTCGAAGCGATAGTAGAAGTCAGCGTGTAGCGATGCCAACAGATCGCGGTCAACCAGGAACCAGATTACCCAATAGGCAAGGATGAGGACCGCCGCGAAGACCATGACGCCAGCGATGATGCCGCGCCCGCGAGGTGTTTTGTCCATGTGCTGGCTCCCTTCGGTATCACTCGTAGTTCGCGGGAAACGAGAGAGCGGCTGCACATCGCTCGCTGGATGGCAACCGCGCTGATACTGGTGCTGCTACATGATGGCGCAACTGATGGCGGAGGAGGTGGGATTCGAACCCACGGTGCTTTTGGCACACGCGATTTCCAGTCGCGCCCACTAGGCCTCTATGGGACTCCTCCAGACACACGAGGCGGAAGGGGTGGGATTCGAACCCACGGAGCCCTTTTGGGGCTCACCGCTTTTCGAGAGCGGCACCTTAAACCACTCGGACACCCTTCCGCCGGGGAGTATAGCACAGGCGCCGATTCTCCCGCAAGCAGTAGGAGTGGGACTCCGCTCGTATCTGCATTCATGGGACAGTGTGGCGCGGATTGTGCGCCTCAAGGCACGAGAGAAGGACGTGAACGACGGCGCAAGGACAGCAAGGAATGGAGAGCCCTATGCAACAACAACACAACCAGAACCAATCACCAGCGGAAGCAACTCCTGATCCCCACTACCATGCCGCCAACATCATGCGCATGTTGCGCGACGTGCAGGATCACGCCCGTAGCGATACACAACAGGTGAACGACCCAAAGGCACGCGCCTTATTCGAGACCACCGCCGAGGTGCTTGGTGGGCTGATTACCGCGTATGAGCACTACCAGCAGAATGCACCTGCCTGGCGGTAGGTCTGCCGTCTGCTACGTGTCCCGCGCGTATCTCCGTTGAGCAAGCGTTGACAAGCGTTGAAATGACCCCTCTGGCCTGGCTATGACCGCAGAAAATCTAGCATCAGGCGGTTGAACTGCTCCGGCGCGTCGCTGGGGATCCAGTGGCTCACCCCTTCGATACGCTCATAGCGCCACGGCCCCTTCACGAACTCGGCGGAGCGCACCATCGCGTCCTCGGTGAGATAGAGGTCGCCGGTGCTGAAGACGCCCATCGTCGGCGCCTGAATCGGCGGAAGTTGCGCGGGCGGGGCATTGAGCCGCTCTGGCGCCATATTCGCCCGATACCAGTTGAGCGCCGCCGTCAGCGCGCCCGGCTCGGAGAGGTCGGCGAGATAGCGTTCCAGATCGCCGCCGCCCTGAAGCATCGTGCGCATCAGATACCAGTCGTCCTGCTGCAGCGTCGCTTCGATACCTGGAAAGAGAAAGAGCAGCCGATACCACCCCTTCTGCAGTTCGTCGAGACTCGGCTTGCCGCGTGTGGAGGGATGCCCAACCGAGGCGACGATCAGCCGGTCCACCCGCTGCGGTTTCAGCGTCGCGAAGAGCCAGGCGGTGGCCGCGCCCCAGTCGTGCCCAATGACATGCGCGCGCTCGACACCAAGTGCATCCATAATCGCCGCGACATCGGCGACGATGCTCGTCAGCCGATAGCCTTCGGCACTTTCCGGCCGCTCGCTCCTGCCGCGCCCGCGCAAATCCGGCACGATAGCCCGGTAGCCAGCAGCCACCAGCGCGGCAATCTGGTTGCGCCACAGGTACGACGTATCGGGAAAACCATGAAGTAGGACAACAGGCGTACCGACCCCTTCATCCACGGCATAGAAACGAAGGCCATTGGCTGTAATTTCTGGCATGTATCATCCCTCTCATGAATTCGCGGCGAGAGATTCTGGCTCCTGCAGCGGATATGCGTCGAAGGCTTGGCCCATCGAGCTCATCATCGGCTGAAGGTGCGGCGGCAGTCCATCGGAAAGGACCGTTGGCAGCCAGTACATCAGCTGGCGCGTGAAGTGCGGGTTGACGAGCGCCGCCCGCAACCAGTTGACCGCATGGGGCGCCGCATCGCGGGCGCGGGTAGCTTCCAGTGTCCAACGATACATCGGCGCCATCACCTTATCACGCTGCGTATGGTACGCGCCGAGCGAGACGTCCCAGTCAGCGCCCCGAAGCACGCTATCGAGCGCATCCGCCAGCATGAACGCCTGCGCGAGCGCGTCGCTGATGCCCAGGCCAGTGCTGGGATCCTTCAGATAGCCAGCGTCACCCGTGAGCGCCCAACCAGGGCCGTACGGCTTGCGCAGGTAGTTTTCGATGCCGCGCACGCCCTGAAGCTTGCCATCGAGGCTAGCATTCCTCATGCGGGCCGCCATGCCGGGCAATGCGCGAAAATGTTCTTCGAAGATAGCGCGCGGATTGGCCCGGAATATCTCGAACTCTTCAGGCTGGAGCTCGAGCGCCAGACAGTCCTCGCCTGGCCGCATGGGAAAGATGAAGCCGATATGGTTGTCCGCAAAGAAGAGCTCGACGGTCGTCTCCGTACACGGTGTCACACCATGATAGTAGCCGTAATATGCCGGACGTAGTGCTGGCACGGCGTCGTAGCGCTCGGCGTTGACCCAGTCGGCCACCTTCGAATACTTCCCGTCGGCGCCGACGACCACCCGCGCGCGCACCTCCTGCCGCTCGCCAGCCGCCGTCTGGGTGACGACGCCGACGACGCGCCCATCCTCCTCGATCAGCCCCTCCGCGTGCGTTCGCTCATGGAACTCGACCCCGCCGCGCTCGGTCGCATGCCGGATGAGGATCGCATCGAGAGCGTCACGCCGGGGCGCAAGCGCAAAGCCGCCCTTCGGTCCCGCTGGTCCCTCGAAGAGGCAATCTTCGACCCAAGTGCGCGCCCGGGTAATGCGGCGAAAGCCCGCCGCCAGCACCTCATCCAGCACACCCAGCCGCTGGAGCGCGTTGACGCCGAACCCGGCGATAAGGTGAGTTGAAAGCGTGTCACTGGGGAAGGAGTCGCGGTCGATCAACAGAACGCGGTGGCCCTGTTGTCCCAGAAGCAGCGCCAGGCTGGCCCCGGCCACTCGCGCGCCGACGATCACGACATCGTAGTCTGTATCCATCTATTCGCTCCGTTGACTGCCAGTTCTCGTGTCCATGCAGTGATGCACAAGCATAAACAGGTACGGGATCGGGTTTCGATGCAAGTATACGCATAGCCTGTTACACAGCCGTTATGCTGCCGTTATGCCCACTGTGTGGTTGGCTCGAGCCCCGAGCGTTGCGCCACGATGGCGGCGAACTGCGCGCCAGCATCGTCAGTTGGCGCGCTCTCGGGCCGCTGCACCCAGCGCGCGTCGGCACGCCATGCGATTATTTGGCTGCGTGGAGGCGACTTGACCTGACCCCCTGAAAGGTCTCCGAAGAATGTGCGAGACTTCCGAGAGAGCACGAATGCTATCGGGAGGATTGGGACGGACATGCGCACGAGTCACTTCAGTGAAGAGCAGATCATCGGCATCCTGCGGGTGGCGGAGGCGGGCCAGACAGTAGCAGAGGTCTGTCGGCAGCATGGGATCAGCGAGGGGACGTACTATCGCTGGAAGGCACAGTATGGCGGATTAGAGGTGAGTC
>Ga0068856_100001967_pt1 | contig 21410 bp, 13 predicted proteins | sample KBSCornC62_FD_66595 | JGI IMG/M metagenome (GOLD analysis project Ga0068856, IMG submission 66595) | Corn rhizosphere microbial communities from Kellogg Biological Station, Michigan, USA - KBS Corn C6-2 | ecosystem: Host-associated > Plants > Roots > Rhizosphere > Soil ... | reverse complement strand
CGCCGTCGCGCGATCGATCGTCTCCGGCAACACGGCGCGTGCGTGCACGGTGCGCAACCGCATCGCCGGGTGCACGAGCACGATGCGCAGTGAGGGCGGGGCGGGCAATCGATCGAAATCGAGCGGCTCGATCGAACGAATGAGCAGGATCCCGCCGAACAGTTCCGGCGCGAGATTGTCGATGTGCCGGCCCGACAGCCGCTCCTCTGATGCGAGCGCAGCGCGCAGCACGTCTGGTGCCTCGAGCGGATTACCGAGCAGCGCGTTCGCCGCGACGGCTCCCGCGACCGCCGATGCCGCGCTGCCGCCCTGGCCGCCGGCGAGGGGTAATCGCTTCTCGACGCGGAGCGCGATCCCGACGTCGCTCACATTTGCGAGGCGGAGCACCGCGGCGGCGGCGATCGCCGATGCATGGCGTTCCGGATCGCGAGGGAGGGCAGGATGTCCGGGGTCATCCACGCGCACGCCCCGTTCCTGAATTCGAGACGCGACGACGCTGTCGCCGATGCCGGCGACGGCGCAGCCGAGGATGTCGAGGCCGGGGCCGAGATTGCCGATCCCGCCCGGTGCGGTGGCGCGGACGGTCGCGGCCCGTTCGTTCGAGTGCATCCCCCAAAATAGGGCGGGGTGGCGCGCCAGACCGGCGACCGACTGCCCGCAGGCGACCCGCACGAAATGCATAAAATATAAGATCAAGCAGCCGAATCAGACTTCAGTCAGCGGCCGGCGTTGGGTCAATTTGAAATTGGAGAACTGCGACTCCGCTCGTTAGCTTGCGGTTATGGCGAAGCTTCCGAAACGTCCGCGCGACACCGCGCAGCTCGCGAAGTTCATGGTCGAGATGGCGACGGGCGAGCGCCCGAAAGACAGGCCGCAGCCGAGCGACGACGCTGCGGTGAGACGTGGGTTGGCACGCAAGGAAGCCCTGCCTCCTAAGCGACGAAAGGCGATTGCCAAAAAGGCCGCCTCTGCCCGCTGGAAGGGAAAGAAAGGCAAGGAAAGGGACTGATCGGCCTTGCTACAGGCCTTCAAAGTCCGTATTCTTCAACAAGAAAGACATACGGTGCTTGTTCGGGTTGCGGCTGACGACAAGAGCCCCTGGGCTCTGCTGGGTTTACCCCTGGCTAGTCAGCCGCTCCCCTTTTTAGCTAGTAGTAATGCGTCGTCCCGAACCGAAACGCATCAAATTCGGTGAAGACAGATTGCTGAATGTGGGCATATGAGCGGGTATCCCCGCGCTCCCACTTCCGCTGAATTGCCCAGCTGCAATAATCCGCGACCTGGAGACACGGCTCGGACGCAGCGCTCCAAAAGGCAACACGATGATTGACGTTGGTGGTCACCTGCCACATGACGTCTTGCACTGCGGCATGAAATACCTGCTGCTTCTTCTTCGTGCCGAGCGACGCACCAACCACCAAGAGATCATCATTCGCCTGCACAATCCTGGGCGTGACGAACTTCATGTGAAGAAACCAGGCCATCTGGTAGAAGCGGGCGTCGGACGGTCGGATGGACGGCTGGGCTTTCGACTTCTCTAAAATCGTCGTATCCACGCGAAACCCGCCCTGGGCAAGAATTGCGAACACATCGTCGCGAACGTCCTGGCGGTCGGTCGTCGCGTGAAACTCAGAGTCCAGGCCGCGATTCTTCCAAGCCAATTCGCGCCGGAGATCGAGGACGGCCGCTCCCACGCGGCAGTCGGGCGGCGCGACGGTCGTCAAGATGAAATACTTCGAAGCGCTCTGGCCGCGCGAGAAGTCAAAATTCCCGCTCTCATCGGCGAAGACATACTTGCGCGCCATCGGCTACTCAGCGTCGCCCTTGGGCTTACCGCCGTACCAGTCGGCGAGGCCCCACTCCTTCGTCCTCGTCTTCACAAAATCCTTATTGCGCGTCAGTGCGGAGTAGACGTTGCCGTATGCGATCTTGGGATCTGCCGAATTGATTTGGCCGCCAGTGTTCAAAGCGTCAGCAATCGCCGTCACTGGCTGCGGGCGCTTCATCATCCCCAAGTACTTCCGAATCGCGTCGGCCGTGTTCAACCCGAAGAACGTGTCGCTTTCAATCGTCGTCGCCTGACGCGCGGCTGCGGGCTTCGCGGCAGGCGCGGCGAGCGGTGCGACGGCTGGGGTTGATTCGCCAATCGTACCGTCACCGTTGATCGCCACAACGTCCGCGCCGACCATAGCGCGAATGACCTCAATTGCGGCATCAATCTGCCCGCGCTTTGCTATGAGATCGGCAAGTACGGCATTGTAGTCGATGGGAGCGGTCACGGTTGCCTCCAGCGTGCGTCGTGCGTTATATATTCGACAGGTGGACAGCCGAAAGGCCCCACCGAGAGGTGGCTGGGCCGGGGATTAGCCGGCCGTCGTTTTTTGTGGTCATCTCTTTCTCCATGTCGGTCGTCGCTGCCCTGCCAAGAGAGGACGACCTTCGGAAGGTGTACGCGAACGCTACCACTGCTTGTTAGGCGGTGTCAAGAGGGGCGTAGAGAAATTCTCTACGCCCCTCTTGCTTTGCGTAGAGTGGTCAAGCATATTGTTCATTATGAATAAGCTTGACACCGCCCGTCGCTCCGCTGTCGTGCGCGCCCTGATCGAAGGCAATTCCATTCGCGCGACCTGCCGCATTACTGGCACGGCGAAGGGAACTGTCTTGAGACTTCTTGAAGACATCGGCGCCGCGTGTCGTGAGTACCAGGACCGCGCGCTGCGTGAACTACCGTGCAGAGAACTTCAATGCGACGAGCTGTGGTCGTTTGTTGGTAAGAAGAACAAGCGAGCGACCGAGGCGGATAAGCGCGAAGGGCGTGGCGATGCTTGGATTTGGACGGCGATTGACGCACAGTTGAAGATCATTCCTTGCTGGCACGTTGGCAGTCGCGATGCTGACGCGGCCTTCACCTTCATGGAGGATTTGGTATCGCGTCTCGCGAACCGCGTCCAGCTCACGACCGACGGGCTGAAGGTCTACGCGAAGGCTGTTGAAGACGCCTTCGGGTGGAACGGCGTGGACTACGCGATGCTGGTCAAACTCTATGGAGAGACGCCAGAAGCGCAGCGCCGCTATAGTCCGGCGCAGGTTATCGGGATTCAGAAGGACTGGGTTATGGGTCGCCCCGATCCCGATAAGGTGTCAACGTCCTTCGTTGAGTCGCACAATCTCACGATGCGGATGCGCAATCGCCGGCTGACCCGTTTAACGAATGCCTACAGCAAGAAGCTTGAGAATCACATGCACAGCCTGTCCCTCTACTTCATGGCCTATAATTTCGTCCATGTCCACCATACGCTCACGAAGGAACGTGGCGGCGTTCACACCACTCCAGCGATAGCAGCAGGTGTTAGCGATCACGTCTGGAAGGTCGACGAGATTGTACGGCTGCTGCCGGATTCAAATTGACCCAACGCCCAGCGGCCTAACCGCGCACTGCTAAGCAATTTGACTGCTCACACCGGTCCCGCCCCTAAATGTGACCACTCGGCGGTGAAAAGTGTTGAGAGGGAGGTATTATGCAACGTTGTTGTAAATCCTCGCGAACGTAAGCCAACCCCGGGCGATTACATCGCCATTACCCAGCTCCGTTCCGACCTCGCCCGCTTTCGGACGGGGACCAGGCAGGTTCGACTCTCTTTTCACCTCTTGGGAGGCATCGTGCGGAAGTTCTCCGTGAGTGCGCTGGCGTGCGCGCTGTTAGCGATCGCAGCGAGCAGTGCATCGGCCCAGCGCCGGCTAACGGGACGCGTCACCGCCACAACTGGCGAGCCGGTTCCATCGGCGACCGTCACCGTGCAGGGCATGACGATTGGTGCTACCACCGGCGCCGATGGGCGGTTTACTCTCGCCAACGTCGGCGACGGATCGAAGGTCGTGAACGTTCGCCGCATTGGCTACAAGCCGGCGACGATTACCGTTCCCGCCACGCAGAACGAAGTGAACGTGCAACTCGAGAAGGACGTGCTCCAACTCGAGTCGGTGGTCATCACCGGTGCGGCGACTTCCGTCTCCAGTGAGAACGCCGCGCAGGCCATCACGACGGTCAGCGCGGATCAGATCGAGAAGGCGCCGACGCCGATGCTCGAGAACGCGCTCCAGGGCAAGATCCCGGGCGCGATCATCACGACGAACTCAGGCGCGCCGGGCGGCGGCTCGCAGGTCCAGCTCCGCGGCACGACGTCGATCACCGCGAACGCGCAGCCGCTGTATGTGGTTGACGGCGTCCTGGTGAGCAACGCGCAGGTCGCGATCGGCCTCAACTCGGTGACCAACGCCGGCGGCGGCATCAACTCGTCGCAGGACCAGATGGCTAACCGCATCGCCGACTTGAACCCCGACGACATCGAGTCGATCGAAGTGCTGAAGGGTGCGTCGGCCGGCGCCATCTACGGATCCAAGGCGGCGGCGGGCGTCATCGTGATCACGACCAAGCGTGGCCAGGCGGGCAAGCCGGCGCTCAACGTCGCGCAGCGGCTCGGCCAGTTCTCGATGTCCAAGGAGCTCGGCACGCGCTGCTTCCACTCGGACGCCGAGGCGCTCGCGTGGTTCGGCGCGACGGACGACTCGCAGATGCCGTCGCCCTGGCAGCCGAACTGCAACGACTTCGAGAAGCAGTACTACAGCGGCAACCCGATGTCGTACGAGACCGATCTCTCGGTTCGCGGCGGCACGACGGGCGGCACCACCTACTACCTCGGCGGCCTCGCCAAGCGCGACAACGCGATCGAGCCGAACACCTACTTCCAGAAGCAGTCGCTCGACGCGAACATCGGCCAGTTGATCGGCACGCGCTGGAATCTCCAGGTCAACAACAACTTCGTGCACTCGCTCACGGACCGCGGCATCTCGGGCAACGACAACAGCCCGATCGTCTCGCCGGGCGACGTGTTCTCGGGCACGCCGTCGTTCTTCAATCTGCAGTCGGGCGTGCGCAATCCGTGGCTCACGGAAGGCACGAATCCCTTCCAGACGTCGCAGAAACTCCGTTCGCCCGAAGAAGTATTTCGCTACATCGGCGGTGTGAACACGACGTACAGCGCCTACTCGTCGAGCAATCAGTCACTCGACTTCACGCTCATCGGCGGCGTCGACGCGTTCTCCGATCGCGGCCGAGTGATCTCGCCGGCTGACCTCTACTTCGAGCCGGCCGACGGCCTTCCGGGCACCGTCGTGCTCAGCAACGCGACCTCGACCAATGCGAACGTGAACGTGTCGGGTGTCGACAAGTTCACGTTCCGGTACGGGACCGCGACGACCTCGTTCGGTCTTCGCAAGGAACAGCGCTATTTCGATCAGACGCTCAACCAGGCGCGCAACGTTCCGGCGGGTCTCGAGAACTTCGCGCTCGGTGCGCAGCAGGCCTCGAGTGAGGGCATCACCGAGATCAAGGACTTCGGCTACTACGTGCAGGAAGAGTTCTTCACGCTGCAGGATCGCCTGCTGCTCACGGCCGCCACGAACCTCGAGCGCTCGAGCGTCAACGGCGACGCGAACAAGTTCTATCAATACCCCAAGGCGTCGGCGTCGTACCGTCTGCCGTGGCTGCCCAAGTACACGGATGACTTCAAGATCCGCGCGGCGTACGGCAAGGCCGGCAATCAGCCGCCGTACGGCTACAAGTTCACGTCGCTCGTCGTTGGCGTGAACGACGGTCTGCTCGGCGCCCGTCCCTCGACGACCGCCGGCAACCCTGACATTCGTCCCGAGACGTCGACCGAGACGGAAGGCGGCTTTGATGCGCAGTTCCTCGGCGGCCGCGCCGCGTTCAGCGCGACGTACTTCAACAAGAAGGTCGACGATCTGATTCTCGCGGCGAACGTCGCTCCGACCACGGGCTTTACGACGAAGTACGTGAACGGCGGCACGCTGGTGAACAAGGGTGTCGAGTTGAGCCTCGATGCAACGCCGCTGCAGATGCAGAACGGGCTGCAGTGGGTCTCGCGCACGACGTTCTATCAGTACCGCGGCAAGGTGACGTCGCTCTCCGTTCCGCCGTTCATCCCGGGCGTGGGCTCGTTCGGCCAGCGCTTCGGTTCGCCGTGGATTCAGGAGGGCTTCTCGCCGACGACGATCAGCGTGGTCGACGACTGCAAACAGCTCACGGCGTCGGGCACGTGCCCCGCGGCGAATCGCATCGTGCGGTACAAGGAGAGCGCGCCCGATTACACGATGGGCTTCTCCAACCAGCTCAACTGGGGCCCGGTGTCGCTCTACGGCCTGTTCGATTGGCGCAAGGGCGGTCTCGCAGTCAACCTGACGAACGAGTACTTCGACGGGACAGGCCTGGGCAAGGACACGCTCGTTGCGCAGACGCGGCTCAAGAACTTCGCGGCGGGTAAGGCGGTGTACGTCGAGCCGGCCGGCTTCGTGAAGCTCCGCGAGCTCACGGCCACGTACAAGCTGCCGTCGCGGCTGACGAACCGCTTGTTCTCGCAGGGGAAGGAAGTCCGTCTCGAGGTCTCGGGCCGCAATCTGTGGACGAGCACGAAGTACACGGGCTACGATCCGGAAGTCTCGAACTTCTCGGATCAGAACGTCGGACGGTTCCAGGACGTGACGCCGTATCCGCCGAGCCGCAGCGTGTTCTTCTCCATTTCCGCCAACTTCTAAGCCGACCCACGCACAGAGGCGAAGCTTCCTATGATCAGACGTATCGCGACGTTGTTCGCGTCGGCCGCGCTGCTTGGCGCGTGTCACGACTCGCCCAACGTTCCCAACTTCAACGCAGTGTCCGCGGAGGCGTTGCAGGGCGCGCTGACCCCGTCGAGCGCGCAGCTGCTCGTCACCGGCCTTCTCAACCAGTACCGCAACACCGCCATCGGCAACCACATCGTGTTCCCCGAAACGATGGCGCGCGATGCGGTGCGCATCGACAAAGCCGAAACGCGGTATCTCACGGAGCTCATCGGCCCGACGCAGCCGGACAACGGCGCGTTCACCGGGTCCGGCGACTTCACCGGATACTTCATCGGCATTCGTACGGCCAATACCCTGATCGATGCCGCGAAGGCGGCGACCGACGCATCGGGTCTGGACGCGGCGGCGCGCTCCGCGCTCGTCGGACTCGGACAGACGGTGAAGGCGCTGAATTACTGGAACGTGATGGAGATGCGCGATTCGATCGGTATGCCGATCGATCTCGATCATGACATCAACGCTCCGCCGGCGCCGTGGGTGTGCAAGCAGAACGTGCTCGCGTACGTCTCGGCGCTCCTCGACAGCGGAGCGACGGCGCTTGCCGCGGGCGGCTCCGCATTCCCGGTGACGCTGCCGTCTGGCTATACGACGGTCGCCGGTACGCCGGCCGGTTTCGCGAAGTTCAACCGCGCGATCAAGGCGAAGGTGGAGCTGTACCGCGGTCTGAGTCGCGAAGGCGGCACGGGCGCGGCGGGCTTCAACGCCGCGGTCGCGGCACTTGGCCAGTCATTCATGCAAACAAGCGATCTCTCGCCGAGCGGCCTCGCGTTGGGCGTCTATGAGAACTACAGCACGGCGGCCGGTGAGACGCAGAATTCCCTCGTGGACGCGGCGCTGCATCTCAATCAGGCTGTGGGCGACAGCATCCAGCCCGGTGATTTGCGTGCGGTGAAGATCGTGAAGGCCGCCGCGCCGTACTCGATCAGCACCGCCGGCGCGACGGTCGTCACGCAGTACGATTACGAGTTCAGCCTCGGCAGCACGAGCCTCACGCACCCGCTGCCGATCATGAAGAACGAAGAGCTGCTGCTGCTCCGCGCCCAGGCGGCGATCGAGCTGAACGACCTGGCCACGGCGACGCAGTTCCTGAACTTCGTGCGGGTGAACTCGGGCGGCCTCGCGCCGTACGCCACCTTCACGTCGCAGGCCGCGGCGCGCAACGCGCTGCTGTACGAGAAGCGGTATTCGCTGCTCATGGAAGGCCCGCAGCGCCTGCTCGACCTGCGCGCGTACAGCCGCTTGAACGCGACGAACTTCCGGCCGGGTACCTCGAACTCGCCGTTCCCCGGCGACGTCTTCACGTCGGCGCTGCCGATTCCGGTGAACGAAGTGAACGCGCGTGGTGGCGCTCCGGCGCTCACGTGTTCGTGATGGCGTAGCAACAGTCGTGCAGAGATGACTGCCAGTGGAGGCGGTGGCGTTGTTCCGCCACCGCCTCCCTGCGTTTCGCGGAGAATTCCGACCCCTTGCGCCGGAGCGGCGGTATGCGCGCGATGATCGTGGTGCTCGCGATCGGTATGATCGCGACCAGTGGCTGCACGCATGCCAGCGGAACGCCATCGGGCTCCCGCGCGCCCGGTGTGATCACACGCGAGCAAATCGAGCAAATCCATGCCGTGACGGCGCTGGATGCCGTGCAGCGCTATCGTGGCGACGTGCTCACGGCGCGGCCGCCGAGCTCCGTGCTGCTCGACAAGCAGCGGTACCCCGTCGTCTTTCTCGGCAGCCAGGTGCTCGGTCAGATCGACGAGCTGCGGAACGTCGCCGCGGACGGCATCGAGGAGATCCGGTTCTATAGCGGCACCGAGGCGCTCAACCGGTTCGGCGCACAGTACGGCGGCGGCGTCATCCAGATCATCCCGCGCACGAGCTGAGTCGCCGCCGTTGCGCGTTTGCTCATTCAAAAAATAGCAAAATCCGGCCAAGCCCTGCTCGGGCGGCGAAGCACGCGTTTGCACAACGCGTGAATTGATGGGCGCCAAAAGTCGAACTCTTTGCGGTTCAATGAGTTGCGGTGCTTGACAACTCGTCGTGCGGCGGGATACATCGGCCGAGTCGCGTGGCGAGTGGGACGTTCGCCATGATGACGAGAAATGCGCGACGTGCTGTTCCGCGTTTGTCGCGCCGTACGCGGGTCGAGTCGACTGGTCAGTGGTACCCCCCATCCCCACCCTCTCTCGCGAGGTGTCTCTGTGCGTCGTTCCGCGGCAGCAGCACTCCTACTCTGTCTCTCGTCCGTGCCGCTTTTGGCGCAAGGGCGTGAGATCACCGGAAAGGTCACCGACGCTGGGACCGGCACTCCACTGACGGAGGCCACCATCGGCGTCGCCGGCTCGCAGGTCGGCGTGCGCACCAACGAGCGCGGCGAGTATCGCATTCGCGTCCCCGCGGGGGACATCACCCTCATGGCGCGCGCGATCGGGTTCAAGCGCACCGAGCTCAAAGTGCAGTCGGCGCAGAGCACGGCCGATTTCAAGCTCGACAAGGACGTGCTCGAGCTCGAGGGCGTGACGGTCACCGGCCAGGCGACCACCGTCGACCGGCGCAACGCGACGACCGCGGTGGCGACGGTCTCGGCGGACGAGCTCATGACCGCGCCGGCAAAGTCGCTCGAGGGCAACCTCGCAGGCAAAGTGGTCGGCGCATCGATCATGGAGAACAGCGGCGTCCCGGGCGGCGGCATGCAGATCCAGATCCGCGGCGCGACGTCGATCCTCGCGTCCGGCGATCCGCTCTATGTGGTCGACGGCGTGATCGTGTCGAACGCGTCGATCAGCGGCGGCCTCGCCTCGATCTCTCGCTCCTCGGGATCGACCGCATCGACGCAGGACCAGACGGTCAATCGTCTCGCGGATCTGAATCCGAACGACATCGAGAATATCGAAGTGCTCAAGTCGGCGGCGGCGACGGCCATCTACGGCTCGCGCGCGACGAACGGCGTGGTCGTGATCACGACCAAGAAGGGCAAGGCCGGCCAGACGCACTACAACGTGACGCAGCGCATGGGCACGCAGCAGGCGAATCGCCTGCTCGGGTCGCGGCACTTCACCTCGTACGATGAAGTGAAGCCGTACCTCGGCAGCTCGCCGCACGCGGATTCGATCGCCAAGGCGAACTGTACGCCGACCTGCTCGTGGTACGACTGGCAGAGCCAACTCTACGACCACACGTCGCCGGCGTTCGAGAGCGACCTGTCGACGTCGGGCGGCAGCGGGAGCACGCGCTACTACGGCTCGGCGAGCGATCGCCAGTCGCCGGGCATCGAGCGCAACTCCGGCGCGCGGCTCACGTCCGGCAACATCAACCTCGATCAGACGATCGGCACGAAGCTCACCGTGAGCGCGGGCGCGGACATCGCGCACAGCTTCGTGCAGGACGGCATCGGCAACAACGACAACGCCGGCATCAGCCCGATCTACACCTTTGGCTACGCGCCGGCGATCTACAATCTGCAGCAGATCGATCCGGTGACCGGCCGGCTGGTGTCCATGTGGATGAACGGCGGCGGCACGGGCACGTCGAATCCATTCGACGTCGTGAACTCGATCACGAACACCGAAGACACGTGGCGCCAGATGGGCAACATCCACGCGAGCTACGCGCTCATGTCGACGCCGAAGAACAACGTCAACGTGACCTACATCGGCGGCGTCGATCGGTTCCAGCTCGAGGGCAACCAGTACTCGCCGAACTACATGCAGTACGAGGGCGCGGACGGTTTCCTCGGCACGTCGCAGATTCTCACGGCGGACAGCCGGTACATCAACCAGAGCATGAACGGCGTCTGGACGTACACGCCGGGATGGGCGTGGCTCAACTCCGCGCAGACGTCGGTCGGCGGCACGTACGAGACGCAGAAGCAGCGGACGTACAACATCCGCATGCGCGGCTTGACGCCGACGCGCGAGACGGCGGTCGGGGGCACCGACATCGCGACCGGCGACAACATCCAGGAGTTCCGCGATCAGTCGCACTACTTCAACGAGCAGGTGATCGCGTTCAACGAGCGGCTCGCGCTGCAATACGGCGTGCGCGCCGACCGCAGCAGCGCCAACGGCGATCGCGGCAAGTATTACGCGTTCCCGAAGTATTCGGCGAGCTATCGCTTCGTCGAGCCGTTCACGCGGTTCACGTCGGCGATCGATGAAATCAAGTTCCGTGCGTCGTACGGACAGTCGGGCAACCGCCCGAACTACGGCGTGCGCGACGTGACGATCTCGAGCGGCGGCACCATCGGCGGCATCGGCTCGCTCGTCGCGTCGAGCGGTCTCGGTAACACGGCGATCAAGCCCGAGGTGATGAACGAGCAGGAGTACGGCATCGACGGCACGTTCTTCCACGGCCGCGGCTCGCTCGAGCTGACGCACTACGAGCGCGTGATCAAGGACCTGCTCGTGACGTTCCCGCTGCCACCCAGCTCGGGCCTTGGCAGCGAAACGATCAATGGCGGCCAGATGTCGACCCGCGGCTTCGAGGGCGGGCTCAATCTCGTGCCGATCAGCAATCACACGCTGGAATGGACGTTCCGCACCACGTATCAGCACAACACCCAGATGATGGACAAGCTGTCGGTGCCGGCGTTCGTCGCGCCGGGCGGCTCGTTCGGCTCGGCGTATGGCCGCAATCGCATCGCGGTCGGCACGCGTCCGACGTACATCTGGGGCAACCTGAAGTTCAGCTGCATCAACACGACGGATGGGAGCGGCCACGTCGTCGTCGGGACTGGCGCGGACGGCAAGCCGTGCCACCAGCTCATTCCGGGTGAGACGGTCGCCAAGAGCGTGACGCGCGACTCGATCATCGCCGACGCCAACCCGATCGCGCAGATCTCGTTCCTGAACACGTTCAAGTTCAGCCGCTTCACGATCAGCGGACTGCTCGACTGGCGCGTCGCCGGCTACACGGCGGACATGACGAAGAACCTGTTCGACGAAGGCGGCCAGTCGCACGACTTCGACTCGGCGTCTCCAATCGCCGGCACGCTGCTGGGCAATTACCGCTACACCACGTGGTCGGGCGGCAATATCTCGACCTACATCGATCCCGGCTCGTACGTGAAGCTGCGTGAGCTCAACGTCACGTACCAGGTGCCGTCGCGGTACGCGCAGTACCTGCGCACCAACGACATGCGCCTGTCGCTCCAGGGCCGCAATCTCTACATGTGGTCCAAGTATTGGAGCTTCGATCCGGAGTTCAACAACTTCGGCAATCAGAACTTCAATCGCTTCATTGATCTCGCGCCGTACCCCAGCAGCCGGCAGTTCTTCCTCAGCGTCGACTTGGGGTACTGAGCCATGACGACCAACTTCAATCGCACCTCCGCCACCCGGAGACCGCATCAGATGCGCAAGCTGCTCGGCGCCACGGCCCTCGTCGTTCTCGCGGCGGGCTGCAAGACCGATCTCAACATCGACAACCCGAACAGCGCCACCGTGTCGGGCGCGACGTCGGACCCGAGCGCGCTGCAACTGCTCGCCACGGGCCTGTTCGTCGACCAGCGCGGCACGCGCTCCACGTTCATTCAGAACAACGGCATCTTCGCGCGGGAAGCGTACAACTTCCAGCCACAGGACGGCCGGTTCACCACGCATCCGCTCATCGGCATTTTCGTGGGCGGCGTGCAGAAGATCGATCCGACCGGCTTCGCCGTCGGGCCGTGGGGCGGCGAGTACGGCACGCTTCGCGACATTTACAATTTCAAGAACACGATCACCGCGAACACGACGCTCTCGGCGGCGCAGAAGTCGGCGTCGCTCGGCATCGCGCAGACGTTCGAGGGGTTGATGCTGCTCGAGATCGTGCAGACGCACGATTCGCTGGGCGGCATCACCGAGATCAAGCAAGATGCGTCGCAGCTCGCGCCGTTCGTGACGCGCGACTCGATGTATAAGTATATTCTGAACACGTTCGACGCCGCGGCGAAGAATCTGGGCGCCGGGGGCGGCACGTTCCCGTTCGCGCTGCCGCCGGGCTTCAAGGGCTTCGATACGCCGCCGACCTTCGCGCAGTTCACGATGGCGCTCAAAGCACGCGCCGCGGCGAACTATGCGACCCGGGGCGGCGGGACAGCGGCGTGGCAGGCGGCGCTCTCCGCGCTCCAGGCCTCGTTCCTGAACGCCGCCGCGAGCTCGCGCGCCGCCTTCGACGTCGGCGTCTACGACACGTACGGCGCGTCGCCCGATTCGCCAAACCCGTTGTCGTCCGCGACGAACACCAACCTCTACGCGCACATGTCCATCGTGGCCGACGCGCAGAAGAAGGCCGACGGCTCACCGGACGATCGGTACACCGCCAAGATTCGGACCGGCCTGCAGTCGCGGCAGGGGCCGATCACGGCGGACGGGCCGACGAGCGCCTCATCGACGATCGGGTTCAGCATTTGGCCCGCATTGAACTCACCGATTCCGGTGATCCGAAACGAGGAGTTGATCCTCCTGCGCGCCGAAGCACGGCTCGCGACGGGCGACAAGGCAGGCGCGATCGCGGACATCAATCAGGTTCGCGTGAACTCCGGCGGTCTTCCGCCGTCGACGTTGACGGCCGGCTCGTCGACTGACGATATCCTCAGCGGAATTCTCTATGAGAAGCGCATATCGCTGCTCATGGAGGGGCAGCGGTGGCCGGACATGCGCCGCTACGGCCGGCTCAACCAGCTTCCGCTCGACGTCAGCTCCGGACCGAACAAGAACTTCGTGGCGATCGTGAATCCCGTGCCGCAGACCGAGTGCCTCGTGCGAGTCGGCGCGGCGGGTGCGTTGCTTGGACCAAGCGGATTGAACGACTGCGCGCCCTGAGCGCGTGATCGTGCGCACGACGTTAGTTTGAGTATCCAAGCCGGAGATCGGATGTGTACCCGGTCTCCGGCTTGGCGTTCGATACCCTCCTCGCGGTAATCTCCGTCGTATGCAGCTCCTCTCCCTCCGCCGACTCGCGATCACCACGTCCGCGATTGCGCTCGCTGCTTCCACCGCGCTCGCGCAGACGTCGGGAGCGCCGACCGCGAAGCAGTACGGCACGATCGACGGCTTCGTCAGCGACACGTCGCTCACGCCGCTCCACGCCGCATTCGTGTCGATCCTCGGCACGTCGATCCGCATCGGCACCGGGCCGAATGGCCGCTTTCGGATCACGCACATTCCCGCGGGCGAGTATCTCGTCATCGTGAAGCGGGTCGGCTATCGGCCGACGTCGGGCGTGGTCGAGGTGCCGGCGTCCGATACCGTGCGCTTGTCGTACACGCTCCAAACCGCGCCGGTGGAGCTCAGCGCGGTCGTCAGCACGGAGAAGGTGCAGTCGGATCGCATGAAGGGCTTCCAGGCGCGCAAGGCGCTCGGCGTCGGCCACTTCATGACGCAGGACGAGATTCAGGCGCGGAACTCCGTCTATCCGACGGAATTGTTCCGCGCGTTTCAGGAGATCAACGTCTCACCGAATCGGCAGTCGGTGAACACGGAGTATTACGCGTTGAGCGCGCGCGAGGGCGGCAATCCGAGCGTCGGCGCGTGCCCCATGCAGGTGGTGCTCGACGAGGTGCCGCTGCCGACGCCCTTCAATCTGGATCTGCTGCCGCCACCGCGAGACCTCGCCGGCATCGAAGTGTATGCCGGCGCGGCGACGATCCCCGAGCAGTTCAACGGCTACAACCGCGGGTGCGGCGTGATCGTCGTGTGGACCAAGGACGGCTACTGAGCGTTTCGAGCGCTCACGGCTGCTTGTAGATCACGCCGCCCTTCATCACGAACGGCACCTGACTCAGCGCGTTGATGTCCTTGGTCGGGTCGCCTTTCACCGCGATCAGATCCGCGAGAAAGCCCGTCTTCACGGCGCCGAGGCGGTCGTCCCAGTGCATCATCTTCGCGTCGTTGACCGTGGCGGCGCGGAGTGCCTGGAGCGGAGTGAGGCCGTCCGCCACGAGTCCCTCGACCTCTTTCGCGTTGTCGCCGTGCGCGAGTGGGCCCGCATCGGCGCCGTTGCAGATCGTCACGCCGGCCTCGATCGCGTTCTTGAGGATCGTGGCCTTGTTGCGGTTGCCGACTGATACGGTCGGCACGTAACAGATGCCCTTCTGCGCCATCATCTTCAAAATGTCCGGCGTGAGGCCGTCGCCGTGCTCGATCGTGTTCACGCCGGCGACCACCGCGCGCCGCGCGCCTTCGGTCGTCGTGGTGTGTACCGCAACCGGCCGTCCCGAGCTGTGCGCGATGTCGACGGCCTCGTTCATCTCGTCCTGCGTGAAGCCGGGCATCGCTTCGCCGTTCGGGCCCCAGCGATAGTCGGCGTAGAGCTTGATCCAATCGGCGCCGTGCTGGATCTGGCTGCGGACGACGCGTGCGACGCCGTCGGGACCATCGGCTTCTTCGGCGCCCTGCGGCATCTCGCCCTGATACTCGGTCGCGAAACCCTTGGGTGCGTACTCGCCCGTGACGACGATGGCGCGCGTGGCGACCTGCATCCGTGGACCGGGGATGATGCCCTGGTTGATCGCATCGCGAAGTCCGACGTCGGTGTACATCGCGCCTTCGGTGCCGAGGTCGCGCTCAGCGGTGAATCCGGCGAGGAGCTCGTTGCGGACGTGATTGGTCGCGCGCGCCACGCGCAGTCCCAGCGGCTCGTGGAGCACCTGATCGTTCCACGGCGTCTCGTTATACGGATGGAGCAGCTCGTGGCCATGGCCCTCGGTCATGCCGGGCATGAGCGTGGTGCCGGGGAGCGTGATCGTCTTCGCGTCCGAGGGGACGGAGATCTGGCCGCGCGGACCGACAGCCTCGATGCGATCCCCGCGAACGAGCACCGCCCAGCCGTCGTGCGGCGCGTCGTCCACGGCGTTCCAGACGCGATCGGGCACGAGGAGCACGGGCGGGCCGGCGGGCGCCGCGGCGGCCGCGCGGCCGCGGCCCTGCGCCGCGAGCAGGCCGGGCGCGGCGACGGCGGCGCACAGGGCGAATGATGATATGCGAATCATAATATTTAGATTATTGAAGTGTGATCAAATGGATTCCGCGTCGAGCGGCAGGCCGGCCGCCTTGCAGGCGCGCATGCCGCCCGCGACGTTTGCCACATTGGTGAATCCGCGCGCCTGAAGCAAGCTGGCGGCGATGGCCGACCGCGTTCCGCCCTCGCACATGACGGCGATCGGCGTGTCGCGCGGCAGTTCGGCGACGAGGGTCTCGAGATCGCCGAGAAAGAAGTGTCGCGCGAAGGGCAGGTGGCCGGCGCGCCAATCGACGGCGCCGCGCACATCCATCACCAGTCGCTCGCCGTGCTCCGGGAATTCCGCCGGCGCCATGCGCGCGACCGTGCCGAGGCGGCCTCCGCTCGCGGACCACGCGGCACGAAGCGCCGCTCCGCCGCGCGCGACGACGCGATCCAACCCAATCGCGGTGAGAAGCCGGCGCCCCTCCGCGATTCGCTCCTCGTCGTCCGCGAGAATGACGAGAGCGCGGTCGTACGGGAGCAGCGAGCCGGCCCACGTGGCGAACGAGGTGCCGACGGGAATGTTGAGCGTTCCCGGAATGTGTTCCGCGGCGAATGCCGCGGTCGAGCGCACGTCGATGACCGGCGTCCCATCCGTGAGCGCGTACCGCAGCGCCTCGAGCGAGAGCTCCGGCAGATCCCCACGCGGTGCGGACGGCGGACCGTCGCGGTTGATCGCCTTCATCTGCGCGAAGTAGCGAGGCGGCTCGGACTGTCCGGCGAGCACCTGGTCCACGAACGATTGCTCGTCATCGCACCCGAACGCCCAGTTCGCGAGCCGCTCATATCCCAGGGTCGTGCAAGGCATCGCGCCGAGCGCCTTCCCGCACGCGGAGCCGGCGCCGTGCCCGGGCCACAGTTGGAGATGGTCCGGCAGGTCGCGCATCGCGACGATCGAGCGATAGAGAGCGCGCGCGAGGGTTTCAGCGGTCCCGTGGGCGTTCGCGGCGCGCTCGAGCAGGTCGGGCCGGCCGACGTCTCCGACGAAAATGAAGTCGCCCGTGAACATGCCGATCGGCACGTTGGCCGCGGCGCGGTCTGTCACGACGAAGCAGACGTGCTCCGGCGTGTGGCCGGGCGTGTGTCGAACTCGCAAGCGAGCGGCGCCGACGTCGATCGTGTCACCATCGCGAATGAGCCGCGCGCCGTCTGATGCGGCGAACCGGTACTGCCAGTCCTCGCCTCCCTCGCGGGAGAGCAGCAGTTGGGCGCCGGTGGCGCGCGCGAGGTCGCGTGCGCCGGAGACGAAATCGGCGTGAATGTGCGTCTCGGTCACGTACGCGATGCGCAGCCCCTCGCGCTGAGCGGCCGCGAGATACGTCGAGATGTTGCGATTGGGATCGACGACGATTCCGACCGCGGCTTGTTGGCAGCCGAGCACGTAGCTCCCCTGGGCCAGGAATCGATCGTAGAAATGCTCGAGAATCATGCGCATGAGAATGGCTTGCCGCGCTCTGGGCCGCAACGCACGTTTGATGATGCGAATTCTCGCGACCGGAGCGCTCGTCGCCCTCGCGTCGACCGCCGCCGCGGCCCAAAGCATCGAGACGCCGCAAGCGTTCGACGCCGCGCATCGCGTCATGGCCGTGACCCCCGGCTTGGCGGACCGGCTGCATCTCACGCCTCCGCTCTGGCCCGCTGCCGCACCCTACCGCGAAGTGCGTCTCTACGCCGTGCAGCCGGGCGGCGGATTCGTGCTCGTCGTACTCCGGCCGACGGGCGTGCTGGAGCGATACGCGCTCACCGATGCGCAACGGAGCGCGCTCGAGACGACCATCGATTCCGCGGAGAGCGTCTCCGGGCGACCGGGCGGCGAGATCTCGGCGGACATCGTGTCGGAACCGGCAGGGAACGCGTTCGCGCGAACGCAGGGTCTGCTCGGTGTGACGGTGTACGGGCCGATTGCCGCGTCGCTGGCTGACGACGCGAACGTGGGAACGGGCCTCTATCTGCTCGTCGCCGGCGGAAGTTTCTTCGTGGCGTACGGCTCGGCGCAGCAGGAGCCATTCACGCGCGCGCAGAGTGATCTCGCCGCGGGCCTCGGGCTCGCCGCCGGGACCGGCGGTTGGCTTGCCGGCTACGCCGCGAGCGGCGCCTCCGACAAGAGCGTGCGCGTGCTTTCGCTCGCGTCGGCATTCGCGGGAACGATCGCCGGCGCGCAGATCGGCAGAACGTTGAGCGATGCCGAAGCGCACGGCGGTGTGTTCGGACTCGAGACCGGCGCGGCATTCGCGCTCGACGCCTCGGCGATCGCTGGGCTGTCGGGCCGTGCTGCCGCCGCGTTCGCCACCGTCGGCGGCGCAGCTGGGCTTCCGCTCGGACTCGGCTATCCGCGTCACGCCGCATACAACGTGACAGCGGGCGACGCGCAGAGCATCGGCACAGCCGGACTCGTGGGAGCGGTCGTTGGCGGCGCGGTCGGCATCGGCAAGCACGCGAGTGCGCGACAGACGGAGCTCGCGTTGACGACCGGTTATCTCGCGGGTGAGCTCGTGGGTGAGCGGGCGTTGGCGCGGCCGCTCGACCTCACGCAATCGCAAGCGAATTTGCTCAAGCTGGGCGCGTTCGCCGGCGCGCTCCTGGGGGTCGCGGTGCCGACGCTCGGCGGCTCCGAAAACATGCACTTGGTTCTCGGTGCAGCTGGCGCGGGCGCAGCGCTGGCGGTGGCCGGACTCGCCGCCTCATTCCCAAGTCATGCGGAGTCCGTCGGCGCGCCTGCGCGCACCGGGAGCGGGTCTCGTTCGACCAGCCGCATCACATTCGATGTTCCGACCGCGTCGATTTTCGGACTCGCCGCGCGGCGGCGTGGCGAGTATCCGTTGCTTCGCGTGACCTTCTGACGCATCAACGCCGTCTGGACGGCGCTCGTAACCAGGCGTACGGTTCATGGCCGCCAATCCTCACGCTCTTTTCCCCCCCCAAAGCCGCAGGCGCATTATGAGACCGATCGCCAGGAGACTGGCCGTCATCGCGACGACTGTGTTCGTGCTGCCCACCGCCGCGCACGCGCAGAAGAAAGTCCTCACGCAAGCCGACTGGGACATCTGGAAGTCGATCAACGCACCCGTTCTCACGAACGACGGGAGCTGGGCGGTCTACACGCTCATTCCGCTCGTTGGCGACGGCGAGACGGTGATCCGGTCGACGCACGCGAGCACGGAGTATCGCGTGCCGCGGGGCTTCCTCGGCCGGCCGAACAACACGCCAGGCGGGCTGCGACCGCCCGGACGTGGCGGCCCGGGAGCGCAAGACGGCCCGCCGGCGCCCTCTATCACCGCGGACAGCCGCTACGTGATCGTGACCACGCAGCCGACGCAGGCCGAGGTGGAGCGCGAGTCGCGCGGTCGCGCGGGGCGCGGAAGCGCTGCCGGCAATCGGCAGTCGATCGTGATCGTGAGTCTCGCCGATGGCCATCAAACTCCGATCGAGAACGTGCGATCGTTCCGCATCGCGACCGACGCGGGCGACTGGCTCGCGTACGTGCCCGGCGACTCGGCGGCGAATGATTCGACCAATCGCGGCGCGACCGGTCGCGGCGGACGCGGTGGCCGCGGCGGCGCGACGGGACCGCGCCGCCAGTTCGGATTGCCGCTCGTGCTGCGCAATCTCGCGACGGGCGCCGAAGAGAAGCTCGGCGACGTGCTCACGTTCGCGTTCGACGACAGCGCCAAGTATCTGGGCTACACCGTCGTTTCGCACGACTCGACGAAGGACGGCGCGTTCGTCCGCAACCTGGCGAGCGGCGCCACGAGCACGCTGGTCACTGGCAACGGCGACTATAAAGATCTCACATTCGATCGCGCGGGCGCGCAGGTCGCGTTCGTCGCCGATCGCGACGAGTTCGGCCAACAGAAGCCGCGCTACACGTTGTACGAAGCGTCGCTGAAGAATGGATCGGCGCAAGCGGTCGTGACGCCGGCGCAGGTGCCGACCGGGCTGCATGTCGCGGACGGGGGGGCCATCGCGTTCACCCGCGACGGCAACGCCATCACGCTCAACATCGCGCCGCCGCCGATCGATTCGGTGCCGGCGGACTCGCTCGTTGGCAAAGCAGTATTCGATCTCTGGCATTACAAGGATCCCGTGCTCCAGCCGACGCAGAAGCTCCAGGCCGCACGGGATCGCAACAAGTCGTACGAGGCCGTGTACCTGATCGGCCCGAAGAAGCTCGTGCAGCTCACCGACGACTCCCTCACGAGCGTCGCGATATCCCACGATGCGAAGGTCGGGCTCGGCACGTCGCGCGAGCGGTACATGATCGAGACGATGTGGGGCGATGGCGGCACGGACGTGTACGCGATCGACCCCGCGACGGGTGCGCGCAAGCTGGTCCGCGAGAAGATCAGCGGCAACGCGCAACTCTCGCCGGACGCCAAGTACATCGCGTTCTTCGACAAGGCGCACTGGTACGCGTACAACACGATCAGCGGCAAGACCGCGGACGTGACCGGAAACCTGAAAGGCGTGGATTTCGAGAACGAGACGACCGACACGCCGAGCATCCCGGCGGCGTGGGGAATCGCCGGCTGGACCCCGGGCGACAAGTCGATGCTCGTGTACGATCACTACGACATCTGGGAGCTCGACCCGAACGGCGTGAAGCCGGCGGTCATGGTCACCGACTCGGCGGGCCGGCGCGACTCGATTCAATTCCGCCTCTCGCTCGAAGGATTGCGCGGCGGACGCGGCGGCGGCCGCGGGGCCGCGGCGAGCGCCGACCGCGGCGTGGTGGATCCGAACAAGCCGCTGCTCCTGAGCGCGGTCAACGAGCAGACGATGGCGAGCGGGTTCTATCGCGACCAGCTCGGCGTGAAGCGCGCGCCGGAGAAGATCGTGATGGCCGACGAGGCGTACGGCACGCCGATCAAGGCGTCGAAGGCCGACGAGTACATGATCACGAAGAGCACGTTCGAAGAGTTTCCGGACTTGTGGGTGGGCCCGTCGCTCACGCAGCTCACACGGATCTCGGACGCCAACCCGCAGCAGAAGGATTACAACTGGGGGACGGTGGAGCTGGTGCACTGGACGAGCTCGGACGGCAAGCCGCTCAAGGGCATGCTCTTCAAGCCCGAGAACTTCGATCCACACAAGAAGTACCCGATGATCACGTACTTCTACGAGAAGCTGTCGAACAACCTGCACAGCTACGTGCCGCCCAACGGCCGCAACGTGATCAACTACACGCACTACGTGTCGAACGGCTACTTGGTGTTCGTACCAGATATTGAATACGAGGTTGGATATCCCGGCCCGAGCTCGGTGAACTGTGTCGTGCCCGGCGTGGAGATGCTGCTCGCGCGCGGCTATGTGGACCCGAAGGGTCTCGGCATCCAGGGCCAGTCGTGGGGCGGGTATCAGACGGCGTTCATCGTCACGCAGACGCACCTCTTCAGCGCGGCGATGGCCGGCGCGCCGGTCGCGAACATGACGAGCGCCTACGGCGGCATCCGCTGGGGATCGGGCCTGGCGCGCGCGTTCCAGTACGAAGTCGGCCAGAGCCGCATCGGCAAGTCGCTGATCGAGGCGCCGCAGCTCTACATCCAGAACTCGCCGCTCTTCTGGCTCGACCGCGTGACCACGCCGCTCTTCATCATGACGAACGATGCCGACGAAGACGTTCCGTGGTATCAGGGTATCGAGCTCTTCGTCGGGATGCGGCGGCTGGGCAAGGAGGTGTACATGATCGAATACAACAACGAGAATCACAATCCCGCCGGCCGCGCGAACCAGAAGGACAT
>Ga0068856_100001960_pt1 | contig 21440 bp, 16 predicted proteins | sample KBSCornC62_FD_66595 | JGI IMG/M metagenome (GOLD analysis project Ga0068856, IMG submission 66595) | Corn rhizosphere microbial communities from Kellogg Biological Station, Michigan, USA - KBS Corn C6-2 | ecosystem: Host-associated > Plants > Roots > Rhizosphere > Soil ... | reverse complement strand
AAGATGCTATCGTCGACGATCCCTTTGCATTGAAGCCATGACGGCTTCGGCGCCGCCATTTCGGAACGCTTATGGCCTACCGTCACGCCATCGACGCCACCGGCCATGTATTCGACGATCTGCGCGATCTCCTGGCCAAGGCGACGCCGCCGCGTTCCGGCGACCGGCTGGCGGGGATTGCCGCCGGCAGCGCGCAACAGATGATGGCGGCGCGGATGGCGCTGGCCGACGTGCCCCTGAAGCAGTTCCTGCGGGAAACCGTTATTGCCTATGAAGCGGACGAGGTCACCCGCCTGATCGTCGATAGCCATGACGATCAAGCCTTTACGCCCGTCTCTTCGCTCACCGTCGGCGCCTTCCGCGACTGGTTGTTGTCCGATGCCGCCACCGGCGAAACCTTGCGAAACCTGTCGCGCGGCGTGACGCCGGAAATGGCGGCGGCGGTGTCGAAGCTGATGCGCAACCAGGACCTGATCCAGGTCGCGAAGAAATGCGAGGTAACCACGCGTTTTCGCAACACCATCGGGCTGCGCGGGCGGATGAGCGTGCGGCTGCAACCCAATCATCCCTTCGACGACGCCAAAGGCGTCACCGCCTCGATCCTCGACGGCATCCTGCTCGGTTCGGGCGACGCCTGTATCGGCATCAATCCGGCGAGCGACGATCCTGCCGCGATCGGCGCGCTGTTGCGGCTGATCGATGACGTGATCGCCCGGCTTGAGATTCCGACCCAGGGCTGCGTGCTGGCCCATGTGACGACGACGCTCGCCCTGATCGAGCAGGGGTTTCCGGTCGATCTGGTGTTCCAGTCGATTGCCGGGACCGAGGCCGCCAATCGCAGTTTCGGGGTCGACCTCGGGCTGTTGCGGCAGGCGCACCAGGCCGGACTGTCGCTGAAGCGGGGCAGCGTCGGCAGCAATGTGATGTATTTCGAGACCGGGCAGGGGTCGGCGCTGTCGGCGAACGCCCATCACGGCGTCGACCAGCAGACCCTGGAGGCGCGCGCCTATGCGGTCGCCCGCGCCTTCGATCCGCTGTTGGTCAACAGCGTCGTCGGTTTTATCGGCCCCGAATATCTCTATGACGGCAAGGAGATCATTCGCGCGGGGCTCGAGGATCATTTTTGCGGAAAACTGCTCGGGCTGCCGATCGGCGTCGACATCTGCTACACCAACCATGCCGAAGCCGACCAGGACGATATGGACAATCTGCTGACGCTGCTCGCCGCCGCCGGCGTGACCTTCATCATGGGGGTGCCCGGCGCCGACGACGTCATGCTGAACTATCAGTCGACCTCGTTCCACGACGCGCTCTATGTTCGCGACCTCTTTGGCCTGAAACGGGCGCCGGAATTCGACGATTGGCTGTTTCGGGCGGGGCTGTCCGATGCCGCCGGACGGCTCACCGCCGACACCGGCCGGTTGCCCGACTTTGCCTCGCGGCTGATCTCGTGACGCCCAAAACGGGCTGTGTGTCGCCAGTGAGACATTCGGACGCAACTTTCCGGGCTTACGGAAGTTGGCAGCTTTGTTATTGGTCAGCCTGCTCACCGGCAAGTATAGTTGCGGCTGCCACAATCTTGAGGAATTTGTGGCCCAGCTTTGAACGTGCGCCACTGAAGGGGCCACTACAGCTTTGTAGTTGCAGAGGAAGTCGATGCGAGTTGAGGGCATAGAGAACGTTCGGCGCATCCTGTGCGTCTTCCCGCGCTATACGTCGTCATTCGGCACCTTCGAATACGCCTATCCCCTGACGGCCGGCGTCGAGGCCTTCATGCCCCCGCAGGGGCTGCTCGTGATTGCAGCCTATCTGCCCGAGCAATGGCCGGTCCGCTTCATCGACGAGAACATTCGCGCGGCGACGCCAGAGGATTTCGAATGGGCGGAAGCCGTGCTGGTCAGCGGCATGCATATCCAGCGCCAGCAGATGAACGACATCTGCCGCCGCGCCCATGCCCATGATCGCGTGGTGGCGATCGGCGGACCCTCGGTCAGCGCCTGTCCGGATTATTACCCGAGCTTCGATTATCTCCATCTGGGCGAACTCGGCGATGCCACCAATGAGCTGATTGCAAGATTGGCGCGCGATCCGTCGCGGCCCGAGCAGCAGGTGGTGCTCAAGACCGCCGATCGCCTCGACATGACCAAATTTCCGATCCCGGCCTATGAACTCGCCGAAATACCGCGCTATTTCCTCGGCAGCATCCAGTATTCCAGCGGCTGCCCCTATCAGTGCGAATTCTGCGACATCCCGGGCCTCTACGGCCGCAATCCCCGGCTCAAGTCGCCGCAGCAGATCACCGCCGAGCTCGACAAGCTGCTCGAATGCGGCATCATGGGTTCGGTGTATTTCGTCGATGACAATTTCATTGGCAATCGCAAGGCCGCGCTTGATCTATTGCCGCATCTGATCGAATGGCAGAAGAAGACCGGCTATGTGCTGCGCTTCTCCTGCGAAGCGACGCTCAACATCGCCAAGCGCCCGGAAATCCTCGCCGGAATGCGCGAGGCGTTCTTCTGCACCATCTTCTGTGGCATCGAGACGCCGGATCCGGTGGCGCTGAAGGCGATGCACAAGGATCACAACATGATGGTTCCCATCATGGAGGCGATCCACACCCTCAACAGTTTCGGCATGGAAGTGGTGTCCGGCATCATCCTCGGCCTCGATACCGACAAGCCGGAGACCGGGCAGCATCTGCTCGAATTCATCGAAGCGTCGCAAATCCCGCTATTGACCATCAATCTGCTGCAGGCACTGCCGGGGACGCCGCTGTGGGACCGCCTCAAGCGCGAGAACCGGCTGATCGAGGACGAGGGCCGCGATTCCAACGTCGATTTCCGCTTGCCCTATGAGGACGTCGTCACCACCTGGCGCGCCTGCATGGGCAGCGCCTACCAGCCCGCAAAACTGTTCGAACGCTACGAATACCAGATCGGCCACGCCTACAAGAATCGGTTGCAGCCGCCGCGCTCGCCGCAACAGACTTCCTGGAAGAACATCAAGCTCGGCCTCGCCATGCTGCGCAACATCTTCTGGAAGGTCGGCGTGCTCGGCGACTACAAGATCGAGTTCTGGAAGTTCGCGTTGCGTCGTTTGGCGCGCGGCGAGATCGAGCATCTGATCGCCTCGATCCTGGTCGCGCATCATCTGATCATGTTCGCGCGCGATGCGTCGGGCGGCCACACCAACGCGTCCTATTATTCGCTCAAGCTCCAGGAAGCCTCCGTTCCCGCGGAGTAGCGCCTTGCCCACAGGCTGACACTTATGGCGATGGTGCGGGTCCCGCCGAGACGAAATTTGCGCGATCTGCGCCGTCTGACGCCGGCGCGCGTTGGGCTCGGCCGCGCCGGGGCCGGCATGCCGACCGACGCGCTGCTTGCCTTTACCCTCGACCATGCGCGCGCCCGCGATGCCGTTCATGCCGCCTTCGATGTCGCCGCCCTGATGCAGGGTTTTCGCGCGCTCGGGCTTGAGCCGCACGAGGTCCGGAGCCGCGCCCGCGATCGCAAGGATTATCTCCGCCGTCCCGATCTCGGACGAATGCTGGCCGAAGACTCCCGTCACGTGCTGGCGGCGCATCGCGGCACGCCATGCCGGCTTGCGATCGTGATCGGCGACGGGTTGTCGCCGGCGGCGGTCAACACCCACGCCATCGAACTGGTTCGCCATCTGGTTCCGCGTCTCGCCACCGAGACAATCGAGATCGGATGCACATTGGTCGCATCCGGCGCCCGTGTTGCGCTGGGTGACGAGATCGGCGCGATCGTCGGCGCGCGCATGCTGGTGATGCTGATCGGCGAGCGGCCGGGGCTTTCCACCCCCGACAGCCTTGGCGCGTATTTGACGTTTGCGCCAAGGCCCGGCCGCACCGACGCCGAGCGCAATTGCATTTCCAACATCCACGGCGCCGGGCTCGACTATCACGAGGCGGCTTTGCGGATCGCGTGGCTGGTCCGCGAGGGGCTTGCACGCGAAGTCACCGGCGTGGCGCTGAAGGAGGAAAGCGGCGGCGGAGCGTCGCGGCGCATTGCCGGCGGTCCGGGCCAGCCTGACAAAACGGCGGTTTGAAGCCATTATCGGCGTTGGATATCGATTTTCCACTCCGAGCCGTGCTTGCGAGGGACCATGCAGACCTGCTAAACCGGATCGGCGAATTTTCCGTATTGTTTTCAAGGGCTAGCGACCATCACCCACGGCCGATTCGAGGCCTTCCTCGCGCCCGGGAACCTGAACTGCACTTAAAGCGACAAATTAAGCTGATGTGAGGATCGGATAAGGCATGCTCGACAAGAACACCGATAGTCAGGTTCATACCGACAAGATCGAGCAGCCGCCAAAGGGCCTTTCCATCGCCTTCGGGCTGGAGCGCATGGGCCTGATCGCGGTCAAGGCGCCGATCGTGTCCTGCATGATCCTGGTCTTGCTGATCGTCGGCGCGATCTTCGGCATCCAGCGCATCAAGATCGACGATTCGCTGAGCCAGTTGTTCCGCTCCAATTCCAAGGACTACAAGCAGTACGAGGCGGAAACCAAACGCTTCCCGGCGACCGAGTTCGACGTGCTGGTCGTGGTCGAGGGCAAGACGCTGCTGGCGCGCGACAACCTCGAGAAGCTGCGCGATCTCGTCACCGACCTGCAACTCGTCGACGGCACCCGCGGCCTGATCTCGCTGTTCTCGGCGCGGCAGGCGCCTGCGCCGGGCAAGTTGCCGGCGGCGCTGTTCCCGAACGAACTGCCGCAGGGCGCCGAATACGACAAGTTCATCGAAACCGTCAAAAGCAACGAGATCATCCGCGGCAAGCTGTTGTCCGACGACGGCACGCTGGCGCTGATCGTGCTGTCGCTCGAGCCCGACGTGGTCGCGAGCAGCAAGCTCGGCAAGACCGTCGGCGATATCAGGAAGCTGATGGCCGACGACCTCAAGGGCAGCGGGCTCAAGGCCGAACTATCGGGCGTTCCCGTCATGCAGCTCGAGATTCGCAACGCGGTCGAGCGCGACGGGTTGACCTACAACGTCCTGGGGATTCTCGCCGGCTGCATCATCGCGATCATCTTCTTCCGCAAGATATCGTTCATGATCGTCGCCGCGTTCCCGCCGATGATCGCGATCCTGCTCGCGCTCGGCGGCCTCGGCTGGGCCAATTTCAATCTCAACATGTTCCTGAACGTGATGACGCCGCTGATCATGGTGATCAGTTTCTCCGACTCGATGCAGTTGACGTTCGCGGCGCGCGACCGACTGATCGCGGGGCAGGACAAGTTCACGGCGTTCAAGAACGCCGTGCTGGTAGTCGGCCCCGCCTGCGTGCTCACGCATGGAACCGCCGGCATCTCGTTCATCGCCCTGCAATTCTCCGATTCCGACCTGATCCGGAAATTCGGCGAGGCGGGACTTGCCGCCACCATCATCGCGCTGCTCGCGGTGCTGTCGCTGGTGCCGGTGTTCGGCGTGCTGCTGGTGCGCAACGAAAAGGTTTTCGCGGTGAAATTCCAGACCGCGGACGCCGGCGTCCAGGCGCTGCGCAATTTCTGCTACTGGATCGCGGTGCGTATGGTCAGCCGGCCCGGCATGTTCAGCCTGATCGCGGTGGTTCTGGTGGCCGGGCTGGGGATCGTCTACGCCAATTTGCAGCCGCGTTACCGGCTCGCCGACCAGGTTCCGGACAAGCAGCAGGCGGTAGCGGCCTCCAGCCGGCTCGATGCCAAGCTGACCGGCGCCAATCCGATCGACGTGCTGATCGAATTCCCCAAGGACGAGACGCTGTATTCGCCGCAAACCCTGCAGACCATCGCGGAAGTTCACGCGGTCGTCGAAACAGCGGCCGGCGTCGGCAATGTCTGGTCGCTGGAGACGCTGCGGCGCTGGCTCGCGGAAAAGGTCGGCAGTACCGATGTCGCGACGCTGCAGGAATATGTCAACGCGATCCCGAAATATCTGGTGCGACGCTTCATCTCGGCGGACCAGAAGGCGGTGGTGGTGTCGGGCAGGGTGCCGGATCTGGATTCCAGCCAGATATTGCCGGTGGTCGAGAAGCTCGATGATGCGCTCGATCCGATACGCGCCAGGCATCCCGGCTACGAGATCGCGGTCACCGGCCTGTCCGCGATCGCCGCGCGCAACAGCGCCAGCATGATCGAAAAGCTCAATCGCGGGTTGACGGTCGAGTTCGCGCTGGTCGCGATCTTCATCGGGCTGGCATTTCGCTCGGTGGTGGTGATGTTCTCCTGCATTCTGCCGGGCATCTTCCCGGTCGTGCTGTCGGGCACCTTGCTGTACCTGATGGGGGAGGGGCTGCAATTCGCCAGCGTGGTCGCGCTGACGGTGTCCTTTGGCCTTGGGCTGAGCGCCACGATCCACTTCCTCAACAGGTTGCGGCTCGAGACCACGCCGGGCGTCAGTCCGGAACTCGCGGTCGAACGCGCCACCGTGCTGGTCGGCCCGGCGCTGATCCTGACCACGGTGGTGCTGGCCTGCGGCCTCGTGGTGACGGTGTTTTCCGATCTGCCGTCGCTGCGCCTGTTCGGCTGGCTCAGCGCGTTCGCGATGGTCGCGGCCCTGATCGCCGATTTGTTCATCCTGCGGCCGACCGCGATGTTCCTGATCAACCTGTCGGACCGCATCCGCGGCACCGGCCGTCACGCCAAACCTGCAAACTGACTGAGACCACTGTCGCGCGGCAACAAAAACGCGCGCCAACAAAGAAGCCTCCGTCCCGATCGGGGAACGGAGGCTTTGTTGATTGCGGCTCGGTGTTTTCCGCGCGCTTGAAAAAGCGCTACGGCAAACGCGGTCTCAGCTCTTGACCATCGTGATGTTGACGCCGCGGATTTCGCCCTTGGAATTGATCTCGACCGTCTGCTTGTTGCCGTTGGTGCGCAGGGTGAGGTTGGCGGAAAAGCCGTTGGCCTCGACGAATACTTCGATCTGGCCGCCGCCCGCGGTGCCCTGCAGATTGCCGAAAATGTTGCGGCTGGCCTCGCTCCAGTTGCCGGAGATCCGGCTGCCCTGGCTGGTGACGTCGCTGGAGAGGTCGAACTTGTAGCTGTCGCTGGCGCAGTGCAGGTTTTGCTTGAGGCTCAGTCCGGTGCCACTGACCTTGTAGTCGGCCTTGCAGCGGATGCGTTCGGTGGTTCCGTCGGAGAGCGAAACCGTGCCGGTGCCGGACCAGGAACCATCAAAGCCGGCAAACGGAGCGGTCTGCGCATGGCTCGCTGCCGTCGACAACATCAACGCGGCGCCCACGGCTGCCGCCTTGATCGCTTGTCCAAACAATTTCATATGGTGTTTTCCCGTTCAAAATTGACGTTCTCTTGCAAGAGACGCTCGCCGCATCGATGGTTTAGTGTCGCCGCAATGTCTTTGGTTCAAATAGCTGCTCGCTCGCGGCTTTGCGAGACTGGCAAAATACACAAATGAGATGCCGCTGCATGGCGTTTTTTTAACGGGGTGCGTCAAAAAAGCTTCAGATATGCGGCAAGTTTGCCGCAAGCTGCGGAGCCGGCCTGTCCGCGCGCCATTTTTGGGGAAAAGACGCGACAAAATAGCCTTTTGATATCAGATAATTATATGCGCCATTGAGTTCCCTTGGCAGGCTCGCTATTCGGAGCCGGGCCGCCGTAAATTTGGCCGCATTTACCAGCGCTTCTGGTTGGTTCGTCGCCGCGGTTCGTGGCGTTTGCAATCTGAATCGTCGTTCCCGTTCAGCCCTGTGCTATCCGGGGAGGGGATTCTCCGCGGTTATACAAAGGAACAAAATGAAGAAGCTTTTCCTCGCACTCTCCCTGTTCGCGGTTTCGGTTTCCAGCAGTGCGATCGCCCAGGAGCAGCGCAGCGGTACCCCCGAGGAACAGGCGGCCTGTTCGCGCGATGTCCAGCGCTTCTGCCGCAAGGTGATCGATCAAGGCGACTTCACGATCCTGGCCTGCCTGCAGCAGAACCGTCCGCAGATCTCCAAGGCCTGCGATCAGGTGCTCAAGAACCACGGTCAGTAAGCCGCTTCCCACCGTCGCTGCCGCGGGGCCGTTAACGGTGTCGCGCGCGCCACGGTTCGGGCCTGCGAGCCATCGCGGATAGCATTGGTTTTGGCGGCATATTCCCCTATATGGGGTGCGCGATCGTTCCGCTTGGCGGGCGATATACGCATGCCTTCACACCACCGATGTAGCCCATTCCTGATGACCACCGCGAGCGACCTGCGATCCGGCAAGACCCACCGCGACGAGAATTTTCCCGTCGCGTCCTGGATCATTCATCCCCGCCACCGGGCGCTGATCCTTGCGTTCTACAATTTCGTCAGGACCGCCGACGACATCGCCGATCACGCCACGCTACCTCCCGACGAGAAGCTTCGTTATCTCGACCTGCTCGAGGCCGAATTGCTCGGCCAGGGCGACACCCAGCCCGAGGCCACAAAACTCAGGCGGGCGCTGGCCGAGCGCGGCATGCCGCCGCGTCATGCGCTCGACGTCCTGATCGCGTTCCGGATGGACGTGACAAAACTGCGCTACGAGAACTGGGACGAAGTCATTCACTACTGCCGCTATTCGGCGATGCCGGTCGGCCGCTTCATGCTCGACGTCCATGGCGAAAGCACCTCGACCTGGCCGGCTTCCGACGCGCTGTGCGCGGGGCTGCAGATCAACAACCATCTGCAGGATTGCGGCAAGGATTTTCGCGACCTCAACCGGGTCTATCTGCCGCGCGACGCGCTGGCCGCCGCCGGCGCATCCGTCGAGCAACTCGGCGGCGACCGCTCTCCGCCGCCGCTGCTGCAATGCCTGCAGGCGCTCGCGGTGCGCACGCAAGCGCTGCTCGACCAGAGCAGGTCGCTCAGCCCACAGGTCAGGGATCTGCGGCTCGGGCTCGAAATCTCGGTGATCCAGAGCTTCGCCGATCGTATTGTGCAGATGTTGAAGGTGCGCGATCCCCTGAGCGAGCGGGTTCATCTCGGCCCGATGGAATTGCTGGGCCACAGCGTTGGCGGCATCGCCAGCGAGATGGCGCGTCGCGCATTCAGGCGAGGGCCCGTCTCCAAACCGGCGGCCGGCGCATGACGCTCGACACCACTGCGCCCAGCCCGAGTTACGGCAGCACCGCGTCCGGCAGTTCGTTCTATGCCGCGATGCGCATCCTGCCGCGCGAGCAGCGCGAGGCGATGTTCCAGATCTACAGCTTTTGCCGGCAGGTCGACGACATCGCCGATTCCGACGGGCCGCGGCCGGAGCGGCTGGCCGCGATCCAGCAATGGCGCGACGATATCGACGCGCTGTATCAGGGTCATCCGCCGCCGCGATTACAGGACTACGTCGGCTCGGTGCGCCGCTTCGGGCTGAAGCGCGAGGATTTTCTGGCGATCATCGACGGCATGGAGATGGACATCCCGCAGGATATCCGCGCGCCCGATCTCGCCACGCTCGATCTGTATTGCGACCGGGTCGCGAGTGCGGTCGGACGGCTATCGGTGCGGGTGTTTGGCCTCGCCGAAAATGACGGCGTGCTGCTGGCGCATCATCTCGGCCGCGCGTTGCAGCTGACAAATATCCTGCGCGACATCGACGAGGACGCCGGCATCGGCCGGCTCTATCTGCCGCGCGAAGCGTTGCTGCATGCCGGCATTACTTCGAGCGATCCGCTCAAGGTGATCGCCGAGCCTAATCTGCCGAAAGTCTGCGCGCCGCTGGTCGAACGGGCGCGCAATCATTTCGAGCAGGCTGATCAGATCATGAAGCGCAATCCGCGGCGTGTGGTGCGCGCGCCGCGGATCATGTCGAAATATTATCGCGCGATACTCGATCTGCTGATCGCCAGGGGCTTTGCGGCGCCGCGCGCGGCGGTGCGCCTCAACAAGGCGGCCAAGTTCGCCATCATCCTGCGTTACGCCTTCATCTGATGGCACACTCCGCTCACATCATCGGCGCTGGAATCTCGGGCCTGTCGGCCGCAGTGCGGCTCGCCAACGCCGGTTACCAGGTGCATGTCCACGAGGCCACGCAACAGACCGGCGGCCGCTGCCGCTCCTATTTCGACGCCGCGACCAACTTGACCATCGACAACGGCAACCATCTGCTGCTGTCGGGCAACAGCCATGCGCGGGCCTATGCGCGGTCCATCGGCACGGAGGCCGGGCTGGTCGGGCCCGAGCGGGCGCAATTTCCCTTCGTCGACCTTGCGACCGGCCGGCGCTGGCAACTCGATCTCGGCAACGGCCGGCTGCCGCGATGGCTGTTCGACAAGGCGCGCCGGGTGCCCGATACGGGCCTGCGCGATTATCTGGCGCTGATCCCGCTGATTTGGGCAAAACCTGACAAGCTCGTCGGCAAGACCATTCCCTGCGAGGGCACGCTGTATCAGCGGCTGGTGCAGCCGCTGCTGCTGGCCGCGCTCAATGTCGATCCTCCGGAAGGCTCGGCCGGTCTCGCCGGCGCGATCGTGCGGGAGACGCTGCTGGCCGGTGGCCACGCCTGCCGGCCGCTGATCGCGCGCGACGGCTTGAGCGCGGTGCTGGTCGAGCCGGCGCTGAAACTGCTGCAGCAGCGGGGCGCCGGCGTCCGGCTGGGGCACGAATTGCGCGGGCTCACGATGTCGGGGCCGAGCGTCGGCGAACTGAATTTTGGCGAGGACATCATCACGCTTGCGCCCGGCGATGCCGTTGTCATGGCGGTGCCGCCGCGCTCCGCGGCGTCGCTGTTGCCGGGCCTGAAAACGCCGACCAAATTCCGCGCCATTGTCAATGCGCATTTCCGCTTCGATCCGCCGCGCGACATGCCACCGATCATCGGCGTGGTCGGCGGCCTCGTGGAATGGCTGTTCGCGTTTCCGCAGCGGCTCTCCATCACCATCAGCAACGCCGACCGGCTGGTCGACATGCCGCGCGAGGAACTGGCGCAGGCGCTGTGGCGGGATATCTGCAAGGCGGCGGGCATTTCAGCCGAATTACCCCCTTGGCAGATCGTGCGGGAGCGCCGCGCCACTTTCGAGGCGACGCCGGAGCAAAATGCCCTGCGGCCGGGCGCATCGACCGCCTGGAAAAACCTGTTTCTCGCCGGCGACTGGACTGATACCGGATTGCCGGCAACCATCGAGGGATCGGTGCGGTCGGGCGACCGCGCCGCCGACCTGGTGCTGGCGATGCGGCAGGCCTGACCGGCGCACGGTTTTCCGGTAAACCTGCCTTTTGAACATGCAGACCTGACGCGAACAATTGAGGATATCGAGCGCGATGCGTTCCGACACTGGCACTGTTGATGTGAAGGCCGACGCCGCGCTCGAGGCGAGCATTGGCTCCGCCACGCGCGCGCTGACGGATCTGCGGCAGCCCGACGGACACTGGGTGTTCGAGCTCGAAGCCGACTGCACCATCCCGGCGGAGTATGTGCTGCTGCGCCATTATCTCGGCGAGCCGGTCGACGGCGTGCTGGAAGGCAAGATCGCCAATTATCTGCGCCGGGTCCAGGGCAGCCATGGCGGCTGGCCGCTGGTGCAGGACGGCGCCTTCGACATGAGCGCAACGGTAAAAGCCTATTTCGCGCTGAAGATGATCGGCGATTCCGTCGATGCACCGCATATGGCGAAAGCGCGTGAGGCGGTGCTGACGCGCGGCGGCGCGGTGCACAGCAACGTCTTCACCCGCTTCATGCTGGCGATGTTCGGGGTGCTGACCTGGCGCAGCGTGCCGGTGTTGCCGGTCGAGATCATGCTGCTGCCGCTGTGGTTTCCGTTTCACCTCAACAAGATGTCGTACTGGGCGCGCACGACGATTGTGCCGCTGCTGGTGCTGGCGGCGCTGAAACCGCGCGCGAAAAACGTAAGCGGTGTCGGCATCGATGAATTGTTTCTCGAGGCGCCGCATTCGATCGGGATGACCGCCAAGGCGCCGCACCAGAGCTGGGGCTGGTTCCTGTTTTTCCGCGCGCTCGACAGCATTTTGCGGGTGGCCGAGCCGTTGTTTCCGAAAAAACTGCGCGCGCGGGCGATCGACAGCGCGGTGGCCTTCATCGAGGAGCGGCTGAACGGCGAAGACGGGTTAGGGGCGATCTATCCGCCGATGGCCAACGTCGTGATGATGTACGAAGTGCTGGGGAGACCAGCGGATTATCCGCCGCGCGCGGTCACCCGCCGCGGCCTCGACAAGCTCTTGGTGATCGGCGAGCACGAGGCCTATTGCCAGCCTTGTGTGTCGCCGGTGTGGGACACCGCGCTGACCTGTCACGCGCTGCTGGAAGCCGGCGGCGAGCCGAGCGCGGCCAAGCAGGGCCTCGACTGGCTGCTGCCGCGTCAGGTGCTCGACCTCAAGGGCGACTGGGCCGTCAAACGTCCCGACGTTCGTCCGGGCGGCTGGGCGTTCCAGTACAACAACGCCTATTATCCCGATCTCGACGACACCGCGGTCGTGGTGATGGCGATGGACCGCACCCGGCGCGAAACCCGAAGCCGCGAATACGATGAAGCGATCTCCCGCGGCCGCGAGTGGATCGAGGGGATGCAGAGCCGCGACGGCGGCTGGGCGGCGTTCGACGTCAACAATCTCGAATATTATCTCAACAACATCCCGTTCTCGGACCACGGCGCGCTGCTCGATCCGCCGACCGAGGACGTCACCGCTCGCTGCATCTCGATGCTGGCGCAGCTCGGCGAGACCGCGCAAACCAGCAAGGCGGTCGCCGAGGGCATCGCCTATCTGCGCCGCACCCAGCTCGCCGAGGGGTCGTGGTACGGCCGCTGGGGTCTGAACTACGTCTATGGAACCTGGTCGGTGCTGTGCGCCCTGAATGCCGCCGGCATCAGCCACCAGGACCCGATGGTTCGCAAAGCGGTGGATTGGCTGGTCTCGATCCAGAATGCCGATGGCGGCTGGGGTGAGGATGCGGTCAGCTACCGGCTCGATTACAGGGGATTCGAGCCGGCGCCGACCACCGCCTCGCAAACGGCATGGGCCTTGCTTGGGTTGATGGCGGCGGGCGAGGTCGGGAATCGCGCGGTTTTACGGGGGGTGGAGTACCTAAAAAGCACACAGACCGAAAAAGGGTTGTGGGACGAGGCGCGCTACACGGCAACGGGCTTTCCGCGGGTGTTTTATTTGCGTTATCATGGCTATGCGAAGTTCTTTCCGCTCTGGGCGCTGGCGCGGTATCGAAATCTGAGCAGCACGAACAGCAGGGTGGTAGGGGTCGGGATGTGAATTTGGGGGCGGGGGACGCCGTTTCCGCGGGCGGTCGAATAGACCCGCGGCCAGTGCTCATTGTGACCGGTTTGGTGCAGGAGGCGCGCATTGCCGCGGGTCCGGGCATGGCCGTGATCTGCAGCAGTAGCGACCCCCGTCAGTTGCGGGCGCTGCTTGCCACCCTCGATCCATCCTCGTTCCGGGGCGTCATCAGCTTCGGCGTCGCCGGCGGGCTCGATCCGGCCCTGAAATCGGGCGATGTCGTGGTCGCCACCGAAGTTCTGGCCGGCGATGGACGCTGGCTCGCTGGTTTGGCCCTCAATGACGAACTGGTCGCCCGCCTTGCAATGGGACGCCGCCGCGTGGTCCGGGGCGGCCTTGCGGGCGTCGAACAAGTAATCGGCGCCCGGGCCGGAAAGGCCGCGTTGTGGTCCGAAACCGGGGCCGCTGCGGTCGATATGGAGAGCCACATCGCCGCCGCCTATGCCGAGGAATCCGGGCTGCCGTTCGCGGCGCTGCGGGTCATCAGCGACCCCGCCAGCAGGGCGCTGCCGGCGATTGCGATGACCGCGATCAAGCCCAATGGCGATATCGACCTGCGCAAGGTGTTGCGCGGCGTGGCGCGCAACCCGATGTCGCTGCGCGCATTGGTCTCCACCGGTATAGATTTCAATCGCGCGCTGCGCAGCCTGCGCGGCTGCCGCAGCTTCCTGCTCGGCGACGAGGCGGGTTTTGCCATGGCCGAACTGGAGGTCGCGGCGTAGTCTTTTAAACGAAGCTCAAACGAAAACAGGGCGCGATTATATCGCGCCCTGGTTTGTTTTGGTCGGCTTGTAACGGCTCAGGCCGCGGTCGAGGCCTTTTGCTCGATCTTGGCCTGGGCTGCGGCCGCTTCGTCGCGGCGGATGTCGGACAGCCGCTTCTGCACTTCGGCGGAGAAGATGTACTGCGCCGGGCGCTGCTTATCGAGGTTGATCTCCGGCGCCATCGGGCCCGTGGTGCGGACGCCGCGCAGCGCCACCCACATCGCCTTAAGGGGATTGGCCAGCGCGGCGTTGGCCGCGGTCGGCTCGTAGCCGCAATGGGCCATGCAGTCGGCGCATTTTTCGTACTTGCCGGTGCCGTAGGTGTCCCAGTCGGTGGTGTCCATCAGCTCCTTGAAGGTCTTGGTGTAGCCTTCGCCGAGCAGATAGCAGGGCTTCTGCCAGCCGAAAATATTGCGCGCCGGCATGCCCCACGGGGTGCATTCATAGTTCTGGTTGCCGGCCAGGAAGTCGAGGAACAGGCCGGAGTGCATGAAGTTCCAATTCTTGCCCTTGCCGAGCGCGAACACGTCGCGGAACAGCTTTTTGGTCTTGGTGCGGTTGAGGAAGTGCTCCTGGTCGGGCGCGCGCTCATAGGCGTAGCCCGGCGACATCGAAACGCCGACGCCGAGTTCGGTGGTGAAGTCCAAAAACTTCGCGATCTCTTCCGCCGGGTGGCCGTCGAAGATCGTGGCGTTGACGTTGACGGTGAAGCCGCGCGCTTTCGCGGCCTTGATTGCCGAGACCGCGCGATCGAACACGCCCTTCTGCGACACCGCCTTGTCGTGATGGTCCTTCAGGCCGTCGAGATGCACCGAGAAGAACAAATACGGCGACGGCTCGAACAGATCGAGCTTCTTCTCCAGCAGCAGCGCGTTGGTGCACAGCGAGACGAACTTCTTGCGCGCGACGAGGCCGCGCACGATCTCGCCGATCTCCTTGTGGATCAGCGGCTCGCCGCCCGGGATCGCCACCATCGGCGCGCCGCATTCGTCGGCGGCATCCCAGCATTCCTGCGCCGACATTCGCCGGTTGAGGATCGCGTCGGGATAGTCGATCTTGCCGCAGCCGACGCAGGCGAGGTTGCAGCGGAACAACGGCTCGAGCATCAGGACCAGCGGATAGCGCTTCTTCCCGAGCAGCTTCTGCTTGATCAGATAACTGCCGATACGCATTTCCTTGAAGAACGGTATTGCCATTACGAGTTTTCTTTCTCACTCAAAGTAGCGAAGTGGATCAGCCCAATAGACCCAAAGATCCGCCCCAAAATCAGCTTGCAGTCAGTTCGGCCGGAAGCCGGAATTCGATGTTCTCTTCGCGGCCGGGAAGCACCGAGACCGCCACTGGTCCGATCCTTCTTAAGGCCTCGATCACGTCGTCCACCAGAACCTCCGGCGCCGAGGCGCCTGCGGTGATGCCGACCGCCCTGGCGTCCTTCAGCCATTCCGGGTTCAGCTCGCTGCCGTCGGCGATTAGATAACTCGCGACACCGACTTCGGTGCCGATTTCGCGCAGCCTGTTCGAGTTGGAACTGTTGGTGGCGCCCACCACCAGGATCACGTCCACGAGCTTGCTGAGGTCCCTTACCGCAGATTGGCGGTTCTGTGTCGCATAGCAGATATCCCGGATGTCCGGGCCTTGAATATCTGTAAAACGCTGCTGGAGCGCGGTGATGATGTCCTTGGTGTCATCCACGCTGAGGGTAGTCTGGGTAATGTAGGCCACCGGGGTGTCCACCGGCAACGTCAAAGCGGCCACGTCGTCCACGTTTTGTACCAAAAGCACCGGGCCGGGAACCTGGCCCATGGTGCCCTCGACCTCGGGGTGGCCGGCATGCCCGATCAGGATCAGCGCCCGGCCCTTGGACATATAACGCTTGCCCTGGTTGTGGACCTTGGTGACCAGAGGGCAGGTCGCATTGAGCACCGGCAGGCCGCGCACCGCGGCCTCTTCCTCGACGCTGCGGGCGACGCCATGGGCCGAGAACACGGTGACCGCCTGCGGCGGCACTTCCGACAGATCCTCGACGAAGATCGCGCCCTTGTTTTTCAGGCTTTCGACCACGTATTTGTTGTGCACGATCTCGTGGCGCACATAGACCGGCGGGCCGTACTTCTCCAGCGCGCGCTCGACGATCTCGATGGCGCGCACGACGCCCGCGCAAAAGCCGCGTGGCTGCGCGAGAAAAACTTCCATGGGACGCCCGTTACGCAAATTGCACCAAACGCATTCTGTATCTCCTTGGCGATCAAGGTAATTGCAATATCCGCACCAGGATCGGCTTTGCCGGCGCCCGCTCCCAAGCGCATGGATGAACGGGGCTTTGTGTCAAAAAATGCCCCATTAGAAAAGGCGGATCGCAAAAAGGATGCGCCATGGTTGATGAAAAAAGGTATTATGGTACGCTTACAGCAAAGCCGATGTGACGCGACGTCGCGGAAACTCCGTCAAACCTCACTTGTTCGTCACTTTACTAGGAAGTGATCGTGCTTATACCCGGGCACGGGCACGATTTAGGCAAATTCCTGAGCGATCTGCTCGGGTCCTGCAGGAAACACCCAAAACATCATTAGATCGACCGTTGGAACTCCGCTAGACAGCGGGCGTTTGCGGCAAGCCCTTCATTAGAAAGATTAGATGTGCTGACCAGTATTGTCGTTTCGATCGTTAAGACTTGCACGCGGTTTGCCCCCCTTGTCGTCCTTGCCGGACTGGTTCTTGCGGTTGGAGCCGGCTACTACACCTCGCAGAACTTCCAGATCAACACCGACATCAACACGCTGATCTCGGCCAAGCTCGACTGGCGCCAGCGCGACAACCAGTTCGACAAGGCGTTCGATCGCGACAGCACCATCCTGGCGGTGGTGGATTCGCCGACGCCGGAACTGACCAATGCGGCAACGGCCGCGCTGTTGCAGAAGCTGTCCGGAGACACCAGGCATTTCACCTCGGTGCAGCCGCTCGGCTCCGGTGAATTCTTCGAGAAGAACGGCTTGCTGTACCTTCCCGAGGCCCAGGTCCGCGAAATGACCGGCCAGTTTGCGTCCGCGGCGCCCCTGATCGAAATCATGGCCGGCGACCCCTCGATTCGCGGGCTGACCGGCGCACTGGAAACCGGGCTTGCCGGCGTCAAGCGCGGGCAGGTCAAGCTCGACAGCACCGAGCGCCCGTTCAACCTGATCGCGCAGACCGTCGAGACCGCGCTGAAGACGGGAACCGCGACCTTTTCCTGGCGCGAACTGATCAGCGACAAGCCGCTGAGTGACTCCGACAAGCGCGCCTTCATCGAGTTCAAGCCGATCCTCGACTTCAACGCGCTCGAACCCGGCAAGAACGCCACCGACGCGATCCGGCAGGCGGCCACCGAACTCGATTTTGCCGGTAAATATCACGCGCGCGTCAGGCTGACCGGCCCGGTGCCGATGGCGGATGAGGAATTCTCCACCGTTCAGGACGGCGCGATCGTCAACGGCATCGGCACCGTACTGGTGGTGTTGTTCATCCTGTGGATGGCGCTGCATTCGGCCAAGATCATCACCGCGGTGTTCATCAATCTGTTCATCGGCCTGTCGATCACGACGGCGGCCGGCCTCTGGATGGTGGGATCGTTCAACCTGCTCTCGGTCGCATTCGCGGTGCTATTCGTCGGCCTCGGCGTCGATTTCGGCATCCAGTTCAGCGTCCGCTACCGCTCGGAGCGCTACAAGGACGACAACCTGCCGGCCGCGCTCGCCAGCGCGGCCCATCATGTCGCGGTGCCGCTGTCGCTCGCGGCGATGGCGACCGCGGCCGGCTTCATGTCGTTCCTGCCGACCGACTACAAGGGCCTGTCGGAACTTGGCGAGATCGCCGGCGTCGGCATGCTGGTGGCGTTCCTCTCCAGCATCACGGTGCTGCCGGCGCTGCTCCGCCTGTTCAACCCGCCCGGCGAAAAGGAAGCCGTTGGCTACGCGTTCCTGGCCCCGGTCGATCATTTCCTGGAAAAGCACCGCGTCATCATCATCGTCGGTACGCTGGTGGTCGCGGTGGCCGGCCTGCCGCTGCTCTACTTCCTCAAGTTCGATTTCAATCCGATCAATCTGCGCAGCGACAAGGTCGAATCGATCTCGACCTTCCTCGATCTGCGGAAAGACCCCAACACCGGCGCCAACGCCATCAACGTGATGACGAATTCGGACGAGGACGCGCGCAAGATCGCCGCAAAACTGGAAAAAGTGCCGGAAGTGCTGCGCGTGATGTCGCTGGAAAGCTTCGTGCCGGAAGACCAGCCGGCCAAATTGAAGCTGATCGCCGAAGGCGCCAAGGTGCTGGGTCCCGCGCTTAGCCCGGATGCGATCGATGCGGCGCCGTCCGACCAGGAGAATATCGACTCGCTGAAGGAATCCGCCGAGAGCCTGCGCAAGACCGCCGGCGACGGCAAAGGCCCCGGCGCAACGGCGTCGCGGCGGCTGGCGGATGCGCTGGAAAAACTTGCCGCCTCCAATCAGGCGACGCGCGACAAGGTGCAGGCGATCTTCGTCGATCCCCTGAAGATCGTGCTCGACCAGTTGAAACTGTCGCTGCAGGCGCAGCCGGTCAGCCTGAAGACGCTGCCGCCGGAACTGGTCAGCAGCTGGAAGACCAAGGACGGATTGCAGCGCGTCGAGGCCTTGCCGCGCGGCGATCCCAACGACAACGACACGCTGCGCAAGTTCGCGGGCGCCGTGCTGTCGGCCGAACCGAATGCGATCGGCGGCCCGGTTTCGATTCTCAAATCCGGCGACACGGTCGTGAGGGCCTTCATCCACGCCGGCTTCTGGGCGCTGCTCGTCATCGGCTTGTTGCTGTGGCTGGCGCTGCGGCGGATCACCGATGTGCTGCTGACGCTGGTGCCGCTTTTGGTCGCGGGCGCGGTGACGCTTGAGATCTGCGTCCTGATCGGGATGCCGCTCAACTTCGCCAATATCGTCGCACTGCCGCTGTTGCTCGGCGTCGGCGTCGCCTTCAAGATCTATTACGTGACGGCATGGCGCGCCGGCAGGACGAATCTGCTGCAATCGAGCCTGACGCGAGCGATATTTTTCAGCGCGCTGACGACGGCCACGGCGTTCGGCAGCCTGTGGCTATCTTCTCATCCCGGCACGGCCAGCATGGGTAAATTGCTGGCGCTCTCACTGGTCACGACGCTGGCCGCGGTGTTGCTGTTCCAGCCCGCTCTAATGGGCAAACCGCGCGATGTCGGGGAGTAGGCAGATATCGCCGACGCTATCGGCCGGATGCCCGGCCGTCGCGGCGTGAGCTGCCATTTTCGCATTCGCAGCCGGTGCCGCGCCTGCCGTTTTCGGCGCGGCTGCACCGGTTTTGGGCAGCGCGCCCGTGGCCTTCGGCGCTCCCTTGGCCATGCTGTTCGCCGGGCTTGAGGGAATCGGGCCCGCGACCCGAGTCCAGGTCTCGCCGCCACACAGGAATCCAAGCACGCAGCCCTGGATTTCCAGATGATCGGGATCGACGGGCTTGATCTTGGCGGTGTAGGTCTGGCCGTCCTTGGCGTTGTAGACTTGGCCGTCCCATTGATCCGCTCCGGGCGCCTTCTTCATGTCGAGCAGGGTCGGCATGCCGAGCGTCGGCCGGCTTTGCATCGCTGGATCGGGATTGTTCTTGTCATGGCCGCCCGGGACTTTTTCCCAGACCACCACGCCCCACATGCTGCCGTTGCATTCGGCGACACGGATGTCGGCGACGCCGTCCTGCACGCGCCAGTCGCCGGTGGGATCGGCGGCCAGGGCTGCCGTAACAAAGCCAGGCGTAAGACTTGTGGCAAAAGCCGTCACAAGGCCGGTTGCCAAAATTATTCTAAAATATGTTATTTTGCGCATGATCTCTCGCGGGCAGTGCAACATGGTTGAAACCTATGCTTATGTAAGATGGTCAAATCGAGGGCAAAACGCCGCATTGCGTATTTTCAGTTGACGAACTGGCCATCAACCGAACTATGTAGCTGATGTTATATCCGAATCTAGACGTTTCCGAGATGTTTGTGGACCGCCAGTCGCAGCGCAGTTCCATGCATACTCGTTATCTCAACGAGCAGCTCGTTCGAGTCCTGAAGACGATCGGCTATGACGTCGGTTTTCAGAAGGGTCAAGGCCAGTACCTGTTCGATCGCGACGGCGCGCGGTATCTCGATCTACTGAGCGGGTTTGGCGTTTTTGCGATTGGCCGCAATCATCCGGCGCTGCGCGAAGCGCTCAAGAGCGTGCTCGACAGCGACCTGCCCAATCTGGTGCAACTCGACGTCTCGACGCTCGCGGGCGTGCTGGCCGAGCGGCTGCTCGAATATGTACCGTACCTGGACAAGGTGTTCTTTGCCAATTCCGGCGCCGAGTGCGTCGAGGCCGCGATAAAATTCGCGCGCGGCGCCACCGACCGTCCGGGCATCGTGTACTGCGCCCATGCGTTCCATGGCTTGTCCTACGGCGCGCTGTCGCTGACCGACGACGCCAATTTCCGCGGCGGCTTCGAGCCGCTGCTGCCGGGATGCACGGCGATCCCGTTCAACGATCTCGCAGCGCTGGAGCAGGCGCTGTCGTCGCGCCAGGTCGCCGCCTTCATCGTCGAGCCGATCCAGGGCAAGGGCGTCAACATGCCCACCGACGAATTTCTGCCGGGGGCTGCCGCGCTCTGCAAGAAATACGGCACGCTGTTCATCGCCGACGAAATCCAGACGGGCGTCGGACGCACCGGGCGGTTTCTGGCGGTCGAGCACTGGAACGTCGAACCGGACATGGTGCTGCTGGCGAAAGCATTGTCCGGCGGCCATGTTCCGGTCGGCGCGCTTTTGACCCGCAAGAGCATCTTCGACAAGATTTTCAATCGCATGGACCGCGCGGTGGTGCACGGCTCGACCTTTGCGAAGAACGATCTGGCGATGGCGGCGGGGATCGCCACGCTTGAAGTGATCAAATCGGAAAAACTGGTCGAGGCCTCCGCCAAGCGCGGCGCCGAGCTTCGGCTGGCGCTGACCCGGATGGTGCCCGGCTACGAGTTGATGAAAGAAGTCCGCGGCAAGGGGTTGATGATCGGTGTCGAGTTCGGCCCGCCGAAATCGCTGCGGCTGAAGGCGTCGTGGAATGTGCTGGAGACCGCCAACAAGGGCCTGTTCTGCCAGCTCATCACCGTGCCGCTGTTCAAGGACCACAAGATCCTGACCCAGGTCTCCGGCCACGGCAGCCACACCATAAAGCTGTTGCCGCCGCTGACCATCACCGAAGAGGACTGCAACTGGATCGAGACCGCGTTCGACCAGGTGATCGCCGCGAGCCACAAGGTGCCCGGCGCGATCTGGTCGCTCGGCAAGACGCTGGTCGACAACGCGATCCGCAAGTCGGCGTAAGGCCGCAATCGTTCGAGGCTTTCCGGTTCGAGTTGGATGCCGCAGCTTGCGGCCTCGCGCGCAGGCTGAACTGAAAGCGGCCACCGGATTGACGCGCGCGCT
>Ga0068856_100001959_pt1 | contig 21441 bp, 21 predicted proteins | sample KBSCornC62_FD_66595 | JGI IMG/M metagenome (GOLD analysis project Ga0068856, IMG submission 66595) | Corn rhizosphere microbial communities from Kellogg Biological Station, Michigan, USA - KBS Corn C6-2 | ecosystem: Host-associated > Plants > Roots > Rhizosphere > Soil ... | reverse complement strand
CTACGCTGATACTGGTTCCGGTAAGTATGTTGCCCAGCCTCTATCACCACGCGTCTGATTGGGTAGGCTATGTGTCATTAGCGTTGAGTTTAGTATTTTTGTACTTCGCTTTGATACTTCTGATTAAGCGGGATATTCCGTCGGCAAAAAAGGTGATGTTTACCTCATTCTTTTACCTGCCGGTAGTTCAATTAATATTTTTATTTGGTTTTATAGGAAAGTGAAATGATGATGGCCCAAATTCAACAGAAAGAAGACAGACTGAGCCTGCAACCCAAGAAATTTGTAATGTGGTTGTTCGTGTTCGCGTCGTTTATGATCTTCGCGGCGCTCACCAGTGGTTTTATGGTCTATGCCGGTGGCAGAGGACATGCACTGAATGTGATATTGCCCAATATTTTTATGTATAGCACCGGCGTGCTGATAATAAGCAGCGTAACGTTGTTCCTGGCGACGCGTGCGGCTAAGCGACAGGAAGTTTCGAAACAGCGTCTTTTTATAACGCTAACCATGATTTTGGGTGTTATATTCTTCGGATTGCAAATCGACGGCTGGCGAATATTGACGGAGATGAACATCTTCTTTGTTGAGCCTAATGCCTCAAGATCGTTCATTTATATATTTACAGGTGTACATTTACTACACATTATCGCGGGTTTATTGTTATTAACAAGCGCGCTTTATACTACTTACCGCAGCAAACCACAGTCCATAATACAATTTCGACTGGAAATAGCCTCAATATTTTGGCATTTTCTCGATATTATATGGATTTATTTATATGTTTTTTTACTTTTGAACCAGAATTAATCAACCTACAAACTAGTACAAATGAGTACACAAGCATCTTCAATAGACCACGTTAAAACCACACCCTGGGCAGGTGGCAGATCGCCATTCTCTGTTGAGTACGGGAAAATAATGATGTGGTTTTTCCTGCTCTCCGACGCATTTACGTTTTCATCGTTACTGATATCTTACGGTGCATTACGTTTCAGCTCGGCAGCATGGCCCGCACCGGATATCGTTTTCAAGGCTTTCCCTTATGTAAGCGAAAACGCGCCACTGGTGTTTGTGGGTTTAATGACATTCATCCTCATCATGAGTTCGGTAACCATGGTACTTGCTGTTGAAGCCGGTCACCGCGGTGCAAAGAACGAAGTAGTTAAATGGATGCTCTGGACCATTCTTGGTGGTCTGATGTTTTTGGGTTGTCAGGCCCTGGAATGGACGCACTTGCACAGTGAAGGATTTTGGTGGGGAAGCGTGCCTCCTCTTGAAAAATTGCAGGAATTTTTTAGCGCCGATAGTCATGCCAATGCGGTTGTAATGACAACCTATGGCCATCAATTTGCGAACTTGTTTTTCACAATTACCGGTTTCCACGGTTTCCACGTGTTCAGTGGCGTTGTGATTAATATCATAATCACTATTAATGTGCTGAAAGGCACTTACGAAAAGCGCGGCAGCTACCTGATGGTTGAGAAGATCGGCCTTTACTGGCACTTTGTAGACCTGGTTTGGGTGTTCGTGTTTACCTTCTTTTACCTTGTTTAAAAATTTGAATTATGTCATCAGAACATACGCATACAACTGATCATGCCGAGGAGCATGGCGAAACCATGACCAAAAAGAAGATCTGGCAGGTATTTTTCGTCCTGTTAGGTATTACTTGTGTTGAGTTTATGATTGCGCTTTACCTGGTACCGCACGGGGTTATTAAGGTGAATGTTGCTAATCCGGTTTATATTATACTGACTCTTGCAAAGGCCTTCTATATTGTGGCCTACTTTATGCACCTTAAGTTTGAAAAAGTAGGTTTGATATTTTCTATAGTGGTGCCGGTGCTGTTTATAATCGGATTGATCCTGGTACTCACCAACGAGAGCCACCACTGGATCGATTTGAGACTGTAATGATCAAGTTTCGCGTAATAAAAAAGATTTTAATCCTGGTATTTATATTATTTATACCGGGATTTTTCTATTATTTAATGACCAGCAGAGGTCAGAACCGGTATCATGCCCTCCGGGTTTTCGGCCCTAAGACGCCCGTAAAAAAATACGATAGCGCAAAGCGTAAATATGTCGTAGACACCATTTTTCATCAGATCGGTGATTTCAAGTTGACTGACCAGGATGGGAACGAAGTGTCACTTAAAGCCTTCCATGACAAGGTTACTGTGGTTGGTTTTTTCTATACCGGTTGCCCGACTCTGTGTAACACGATTAATGGCTATATCGACAGCCTTGATCGCAATTATGTACAAAGCAAAATGGTGCAGTTCATGTCTATAACGGTCGATCCCAAACGCGATTCGGTAGGCGCCCTAAAAAAATATGCCGGAAAGTTTGCCGATCACGATGCTAAATGGAAATTCCTGACAGGCGATACTGCCACCATTTACAACCTGGCCCGCAAGGGATTCCTTGTGAATGCGGTAGATGAAGGCAATGGTAATTTTATTTACTCCGATCAGTTGATGCTGATTGATTCTCATAACCGCATCAGGGGCTATTATGCCGGCGCCTCGATAACCGATGTAACCCGGTTAAATGATGAGATTAAGGTTCTCGTAAAACAGGAGTTGCTCGAAAGAGACACGCCGATGTATTGATTTCTATGTCTGATAAATTTATTTTCCGATTCGTTGCCGTAGTGTCGGTCTTCGTGTTCCTGGTGGTGGTTGTGCTTAACAGGCACCTGATACCCGGGCCTAAAACTATCCCTTCTTTTGTTCAATACTTGCCAAAGCTGAACGCCTTTATCAATGGCACATGCAGTGTTTTGCTGCTGATATCGCTGTACTTTATCCTGCACGGGAACATCACGGTGCATAAACGGCTCAACATCCTTACGTTTTGCCTGTCGTCCCTTTTCCTGGTGTCTTATATCCTGTTTCATTACCTGATGCCGGAAACTATCTATGGGGATATAAATGGCGATGGTGTTTTATCTGCTGCCGAACGTGCCGCAGTAAGCCCGGTACGGACGATTTACCTGGTGATCTTAACTTCTCATATCATACTCGCGGCTGCGGTTCTGCCGCTCATTCTGCTTAGCTTTTACCGCGGTCTGAAAATGCAGGTTGAAAAACACAAAAAGCTGGTGCGGTGGACGTTTCCGATATGGCTCTATGTGACTATAACAGGCGTTGTTGTTTACCTGATGATATCGCCTTACTATCATTTTTAATGTCAAAAAATCCCTTGCTCAGATAATTTATCCGTAAATTTGAAACATGAAAGGCGCGAGAAAAATATTGTTTATTGCAGTTTTCGGTGTGATGATTTTCGGAGCTGCTGAAGTAAAAGCGCAATGTGCTATGTGTACAACAGCGGTAGAATCGAACAACAAAAGTGGGGCAACTACAACCAAAGGTTTAAACCATGGAATTCTTTACTTGCTGGCGGCGCCATACCTCATAGCAGGTTTAGGTGGTTATATCTGGTATCGCAATTACCGCCGCAAAAATATTGAGCTGGATGTGCCTCATGATAAGCTCAATCTCAACTAAGAGAAATTTGTAGTTTCAGTATAAATTAATTCCTGCGGGGCGATTTTTGTTTTGCATTGGCGGATAACTTTCGGATATTGATCCCGCATATTTACTGCTCCTGTTATCTGCTTACTACCTGTTTTTAACTGATGAGGATACATCCCGAAACATTCGAATTTTTGAAGGACCTGGCCGCTAACAATAACCGCGACTGGTTTATGGCCCACAAAAAAGATCATGATATTGCCAAAGAAAATGTGATCGAATTTGCCGGCGCATTGATCAAGGCATTAAGCCAGGTCGATCCTACTGTGGATGCCAACCTTGACCCTAAAAAGTGTGTGATGCGCATTTACCGGGACATACGGTTTAGTTTGGACAAAACTCCCTACAAGAACAATTTTGGTATCGGAAAACTCAATTCGGGCAACAATAATGTGATGCACATTGGCTACTACATGCACGTGCAACCCGATGGATCATTTATAGCCGGAGGCAGTTGGATGCCCGAAAATGACCAATTGAAAAAGATCAGGCAGGAGATAGATTATAACGCAGATAGCCTCAAGAAGATAGTTGATGATCCGGAATTTGTTAAACTCTTTGGAGAATTCCGCAACCAGGAGGAGAAATTAAAAACCCTTCCGCAAGGCTATTCAACCGACAACGAAAATATCGAATTGCTTAAGCTGAAGAGTTTTGTTGCTTATCGCAATATCAACGATAAAGATATGACGAAAGAGGGGATCGTTGATGAAATTGCTGCGCTTTGCAGCAAAATACACCCCCTTAATGAATTTTTAAAAAATGCAGTCTCTTAATTTTAAATACCAATCAGCCATGAAAATTAAATATATCCTGCTTGCGGGAGTTTTGTGTACTACGCTGCACTCCTGCGTATCAATGAAAAAATATAAAAGCGCAATAGGTGAACGCGATTCGCTTAGCACCAGGACAAGTTCATTGGAGGCACAGGTTTCGGCTTTACAGGCAGATACGATGCACTTGCACCACCAAATTGCCGATCTGCAAAATAGCTATAATACGCTCAACTCCAACTATAACAAACTGAACGATAACTACAGCAACAGTTCCAGCAAAGTAACCCAGCTTTCGAGCGACCTTCAAAAGCGTGAAGAACGCCTGCGCGAAGTGGAAGATGCATTGAAAAAACGCGATGCTGCTTCGGCTGCTTTGAAGGATAAGTTGCAAAAGGCACTGCTAGGCTTTCAAAACAGCGGCTTGAGTGTTGACATTAAAGATGGCAAAGTATACGTTTCACTGGCCGATAAATTGCTCTTCCCGTCGGGAAGCATCACTATTGATCAGCATGGTAAGGATGCACTGGTGCAACTGGCGGCTGTGCTGAACAAAGAACCGGATATCAATATCGCAGTTGAAGGCCACACCGACACTAAGAAGGTTATCAACCTTGGTCAGATAAAAGATAACTGGGATTTGAGCGTACTGCGCGCTACTTCGGTAACGCGCTTCCTGACCGAAAGCCAGGGCGTTGATCCGCATCGTTTAACCGCTACGGGGAAGAGCCAATACCAGCCGGTTGATGAAGGCACTACACCAGATGCGCTAGCCAAAAACCGTCGCATCGAAATTGTGCTGACACCGAAGCTGGACGAGATTTACAATTTGATCAAACAATAATTGTGAGCCCCTGAACAAGGGGCTTTTTTGTTTTGTTACAGAATCATGGCATCATACGCAATCATTTCTGACATCCATGGCAATTCGCTGGCGTTAAAGGCAGTGCTGGAAGATATCCGGTCGCGGGGAATAGAAAAAATCATCAACCTGGGCGACCACTTTTTCGGGGCGCTCGAGCCAGAGTCGGTTGCTGATATTTTACGAGCTAACCCAATGCTTTGCATTAGCGGCAATACTGACCGTGAAATACTCCAGGCCATAGACACAGATTTTACCAAAGACGGCATGGACCGGGTAACAGCTGATCTTTCCGAAGAAAGCATTGCCTGGCTGCGAAGGTTGCACAAAACGCAAACATGTGATGGCTTATTTTTCGTTTGCCATGGAACGCCCCATAGTGATGACGAATACCTGCTGGAGCAGGTGACCCAACACGGCGTGTTTGTTTACAACGACGAATATCTTGTGGAGCAAACGAAATTTATCCATGAGCGCATCATCCTGTGTGGCCATTCCCATGTAAACAGGGTAATTTATTTATCTAATAGAAAAATCGTCTTAAACCCGGGGAGTGTAGGATTGCCTGCATATCTGGGTACCGGGCAATACCGTTTCTCCATGGAGTCCAACACGCCTCATGCAAAATATGCAATCGTGAATATCGACGGTGATTCGATCAATATCGAACAGGTATTATGCACTTACGACTGGCATAAGGCCTCAGAAGCCGCGTTAAAAAATGGCAATGAGAAATGGTCGCAGTTTTTGTTGTATGGCAGGATGCCTAAAGATTTGCGTATTTAAGGAAGTCAGAAATCGAAGGTCGGATGAGTCTGATTTTTGATTTCCGACCTCTGACATCAAATTTCGACTGTTTCCATGAGCGTGTGGAACAATGCAAAGCGCTCCTCAAATTGCTGATTGTGTGCAGCGTGAATATTCTCCAGGTGCTTATAGTAGAAATCGCTGTAACGCTCAACGGTATCAGTAGTGAATTGCAGGCAGTAAGTGATGCCCTCATTCGGCGAATCAAGAATGGTATACATCTTATACCCGTCGAACGCCCCGGTTCCCAATACCGAAGGGATATGATTAATCTTTATCCATGACAGCCACTCGTCGTTCATGGTGTCATCGATGATAAATGTTTCGTTGTAAATAAGCATGTGGTAAATGTAGGTATTTAGATTCAAGAGTCAAGAACCAGGACCCAAGCCTGATTCGCGTACGTCCCCCAAAGCAGTCTTGATTCTTGACTCCTGGCTCCTGTTTCTAACTCTCTCCGTCCGGTTTGTCACCGCGCAGTATCCTGAATCTTTTCCGCGCCTCGTTGATCCAGAGGCTGCCGGGGTAGTCAGTTATAATTTTTTGGTAGTAAGTTTTAGCAAGCTCTTTATTGTTCAGCCTGTTCTCGTAAAGATCGCCAAGCATAAATACGGCGTCATCTGCCCAAAGGTCGAAGGGGTGTTCATCGACGATCTTTTTTAGCGGCGCCACTGCATCAGCATAGTTTTTCTGCTGAATTAGTATGCGGGCTTTGGCCATCAGGATATCATCATTCAGTGAATTGGTCGGATATTTTACGTCAATGCTGTCCAGTATGACAATTGCTTTTTCGGGCTGTTCGGCAAATATTTGCAGGTCGGCACGGGCATACATTTTTAATGCGTTGCCGGCAGTGTCCTGTTGCAGGTTATCGGATATCAGCAATGAAAGATTGAGCGCGTCATTGGCAATTAATTCAGATGTTGCCGCCTTCAGCACATCCAGTTGTCCTTTGGCCCAGGTAAAATCGCCGGTGTAATAAGCCAGTTTAGCATCCCTGAATTTTGCTTCCTCGCCGATGTCGGCAGTACGATTTGCCGTTTCAACCTGCTGATAAGCCAGTGTCGCCTCCCACTTTTGGCCCGTTAGTAAATAAATGTCGCCCAAATCGAGCTTGCATGAAGCCTGGATGCCGGGCCTTACGTTGGATATATTGATCGCTTCTTCCAGTAGTTTTTGAGCAGCGGGCAAATTATGCAGTTTAAAAGCTTCCAGGTGCGCCAGTCGCTGCATGGCAAAAACGGTGCTGCTTGTTTTGCCGAATTCGGCAAGCAGATCATTATAGTTTTTTTCCAGATCCAGCAGATCGGCCTGGGTGTACTTGCCGGCCGTTACCAGGAGGTTTTTAGTGTTAATAAGTTCAATTTTAGAGGGAACGTATAACGGCTGATTCTTTCCTTTGCTTATCACATATTCGTATCCGCGAATGGCGGTTTCGTAAGCTTCGTTGGCTACCAGCGTTTGGCACAATTCATAAATGCTGGTACCATCATCGTTCTGCCGTCTACTAAGCGCCAGTGCCTGGTTCAACGCCTGGTCAAAATCCTTTTGCTGCATAAAGAGCCAGGTGAGCAGGTCGACATAAACAGTCTGTTGAGGATCCTTTTGTATCCGCTTAAAGGTCGCAGTTTTTAAAAGGTCGTAATCAGCCTGTCCTTCAAACATCGACGACAGGGTATTTTCCGCCTGGTTGATAAAGGTTGGATTGTCGGGTAAAAAATTCAGGTATTCTTCTATCAGGTTGGCCTTATCATGCTTAAACCTGTAAAGGCTAACGAGTTCGAAGGTATACAGCTTATCATTCTTAAGCAGCTTGCGACCCTGTAAAAATATCTTAATGGCATAGTCGGCATTTTCGGCCTGGTAAAATTGGGTAGCCAGGCTGGATATCTCGCCGGCATCAGGCGGAAGGTTTTTGATCAGGTCGTCGTAAACCGCGGCGGCTTTATCAACCTCACCTTTCTGCGTGTATATCTTGCCTAGCACAATAGAGTACTGGTGGTCGGCCGGGTGCTTGCGAAGCATTTTTTTTGTAATGCTTTCTGCCTCGTCGAATTTCTTTAAGCTAAGCAGACAGGATACATAATAAGTGAAATAATTTTCGTTATCCTGTTTATAAAGCTTTTGGTAAATATCCAGCGCTTTTTGTTGCTCGCCGTTGCTGGCAAATTGTTTGGCCAGTTGCAATTCCTCAACCTGCGCAAAAACGACAGAACTTAAGGTTAGGAAAAAAATAATTATCGCAACTCGCTTCATTTCAATCAAAAATAGTGAATCGGAACCATTTATTGCGGCTTTTCGTATCGATATATAACGTTCACGGGCAGTAAAATTGTAGTGACATTTTGAACTAATTGCGGATTTTATCTAAGTTTAACTTGGTAGTGCTGTACGAAGTACCTTCTAAAATGTTGCAACGTCTGAGAATAATACTTTTCCTGCTTATCATATCCTTACTTCACGCCTGTAAGCCTCATGAAGTGAGACAGATACCGATTAGCGATTTTTTTAAGACCCCGGAGGAGAGCATTTTCAGAATCTCGCCCGACGGCAAATACATATCTTACCTTAAACCATACAACGGCCGGCAAAACATTGTGATTAGGTCATTGGCGGACGGCAAGGAACATATGGCCACATCATTTACCGATTACCCGGTACGTGAATACTCGTGGACCTATAATAACCAGATTGCTTTTATTCAGGATATTATCGAGCTTGATGAATACAAAATGTTTGTACTGGACGTCAACTCATCCAGGATCAACAATCTATTATCGCTTGAGAAAGGGAGGATAAGGATACTGAGCAACGGCAGCAAGGCTGAACCCAACATGATCACCATCAGCATGAATAAGCGTGATCCTGCTAATTTCGACGTATATAAACTGAATATAAGCACCGGAACCCTGAAGCCTTACATTGTTAATCCGGGCAATATAACCGAGTGGTATCCTGACGATGACGGTAACATCAGACTGGTCAAATCATCAGACGGGGTAGATGAAACTATTCTCTACCGCTTAGATGATGGTGCTCCTTTTAAGCCGATTATTCGCAATAATTTTAAAAATCGCGTTGATCCTATTGCCTTTACCGGCGAGAAAAACTACTTCTATGCATTATCTAACGTAAATCAGGATAAAACGTCGCTGGTGGAGATTGACGCTGAAACCGGCAAAGAGCTTAAAGTGCTTTTCAATTGTGATAAGGCCGACGTAGATAAGGTTGACTATTCGCGCAGCAAGCACCGGTTGGAACTGGCCATTTGCCAGGAGGAAAAACCAACCAAACACTTCCTGAATGATGATATCAAACTGATGTATGATACTTTGTCTCATCATTTTCCGGGATCCGAGATCAATATTGTGGGCCGCGATAGTGCCGAGAACAAGTTCATAGTTTTTACTTATACCGATCGTAACCCCGGCACTTATTATTTGTATGAGACAGTCGGCGCAAAACTAATTAAGCTGGGCGATATCAATCCGAACCTGAAAGCCGATGAGCTTTGCCCTATGAAGCCGGTCTCGTTTAAAGCGAGTGACGGTTTGGTGATCAACGGCTACCTTACCTTACCGCTGGGCGACAAGACAACTGATTTGCCGGTTGTAGTGATGCCACATGACGGCCCATGGCGCAGCCGCGACAATTGGCGATATAGCGATGAGGTACAATTTTTAGCTAATCGTGGTTATGCTGTCTTCCAGGTAAATTACCGTGGGTCGGCAGGTTATGGCAAAGCATTTAACAGTGCCGGTTTCAAACAGGCGGGTGGAAAGATACAGGACGATATAACTGACGGCGTTAAATGGCTGATTAGTCAGGGCATTGCTAATCCTAAAAAGATCGCCATTTTTGGCGGTGGTTTCGGGGGATTCTCGGCGTTATATGGCGTTTCATTCCATCCCGAAATGTATAATTGCGCCATTGTTCAGTACGGACTGATCAACTTTTTTACGTACATTAAAGATGTGCCGCCTTACCTGAAGCCAAGGCTGAAGATGATATACGAGATGGTAGGTAACCCGGAAACCGAAGCGGAACAATTGCGCGCAATTTCGCCGGTATTTCATACTGATAAGATCAAAGCGCCGTTATTGATATTCCAGGGCGCCAAAGACGAGAGTGCTAATATCAGCGAACTGAATCAATTTGTGCGCGAGCTGAAAAAGCAAAATGTTCCGGTAACCTATTTCCTGAAACCCAACGAACGTAAGGTTTTCAGGGGCGAGCGTAACCGGTTGGATATGTATGCTGAAATAGAAAAATTCCTCGACAATAATATGCGGGTTAAAGAGTAAACCCGTTGGCCATGCAGCAATCAAATAGTGTTTACCGGAAGAATTTCTCGCTGATAATTGCTTTCCTGATTTTGATATCGGTCACATTTATCGTCGCCCTGTTCATCAGTTACAACCTGACCGAACGTTATGTAGAAAATGAATTTTCGGCCAAAAAGATTGATGTGCAGGAACAGACCATCAAGCCATACAATGATTTTTTCCAGAACAGGATCCCCGAAATTACCTTCTATCACGGCTTTCTTGATTCGGCCTCAGCAGCACACTATTCGGCAACGGTTTTTCATGATTACCCTTTCGTAAACCGCGTGGTTTTTTATGATGTCGCTATTAGCAGTCCAACTGACATACGATTGGATGGCAGGCAATTGGGAGTAAACCTTCAAACGTTGTATGAGTACACCTCAAAGAAGGGCAAGATATCAGTAACCAGACAAGGCCGGCCCGAAGATTACAGCGACTTTGACGCTATGGCCGATAAGTTGAATAATTTTGTTGCGGTTGCTGATACCTCGCGCGAGCCGACTCAGGACGATAAGTTCAATACTTTTTATGGGATTCAGCCGCAAAAGATTAGCTACCTCAATATATTAAGCCGCGAGGAAATCAAGCGCTATCGTGAATTACAAAAAGGGCTTAGTAAGGGTACAGTTTATAAGCAGAACATGCTTACGTTCGACCTGGATAAGGAGGCGCTGAAGGTAAAAAACCCTCACCCTGAGTTGTATAAGGATATTTCTATCCGCCCCGTGGTGTACGATCCAATAGACAATGAGAGCAATAAGATAACCGCCGAGTCGCCTTTGCCAGGGGCTTTTTCGGACTATAAACTTTTTTTCAGCTCACCACATGATTACCTGAATGCCGAAATAAACAAAAGATTTATGCCGATAGGGGCAATGGTATTGCTGATCTATGTTTTCCTGGTGCTCATCAGCTGGCTCATCTATCGCAACCTGAACGTGAACATGCGCCTTTTCAAGCTGCAGTACGACTTTATCAATAATTTTACACATGAATTTAAAACGCCGTTAAGCGTTATTAAAATTGCCGGGTCAAACCTTCGCAGCGACGCTGAGTTAAGTGAGCGCCAGCGCAAGCATTATGGCAAAATATTGGATGATGAGGCCGATAAATTGAACGACCTGATGAACAAGCTATTATCGCTCACCCAGTTGGAGAATAATGCCATCAATTTAAAAAAGGAAAAGATTGACGTTGAGGACTTTGTGAAGGGATATATCGATACTTTCAAAATTAAATATCCCGACTTCAAGCTAGCATATAAAATTCATGGTTCAGGCAATTTTTACAGCGATCCGGTGATGTTGGGAAGCGTGTTTCAAAACCTGATGGAGAACGCTTATAAGTACTCAAGGCCGAAGCAAAAGGAGCTGCGTATCGACATCAACATTGACAAGCGAAACATCGTCTTCTCGTTCAAGGATAAGGGGATAGGTATTGCAAAAAATGAGATTACTCATATCTTTAAAAAGTTTTACAGGATAGAGAATCAGTATAACCAGAACGGAAGCGTTGGATTGGGGTTGGCGTTCTGCAAAGAGCTGGTTAACTTTATGGAAGGCGAAATAACAGTAAATTCGAAAATACACGAGGGCTCCGAATTCATAGTAACATTACCCTATGAAGCAGCTGATTAAATTTAAACACTAAACTATGGACAAAGAGATAAAAATTGCACTGGTAGAGGACGACGAAAACCTGCGTTTCCTGGTGGCCGAGCGCCTGCAATCTGAAGGGTATAAAGTATTGGAAGCCGATAATGGCGATGACGCTGAAAATATGATATTAGCCGAGGAGCCACACATAGTGTTGCTCGACTGGATGCTACCCGGCAAACAAGGCGCGGATGTTTGTGCCGATATCAGGGCAAAAGGATTCGACAAGCTGGTAATCATGATGACTGCCAAGGCCCAGGATGTGGACAAGATAGAAGCCTACAACTTTGGAGTGTCGGATTACATTACCAAGCCTTTCAACATGGACGTGCTGGTGGCATTGATCGATAATAAGATCAAGTTTTCACTAAACAGCGAGAAATCGGAGTCGTACAAGTTTGCCAATATGGAGCATCATCCTAATATGCACCTGTTGATACGTGATGGTAAAAAGATCGAACTGACCATATTGGAGAACCGTATTTTACTCTATTTCCTAAAGAACAAGAATAAGGTGATCAACCGCGAGGAACTGATGATGGAGGTTTGGGGCTATAACGCAGATGTGAATACTCGCACCCTGGATATGCACATAGTGCGTTTGAGGAAAAAAATCGAAAATAACCCTGATTCGCCGCAATACCTCCAAACGGTAAGAGGTATTGGTTACAAATTTGTATACGAGGGATAATAATTCCGCCCAGTTACATATTTCGTCTGTACTGTCCACCAACCTCGTAAAGAGCATGGGAAATTTGTCCGAGTGAACAATACTTGCACACTTCCATCAGCGTTTCGAAGATGTTTTCTCCGGCGATGGCAGTCTGCTGCAATTGCTTTAGCAGTATAGGGGCCTTTTCTGCATTTCGATGTTGAAAAGCTTCCAATGCTGTTATCTGGAATTGTTTTTCATCTTCAGTTGCACGTATGACTTCAGCAGGGGTAATGGTTGGCGAACCTTTCTTGTTGAGGAACATGTTGACACCAACGATCGGATATTCGCCGGTATGTTTTAGCGTTTCATAATAAAGCGATTCTTCCTGTATCTTACCTCGCTGGTACATGGTTTCCATTGCCCCAAGCACCCCGCCGCGTTCGTTGATGCGTTTGAATTCGGTAAGAACAGCTTCTTCTACCAACTCTGTTAATTCTTCGATAATGAATGCTCCTTGTAGAGGATTCTCATTTTTCGCCAATCCCAGTTCCCGGTTGATGATCAATTGTATCGCCATTGCTCTGCGAACAGATTCCTCAGTTGGTGTGGTAATAGCTTCATCGTAAGCATTAGTGTGCAGCGAGTTGCAATTATCGTAGATCGCATACAATGCCTGCAGCGTGGTGCGGATATCGTTAAAGTCGATTTCCTGCGCATGCAACGAACGCCCGCTGGTTTGGATATGGTATTTCAGTTTTTGGGAGCGATCGTTACCCTTGTATTTGTTCTTAATGGCTTTGGCCCATATGCGCCGTGCCACCCTTCCAATTACCGAATATTCCGGATCGACGCCATTGGAGAAGAAGAATGACAAGTTAGGCGCAAAATCATCGATATGCATTCCCCGGCTCAGGTAGTACTCAACGTAAGTAAATCCGTTAGATAACGTGAACGCCAACTGCGAAATTGGATTAGCACCTGCTTCCGCAATGTGATATCCCGATATAGACACAGAATAAAAGTTCCGAACCCTTTGATCGATAAAGTATTGCTGCACATCTCCCATCATTCGCAGTGCAAATTCTGTCGAGAAGATACAGGTGTTTTGTGCCTGATCTTCTTTCAAAATATCCGCCTGAACAGTGCCGCGAACAGTTGAAAGGGTATGGGCTTTTATCTTTTGATAGACATCTACGGGCAGCACCTGGTCGCCTGTTAGGCCGAGTAGGGTGAGCCCCAGCCCATGGTTGCCTTTTGGCAATTTGCCGTCATAATGAGGGCGCGGTAACTTTTTACCATCATAGACTTTCTTAAACGTAGCCTCAACCAGATGCTCCAGCTTATGCTCCTTGATATATTTCTCGCATTGTTGGTCTATGGCTGCATTCATGAAATAACCCAGCAGCATAGGGGCGGGGCCATTAATGGTCATGGATACGGACGTTGATGGATGACACAGATCGAAACCTGAATATAATTTTTTAGCATCATCCAAGGTAGCCACACTTACGCCTGAATTACCAATCTTGCCGTAAATATCAGGCCGGGTGTGCGGGTCCTCGCCGTAAAGTGTTACCGAATCAAATGCTGTCGATAACCTATGCGCCGGTTGTCCTAGTGATACGTAGTGGAAACGTTTGTTTGTTCTTTCCGGACCACCTTCGCCGGCAAACATCCTAGTTGGATCTTCGCCTTCTCGTTTGATAGGGAACACGCCCGCAGCGTAAGGGAACTCGCCCGGCACATTTTCAGTTAGCAGCCAGCGCAGCACGTCGCCCCATGCTTCATATTTGGGCAAGGCTATCTTAGGAACTTTAAGCTGCGAAAGCGAAGTATAAAATAATGGCTGTTTGATCTCCTTGTCCCGTACCTTATAAATGAAATTATCGGCCTTGTATTTTTTTAGGGTTTCGGGCCATTCTTTTAATAAACGTTTGCAATCGGGGTGCAGGCTTTCCTCGAGATATTTATATAATTCTTGTAAAGACGCAAGGTTTTGTGTCTCTACGCCGGTCTCATTTAACGCATCCAGTGTACCCTGGATATTATAAAGCTTTTGCGCCACACCGCACTGTTCATTCACCCATTCATCATAGGCTTTGCTTGTCTCAGCTATTTCGGCCAGGTATCGCACCCGGTCAGGCGGAATGATAAATATCTTCTCCGATTCGCCCCAATGCAATGCAGCGGCATCGTATTTCTTGCCGATGAAGTTGACGTTGGTTTTCTCTTTGATCTTCCGCATGATGGCCTCGAACAGGTTATTCATACCCGGATCATTGAACTGCGACGCCATGGTTCCGTAAACCGGCAACTCTTCATCTTTGGCATTGAATAGCTGATGGTTCCGTTTATATTGCTTGCGGACGTCGCGAATAGCATCCAGGGCGCCACGTTTATCAAATTTGTTCAGCGCCACCAAATCGGCAAAATCGAGCATGTCGATTTTCTCCAGTTGTGTGGCCGCTCCAAACTCGGGCGTCATCACATAAAGCGATAGATCGCAGTAATCAGTTATCATCGTATCCGATTGCCCGATGCCCGATGTCTCCACAATGATCAGGTCGTACCCAGCAATCTTACAGATATCAATCGACTCCTGCACATATTTAGACAATGCCAGATTTGCCTGTCGTGTTGCCAGCGAACGCATATACACCCGCGGGTTATTGATCGAGTTCATCCGGATACGGTCACCCAACAATGCACCTCCGGTTTTACGTTTTGATGGATCAACAGAAATAATGGCAATGCTTTTATCAGTCTCCATCAAAAAGCGTCGTACAAACTCATCTACAAGCGATGATTTGCCGGCGCCACCTGTACCAGTTATCCCAAGAACAGGTGTCACGCCATGCGCCTTGCGCCCCGCGCCATCCCCCAAAACAAATTGTTCCGGGTTGTTTTCCGCCAGCGTTATCAGTGAAGCGATCGCTTTTAAGTCTTTTTCTGGCAGATGCTTCAGTTCGCCGTTTAGTTGAGTTACCGTAGCGAAATCGCATTGCTGCAACATATCATTGATCATTCCCTGCAGGCCCATGGTGCGGCCGTCGTCAGGCGAATAAATGCGGGCTATCCCGTAATCCTGTAGTTCTTTTATTTCATGGGGAAGAATAACACCGCCGCCGCCGCCAAATATTTTAATATGTCCCGCGCCGCGTTCCCGCAGCAGATCATACATATATTTAAAATATTCGAGATGCCCGCCCTGGTATGAGGTGAGTGCTATGCCCTGTACATCCTCCTGGATGGCACAATTTACAACCTCTTCAACCGAACGGTTATGCCCAAGATGGATCACCTCAGCGCCCGATGCCTGCAGAATGCGCCGCATGATATTAATAGTAGCGTCATGCCCGTCGAACAGCGAAGCGGCGGTAACAAAGCGTATCTTATTTTTTGCGTGGTACGGAGCGAGGGTTTCCATTGGCAGTATTTCTACCACAAAACTAAATAAAAAGTTCTGTTTGCTATGCATGCATAATAATGCGTGGATGTGCGGATATGTAAATGCAACATTCCAATCGATTACTAATATCCTGCAAATCCAATAATCGTGTCATAAAAAAGGCCCGACACAAACCGGACCCATTTTGGAAAACTGCGAGGACAGTGCTTTTAATCCTTTTTGGTTTCTTTTTTCTTTACCTCGGTAGTTTTGATTTTCACCGTGTCTTTCTTTTTCGTGGTATCCATACTCATTTTTGAGGTATCCTTATTGGCGGTAGTATCGGCTTTTATAGTTGTTTTTGTGGAGGTGCTCGAATCCACTTTGGTCGAATCGGAAGCACCACCTGAATTGTTTCCTTTGCATGCCGCCATGCTCAGCGAAATCGCCAGGGCGAAAAATAACAGCTTAATTAGATTTTTCATAGAAGATGATAATTTGAGTGTTATAAAATTGTTAACCGGAAAAGTGTGAAAAATGTTTGCCATGGAATTTCCGGTAAATGAAAACGGGATCTGTTTTTTTAAATACAGGTCCCGTTTCGGATATGTTTATCCATTAATCATTTCAGCATCACTGCTGTAATAAGCCCTCACTATTTATGAGGTTTTTGCATGTTGCCGCCTTGTTGCTGACGGTTACTGTTCCCGCTTCCGCTGCGTTGTTCGTTGCTGCGGTTATTACCGGACGAAGATGAACCCGATTGCGAACCCATCCTCCTGTCATTCTCATTTTCGCGGGTGTTGTGGCCCGAGCTTTTTGTGGTAGGCATAACATTTAGACTTTTGGTTAAACATTTTGTTAATTACTTGTTTAACTCATCTAAAACTCCCTTGTTTCGCTCGTTTTGCGCCGTTTGCTCTAAACGATTGACTAATAGCTTATTAATTTCTAATTAAATAACTCAACCAAAGATTACAGCATAGCTCCCGGCGGCAGCTTGGATATGTCGGTGGTTTTTGGAAGCACAATAGCGTAATCGGCATCATTGGTAACAACCAGCAGGTAGCTTTTAGGCTGCCCATTATTGTTATTTGGCTTGTTGTTGATCACTGTTTGCGCGGCGGCAGCAGCGTCGTCATAAACAATGCCCAGTTGATCGGTTGATTGGCGCTGATAGACGCCGGTAGGCAGATCGTACCAAATGGCGCATGATTCGATGGCCAGGTAAAATTGCCTGTCGCGCATTTCCTGGTGTAGCAGGGTGTAATCGCCCGGATCGGCATTAACTAATTCAAGTCTTGTAATAAAGGCTCCCATTGTTCTAATATTTTAGGTGAAAGAATGGATCAAAATTGAGCTAATTGCGGCATGCAAGCAAGGGGCTTTTTAACGGTATTTTTTACGTATCAGCCGCACGTAGAATTACTTATGCGATGCCGGTCGGGGCGATGTCTGCAAAAACCGTATCTTTGCGCCATCATGGAATCGTTATTACAACAGGGGATAAAGGGCTACAACAATTACGGGGCATGGTTGCGCGAGAAATATAATGGGCAGCGCGTGTTTAAAGTAATTGTCGACGGCGGCTTTACCTGTCCCAACCGCGATGGTTCCAAAGGTTACGGCGGCTGTACCTATTGCAATGTCGATTCCTTCACACCCGAAGTATCGCGCAAAACACCAACCTTGCGCGAGCAGGTAATCAAAGGCATGGAGCGTGCCGTTAAAGGCAATAAGGCCGATAAATTCATTATCTATTTTCAGCCTAATACCAATACCTACGCTCCGGCGCATTACCTCAAAATGTTGTACGACGAAGCGCTGAGCATCAATACCGAAAATATTGTTGGTTTATCAGTTGGCACGAGGCCCGATTGTATTGATGCCGAAAAGATTGCATTACTCGAAAGCTATACCGACCGTTTCGACGTGGATCTGGAAATGGGCATGGAGTCCATCTACAACGATACATTGTTGCAGATTAACCGGGGATGCATGCACGAAGATTTAGTAAATGCTTTGAACCTGGTGAAAAATAGTCCCCTGGATATTTGCGTACACACCATCTTTGGGTTTCCCTGGGAAACTAAGGAAATGATGCTCAAATATGCTGACGAGATCAACCGCTTCCCGCAGATCAAGTTTGTTAAGTTCCATCACCTGCATATTGTAGAAGGCTCCGTAATGGGGGTTAAATATAAACGCCAGCCATTTAAATTGTTCTCTTTGTTGGAGTACACAGATTTCCTTTGCGAGTTGCTGCCCCTCGTCCGCCAGGACGTTGTCATACAACGTTTATTTGGTCTTTCGGATATGGACCTGCTTATTGCGCCTAACTGGGGATTAAAAAAGTCGGAAATTCAGCATTATATCGATAAAACTATAGCTGATAGGGGCATTATTCAGGGATCGGCGTTATGATGCCTTTGCTGAACAAAGTTATTTGAATAGCAGGTAATTTTTGCAGTAGAATTTATTCTATTTTTTCTTGATAATGATATGTTCGGCGCTATCAACAGCCTTGATTTTTTTTAGCAGAGGATTGGTATCGTCCATGAATTTAGGCTTGACGCTATCGGGCAATTGAGGAAAGTTAGCGGATTTGGCAGTTTCTTCGATCTCAACTCTAACAAGTAAGTCCAAGCTATCCCTGATTGTCTTAAAAAGCTTGTTTTTTAGATTGGCGCCACTCTCATCCCTAACTATAAAATAACGGTTATGTATCTGCATTAAACTATCAGTTGTTAGCCATAAATAATAGCTGGTTAAAGCTTTTTTGTAGGCGCTGGTATCATTGGAAGCTTTGATTCTCTCTGTGTCAATTTTATTTACAACCTGGAATCCCTTTCCTTTAAGGAATTTGATATCAGTGTAATAGATCAACGATATATAATTCCTGCGTTGCTTGTGTTTGTGACAGCTGTAAAATAAAAGTAAGAGCAATAAAAAATAACTTTTTTTCTTCATGTGGACAGGTTCGGTTTAAAAATAGAAAATAAATCCAATTCGAGCATTTTTTGCCATCAAAGGCTGAGGAGATTGAACAATAGTTAAATATCCAAAAAACTCCAGACTTTCTTCAAAATCGGTTATTATATTAGACCTAATAAATTGTTTTCAATTTAAATATCAATTGGGGGAAATAGCCGGGCGCAATGCCTGGCTATTTCAATTTTAGCTCTCCTTGTTCTATTGGCAATTAAAATCGCCTCGCGCCAACCGCCTCCCGCCTCGCTTCAAGATAATTTTTCTATTATTGTTTAATTTTACTGGGATACTAAACTAAATAGCCCCGAGGGCGTAAAAGGCGAAAAATATACCGTTTTGTCACAACGAGAGCAGCAAAATTACATCCCTGCGCTTACGGGCGTTCGTGCTTTGGCAGCCTATCTTGTCTTCATATCACATTACGAGTATACATTTGATCACGGCTTCCCGCATTTTATCCAGCGGTTTTTATTCGAGTTTCACATTGGTGTAACCATCTTTTTTGTGCTGTCGGGCTTCCTGATCGCATTCAGATATTACGATAATTTCCATTTGACCAAAGACTGGTTCAAGCAATATCTCAAAAATCGTGTGGCGCGCATTTACCCGATGTATTTCCTTATTACGGCGGGTGCGTTTATAGCTTATAACTTCACTCGAGATCCATCGGTTGTGAAGGACTTCCCGAGCGCGATCGGGCTGTTCTTCATGCACATTACATTTGTGCGCGGCTTTTTTCATGATTTGGTATTTACTGGGGTAGCTCAGGGTTGGTCGCTCACGGTCGAGGAGTGTTTCTATTTTTCGGCGCCTATTATTTTTTATTTCATCACCCGGCACAGCAAGTATTATCTCCAGATATTGTCCATCACCGCTTTCGGTTTTTTAATGGTGCTCATTTTCCGGAATGTAAACTGGTACGGCTTCTTCGGCAATTTTACTTTCATGATGCTCTATACCTATTTCGGACGGTGCTTTGAGTTTTTCGTGGGGATAAAGCTGGCGCTGATGGTGCGTAAAAACGGATTGGAACGAAAAAACAAACTCAAGTTTACCTACATTGGTTTCTTCTCCATTTTCTTTTGCGTTTGGCTGATGTCGCTGCTGCCGATACCTTCAGGATGGACCGCCGGTCTACATAATCCTTTCGGTATTATCATCAACAACTATTGCCTGCCAATCGCGATAGCTACTTTCTTTTATGGATTGATAACCGAAGCAACGAGTATGAAAAAGGTACTGGCAACGCCTTTTGTAGAGTTATTGGGCAAGAGTTCTTATATTTTTTACCTGGTGCATTTAGGGTATATGTATACCTTTATCCATATTGGTTTGGACAAACTCAACGACAAAACATTCGCGCTGTATGATCACTGGGGAGTGGAGTGGCACTCGCCTTTCGAGTACGATTGGCTAAATATTATCTATGCTTTTGTTCTGCTCAACATCGTATCTATAATTTTATTTAAATTTATCGAGGAACCTTTGAATCATTTTATCCGTAAATCGGATTTCCTGATCAAAGCCAAACCAAAGCAATAGACCAGTATGCACAATTTATTCAATTACGTAACTGCAAAATGTCCGCTCCGGATATTGCTATTGCTTTTGGGGATTACATTGTTGCTAAACCAACCGGTTATTGCTCAGGCTAAAAAAGCAGCTAATTCTGATGGCGATATTAGCACCGAAGTTGTTGTCCATGACGGTGACGCCATTTTTAATGATGAGGCTTCCTTTACATTTTATGTGAAAAACAAAAGTAACGCCGATCAGTCCGGTACGGTCAGCTACGTGGTATTAACTGAGAAAGGCGAAAAAGTCGCCGATAAAAGTGTCGACGTAAATATTAGCGGAAATAGCGACAGGGATTTTGATTTCCGGGTACCAAAACTAAAATCCGGATTTTACAAAATCAATTTCATGATCAATGTTTCTGATTACGACGATACAACACACAAAGCATTTGGCATCCGCCCCAAAGAAATACATTCAGAATATGGCAGACCTACCGATTTTGATCAGTTCTGGCAAAAAACAAAAGACGACCTGGCTAAGGTAAAACCGAATTTTAAGGTGATACCGGTGCCGAAAAAGAATACTGAGGACAGGAATGTTTTCCAAATCGAGATGCAGTCGCTGGATAACTATACCATTCGCGGCTGGATGACGATGCCCAAAACCAAAAACCCCAATCGCAAATTTGCGGTGCTGTTGGGCTTGCCGGGTTACCAGGTTGATTTGGATCCAATTGTGGGCTCTGACCCTGATTTAGCCATTATAACCTTAAACACCCGTGGGCAAGGCACAAGCCGCGGGCCTATAGATACACGTCGTGACGAGTTTATTACCTATCGCATCGAGGACCGGGATCGTTATGTGATGCGGGGCGTTATCATGGATTGTGTTCGCGCAATCGATTTTATTTACTCGCAGCC
>Ga0068856_100001948_pt1 | contig 21503 bp, 21 predicted proteins | sample KBSCornC62_FD_66595 | JGI IMG/M metagenome (GOLD analysis project Ga0068856, IMG submission 66595) | Corn rhizosphere microbial communities from Kellogg Biological Station, Michigan, USA - KBS Corn C6-2 | ecosystem: Host-associated > Plants > Roots > Rhizosphere > Soil ... | reverse complement strand
GAGTCCCGCCACCGAATCGAACTGCGCGGGCTTCTTCGAGAACGAGACGAGGCGCAATCCCTCGCCCGCTTCACCCGCGTCGTACTTGCCGGGCTTCAGACCGTTGCGCGGATCGTTTCCGGTCGGATAAGTCTGCGCGAACAGCATCGGCGCGACGCCGAGGGCCATCGCGGCAGCGAACGTGAGAATCCTGCGAGGAGTGTTCATCGAGTGGGACTCCAGTGATGGGCTCAGAGGGCGTTCAACATCCGGTACATCGTTCCGATCTCGGCGGTCTGCACCGTCTCGACATCGTTGGCGAACACCGACACGTCGACATCCTGTCCGGCGAGCGGTGTATTGAACAGATCGTGCACCATGCGGATCGCGCCTTCATGGTGCTGGATCATGAAACGCAAAAAGAGGCGGTCGAAGTCGGCGCCCTTCGCCGCGCCGAGCGAATCGAGCTGCGGCTGCGAGAGCATCCCCGGCATCGTCATGTGCCGCCACGACGAGGTGTCTGGCGCGACCTGGCTCTTGGCGCGCAGCCAGTTCTGCATCAACATGATCTCGGCGGTCTGCGACTGCGCGATCTTCTGCGTGAACTTGAGCAGATGCGGGCTCGCATCATGTGCCGCGGCGAGGTTGGCCATGTAGATGGCCTGCGCGTGGTGCGCGATCATGCCCTGCATGAAGTGCACGTCGGCTTCGGTATAGATCACGCCCTTGGGGATCGTCACGGGCGGCATGTCCATGTCCATCCCGGCCATGTCATGATGGCTCGTGCCCATCGGGTCCTGCGCGTGCGCGGCCGGCGCGATACAACACAACGCGGCGCACATGAAGAATGCGCCCATGGTACTACGGCTGCTGAGCGGCTGCATGGTATTACCCGTCGCGGAGAAGATGTGAAGCGGCTGCTTACGTTACGATTTGGTGCGGCAATTCGTTAGGGGCGCCATCCGACAGGTCATTGGGTGCTGAATGAACGACACGTTCACCGAAACGGAAGCGCCGCCCGCAATCGGCGCACTCCCTCGGCGAGCTCGCGCGCGTTCAGCGAGGCGAACCCCAGTCGGACGAAGGGCCGCGGACGCTGATCGATCGCGAACGCCGACGCGGTGACGATCACGGCCCCCGCCTTGAGCGCGGCGCGCGACCAGGCGTCGACGTCGATTCCCTTCCGTGCCTTCACCCACAGCGCGATGCCGCCAGCGGGAAGCTCGAACTCGACGTGATCGCCGAGTTGTCGCGTGAGCTCGGAGACGAGCGTGTCGCGCCGCGCGCGGTACTCGCGGCGCATACGACGCACGTGACGCTGGATCTCTCCATCTTCGATCAGCTCGGCCACCGCATACTCCAGCACCGAGTCGCCTTGCGTGTCGATGTGCGAGCGAAACGCCGCGATTCGCTCGACGAGGTCTGCCGGCGCGACCACGTACCCGATCCGCAGCGCCGGCGCGAGCACCTTGGACAACGTGCCGACGTAGACGACGTTGCCGTGCACGTCTTCGCTCGCGAGCGGCAGCACCGGACGCCCGTCATAATGAAATTCGTGATCGTAGTCGTCTTCGACGATCGCGATGCGATGTGCCCGCGCGAGCTCGAGGAGCTCGAGCCGCCGGCCGGCCGACAGCGTCACCGTCGTCGGGAACTGGTGGTGCGGCGTCACGTACACCGCGCGCACGCGATGCCGTTCGACGACGCGCGCGAGCGCGTCGATTCGCATACCATCCGCGTCCACCGGAACACCGACGACGGTCGCGCCCGCGAGGCGGAACGCTTCCCAGGCCGGCCGGTAGCCGAGCCGCTCGACGGCGACGACGTCGCCGGGACCGGTCAGCGCGCGTGCGAGCAGTGCGATCGCCATCTGACTGCCGCGCGTGACGCACACGTTGTCCGCCGTCGCCGGCAGAGCTCGCGTGGACGCGAGCATGGATGCCAGGGCGCGGCGCAGCCGGGGATGGCCGTTCGGCGCGGCGTACGAGAGCAGCGCGCCGCCTCCGCGTTTGATCGCACGCCGATACGCGCGCCCGATCAGATCGCGCGGCACCAACCGCACGTCCGGGCGCGATGGAGCGAAGAGCAGCGTTCCTCGCGGAACGTCATACGGCAGCTCGGGAGCGGGCGCCGCGTGCACATCGAACGCCGCGCGCGGCGGCATCCCTGATGCGGCGGCGCGCATCCGCGCGACTCGGCGCGGCTCCGGATCGGGCAGCTCGCTCGAGACGAAGGTGCCGCGCGCGCGGCGGGTCACGACCCACCCCTCGGCAACGAGCTCGTCGTACGCGGCCACCACGGTCAGCCGCTGCACGCCGAGGGATTGCGCGAGCGTGCGGCTCCCGGGCAGCGGATCGCCGCGGCGCAGGCGGCCGCGGCGAATGTCATCCGCGATCGCGCGCGCGATCTGCCGCACGAGCGGCACGTCGGTGCGCCGATCCAACGGCAGCACGAACTCCCATCGAGTCATCGGCGTTCTCCTCGCAACCCCGCTCAATCGGCCAACTGGCCTAGTCTATTTCTCAATTCTGGATCTTTTGACTACTCCAGTAACGTGCGAACTATCCATCGTTCGCGCGACGAGCGCCAGTGCCGCCCGCGACGCCGACTGCGACCCCAGCACGGACGGACGATGTCGAGAATTCTCAGGAGCGCGCTCGCCGCGCTCGCCGCATGTACGATGGCCCTTCCGCAACTCTCCGCGCAGAGCGCCGACCATCATCAGCTCTCCGACGCGTGGTGGACCGGTCCCATGCTCGCGAATTCCGCCGCGACACTGCCGCGCGGTCACGTGCTCGTCGAGCCTTACCTCTACGACGTCGAGACGCGCGAGACGTTCGACGAAGCGGGCGCGCGGCGGTCCACCGCACCGTCGCATGGACTCGGCTCGCTCACGTACATCATCTACGGCCTCACCGATCGGCTCGCGTTGGGCGCCGTGCCGACGTTCGGGTACACCGTCGCGCCGCACGGCGCAAACAGCTCGCGCATCGGCGTGGGGGATGTGTCGACGCTCCTCCAGTACGGACTCACGCGCTTCCGCGGCGAGAGCTCGACGCCGGCGACCGCGATCGCCGTCGAGGAGACGTTCCCGACGGGCAAGTACGATCGACTCGGCGACCGGATGTCTGATGGCTTCGGCAGCGGCGCGTATGCGACCACGCTCTCGTTCTACTCCCAGGACTACTTCTGGCTGCCGACCGGTCGGTTGCTCCGCATGCGCTTCGACGCCTCGCAGACGATCTCCGCACGAGCGACCGTGCAGGATGCGAGCGTGTACGGCACCGAGTCCGGTTTTCGCGGACTGGCCAAGCCCGGGGCGAGCAGCTTTCTCGATCTCTCATCGGAGTACAGCGTGAGTCGATCGTGGGTGCTCGCGCTGGATGTCACGTACCGACACGGCGCGAACACGAGTGTGAGCGGATACGACGTGCTCGCCGCGTCCGGGGCGCCGCGCGCGATCGAGCTGCGCTCGGGCGCGAGCGACGCGGTCGGGTTGGCTCCGGCGGTGGAGTACAGTTGGTCGTCGCGCGCCGGCGTGCTGCTGGGTGCGCGCATCATTGCCGCGGGACGGAATACCGCGGCGAGCATCACGCCAGCCGTGGGGGTGAACCTTGTACACTGATCCATCGCACGCCGTGGCAACGCTCGCGTGCGACATCCGGCAGGCGACGCTGGAGGATCTGAGCGTCACGGCGGTGTTGTTCGACCTGTATCGCCAGTACTACGGCCAGCGATCCGACGTGCCTCGCGCGTTGGTGTTTCTCGCCGAGCGAATGGCGAATGGCGAGTCGGTGATTCTGCTGGCGGTCGATCCGGCCGCGCCGAGGGGCGGCGCGCTGGGATTCGCGCAGTTGTATCCGAGCTTCTCGTCGGTCGCGACGCGCCGCGTGTGGATCCTGAACGATCTGTACGTCGCGCCGCGCGCGCGCCGGCGCGGAGTCGCCACGCAGTTGCTCGCCGCCGCGCGGGAGCACGCCGAGCGGACCGGCGCCGCGTGGATCGAGCTCACGACTCGCCACGACAACGCGGGAGCGCGGCGGGTCTACGAGTCGGCGGAGTACCGCGAGGACCACGACTTCGTGACGTATCGATGGTGCCGATGACCCCCGGTGTCGAAGCACCCAGCCGCCTCTAGCGTACCAATCCGAGCGGGTCTTAATTCGGAGATGCTGCTCCTCAGGCTGGCGTTTCAGCTTGCGATCGGTGAGGCACACGGCCACGCGGCGGCCCTCTCCGCGCCGGAGTCGCTCGTGGTGCGCACGCGCGCCGACTCGACGATCGGCGCGTTTTTCTCCGAGTGGCAGTCCGCCTGGGCCGCAACGCAGCGCGAGCGTCCCAAGGAGCGATCCGGCGAGGACCTTCGGACGCCAACCGAGCGCTCCTGGTCGCTTCACTGTCACTGGGCCTCGCCGTCATCACCGGCGTTGACATGGCTCAGCCGGTACATGATCGGCAGCGGGACCGCGCAGCGCTCGTGCCCGCGATGGTACCCCGCCGATGCGGCACCGCTCGCCGACGAACGCGTCTCTATCGACAATGGACTGAATCGCGGTGAGCGTTTGTGGATAACAGCACTTCGACAGCGGCTGCGCGCGACGCTCGACTCCGCCGCTCGGCGCCTGCCAGGAGATGTGCATCTCGCCGAGCAGCGGGTTCGATTCGCGATCGAGGCGGGGGATGTCGCCGGCGCCGCGCAAGCTGCCGTCGACTGCACGGGTGATGAAGTGCGCTGCGCTCTCCTGCAAGGCCTGGTGCTGTACCGCGCGGGCGCCGTCGCCAGCGCCGATTCGGCGTTCGTGGCGACGACGCGGCTGATGAGCGACAGTGCACGATGCGCCTGGAACGACGTCGGCTTTTTGCTTGATCGCGAGGGGCGTCGTGCGTACGCCGCCGCGAGCTGCGCACAGCGTGCGGAGTACAACGCTCGGCTCTGGTGGCTCACGGATCCGTTGTGGCTCGAGCCGGGCAACGAGCGCCGCGCCGAGCAGAACGCGCGCAAGGAGCTCGTGACGATCATCGCGTCGCTCGGAAAGGACGCGCGGCAGTACTTCACGCCGCGCGAAGGCGGAGCGGCGGTGATCGAAACGCTGCTGCGCTATGGCTGGCCGTCGCAGATGTGGTGGGGCGGCGTGGCGGAGGACCTGTCTCACACGCAGTGGCTCGATACCATGGGCGCAGCACCCGCCGCTCCGTACGTCGTGCGCGAGTATACGCGCGGACGGCTGCACACAGTTCCGATCTGGTCCGCGATCGAAGATCCATTCCACGCGCTAGCAGGTGCGTGGCAACTCAATGCGCCCGACGGCGATCGCGAGTGGTGGCCGGCCGAGCATTATGCACGCGACGCAGGAGGGATCGAGCAGCTTCCGATCGGACAAACGGCGATGTTCCGGCGGCGAGCGTCGGCACGGTTCGCATGGGCCGGGGATGCGGATTCGGTCGCTCAGCGGTGTGCGGCAGACCGCATGTGCAGCGCGTCGCTCGTCGCATCGACGCGGGTGGGCGAGGTCCGCGCGGTCTCGTCGTCGCCGGTTCGATCGGACAAACCGATCTTGGTTGACGGGCTTCTGGATGCAGGCCCCACGTTGGTTGCGATCGAGTTGCCCGGAGCAGTACACCGCCCCGCCGCGCGCACGCGGTTCGCGGCGATGATCGCGGATCCGCTCTCCACGCTGCATGGCGAACGCGCACTGTCCGATCCCGTGCTCTTCGATCCGGCGGACGCCCCGGCGCGAATCGATGATGACGAAGCGCTACGCCGGATGTTCGGCTCGACGACGTTCACGACCGCGCGCCGCATCGGCATTTACTGGGAAGCATACGACTATCGCGCCACCGATACCGTGGACGTCGAGGTGCGCATCACGAATCAGAATCACGAGAATGTCGCCGAGCGATTGTTTCACGTCTTCCGCGCGGGCGAGGCCGGCGCGAGCGTTGGCGTGCACTGGCGCGAAGTGCCCGGCAACATGAACGCACTCGTTCGTACGGATGGCAATGTCCCAATCCAGATGCGGAGCATCGTCCTCGATCTGTCCAAGCTGTCGCCTGGCACGTACGACGTGGCGCTCTCGATGAAACCGATCGGCGGCGTTTCGCAATCGATTCGCCGGTCGTTCGCCTTGCGCTGAGCGGCATGCGCCGCTCGCGCATTCAGCGCTGCTGTAGCGCGACAGCCTCCGTGATCGCCAACGCGGGTGTGTGCCCCTCGAACCGTACCCGGCCGGATGCGTCGAGGACGTAATACGTGGGCGTGGCATTGTTGTCGGTTGCGCGACGAGCTTCCCCGCGATCGTCGAAATACGACGTGAGCGCGACCTTCGCATCTCGCAAGAACGCGCCGACCTCAGGACTGTCCGCCTCGGTCGTGAGCGGGACGAACGCGATGCCGCGCGCCTGGAGCGTGCCGCTCATGGCCGGCAGGAGCGGCATCTGCGCTCTGGACGCGCCGCAGAAGCGCGACCAGAATGCAAGAACACTCACGCGGCCGTTCGTGAGGGACGAGAGCGGCACCGTGCTCCCCTGCCCGTTCGTGATGCTGATGTTGTTCGGCAACGCCCGAGAGGTCGCACCCTCCATGATGCGCCGCCTCATTTCACTCGAGGCATCCGAGACGAGTCTGTTCCAGCGATCCGGGCCAATCGCGTTGTTGAACATCGCGGTGAGCGAGTCGGTGTGGGCGGCTCGCGTGGCGGGATCCGCGGCGACGAGCGCGTACACGCGCGCCGCGTTCGCGGTGTCGCGCGTCCTGAGGTAGATGGCCGCCACGTGCTCGAAGCGCTGTGTGTCCCACCCATCGTCGATCGTGCGCCGCAGCGTGTCGAGCGCCGCGGCGGTATCGCCACGCTGCAGCAGCAGCTCGCCCAGTGTGACGAGCGAACCGCGCACGTACTCGGCGCGCTGCCGTGCGTCGGCTTCGGCGGTCGACGCCAGGTCCCGGTACGCGTCGTTCGACTGCTGGTAGCCGGCGATGAGCGAGCGCAGCCCCTGAAGCACCGCGTCGCGGTAGCGCGGCTCACGATTCGCCAGCGTCTGGTAGCGGTACCAGAGCACGTCGTGCAACGACGGCGCGTCGCGGTTCAACCAACGGAACACGGCGGCACTGTCGTGCGCGGCAAGCGCGATATAAAAACCATCATCGGCGATCTGCGGGGTGATCGAGTCGCCACGCCGCCACAATCGCTCGAGGGTATCGAGCGCCGCGGGGGCGCGCGTGCTATCGGCGCGCACGGCGCGGCCGAGCATGTCCAGTCGGCTCAGGTCGGCGAGGATGCCGGCCGCCGAATCGTGAGCCAGGCGATTCATCCAGTAGGCCGACGCATCCTTCAACGAATGCTCGGGCGTTCCGATCTGCGCGGCGTACATGCGAAGGCCCATCATCGCATCGGGGCTCACGTCCGCGCGGCGACGCAGCGTACTGTCGAACGTGCGAAAGCGCCGCATCTGCTCGTCCATGGTCGACTGGAGATATGTGCCGCCGAGCATGTACGACTCGAACGCCACGCGCGACGCCCACGCGGTGGGATCGTCGGGATAGAGCTCCGTCGCGCGACGCACGACGGCAAGCGCGCTGTCCGGAGATCGGCCCAGCACATCGTTGAACTGCTGGGTCAACGCATCGAGCGTCGGCTTGCCATCTCGGTAGACGAGGAGCTCCCACGGCCGATCGTCGCGCGCGTCCACGTGCGCCGCCACCGTGTCCTCCACGGCGAGCGCGGCGTACACCGCGTCCGGCGGCAGGTCGAACGACCCGGTGAACGAACCGTCGCCCTGCCGATGAAGGACCGCGACGACATGCTCCGTCGCTCCGTGATTGTACTCCGCGCTCCAACGCGTTCTGAACCGGGCGCGAAGACGGAGGGTCGGCTGTCGACCGAGCATCGCGGGAGGCGCGTAGTGTACCGCGATGCGCGCACCGGCCGCGGGCTGGGCGGGCGCGAACGTGAGTGTTCCTGTAAGATCCGCCGCGGTGAGTCCCGGCGGTGCCGACATGCGGATGACCAGCATGATCGCGGTGACGATCGCGGCCGCCGCGGCGAACACGAGCCATCGCCGCGTTCCCGCAACACCTGCACTCGGCGGTGCGCTGGGAAGCACACGTCGTTCGCCGCTCGCGCGGGCAGCGACGATCCGCTCGAACGCGTCCTGGCGCAGTGCGGTGGACGGCTGGTAGTGGGCGAAGCGATCCAACAGCCCGCGTCCGCGGCGTGCGCTGTGATCGTCGTGATCGGGAATGGTCGGCATTGTCAGTGTCTCTGTGTCTCTCAGTCGGCGCCGAGCAGCGTGCGCAAGCGGCGAATCGCGCGGAACAGCCGTACTTCCGCCGTGCCGCGACGAATGCCGAGGTGATGGGCGATTTCGTCGTGCGAATAGCCCTCGATCGCTTTCAGCACGAACACCGTCCGCATGTCGTCCGGCAGCATCGCGAGGGCGCGCTCCAGCGCGAGCCGGTCGACGAGCTCTTGCGAGGCGTCGCGATCGTCGTGAGCGTGCGCCGGCAGGTCGGTGAGCCGGTGCATTCGCCGTCGACGCATCAACGCCGTTCGCGCCGCCACCATGCCCAGCCACGCACCGAACCGGCCGCGCTCGTGATATGCGTGCAGCGCTTCCGGCAGACCGATGAAGACGTCTTGCACGACGTCGTCCGCTTCGTCGGGCGAGAGCGTGATCGCGAAGGCGATGCGATACACGTCCGTGCTGAACCTGGCGAACACTTCGGCGAGGGCCGCCGGGTCGCCGCTCGCGACGCGAGCGATGCACGCTTCGCTGAGCGCACTGAGCGTGGGGTCGTCCGGGACGGCTTCACCGGCGCTGGCGTTGTCGCGTAGAGCGGTCGAGCGCATCAGGGTAACAATGCGCCAACGCGGCGGAATCTTACAACGCGAACGGCCGGCAACGACTACCGAGATGCCGTGCCTCCGGGCCACCGAACGCCGGCGTTCGCGCGCCTGCCCTCGAGCGGCGCCCACGGCTCGACCGTCCACGAGCCGCCTTCGCCGACGCTCGACCGTAGCAGTGGCTCGTACTTCGTGAGGCGGATGTCGGTCGCATTCTCGAGGTTGAGGAACACGGTGGCGGCGTTCCAGCGCTTGGAGAGCAGGATGCCGATCGTGGTGTACGGACGCGACACCGAAGCGAAGGGGTCGTCCTCGAGCGCCATGCGGCCCGTGTAGAAGACTTCGACCGCGGCGTAGGTGCCGGACTCGTCGTCGTCGGCGGCGAGATCGAGTCCGGCCGCCTGGCGTGGAATGAGCGGTGCTTCGCGCACGCGCCCGGATTCGGTCGAGACCTCGCGGCTCCGCGTCGCGGCATAGTAGGCCGTGACGATAAGAGGATCCTGATTGAAGACCGCGAATAGCTCGCCGCCGTGCGTCTGGAGCGGCCCGCTCGCGTTCACGAGATCGACCCGACCCGTGGTATCGCCCGCCAATCGCCGCAAGCCGACGGGATTCGCCACGCGGTTCGCGAAGAGCGTCCCGTTCACCTGCAACGGCCCGCGCGTCGCCGTCAGGTCGAGCGACGCGGTGCGCGCGCGCTCCGCCGCGAGCGGCGTCGGCTCGAACACGCGAGCCAACCCGAACGTCTCCGTCTGATCCGTGAGCGGGCGCGGAGCGAACCAGCCCCCGCCGGCGGAAAGGCGCGACGAGAGCGCGGTGCCCGTTCGCGCCAGCAGCGACAATCGGGGCGTACAGATCGTCCCATAGACGTTGGAGCGGTCGCACCGCCCGTTCGCCGTGCCGGAGAGCCAGCGCACTGGCGAATACGTATCCTGCAGAAACAGGCCCGGTGTCGAATACGCGGCGTCGAAGCGCGCGACTTGAGCATTCTCATATGAATCCCGCAGCCACGCCGCGCCGGCGACGGCGGCGTTCGTGGCGACGGCACGCGTCGCCGTGGCTTCGGCGTACAGCGTGCGTCGCGTGTCACTCTCGAAATCATCGCCAAAGCGGTGGCGGCGCCGGTCGCCGCTGGCCGATGCACGAGCGGCAAACACGAGCGAAGAGTCCGAGCGCCATTGGCCCACCACGCCGGCGTCCAGGTGGCGTGTGGTGAGACTATCCGCGAATGGCGCGCGCGGGCCGGCACCGCCGACGTCGAACGGAGCGATCGAGCCAATGCTTCCGCTTGCGCGATCTTCGGCGAGAGCTCCGATCGTCGCCATCAACGAGTGCCCTGCGCTGTCGTCGAGGAAGACACGCGGTCGGAGCTCAGCGCGCCGAAAACCCGGGACCTCGGCCCACCCGTCCCGGTCATCGTCCTCCGCGCTCTGTCGATGCAAGCCGCCGAGCACGGTGAGCCCCATGCGCGGACGGAGTGAGCGCGACAGAAAGCCCATTACGTCCGTGCTCGACGGAACGCTCTGGTTGACGAGTGCGTGGCTCGTATCTGGCGGATGACGCGAGATGAGATCGACCACGCCGGCCAACGCCTGCGGGCCATAGAGCGCTGACGCGGCGCCCTTGATCACTTCCGCCTGACGCAGATCGAGCGGCACGACTTCGACGAGCGTGAATCCGCTCGCCTGTCCACCGTACAGCGGAAGGCCGTCTTCGAGCAGCGCGGTGTACCGCCCGGGCAGACCCTGGATGCGCACGTTGGTGGCGCCGAGCGGCGACAGGGTTTGCGTGCGCACGCCACTCATCTCGCTCAAGAGCGTGCGCGTATCCGCGGGACGCATCTCTGATTTCTCCCCGACATCGTCACCCGCGAGCACCTCGACACGCAGCGGTTCGTCCTCGATTCGTCGCACCGCTCTGGTGCTCGTCACGAAGACTGGCGCCACCGTCGCGGGCTGCTCGACGAGACGCACCGCGATGGAGGTATCGAAACCCGCTCGCACGGCGAGGATCGCGCTGTCGGGCCGAAAGCCAATCTTCGTCACGATGATGCGGGCGGCCCCCGGCGGCAACGACACGGTCGCGTCGCCCTGGCCGTTCGTCCTCGCCGTCACGCCGGCCGCACGGACCAAGACATCCGCGAGGGGCGCCGTGTCCGCGACGACGTGCACCGTGATACGTCCAGTCTGTGCCCTCGCGAGCCGCGGCGCGACGAGCCAGACCGCGCCGAGCGCGAGTTGCGCCACGCCTCGTACGAGAGCGCGTGGTATCGCACCTCGCGGGCCGGTCACGCGGACGCTGGCATCACCACTGGATCGACTTGCCGATCGCGACGCCGCCCTGGCCATCGGGCACGATCGTGCTGCCGAGCAGGATGCGATCGAGCTTGCTTCGATTGTGCGTGTGCGCGTAGTGCACCACGCGATTGCCGATCAGCCCGCCCACGAACGCGCCCGCCACCACGTCGCTCGCCCAGTGTTGGTTCAGGTACATTCGCGTGAGACCGGGGATCACGGCGACGGTGTACGCGACCGGAGAGACCCACCAGCTCGCATTGGGGTTCCGCTCGTGGATCTCGGCCGACACCGCCGTCGCCGCGGCGAAGCCGATCGCGGAATGCAAGGACGGGAATGAGCGATTGTTGAAGTTCGTGAAGCCCTTTCCGAACTGAAACTTGTACTGATCGTCCGGACTGATGCTCGGACGTTCGCGACCGAGCGGGCCGCGAATCGCCTGGCTGATGACGCTCGTCAGGATCGTGGACTCGGCGACGTGGAGCGACACGTCGGCCAGCGTGCTGGAATGCGTGAGCCGCCCGATCCCGTAGCTCAGGATCGCGGCGCCCGTCAGCGTGGTCTCGTTAACCTTCGTCAGGTCGTTCACCACCCGGTGCCGCGAGGATGAGCCCTGGATGCTCGGCGTCTGCGTCCAATGCGCGATGCGCTTGTCGAAGACGCTGATCCCCGCGGTCCCCGCGAGCGCCACCGCGGACCAGACGAGATCGCGCTTGACGAAGAACGTCTTCGTGGTGTCGTCGGGCGCGCGTTGCGCGAGTACGCTCTGAGCGGCGATGCTCGTCGCGAGCGCCGCTCCAAGCAGCCACGTCATCCACGATCTTCCCTGCGTGCACATGCTCACGGGTCTCCCGGTTCTCGTTGGAAGGGGCGCCCAAGGTGGTGCGTCCCGTTGCACTATTCCGCTACCATGCGACGCTGCGCATGACCAGCACGCCGCCGCGTCCGTCCGGGACGAGCGCGGTGCCCAGCAGCGCGCGATCGAGCTTGTTCCGCCGGTGCGTGTGCGCGTAGTGCACCACGCGATTGCCGATGAGCGTCCCGAGGAACGCGCCCGCGACGACGTCGCTCGCCCAGTGCTGATTGAGGTACATGCGCGAGACGCCGGGGATTGCCGCGAAGGTGAACAGCAGCGGCGCCGCCACGGCGATTCCGCCCGCGTTCCGTTCGTGCATCTCCTGAACGATCCCCGCCGCGACGACGAATCCGGCGGCCGAGTGGAGCGACGGGAACGATCGGAAGTCGAAGTTGGTGAAGCCGCGCCCCCAATGGAAATCGTACTGCCGGTTGACGTCGACGCTCGGCCGCGCCCGACCGAGCACGCCGCGCACCGCCTGACCGAGCACGCTCGTCACTGCCTGCGCCTCGATCAAGTGCAGCGAGACGTCGGCAACGGTGTTCGCGTGCGTGAGTCGGCCGATGGCGTAGCCGCCGACGGTCGCCCAGGTCAGCGTCGTCTCGCCGGTCAGGTTGCTCAGAGTCTGCACCGTGTGGTGCGCCGACGAACCGCCGAGCACACGCGGCTGCTGGAGCCAGCGCGCGATGTGCGGATCGAAGGCGCTCGTCACCGCGGTCCCCGCGAGCGCCGCGCCCACGTACGCGAGATCCCGTCGGGTGAAGAACGTCTTTGCGGTGTCGCCGGAAGCGGCGTGCGACGCGGCCACCGACGTCGTGTCCTGTGCCCCGAGCGCACCCGGAAGCAGCGCGGCGATCGCGAGCAGCGCGCCATTCCGTAATATTTTTGATATATGATAATTCACATTGCCGCTTCCGTCGAATGGTGTGCCACGGTCAGGCGACCGCACGGCGGCCGTACTCGATCTGCCGTTCGCGCAGCCCGCGGACGAGCACGCCAGCGATCTTCTTGTCGCCGGTAACGAGAACCTTCACCGTCGTAGATTCACGTCATGCGGCCCATCAGCATTTGTCACCGCACAGCGTCAGCCGGCTCGGCGGCAAGTTCAAGGCCGCGCGTGTGCAGAGCGGGCGCCGTCCCGCGCTCGTAGCCGCGCGTGCGTAGCGTCGTCACGACGATCGGCGAGCTGCTGCATCGATACGGTTATGGCGCGATCGTCGCCTTCTTCGTGCTCGAAGGCTCCGGCGTCCCCGTCCCGTCGGAGACCATGCTCGTCACCGCCGCAGCCTTCGCGGCGCATGGCCGGTTGACCCCGCGGTACGTGCTGCTCGCGGCGACCGTTGGCGGAATCCTCGGCGGCCACTGCGGGTTCGCGATCGGGCGATTCGGCGGACTGCCGTTGGTTCGCCGCTTCGGGCGGCTCTTTCGCCTCGACGACGAGCGGCTGATGCGCGGACACAAATTTTTTGCCGAGCGTGGGGCTGGCGCGGTGTTCCTGAGCAAGAGCATCGCGTTCTTGCGTATCATCGTGCCGATGCTGGCTGGCGTCGCGCAGATGCCGTTCGGCCGATTCACCGTCGCGAACGCCGCGGGCGCCGCCGTGTCGGCGATGATCTACGGCAGCCTGGGCTATTTCTTTGGACGAGATTTGACGAAGCTCGAGCACCACATTGCGCTCGCCACGATGATGAGTGTCGTGCTCGTCGCGCTGATCGTCCTCGTGCGTGTCGTTCGGGGCCGGCGAAATTCCGATCTCCAGGACGGGCGTGCTTAGCCGGCGCGCATGGCTGCGGCTCATCGGCGGGTTCGTCGCTGCGTTCGCGGCGGGTGTGATCGTGGCAATCGCGGTCAAGCGCGCCGGAGGCTGGCAGGCCGGGACGGGGTGGGATCGCACCGTTCTGAAACACTCACACCCGGCGCTGCCGCGTTGGGCGGACACGATCCTGTTGCTGGTCCCGTGGCTCGGGACCAACATCACCTACTTCGCGCTGCTCATTCCGTTCAGCGTGTGGCTGCGTCGAATCCACCGCTCCGAGATCGCCGCCGAATTGTGGGTGGCGGTGATCGGCAACTACCTGCTCAATCTTGTCACCAAAGCTGCGTTCGGCCGGCCGCGTCCCGCACTCTGGACGAGGCGAGGCGAGTACACCTGGACCGCGTACCCGAGCGGGCACGCGATCGCGATGATATCCGTGCTGCTCTTTGGCGCGTGGATCCTCCATCGAGAACGAGGTCGGATCTGGGCGTACATCGTGTGGCTGCCGCTCTTCGCCGCGACATGCTACTCCCGCCTCTACCTCGGCGTGCACTGGCCGACGGATCTCGTGGGCGGCATCGCGATCGGTGTGGTGTGGCTCGCTACACTCTGGCTCACGTTTCGACGAGACGATTGGCGAGTGGCGCACGGCTGAAGTCGTCTATCTTTCCGATATGATTCGTGTCCGCGAGCTGACCAAGACATTCGGCGACTTCGTTGCCGTCAACGCGATCTCGTTCGACGTCGAGCAGGGCGAGATCTTCGCCTTTCTCGGTCCGAACGGCGCGGGGAAAACGACGACGATCAAGATGCTCACGACGCTTCTCCGGCCGACGAGCGGCAGCATCCAGCTCGCCGACGTGGATCCTTCGGTACACAAGGATCGCGCGCGCCGGCTCTTCGGCATCGTGTTTCAAGATCCCAGTCTCGACGACGAGCTGACGGCGGCGGAGAACCTGGCCATCCACGGCGCGCTATATCACGTGCCTCGGAAGACGATCGTGGAGCGAAGCGAGCGGTTGCTGAAGCTCTTCGAGCTGTGGGATCGCCGCGACGATCTGGTGAAGCGATACTCGGGCGGCATGCGGCGCCGGCTGGAAATCGCGCGCAGTCTGCTCCACACGCCCCGCATCATCTTTCTCGACGAGCCGTCGCTCGGCCTCGACCCGCAGACGCGCAATCAGCTCTGGGCGCACGTGCGGCGCCTCAACGAAGAAGAAGGCGTCACGGTGTTCCTCACCACGCATTACATGGAAGAGGCGGATCGCGTGGCCCAGCGCGTGGCGATCATCGATCACGGCAAGATCATCGCGCAGGGATCGCCCGAAGAGCTCAAGGAGAAATCGGCGGCGGATTCGCTCGAGGACGCATTCCTCAAGCTGACCGGCACGACGATCCGCGACGAGGACGCCGACCCCCGGCAGCGCATGCGCAACATGAGCAACGTCTGGCGAGGTGGCCGCCGATGATCGCGATGTACGTGCTCTGGCTGCGCCAGATCAAGCGCTACGTGCGCTCGCGCGCGCGGCTGGTCGGATCGCTCGGCCAACCGCTCCTGTTCTTGCTCGGACTGGGCTTCGGCCTCGGCCCCGTGTTCCGCAAGGCCGGCCAGGGGAGCTATCTGCAGTTCCTCGCGCCCGGCATCGTCGGCATGACAGTGCTGTTCACCGCGATCTTCTCCGGGATCGAGCTCATTTGGGATCGTCAATTTGGATTCTTGAAAGAGACGCTGGTCGCGCCCGTGCCGCGCGTGCAGATCATGATCGGGCGGACGCTGGGCGGCGCGACCGTGGCGACGATCCAGGGGCTGATCGTCGTCGCCATCGCGGCCGCGGCGGGCTTCCGCGTCACGCACCTCGCCGAGCTGCCGTTGGCGTTCGTGTTCATGCTGCTGATCGCGCTGATGTTCACCGCGCTCGGCACGGCCATCGCGTCGGTGCTGGCGGATTTCCAGGGCTTCCAGCTGGTGATGAACTTCCTGGTGATGCCGATCTTCTTCCTCTCCGGCGCGCTCTTTCCGCTCGCCGGCGTGCCGAAGGCGCTCGACATCATCGCGAGCATCGATCCGTTGTCGTACGGGGTCGACGGCCTGCGCGCGACGCTGGTCGGCGGTGCGCACTTCGGGATCGCGCTCGACCTGGGCGTGCTGGTCGTCACGTCGGCCGCGTTCATCATCATCGGGGCGTGGCTCTTCTCGCGGATCGAGCTCTAGGACGCGCGTGAGCGCGTGCCGCCGCACGAGTACGCTCGGGGTTGATAATCCCGAGCGATTTTATTTGGATTAACGACGAGGTCGAATCCAACGTCTGCCAAGCAGGGATTTCGGGGATCACGAGCGTCTATGGGCACCGCGTCGCAAGCTCACGATCTGCGCACCGCGCGCGGATCGGCATACTCTGGCGGGTGGCCGATCGCATTCATCATTGCCTCGGCGCTCCTTCTCGCGCTGGCCGTGATTGCGGCGGTCACGGCGGGCGGCACGCCCGATCCCACGATCGCACACACCAGCTCGGCACGAATCGCCGACATCGCCATTCTGGTTTTCCGCGAAGGGCTCGAGTCGATCCTCGTGCTCACGGCCATCACGGCGAGCATGACGGCCTCGGCCGAGCGGTACCGGAAGCCGATCGGGTTGGGGACGGTGTTCGGCGGCGCCGCGACGCTGGCGACATGGCTCATCGTCGTCCACGTCATCGATCGGCTCACCGAGAGCGTGTCCGCCCTGCAGGTGCAGGCCGCGACGGGGCTGCTCGCGATCGTCGTGCTGCTCGTGGTGATGAACTGGTTCTTCCACAAAGTCTATTGGACGGGCTGGATCGGTCTGCACACGAGACGCAAGCAACGCCTGCTCGCCGGCGCCGCGAAGCGAACGGTGTCGCCCGAGCGCGTGGTGATCGGCCTCGCGCTGCTCGGATTCACGTCGGTATATCGCGAAGGGTTCGAGGTCGTGCTGTTCCTGCAGAGCTACCGGCTCTCGCTGGGGAGCGCCGCGGTGGCGGAAGGCGTGGCGCTCGGGCTCGCGTTCACGGGCGCGGTGGGGCTGCTGACGTTCGCCGCCAACCGGCGCCTGCCCTATAAGAAAATGCTCATTATCACCGGTCTGATGCTCGGCGCGGTGCTGCTCGTGATGGTCGGCGAGCAGGCGCAGGAGATGCAGCTCGCCGGCTGGCTGCCGACGACGACGATTCGATCGCTGTCGCGCGTGATGCCCGACTGGTCGGGTCTCTGGTTCGCGCTCTTTCCCACGGTCGAGACGCTCGGTGCGCAAGCGCTGGCGGCGGTGTTGGTGGTGGGATCGTACGTGCTCGCGCGCCGCGGCCGAGCGAGGACCGCGTCCGCGCGTTAGATTAGTCGTTGCTGGCGAGCGGCTCGTACCGCTCCTTTCCCCAGTCGCCTGGCGCTCACGCAGCGAAGCACGGCCAGTCTGGCTCTCGAGAGTCGATCCGATCCAGCGTTCTTTCTGATCGAGGACGCCGTGCAACAACAGCGAACGATTCTCCTCGCGGAGCCGGACAGCGGGCTTCGCGAGACGTGGCGCGCGGGTCTGGCCGCCATGGGGTTTCAGGTCCTCGAGAGCGCCGAGGGCGCCGCCGCGCTCCGCATCGCGCTGCACGCCGAAGTGAATTTGCTCATTACAGAACTCTATCTGCCGACGGGCGGCGAGCGGTGCCTCGTGCGGGCGACGCGGCGCGAGCAAGGCCTGCGGCGCGTCAAGATTCTCGCCGTGTCGACTCACGGCGGCGCGGACGACCGCGAGTGGGCGCTCGGCGCCGGCGCCGATGCGTGGCTCGTCAAACCGGTGCGGCTCGGCACCATGCTGCAGATCTCCGCGCGCCTGGCGACGAGCCGCCAGCACAGCCGCGCCGAACTGCGCGCCGCGGGCGCGGAGGCCACCCAATGACCGCCGAACCGCAGCGCACCGACGACGCCGCGCGCACCCACTGGCACGAGCCGCCCACCACGTTCCTGCTGCAGCCGCGCGCGCACTCCGCCCTCAAGCACGAGCTCGAGGCGATCGCCACGGAGCTGACGCCGCTGATCGACGGCGCCCGGCTCGCGCGGCCGGACGGCACGTTCGAGCTGATCGTGCTTCCCCATCGCGTCGTGGTACGAGTCGACGACGCGGCGGTCAGCTTTTCCTGGGTCGGCGGACGGCTGCCGACGGTGGCCGACGGGTGCCTGCTGGTGATCGCGTGGGCCAACGTCGCGACGGGGACCCGGGGGGTCGCGGCGCTCAAGTCCGGCACGCCGACCCATGAGCGCACGTACGTCGCCGCGGCGGCCTCGCCGGTCGATTGGCGCTGGTGCGCCATCGATCGTACGGATCAGCCCCTCTCGACCCGGGAGCTCACGGCGGAGTGGTTCCCGTGCGGGGCCATCGCACCCGAGGTGTAAAGGCCGCGGCCGCCGAGTTGCAAAACGGGGCTCAACGCGCTAGGTTGGGATCGAGCGACACACGCGTTGAGCGCGTGGACATGTTCCGAACGTTCTTGGGGCCTGCCGAATTGCGAGCAGGCCCTTTTTTTGTTTCGCTCGGGCGGTACCGCACGTTGCACACTCGCAACACAGCACATCACACCATGGGGTAGGACAATGCGTACGACAGGCACCGTGAAGTGGTTCAACGACTCGAAGGGCTTTGGCTTCATCACGCCCGAGAACGGACAGAAGGATTGTTTCGTCCATCATTCCGCCATTCAGGGCAATGGCTACAAGTCGCTGACCGAGGGTGAGCGCGTCGAGTTCGACATCGTGCAGGGGCAGAAGGGCCCCGCCGCTGAGAACGTGACCAAGTTGGGTCGTTGAGCGAATCGGCCGCTCCCGCCGCATCCACGGCGGGAGTGAGCTGGCGCCGCGCGGTCGAGCCGTTCACCGGCCCGGACGCGCGGCGCGCGTCATTTCAACTCGTCACGACGCTCGGCCTGCTGCTGCTGTCCGTCACGGCGATTCATCTGACGCTGCGTTGGTCGATGCTCGTGGCGGCGCTCCTCGCGCTGCCGACCGCCGGACTGCTCGTGCGCACGTTCATTCTCATGCACGACTGCGCGCACGGCTCGTTCTTCGCCTCGCGTGCGCTGAATGACGCGGTGGGATTCATCACCGGCGTGCTCACGTTGACGCCGTTCGCGCAATGGCGCCGCGATCACGCGCTGCACCACGCGTCGTCGGGAGATCTCGACCGCCGCGGCCACGGCGACGTGCCCACGCTGACCGTGCGCGAGTATCTCGCCAAGTCGCCGCGCGCCCGTCTGGGCTACCGGATCATTCGCCATCCCGCCGCGCTCCTCCTTGGCGGCCCCGTGCACTTGATGCTCGGCCAACGGCTGCGCGGGAAAGGCCAAGCGACCGGCAGCAAGCAGGTGGCGAGCGTGTGGTGGACCAACGGCGCGATCGTCGTCCTGCTGTCGATCGCCATCATGGCGGTGGGGTGGATGTCGGTGCTCTTCGCCTACGTGCTCCCCTACTATCTCGCGGCGATGGCGGGCGTGTGGTTGTTCTACGTGCAGCACCAGTTCGAGGACGCGTACTGGGCGCCCCACGACGAGTGGGATTACGTCGACGCGGCGCTGCGCGGCAGCTCGCATCTCCGGCTGCCCGCCGTGCTGCAGTGGTTCACGGGCAGCATCGGGCTGCACCACGTGCACCACGTGGCGCCGCGCATTCCCAACTACCGGCTGCAATCCTGCCACGACGCGAGCCCCATCTTCGCGCGATCGCCGGTGGTCACGCCGCGCTCCGGCATGGCCGCGCTGCGGCTCGCGCTCTGGGACGAAGACCGCCACCGGCTCGTGGCGTTTCGCGATATTATTAATCGATAATTACAGGATATAGATAGATGACTGAAATTCGACTCGACGAAACCGACCGCATCGAATGGGCGCTCAAGGCGTTCAAGCGCCAGGTGCAGAAGTCCGGCATCCTTCGCGAGCTCCGCCGCCGCCGGCACTACGTCAAGCCGAGCGAGGCCCGCCAGCTCAAGTCGAAGGCCGCGCGCCGCGCGCGCAACAAAGCCGAGCGCGGCAAGCGTCCGGCGCGCTCATAGCGGCGCACGCTCGGCCATCAGCGCCTGCTCCGGCAGGCGCCCGTTCTCGTCCGGGACGTCGACCTTGGTGACCGCGAGGAACGCGACGACGATCACGATCGCCGCCAGCATCACCAGACCGACGGTGCCGTCGCCGTAGCCGAGGCCCGTCTTCTCGTGCGGCTTGCCGAACCAGTCGGCGAATGACGCGCCAAGCGGCCGCGTGAGGATGTAGGCGAACCAGAACGCGGCCACGGTCGACGTGGCGTCGTAGCGCCGCTCGCGCGGCGTGTTGCGCGCGACGAGATAATACACGATGCCGACGAGCGCGATGATCACGGCGAACACGATCCCGGACCGCAGGTAGCCCCAGCCGAACGTATCCGCGGTCATGTCGCCGGCCGCCGTGCCGAGCGCGAACGTGGCGATCACCGTCGCCCAGTAGAACACCTCGCGCCGCCGCGTCGTGATGCTGTGGATCGAGAGCGTGTGCTCGCCGCGGTGCCACCACACGAAAATCACGAGCAGCGCCACGGCGAAGACGCTCGTCGATGTGAGATACCCGATGTGCAGCCCGTCGTGGACGACGTCGGCGGCCATCGTGCCGAAGATCGCGACCATCAACACGGCGAACCAGTACGTCCACGCGAGATAGCGCCGGATCCGGAATTGGATCACGAGCGCGATGATGAGTCCCACGCCGCCGACGCCCGCGGCCAACGCGTGATTGATGTGGGCGAGCGAATCGGAGATCGCCTCGCCGGCGCCGGTGGTGAGGATCTTGACGATCCAGAAGTAGATCGTGATCTCCGGAACGCGCACGGGCGCGTCAGAGGGAGCGTCGAGCGAAGGCATGAAGTCGGCGGTCGATGGCGTGAGTGTATGGCCGTGTCGCTCCGCGACAGTGCACCCGCCGTGCCTCGGCGTGTCCGCTCCGCGGCTGCGCATTCGGTACACGCCCCGGCGAGCGTGCTCGGCCGCGGCGCGGCGGAATCGCCGGCGTTTCGTTGCCGAGGCGCGCGGCTTTGAGTAACTTGGCTCGAGCCGCCAGGGGTATCCGCGTGCGTTGCGCACGGGATTGAGACAGTCCCTTGGAACCTGATCCGGATCACACCGGCGTAGGGAGCGCGGCGATCGATCTCTCATTCGAGATCACTCGAGCGCGCATCCGGATCGCTGCCACGCACCACGCGGAGTCCGATCGCATGAGCACCATCGCGGAACGCTCGAGCCAGCCTTCCCTCGCGAGCACGGAGCGCGCCACCGACTACGACGAGGCGTTTCCTTCGTCGCGCAAGGTCTACGTCGAAGGCGCGCGCGGCGTGCGCGTGCCGGTGCGCGAGATCTCGCTCTCCGGCGGCGAGCCGCCACTCCGCGTGTACGACACGAGCGGTCCTCGCGACCTCGACGTGCGCCGCGGACTGCCGGCGCTTCGCGCGGCATGGATCGACGCGCGCGGCAGCGTCGAGCGCGTCGAGCGCAGCTATCGGCCGATCGCCGGGGTGCAAACCGTGGAGCTGCCGCCGGGACTCGTACGGCAGTCGCTCCGCGGAACCGGGTGCGTCACGCAGATGCGCTACGCCCGACGCGGCGAGATCACGCCCGAGATGGAGTTCGTGGCGCTCCGCGAAGGATTGCCGGCGGAGCTCGTGCGCGGCGAGGTGGCACGCGGCCGCGCGATCATTCCGGCGAACATCAATCATCCCGAGCTCGAGCCGATGATCATCGGCCGCGCGTTCAAGGTGAAGATCAACGC
>Ga0068856_100001937_pt1 | contig 21587 bp, 21 predicted proteins | sample KBSCornC62_FD_66595 | JGI IMG/M metagenome (GOLD analysis project Ga0068856, IMG submission 66595) | Corn rhizosphere microbial communities from Kellogg Biological Station, Michigan, USA - KBS Corn C6-2 | ecosystem: Host-associated > Plants > Roots > Rhizosphere > Soil ... | reverse complement strand
GCTTCACTTCAATGCTGAATGCAAGCGTCTGTAGCGGGGACGATTGCTGGTAGACGATTCTTTCCGGAACGGTCATCCAGATCGTTGTCACGGCGAGCATAGTTAGGAATGCAAGCACGCCAACGACAATCGCGCCTAGCAGAATTCCACGGCTCACTAGCGTTTAGGGATAACCCGCCAGCCTCCGCTGCCCATGTTTCCATGGTGGAGCGTCGGAGAATCCGTTCACGTTCGGCATCTTCACTTTCGGCAGACTCTGCTGGTCCATGACGTCGCCTTCTTTAATAACTTCGTTCTTGGCGAGCAGGAAGGCCGTCAACGCGTAGACTTCATCGGGCTTCAGTGTTCCTTCTTTGAAAAGAGGCATGCCGCGATTGATGTAGTCCCAGATGGTCACGGCGAAGGGAGAACGCAGCGCCATGATTCCCGTATCCGGCGCCATGTGCATTCCTTCCATGCCGGGCGGTATGGGTTGGCCTCTTTCCGGGCCACCTTTGATCAAAGCCGGCGCTCGAGCTCCTATCCCGGTAGGCCCGTGGCATCCCCCGCACCCCTTCGTCAAAAAGAGCTTGGCGCCTTCGGCAGCGGTACCGCGCCCCGGCGGCAGTTCCTTTCCCTCGGGACCAATCGAAATGTCCCAGGCGCGAATTTCATCCGCGCTCGGAGCCTTCCCCAAACCATAGGTCGGCGACTGCGCCCATCCGGTGCAAGCACCCAACGCCAATGCGAGCAGGGGAAGCCTAAGCGTGTCCATTGCGAACGCTCCCATCCGCGGCCACGATCCAGGGCTGAATGCTATTGTCGGTTCCGCGCACTCGAGCTTTTTCCGGCGGATCGCCAAAGAATTTGCCGGCCTCGGCTACGGTGGGTTGCACCTGGCCTAGCTCGTCCGTACAGCGCGATAGCAGCGTGCACTCTTTCCCGTCCCACCTCCAGTTGAGGCCAAAGCGGGTATGCGCCATGCGATAGGCCGGCGTGCGCAGCTCGGCGTCCTGCCATTTCTTTCCGCCGTCGGTGGATACCTCCACTCTCTTAACAGCGCCCCCGCCGGACCAGGCCAGCCCGCTGATGTCGTAGAACCCGGGGCCGGAAAGCTGCTGTCCGCCGGAAGGAAATGTAATGACCGATTTTGGACCCCACTGGACCGTCAACGCGGTGACTTTCGGATCTGGGTTAATGTGGCCGTAATCGTTATAGGTCATGTAGAACCGGTCCACGATCTTGATCCGCCGCAGATACTTGGTCTGATAAATTCCCTCAAAGCCGGGAACAATGAGCCGGAGGGGAAAGCCTTGCTGAGGACGCAGCGCCTCGCCATTCTGGGCGTAGGCCACCAAGCAATCGTCTTGCCCCTTAGCAAGCGGAATGCTGGACGCGCCTTTCACTTCCTCCGCTCCTTCCGCCACCATCCAGGACGCGCCTTTTTGCACGCCGCACTCCTTGAGCAACACCGACAGCAGCACACCGGTCCATTCGCTGCAACTGGTCAACCCGTGGGTATCCTGGACTGTCTTACCCTTGGCGCCCGAGCGGTTTCCCAGGCACTCGAGAAAATGCACACGGGTAACGTAAGGGAGGCGCTTCAACTCGTCCATGGTGAAAACCAGCGGGCGGTCCACCATACCATGAATCATAAAACGATGCTGCTTGGGGTCGATATCCGGAACAAAGGAGCCGCGATGGGTAGCCACGTAGTGGAGCGAGGACGGCGTGATGATCCCTACCGAATCCTGCAGCGGCGTCGAGACGTGAAACACCAGCCCGAAGGCGTCCGGCGACATTCTCCCGGGGACGGGCGCGCGCGCCGAGGTCACGAAACGGGAACGCTCGCCGTAGGCGATCAGATCCTTCTTTGAATATTCTGCAAGTATTGGCTCGCCGCTCGCGGACTTTGCTGCTCCCACGGCCAAACCGGCGAGCGCTGCGTCTTTTAGGAATCCTCTTCGACCGGGTTTTTTCGATTCCATGGGTGTCTCCTTCGCAGATAGATGGGGGTTAATCCGGAGCTTAGATTTTGGGCTTACCGTTGGCTAAAAGTATACATCCAAAACCGCGGCGGATGGTAGCTGCGGAGGCCGCTGCGGAGGTTATCGACGATGTGACGCCCCACCTACCGCAGGACCAAGACGCTTGCGGCTAAGTATTCGCTTTTTCCGCCACCAGCATGGACTGTAGAATTTGGTCGGAGACCTCCCGGACACCCGCGGGCGAGTGTGTCAGAAACAGCGTATTCGTGCGGTCGCTTTCGCCGATGGATTTTAGCGTGTCGAAGTACTGCGTCACCATGACCAGCTGCATGACCTCCTTCGCGGAAGCGCCCTCGACCACTTTTTGGAATTGTTCGATCGAAACCTGAAGTCCTTCGATGATGGCTTTTCTTTGATTCGCGATTCCCTGTCCCTGAAGAGCGGTGCTCTCGGCCTGCGCTTCGGCTTTTTTCACAACGAGAATCTTTTCCGCCTCGCCCCTAGCATTCGCCGCGACCTGCTCGCGCTGCGCCGCATTGATGTCGTTCATGGCCGATTTTACCTTGGCATCGGGAACAATGTCGGTGACCAGAACGTTGACGATTTCGTAGCCAAACCCGGCCATGTCGGCGTCCAACTCCTGCTTTACCGCTGCTGCGATGCTGGACTGGCTGGCGAAGACTTCGTCCAGCGTCATGCCAGGCACATGCCCGAGAATTACCTGCTCGACATAGGACTTGATCTGGGCCACCGGATCCGCGAGCTTGTAGTAGGCGTCGAAAACCTTTTCGGGACGGACCCGATTCTGGACGGAAATAGGAATCGTGACGAACACATTGTCCTTGGTTTTCGTTTCCATCGTCAACGTAATCTGGATCACGCGCAGGCTGACTCTGCCTGCCACAGTATCGAAAAACGGAGATTTCCAATTCAGTCCCGCGTCGGCAATACGCAGGAATTTTCCAAATCTTGTGATCACCGCCACCTCTGCTGTATTCACCGTAAAGAAGCTTCCGAAGATCACGTAGAGCCCCATGAAGGTCAGAATCGCCAGCAGAATCAAATAAACTTGGGCCACAAATCCTCCTTTTGCAGTTTTCCAATTAGACTAGACCAGAGTATATAAGATCGGCAGGGTTATCCCGCACAACCAGGCTTGCGTGCGGAGCCCTGAGGCGTAGACTGGTGTGATGGCGCACGCGAAACGTCTCCTATCGGCAATCGCCCTGTCCTTCGCGGTCTTCCTGCCGGCGTTGTGCGCGGCTGATCGAGCAAAGCCGAAAGTCCGCGCCGTCACCGGCTTCATCACGATCGATGCGAAGTCGTATCCGTCGCAATTTGAGGAAGCCGCGAAATTCCTTAGCCAGGTGCGCGAAACGATCCAGGCGGCCGGGTACGAAGTACAAGGCATTCGCATCACGACCCAGCCGTTTCCCGATTACACGCGCGGGCTCAGCCGTGCAGAGGCGCTCAAGCTACTGCGAGGTATCAGCGAATTGGCGGGCAAACAACACTTCTCTGTCAGCGTCGGCCCGGCGATGTCGAAAGACAATGACAGCACCGATCCGGTTGAAATCCTGACGGATGCGCTGTCAACGGCCGGCAATCGCGTCAACGGGACTATCGTGACGGCGGGCGAAGACGGCATCCACTGGAACGCAATACGGCAGGCCGCGCACCTGATTAAGACGGTGGGCGAACGCAGCCCACACGGCCAGGGAAACTCCAGCTTTGCCGCCGCAGCCATGATCAAGGCGTATGTTCCTTTCTACCCCGGCTCATGGCACCCGGCCGGCAGTCCGCGAAGCTTTTCGATTGGCCTGGAATCCGCCAACGTAGTGATGGAAGTCTTCTCGCGCGAGCATGACCCGCGCACCGCAGCGGCAGCACTCACCAGGGCGCTCACTTTACACGCACGCGCGGTGGAAGCCGCCAGCATGAAAGCGGCCGCCGGCAGTGGTTGGACCTACGCCGGTATCGACCCGACGCCGGCGCCCCGCGGACCCGTGTCGATCGGCGCCGCGATTGAATCCTTCACGGGCGCTCCCTTCGGCTCGCCCGGGACCGAGACCGCTTCCGGCATCATTACGCGCGCCGTCAAAGCCGTACCAGTGAAACAAGCGGGCTATTCCGGGCTGATGCTGGCGGTGCTCGAAGACGATACGTTGTTGCGCCGCTGGACGGAGGGCACGTACGGGATCGATTCGATTCTCGCGTATTCCGCGGTTTGCGCCACCGGCGTGGACACGGTCCCACTGGCCGGAGACACCAGCGAAGACGCCATCGCGCGAATTATCGGCGATGTGGCGACGCTGGCGTTCAAGTGGAATAAACCGCTGGCGACGCGGCTGTTGCCGGCGCCCGGGAAAAAGGCAGGCGACATGACGGAGTTCAGCGGCATCTATGAAAATACGATCATTCAGCCGCTGAGTGGCTCGCCGCGGCGCTAGCGGTCCTGGACGACACTGGTTCTTACGACCCAGCGTTATTTCGCGGGATTCATGGCGGCAATGTCCACGCGGTAGCTGACGGTTTCAGCAGTCGGGAACCCGGCGGGCACTTTTTGGATAACTTTTCCGGTGGCGGCCCACTCGGTTCCGCGCTGGAATGTCGCGATAAACCCCACGCAGCTCAGAGCCGGGATATCGTGGCCCATCGTGGTGTGAAAAATGCGGCCCTTTCCATAGCTGAGGACCATCAGCATGGGTTCGTCGCGGCCCGTGCCCTTGTTGGCGGGATCGGAATGAGCGGTTGCGAGGACCGTCATGTTTTCGCCGGGGCCCCGCAAGGTTGCGTAAAGCTCATCGGGCGCGTGCATCCAGGCTTTCGGCAACCCCTTCAAGATCGGATGTTCCGGCTGCTGGGCCGTTACCAGGAAGGGCAGCCGAGCGCCATGGGATCCGGCAGATCCCGGCGTATTATCGGATACTAGCCGGCCGTCCTTGACATACCAGAGCGGTCCAGCCTTTTCATTGCGCTCGCGCCAGCCGCCGATGCCGATCATCTGGTTAAAGGCGCGCCAGTCCGGAAATGCATTGTCTGCGGCGTGAACAATGACGAGTCCCCCGCCCTCTTTGACGTAGTTCTCGAACGATGCCTTTAGCTCAGCGGGCCAATCCGGCCCATCATAGTTGAGTACTACAGCCTGATATTGTTTGAAATCCGGCCTGAACTTTTTGAAGTCGCCGCCGGACGGGGGAGCGGTCACAACATCCACCTGAAACAGGCCGGCGTCCTGCAGTTCTTTCTTCAGCACGGGCGTGGTGTGCTGCCAATCGTGATAGGTCCCACCGCTCTGGCCGTCCAGAATCATGACACGCACGGGCGACGTGGCGCGGAGAGGCAACACCGAAGTTAGCAAAAGCACGCTCGGTAGCGTCGCATAAAGGATCTTGCTCATTGCCTTATTTCCTCCCGAACACCAGGAACAGCTTGGTCCCCGGAAACAGATCCGGATGTTCTTGAATTAGCTTGAACCCGGCATCCGACATCCACTGCAGGATCTCCTCACGAGCCACCAGCAGCTCGGGCTGATTTCTGTGCGGCGTATTGGGATCATTCTTGTCCATTTCGATGATCGCGATGCGCCCGCTGGGCTTGATATAAGTAGCGAGCGCTTTCAAGTAAGCCGCGCGGTGCTGGATATGGTGGAGCACGTCGTTAATGAAGGCCAAGTCGACGTTGCGCGCGGGCAGCTTGGGATTGTCATATTCACCCAGGACGGTCTCAATGTTCCCGATGTTCTCTTCCCGATTGCGCTGGGCGATGTGGTCGAGCAGATCCTGCTGAATATCGACCGCGTATACTTTCCCCGCGGGAGCCACGGCCTTCGCTAGCGGCCTGGAAAAAAGCCCCGATCCGGCGCCGATGTCCGCAACCACCATCCCAGGTTTCAGGGCGAGCTTGGACAAGACGGCGTCGATCTTCTGGGTGGCGACCCGCTGCGGACCTTCCAGCGTGGCCACCCATTCGTCCGCCTTCCGCGCCGCAAGCTGTGCCTGCGAATCGGTCGCGCTTCCGGCCAGCATCAAGCCGGCGAAACACCGCAGCCACAAGTTGCTTCTTCGGAGCATTTGAGATTCAGGAGATCATGACTTTCCGCGGAAACTGCCCGTTGTCCTGCAAGAAGGTCTTCTTCGTCTTCAACTCGGCTGCCGTGGGCTGCACCATGCCTTCGGCATCAGTGACGCGCGAGACCAGCGTATGCTCGCCCGGCGTGGCGCCTTCCCAGCGGTAAGTGAACAGCTTCCAGGAATACTGGGTGTTAGTCGAAGCCAGCGTGGCCTTCTGCCACGGCCCATTGTCGATCTGCACTTCTACCGATTTGAGCGGCGTTCCGTCGTTCAGCACGAATCCGAGAACCTCGTGAACGTCACCCTTCTTGCGGACCCGCGCGATGGCCGACTTCAAGTGAATCCGGGTGATCTCATTCTCCACCCACTGCGTGGCCGGATCGTTCTCCTCGCCGGTTCCGCCGACGCCCACCAGCGAACGGTACCAGCGCGCCTGATAGTTTCCCAGAAAACGTTCTTCCTGCAAATGCACTTCCGCGAGCCACTTCACGTTGGCGACGCCGTACCAGCCCGGCATGATCAGCCGCACCGGGAATCCTTGATTGCGCGTCAAGGGCTCGCCGTTGAGCGCATAGGCCAGCATCGGCTCGCGCTTCATGGCGTTCTCCAGGGTGACGCTGCGAGCGAACTGCTGCTCGACCTTGAATGTCTGTGTCCGGAACACGACTTCCTGCGGCCCGCGGTCGGTGCCGAAAAAGACCACCTCGCGAGCCTTGGAATTGACACCCACTTGCTTCAGCACATCGCTTAAACGAACACCCGTAAAGCGGCCGCACGAGGACAGTCCCTCGATAGAGCGGGGGCTGTTGCCAGAGCACTCATAGCCGGCAGCCAACTCAGTGGAGCGCATCCCTCGCAAATCGGCCAGCGTGAACTCGGCTGGCTTATTGACCAAGCCAGTGAACTTCAGCTTGTAAGTGGCCGCATCGATTTCCGGCTTCCCCATGTGCTGGATGGTAAAGAAATCGTCTTTCGACGTAAACGGTCCGTCGATCTTCCGGATATCTAGCATGCGGACGCCGGTGGTGGCGTTATTCGGATTGAAGGTCGCAGGAATATCGGTGAAGGGCACGTCCACTTCGCCCTGTGCGAGCGCCGGCGTGGCCCAATCGGGCACGAATGCGAGCAAGCCCGCCGCTGCCAGGCCTCGCTTCAAGGTTTGTCTGCGTGTCGTCTGCTCTGACGTGGTCAGTTCCGGCATGGCTCTCCTCAGCCGCGACTGGATCGCGGGATTCTGGTACATTTTAACTCCTGCGTCGTAGAAGCACCAGCACGGCCGGAGCTTGGAGAGCTTGATCGGCCAACTGCGGGGCTTAACGTCGTGAATGACGATGCGCGCCGCCGCCCAGACCGCCCAGGTCGACGATCACGGCAATCAGCAGCCACAACAGATTGATTCCGGCGGTAGGCATGCCGCTATTGAGCTCCCACGCATAGACCAGCGTGGTGAGTGGCAGAAAAATGAAGCCGAGCAGGGGCAGGAATAAGCTGGCATGGAAGGCACGCTGCAGGTAGTTCGAGAAGAACCACAACAAAAGAAGAGCGACGCGGGGAAACAGCAAGACGATGAATAGGAAGAGACAAGGCATAGTCGAGCAGTGATGTTCGGACCGGCGAGGCCGCCTTCCCGCGAGGTTTTGCAAACGTGCGCAAGCTGGCGCGGCCCGTGTGATCAGTACCGATTCAGCTTCTTACAGAGAGCAGCCCGTATGGCCGCAGCCGCATGAGATCTCGACGGATCCCTTCGCATCCTGGCAGCGCTGGCTGCAGTATTTCTTGTCGTCCGCCACCTTGCACGTGCATGCCGGGTGGGCGCATTTCTTTTTTTCTGTGTCAGTCATGGAGAATTTCCTTTTTTATCCGAATGCATGAAGCACCGAGTGGCGCTCCGGATTTCGGAGTGCCGCTAGCTTGACGACTCGTGATTTTGAGCAGCGCGTCGGAATGTTCGTGGCGCGAGCCCCGCCTTGCTGGTCGTTCTCGCTTAGCCGGGAGAATCGTGGTACCTGCGATTGTTCGGTTTCGCATCTTCAGCTCCTAACGCGGTGGCCGCCACCGCTACTCGGACGATAGCGGCATGACGCGACGTCACATTCGAAACAACGAGGCATGATTTATGACTCCTGGTCCTCGCTCAGCGCAATCTTAGGGCCACGTTCGGGAGAGCTGAGCGGAAAGCAAGAGTCAGAATACAAAGGGAATCGGGTCTGCCCGCGGATCTAATCTTGTGAGGGGCCCAGGACGGTAGAGGTCAAATTGACGGCGTATGGTCAAACACCCCAGGTTGGGGTCCGCGCTTGGCTTGCCGACCCCGGCGCAAGTTGGGCCGTTGCGATTAGGGGCTCAATTTGGCTGTTGACGTGCGCAATAACGTATTCATGTCAGAAGTTGAAGGCGATTCGGAAAATATAACCGACGCTATAAAGCAAGAGAATTCTACTTCTATCAGTAGGATAAGGTCTCTCTTTGTGGATCCTGGTTTTCCTGCTGCGCCGTCTGAGGATGCAGGAAGCGCAGGTTCGTCGGAAAAATTGAAGGACGGCGAAGCTTAATCACCCTCCTGTCACGCCCTTGATCAAAAAGTGCATGTGCCCCACGTCACCAGTTTGCCTAAGCGTCGGGCTACGCTACCAAACATGCGCTGGGCCGGAAATACCTCTGGTTAGAATTGATCCGCCGCCTGGGCGCATGCCTCATTGACACCCACTTCATCCACGACCTACAGTTGGGTCATGGAACAAGGACCTTTCGGGAACCAGTCATTAAGTAGTTCAACGACAGGCAGTCCGGTACTGGGCAGTCGCGCATTCGGAAATGCATCCATCGCAGCGGCGAACGCCCGTTTCATGAGCCGGGTTTACGGCTGGATGGCGGGTGGCCTTTGTCTTACCGGCGCGGTGGCGTGGAACGTTGCGGGGAATCCCGAACTGGTGCGCGCGATCTTCGGCAACCGGCTGCTGTTCTGGGGATTGATCATTGCGCAGCTCGGGGCCGTGGTAGTTTTGTCGGGCCTGATCAACCGGATCAACGGCCTGACTGCGACGCTCATCTATTTCGTGTACGCGGGATTAACTGGACTGACTCTTTCCAGCATCTTTCTGGCTTACACCGGATCCAGCATCGCCCAAGTGTTCGGTGTAACGGCGTTCGGCTTCGCCGGTCTCAGCGGGTTCGGGCTGGTGACCAAGCGCGACCTCGGGCCAGTCGGCTCGTTCTGCATGATGGGGCTTTTTGGACTGGTTGGCTTCGCTGTGCTCTCCATGTTCTTCCCGTCTCTCATGGGCGCGGGCGCGAGTTTCGTGTTTTCGATCGTCGGCATCATTGTATTCGCGGGACTGACTGCGTATGATACGCAGCGGATCAAAGCCATGAACGCGCCTGGCAGCGAAGGCACCGACGCCGGCCGTAAGACTGCGATCTACGGCGCTCTGACGCTGTATCTCGACTTCATCAACCTGTTCCTGAGCCTGTTGCGGCTGACCGGGCGCAGGCGATAGTCCGCAATTCGTGAGGGCCGTAGTATAATTTCGTAGCCATGAGCCATCACCTTTCCGCCCGCCGAAAATTCCTTCGTTTCCTGGCTGCCAGCCCACTGGCCGCGCAGGCCTTGGCCCAGAATCCGACGGGTCCTTATGCGCCTACTTATATTGCTCCCACGGCGCCGAAAGACGCCCTCGATGTGATGGACTTCGAGGCCTTGGCACGCAAGGCGTTGCCGCCGGCGCATTGGGGCTACATGGCCACCGGCGTGGATGACGACCTGACGCTGCAGATGAACCGCGAAGCGTTCCACCATTACCAGTTGCGCGCGCGGCGCCTGGTGGATGTCGCGACGATCGATCTGAAGACCGAGGTTCTCGGCGTCCCCTGGGACATGCCAATTTACATCAGCGCCGTGGGCAGCCAGAGAGCGTTTCATCCCCAAGGTGAAGTAGCTACGGCCCGGGCGGCCAAGGCCAAAAAGACCATGCAGATGCTGTCTACAACCACCTCCATTGCGGTGGAGGAGGTGGCCAAGGCGCTGGGCACGCCGCCCTGGTATCAGCTCTACATGCCCCCCTCGTGGAACGAGACCGAGAAACTGGTGAAGCGGGTGGAGGCCGCGGGTTGCCCGGTGCTGGTCTGGACCATCGACCTTCTAGGCGGCCGGAATACCGAGACCGCCTCGCGTTTCGCCCGCCAGGACACGCGCGAGTGCCTATCCTGTCACGCCAGTTCTCCGGCAGCCGGCGCCAACACCGCGAACATGGCGGGCAAGCCCATGTTAGACGGTCTCTCCGGCGCTATGAATCCACCGGAAGCCAACTGGTCTTATGTTGACCGGCTGAAGAAGCTGACGAAGATGAAGCTGATTCTGAAGGGCATTGATATAGCCGAGGATGCACGGCTGGCGCGTGAGCACGGAGCGGATGCGGTGGTGGTCTCGAACCATGGCGGGCGCGCTACCGAGACTGGCCGCGGCACCATCGATATTCTTCCTGAGGTTATCGACGCCGTGGGCCCGCAATTTCCGGTGCTTGTGGACGGGGGGTTCCGCCGCGGCTCCGATATTTACAAGGCGCTGGCAATCGGGGCGCGCGCCGTGGGCCTCGGCCGGGCCTACATCTACGGCTTGTCGGCGTTCGGCCAGGAGGGCGTGGAGCGGGTGCTGGATATTCTGCGCGCTGAACTCACGCTGACCATGCGCCAGTGCGGCACACCGACGATTGCGCAGATTACACGCGCGTCGATTCTTAGGAACGGTGCGCGTATTTAGGCCAGGAGTGCAACGGGAGATCGCTACGGCTGGAGCGCCAATGTGGCTTTCCCGGCGGGCCCGCTGTAAATCAGCTCGAGCGAGCGAATGTTCTCGGGCTTACCGCGATACTCGAAGAAAAGCAATCCCGCCGCCGGGAGGGCGCGGTCGCCTTCCGGCATAGACGCCCGCTGTACCCGTTGTTGCATCGTGCGCTTACGCTCGATGGGCATACGGACAATTGGGTGAAAGGAGTCATCGGGTTGCCCGCCGCCTTGGTCGAGAGTGGGTTTCGATTCCCCTTTAGGCTTGGACGGCGGCTCCCACTCGGGATCTTTGAGGGATGAAAACGCAAGTCCATAAGGCTGGCTGGGCAAGGCCATCTTCTTGCCGTTGATGCGGAGCGAGAAATCTCCGATGGAGATCGTGAGCCGCGCCTGCGGTGGTCCGAACAGCCCCGCCTCGACGGTCACAAAGTCTTCGGTCGAGTAGGGCGCTTCGGGCGTGGGAACGGCGTGCCGCATAAACTCGGCCGCGAGCGTCAGCGTGCCGGCTTGCGTGTGCGCCTGATAGTCGGACGGGGCTGCTCGGGGCGGCATCCCCTTCGCTTCGCTGGCCGGCGCATCTTGCCCACGCGCGCATAGCGCGCCCACCAGGACCAAAGTCATCGGCAACCCGGTTCTCAACGTAGAGGAGAGTCGCATTTCAATTCTCAAGCTAGCACATCCGGGCTGGGCGTTCGGTTTGGCAGCGGGCAGTCCGGTCCAGCTTCCAGGACTGACAGACCACAGGGGGCCGAGTGGATATAAAATAACCAGTACGCATGCGGTCTGACGAGCGACCGGGCGTTAATAGGAGCAAATATGTGCGATCAGGATCATTTTGAAGACGACCGGCAACAGTACGAAGCTCTCGGTTTGGTGACACGAAAGCAATTCGGCATCATGTTGGGAGCAGGCATGGCTATGATGCTGCCGAAGGTTGCGAACGCGGCTGCAGTGACCGAATCGGATGTGAACGTGATGACGCCCGACGGAACCGCGGACTGCTACTTCGTCCATCCCGCTAGCGGCGCAGCGCCAGGTGTTCTTGTGTGGCCAGACATCTTCGGGCTGCGGCCGGCGTTTCGCCAGATGGGCAAGCGGCTCGCTGAATCCGGCTATTCGGTGCTAGTGGTGAATCCGTTCTACCGTGTCAAAAAGGCCCCGACCGCGGACGCCGGGTCCGCAACCCCGATCCCGCAATTGATGCCGCTCGCGCGAGCTCTGAACGAGACAACGCAAATGACGGATGCGAAGGCATTCATCGGATGGCTGGACCGGCAATCACCGGTTGCCAAGAATCGGAAGATGGGTACCCAGGGTTATTGCATGGGCGGCCCGATCGCATTTCGCACCTCGGCTGCCGTTCCCGATCGCGTCGGAGCAGTCGCTTCCTTCCATGGCGGCGGACTGGTGACAGACATGCCGAACAGCCCGCATCTGCAGGCCTCGACGACCAAGGCGCAGTTCCTCATCGCGATTGCCGCAAATGACGACATGCGGTCTCCCAAGGAAAAGGATGTACTGAAAGAGACGTTCGCCAAGGCGAACCTGCCGGCGGAAATTGAAGTGTATACGGGGTCCGCGCATGGCTGGTGCCCTCCAGACTCGCAAGTCTACAACGAGCCCTTGGCCGAGAAGGCTTGGAGCCGTTTGCTCGCGCTGTACGGAAAAGCGCTGGCGTAAACAATGAAATCTGGCGAGCTCGCTCCCGGCCAGTGGGGGAATCGGAAACCAACTCACGGCGTAGCGCGGTGGTGAGTCAGTACCACGGCCCGGAACAGCGACACCGGGGCATTTGCTAAATTGGGTGCGGTGCTGAGACGTCGAAGATGAATTCGGGAGCCTCCACGGAATCCACGATCGCGGTTCTTCCCAGCGGGAAGCCGTTGGGGGCGGAGATCCGCGGCGTGGATCTAAAGGCCGTGACCGACGCCGATTTTGCGGCGATTCAGCGAGCCTGGAACGATCACTCGGTGCTGGTTTTCCGCGGCCAGCAGCTTACCGACGGCGAACTGATCGCCTTCAGCCGGCGCTTTGGCGATCTTGACTGGGCGCCGGTTCAGGAAACCGGACGCCGCTTCGTGGAGGGATACCCGGAGATCTATGTAGTCTCGAACGTTATTGTGAACGGAGAGCCGATTGGGAGCCTGGGAGCGGGTGAAGCAAGTTGGCACACCGACATGTCGTATCTGGAAACTCCGCCTAAAGCGAGCATACTGTATGCGCTGGAGGTTCCTCCGAGCGGCGGGAATACCTATTTCTGCGGGATGTATCACGCCTACGACTCCTTGCCGGAGACGCTGAAACGCCGGGTCGCGGGACGGATGCTAAAGCATGACGGTACTTACAACAGCGGCGGATACTTGCGCCAGGGCGTCACGGCGGTGGACGATCCGATGGCGTCGCCGGGCGCCTGGCATCCGCTGGTTTGCACACATCCGGAAACCAAGCGGCGAACACTTTATCTGGGACGAAGGCGGAATGCCTATATTCAGGGGCTGCCGCTGGCGGAGTCCGAAGCGCTGCTCGACGAGTTGTGGGCCATCGCCACCCGTGAACAATTCACCTGGTGGAACGAGTGGCAAGTAGGCGATCTCGTGCTGTGGGATAATCGCTCGACGATGCATCGCCGCGATCCGTTCGACCCCAACACGCGCCGCATCCTGCATCGGACACAGATCAAGAGTGAACTGCGCCCCGGGACGGAATAGATATGCCCTCCTGCCCCGCCTCCGGTTGGGGAGATCCATGCGAATAAGCAAGCTAGGCGCACCCACCGTAGTTCTCGCGCTGCTGTGCGCGATGTACTTTCTATATTTCGTCGACCGCGTGAGTATCTCTACCGCGGCGCCGCTGATAAAGGCGGACCTCAAAATCAGCAATACCCAACTCGGACTGGCGTTCTCGGCCTTTGCGATTCCGTATGCCTTTTTCCAATTGGTCGGAGGCTGGATCGGCGACCGGCTGGGTCCGAGGCTGACGCTGGCGATTTGTTGCGCGATGGTTGGAATATCCACGGCGCTTACGGGAGCCGTCACCGGAATAGCGACGCTCATTATGCTGCGGCTGGCGCTGGGATTCGGCGAGGGCGCGGGCTTTCCCACGGCCACGCGCGCAATGGCCAGTTGGACGCCGCAAGGTAATTGGGGATTCGCCCAGGGATTGGTGCATTCTTTCGCACGGATCGGCAATGCGGTGACGCCGCCGATCATGGCGGGGCTGCTTCTGTTTGCCACCTGGCGCGTCTCATTTGTCATGCTGGGCGCTGTGAGTCTGCTGTGGCTCATCGCGTGGCTATGGTACTTCCGTAACGATCCGCGCGAGCATCCCGCGATGACTCCGGTCATCCTCGCCACACTTCCGGTTCAAACCGCCGGCGCGGCACGAACAATTCCCTGGCTGCGGCTGGCCCGGCACGTGATGCCGGTGACCATCGTAGACTTCTGCTACGGATGGACGCTGTGGCTTTTTCTGACCTGGATACCGGCGTTCTTTTTCGAAAATTATCACCAGAACCTGCAGGCCTCGGCGCTATTTTCGGGCGGCGTACTCTTGGCGGGCGTTATTGGGGACACAGCGGGCGGCGTTGCGACCGACCGTTTGCTGAGCAAGACCGGCAGCCTGGTGATCGCGCGGCGCGGCGTGATTGTGGCGGGATTCCTGGGCGCGTTTGTTTTCCTGATTCCGGTGGTGTTAATTCACGACCTCAAAGTTGCCGCCGTGTGCCTGTCGCTCGCGTTCTTCTTCGCCGAGCTGATCGTGGGACCGATCTGGTCGATACCGATGGATATTGCGCCGCGTTATGCCGGCACCGCCAGCGGCATGATGAACTTCGGCTTCGGGGTCGCGGGCCTAGTTTCGCCGCTGAGCTTTGGTTACCTGGTCGACCGCACTGGAAGCTGGGTGGTCCCGTTCATCGCATCGATTCTGCTTCTGCTGGTGGGCGCGGTGCTGGCGCTGCGGCTGCGGCCAGATCGCCACTTTGTGGAAGATGCCAGGACGGAAGCCGAACCAGTCACTCGCTGATTGTCGAAGCCAGAATCAGGGTCGGGAACGCGAAGCAGATCTTGCCGCCGGTGCGAACCGCCGCCATGCCAAGATCGTCGTGCTCCAGTGAATCGGCGAACATCTTGCGGATGCGATCGGCATCCCCTTCGCGGGGAAACGAGCGCGCCAGAAGACTTTCCACGTCACCCGGCGCAAAGTCAGGCTGAACCCAAGGTTCGGGCAGACCCGCGTCCGCGAACAGTGCGCGATGCTCTTCGGGGGACAACGCACGGACGTGCGAAGGATCGCGCAGCCGCTCCATGCGATTGAACGCGTCCGCCTTGTTGGCGGCCGGCGCGCTATCGGCCACGACCACGCGTCCTCCAGGCCGGCATACCCGGCGCATCTCCTTCAGGACCGCGAGCGGATCGAGAAAGTGATGGAATGCGAACCGCGCGCTGACAATGGAAAAACTGGCATCCTCGTAGGGCAGGGGTAGCACATCGCCTTCTTGCCACGTGAGATTTTCGAGACCCTGTTGGCGCTGCAGCGCCCGAGCTTGTTCGAGCATGGCGGGAGTCAGATCGATGCCGGTGACATGCCGCGCCACGCGGGCAAACGCGCAAGCTAGAAGTCCGGGGCCGCACGCTACGTCGAGTATTGTATCGTCCGCACCGGCCTGCGCCATTTGCACGATACGGTTGAGCGCATCCTCATTGCGAATGGCCGCGGCAGTCGCAAAGGGCACCGCCTGACGGGTGAATTGATCGAGGATATGTTCTTGGTGTTCTGACGTCATGGCTTGATTTTACAGTTCTTCAAATGGTTTGTCGGGACGCAGGCGTAAGGCGAGAATTGCGCCGCAAAACAGCAGCACGATCGAAGCGATGAACGGGATCACCCAACTGCCGGTCAGATCCACCAGGTAGCCGAAGCTGGAGGGTGAGACCAGTCCCGCCACGGCAAAGCCAGTGTTCATCATGCCGCTGGCTGTGCCGGGGTAGCGCGGCGCGATGTCCATTGGCACGGACCAGATCGGCGCCACGATCAACTCAGCGCAAAAGAACGCCAGCGAGAGGCACACCGCTGCGGTCTTCAAATCGTGAATCAAAACCACCGGCAACATGAACAGAAAGGCGCCCAAAAAACCCGCTACGATCACGGACCGCCGCGCAATTACCAGGCTGCCGGTCTTGCGCAGTAAACGGTCGGACGCAACGCCCCCCGCCGTATCGCCGACGACTCCCGCAAATAGCACCCCGGCTGTGAACATCGCGGAGGACTTCAAATTCAGGTGGTAGTTTTCCAGGAAAAACGTAGGAATCCAGCTCATGAACAGCCACAGTGTCCAGCCGTAACAGAAATCGACAGCGGTCACCGGCAGGATGCGCCGAGCCAGACGCAGCCACGGTACCGAGTGTCGGCTGGCGGCGCGGGCGGGCAACGCCGCCAGTTCCGCGTCCGTGATAGCCGGATGTGTGCGCGGGTCGTTGCGGAAATACCAGGCCCAAACCACCAGCCAGACGAGGCTAGCCGATCCCATGACTATGAAGGATCCGCGCCAGGTTATGAGCGCGAACAGTGCAATCATCAGCGGCGGCGTCAATGCGTTTCCAATATGGGCAAACGAGTGGGTGATTCCCTGCGCGAAGCCCCACCTGCCGGCGGGCGTCCAGGTGGACATCGCGCGCGTGGCGGTGGAGAACGCGGCGCCTTCTCCTAAGCCCAAAGCCAAACGCGCTGCGATGAGCGAGAGGAAGCCGCCCGCCACGCCCGTGAGGATGGTCGCGATGCCGACGATGACGCAGCATGCAGATAGGATCAAGCGCGGTCCGAATTTATCGCCGATCCAGCTGCCGAGAAGCTGGAACACCGCGTAGGGAATGGCGAAGGCCGAGAACACCAGTCCGAGTTGCGTATTGCTGAGGTGCAGGTCGATTTTGATCAGAGGCGCGGCGGTGGCTATGTTCACGCGGTCCACAAACAAAATCAGGTACATCACGCACAGCAGGGAAAGAACGATGGTAGGAGCACTGATTCGCCCCCGCCGGGTCGCGATGCCAGTGTGTGATTCGAGTGGGGTAGGGGATCGCATTAGAGGATGTCGTCTTTAGTTTCGCGGCTCGCGACCAGCCCGATGAGAGTCAAGACGGCTGCCCCGAACAGGTAGTAGCCGACGTATTGCAGGCCGTAGGTCTTAGCGAGTCCGGTGGCGATGTAGGGCGCGAGCGATGCGCCGAAGATGCCAGCGAAGTTGAACGTCAGCGAACTGCCGGTGTAACGCACCGAGGTTGGAAACAGCTCGGATAGCACAGTACCGAGCGGGCCATAGGTTAGTCCCATCAGAGTCAGACCCAGTGCCATCATCGTCACCGCTCCCGCAGTTCCGGCGACAAACATTGGCGCCATGATCAGGCCGAACGCGCCGATCCCGGCCGTGACCCACAGGAGCGTCAGACGGCGGCCCCGCTCCGCCAGCCGGCCGCCGACTGGGATGGCCAGCGCGAAACATATCATGCCGAACAACTGCATCACCAGGAACTTTTCGCGGCTATAGCCGAGGGCGGTGGTGCCCCAGGAGAGGGCGAAGACGGTCATCAGGTAGAACAGCACAAATGTGGCGAGCGATACCAGGGTGCCCACGATCAGCGCCCCGGCGTGGTCCCGGAAAACCGCCAGCATCGGCACCTTCACCTGTTGCCGGCGGTTGAGGGCGTCCTGGAACACGGGAGTCTCCGTGATGGTTAGCCGCACATAGAGGCCAATCAACACCAGCGCGGAACTCGCCAGGAAAGGGATGCGCCAACCGAAGGAAAAGAACTGTTCGTCGGTGAGCCCCCTGGAGAGAACCAGGAATGTGCCTCCGGACAAGATGAATCCGGCGGGCGCGCCGAGTTGTGGAAACATGCCGTACCAGGCGCGCTTGCCGGGCGGCGCATTCTCAATGGCCAGCAGGACCGCGCCTCCCCATTCGCCCCCCAGGCCCAGGCCCTGCCCGAAACGAAACAGCGCAAGGAGCACGGGCGCTACGACACCAATGGTCTGATACGACGGCAGGGCGCCGATCGCGACTGTCGAGAGTCCCATGGTGAGCAGCGCGGCGACTAACGTAGTCTTACGGCCAACGCGATCGCCGAAGTGACCGAAGAGCGCCGAGCCGACCGGCCGTGCGAAGAACGCGATCCCGAATGTCGCCAGCGAGGCCAGCCGGGCGGTGGCCGGATCGGACGCCGGGAAGAACAACTTGGGAAAGACGAGAACGGCGGCGGTCGCGTAGATGTAGAAGTCGAAGAACTCGATGGTGGTGCCGATGAGGCTTGCAAATAGCACCTGGCTGGGGCTATTGACAGTCGGGCTCGCGCCCGCGTGCTGCGGGCTGACCGCCGTGCCGGTGTTAGGTGGCTCTCGCAATAATTTCTAAGCTTACATCACGTGTAGAAGCTAAATCAGGGCCGAGGCATTACTGCGCCGGCCAGTGGTAGCGATTGCGCCTGGAAGCGAAGCGCCGCCAGAGTGACAGTCGCACGCGACAAAACTTCAAGGTTGAGTCGCCACTTCAGGCCGGATTTGCTCCAGTTGCTCCCGTTCTGCGAGCACTTTCGCCCATGCGGCGCTTGCCTTCTTGGTAGGCGGCGACACCGGCGGCTTTCGAGTTTTGTAGTAGTCCAGGATATTGCCGCGGAGATCCGCCGAGACCCCTGCGAACTTATGGTCGGCGAGCTTGTCCAGCAGCTTGTCGTAAGCCAGGTCCGCTCCCAGGTAGTCTCCCGCGACGGTAGGTCTGCCGATGTCGAAGTTCTGGTTCAGGAGTTCCATGGGGCCGCTGCCGGCCTTGGCCAGAAGCGCGCGGTAACTGTCGACAGTCGCGTTGAAGCTGGTCATGAACATCTTCTCCACCTCGGGCGTCGGGGCCCGGAACTTGAGCGATTTGAAGGGACCAACCTTTGGAACGATCTTCAGCACCCAGGACACCAAGCGTGTGCGAATCCCGGGCCGGTGGTATCCCTTCCCAAATTGCTTTTCGTAGCTGGAGCGCGAAAGATTGAACAGGAACTTCTTTTTGGTCATCCCTGGTATCTCTTTAACCACCGTATCGCCTTTGAGCCGCCATGCCACGCGCGTCATCCCCGGAATAACGTTGCTCACGCTGTAGCGGAACGATCCCAGTGCGAGATCCAGGCTGCCGAAGACATCTTTGAGTTCCATGCCGTAAGTGTCGCGGAACGCGCGCTCGAGAACGGGCTTGGAAACCTCAAAACCTATGAATTTGTGGTAACTGTCGGCAGCATAGCGCCCTTGCGCCACTTGCAGGACGTCGAAGCCGAACTCTGTGCGCAGGTGCGAAATGGGATTGTCCCAGTAAGTCACGATCCTGCCAAACCTGGTGCGGAGCTCGGGGTACAGGATAGGCACCGCCTGATTGGTGGCGATGCGATGGCCGCTGTCATCGGCGGCATAATGAGCGAGCGCGCCCAGCGCAAAGGCGTATTCGTTGAGGTCCTGGGATTGGCGGATCAGCGCGACGATGAAATCGCCGCTGCGGACGTAGTGTGTCAAATCGCTGAAGAATTTGCTGCTGAAGGGATAATACCCCATATCCTGCAAAATGCAGCCGCCGTAAACGTAAGCGTGGGCCTGCTCCAACTCGTCAGGTGTCGCCGCGGGAAATCGCGCCACTAGCAGCTTCTGGATCGACGCTTCCCAAAGAGTATCGACGATGGCTTCGTGCGTAAGTACCGAATAGCCGTAGGAGACCGACGTGGGGAGCAATGTCGAAAGCAGCAACAGAACGCTCCATCGCGCGGCCGCCAAGAAGCTTAGAGACATCTATCGGCCAATCGCCGCCAGGCCCGCCGACGCCGCCAGCGTACTCATGTTGTACTCAACGTCGCGCGATAGCATGGTGTGGCGTCCCAGAAAACGAACCTCCGCGGTCGACTCCGAACTGGTCTGCAGCCACATGCCATCGACATCGCTATAGGCCAGCACCACGCGCGCATTCTTAAGCCACCAGGAGGGGCTTCGGGCCGGTTCGCCTTCTGTCCGATGGAGCAGGTACGTAACCGAATCCACCCAGATTTGGCCGCGCAGCAAAGTCTTGTCTTTGCGCCGCGGAACAATCTCCAGCACATAGCAGCGCCGGCCGTCCAATTCTTCCTCGCGGAGATAACGAAAATCATAATTGGCGGGAGACAGGTCCGTCGACGCATTATTCTTTCCAATCTCGGTTTCGTGCTCCAGCATCTGGCGAACGATCCGTTCGCCCAGTCCCATGCCGCTCGCCTGCTGAATCACAAATTGTTTGATACCGGGAGGGTCGAAAGTCACCCGTGCAATCACCTCGGACCTGGCAGTCTGCCTTTCGCCGCCGAATAACCTATAATCGCGCGTGACGCTGTAGGGGCGAAGACGGGCGCGATTCTCCGAGCGGGCCTGGATCATATGAGCGATAATACTATCACCACTCGGTACGGAGCTATCGACGTGGGCAGCTGATACAGCGCCGATCGCCGCCAAATGCAGGACGATCAATCGGCAGAGTCGCGTTTGCACGGTACCCACGCCTCCTTCCGTCCTCTTGAAATTATCCCCCGTAAGCACGGCAATCAATTCCTCCTGAGAATTCCCGGTTAGAAAGTCGGTTGCGGCGGATGCTATTCTCATCGTGAGATTTCCCGGTTCCTGTCGGACTCAAAAGGGACCCGATGAACGCTCTTGTTCGGGATATTTTTCCGACTCCTTTCACCGGAAGCATTCGATGCACGCTGGTGGCCATTGCTGATCGACATCGCCAGTGTTCCCACAATCATGTTCCGACTATTCAATGGAGGTTGCAAATCTCTCTAGCGAAAGGGATCTATTCATGGATGACGGTCTTTCGTCAAGTGACCAACCTTGGTCATGCAAATTAGCGCTTGCGGTGCAGGAATTTCCGTTTTATGTCAGGCCAGAATTCCAATCCCAGATTGGAGAGCAGATCGAAGCCGAGTTGAGTAGACCCCTGCGAAAGGCCTAGCGCTATGGTGTTGACCCGGTCGGGGTACCATTCGTTGGAGATAAAGGCCGCGCCGTAAGCGCTCCCGAACCGCCACGTGGCGAGCGTCTCACCGCCTGAGTCTTTGTGCGTGAATATGGTCTCGTGGAACGCATGCTTGGTACGTCGCCACGCTCCCCGCTCGGTGGAGAGATAGTATCGCGGGTCTTGGTGCAGCGCCGAGTCGAGGCCAAAGCCGAGCAGATTGCGAACTCCGGAATAGGCCAGCGTAGAGCCGAGACGTTTGCTGTACCCAAGCCCGCCCTGTTTCCACTCGCGCGGGAAATCAATTCCCTGGAGGAAGCCATCGTAAACGGCCGCACCCGCAAGGGCCCCGGGACCGTAGGCACTTACGGCATGAAAGCGCAGTTTGCCCTCCCATCCGATTGGTTCCATGTGCGGCTCGACCACGGCGCCGCGCTCGACTGCGACGTCCGGAACGACAACGGCATCCGGCCCAGCCACGGTGTCCCGCGCGATCACGGCATCCTGCGCGACCGCGTTGCCGACGAAAAGCATCGCCGGTACAGCCAGCAGTAGGTATAGCCATCCGTCCAGGCGTCTGTTAGAGCGCCTCACTCGGCGCCCTTTCATGCGGCGTGCAACTTATTCGCATGGTGGTACTAGTGCACGGCAGGAACCAAACTGCTTCCCGGTTTTTCATCACGCTCGTCACGCCCGTAATCCGCCGCCGAAGCGCAAGTATTATGTCTCTGGGCAGCAGGGTGCGCCGCAACAGCAGCAACA
>Ga0068856_100001935_pt1 | contig 21603 bp, 18 predicted proteins | sample KBSCornC62_FD_66595 | JGI IMG/M metagenome (GOLD analysis project Ga0068856, IMG submission 66595) | Corn rhizosphere microbial communities from Kellogg Biological Station, Michigan, USA - KBS Corn C6-2 | ecosystem: Host-associated > Plants > Roots > Rhizosphere > Soil ... | reverse complement strand
CGGCAGCGACCAGTCCACGCGGCTCAAGCTCGCGGTCATCGAGGTCGCCACGCTCGGCGATTTTCAGGCGGAAGGCGAAACGCTGCGCTGGCATGGCGATGGCGAGTTCCGTCAGTTGGTGATGCAAGGCCGCCGATTGGTCGGAGCTACCGCCGTGGGCGAATGGTCCGAAGCCGGCCGCGCCATGGAACTTATCGAGCGCCGCGCGCTGGTCTGGCGCTGGCAGGTCAGCCGCTTCAATCGCACCGGCCGTCTGTGGTCCGGCGCGGCAACGCTGCCGGTGACGCAATGGCCGGCGGCGGCAATGGTCTGCAATTGCGTCGGCGTCCGGCGCGGGGCGCTCACCGCCGCGTGCGCCGAAGGCTGCGTCACGGTGGAACAACTGGCCCGCCGCACGGGAGCTTCGACGGTGTGCGGTTCGTGCAAGCCGTTGCTCGCGGAGTTTCTCGGTGCGCCCGCGTGGCTCACGCCGGTGGCCGGACTCAAACTGCTCGCGGCGGCGAGCGGGGCTGCGCTGCTGCTGACGCTGACGATTTTTTTCGCCGTGCCGGTGCCATTCGCCGAATCGGTGCAGGCAGGTTTGCGCAAACTGGATTTTCTCTGGCGCGAAGAAACCTGGAAACAGGTCACGGGCTTTTCGCTCATCGGGCTTGCGCTGGTCAGCCTGCTGCTCTCGCTGCGCAAGCGGATCAAGAAATTTTCCTGGGGCGAGTTTGGCCACTGGCGCGCGGTCCATGCGGTGCTCGGCACGCTGACGTTGCTGGCCCTGGTGTCGCACACGGGCTTCCGGCTCGGCCATAATTTCAATTTTGTTTTGATGACGGATTTCCTGGTGCTGGCGCTGGTCGGTGCGCTGGCAGGTGTCGTGACCGCGCTGGAACGACGGCTGACCGCGCAGTCGGCGAAGCGGCTGCGTTCGTTTTGGACGGGGACGCACATCGCGATGGCCTGGCCGTTGCCGGTGCTCGTCGCCGTCCACGTTTTAACCGCCTATTACTTTTGACGGTGTTGAAAAAATATTGGCCCTGGTGGGCCTGGCTCACGTTGTTGATTTGCATGACTGGATTCCTCACATACAAATGGTTTGGTCCTGACCGGCGGTTCCTGCTGCCGGGGCGGACGACGAGCGGGCATTACCAGATCGAGCTGGCGTGCAGTGCGTGCCACACGCCGTGGATGGGCGTAAAGGAAGATGCGTGCTACAACTGCCACGCCGAGGAGTTGAAGGCGGCGAACGATTCGCATCCGAAAAGCAAGTTTACAGACCCGCGCAACGCCAGCAGGCTCGAACACATCCGGGCGGACAATTGCGTGACCTGCCACCGCGAGCACGTGCCCGACCGGACGCACGCGATGGGCGTGACGGTGCCGGACGATTACTGTTTTTACTGCCATCAGCAGACGTTGAAGGACATGCCGAGCCACAAGAATTTTGCGTTCAATTCCTGCAACAACGCCGGCTGCCATAATTATCACGATAACACGGCGCTCTACACGGATTTCCTGCTCAAGCACGCGTCGGAGCCGGCGAACAAGGATTCCGCGCTGCTGCCGAAGCGCGACCTACTCGCGTATCTCATCGAAGCCGGCGTGGTAAAAAAATCCAAATCGCTGACGGCGGAACAGCAGGATGCGCCGGCTACGGTGAAATCCGACGCGAAAATCTTGCACGACTGGGCGGCGACGGCACACGCGCAGGCGGGCGTGAATTGCACCGGCTGTCATCTGGTCGAGGACAAGGCCACGCACGCGAAAAACTGGTCCGACAAGCTGGATTACACAGCCTGCGTGACGTGTCACAAGGAGGAGACCCAAGGTTTTCTCGGTGGCAAGCACGGGATGCGGCTCGCACAAGGGTTATCGCCGATGACGCCCGCGTTGGCGCGTTTGCCAATGAAGCCGGAGGCGGCGCACCGCGAGCTAAATTGCCTGAGTTGCCACGCCGCGCACGATTTCGATACGCGCCGGGCGGCGGTGGAATCCTGCCTCGCGTGCCACAACGACGAGCATACGCTGGCTTACAAGCGTTCCAAACATTTTGCGTTGTGGTTCAACGAGGAGAACGGCGATGCGCCCGCCGGCAGCGGCGTCAGTTGCGCGACGTGCCATCTGCCGCGTGAAACCGTGGAAACCGACGGCGTGAAACATGTGCTCGTGCAGCACAACCAGAATTTAAATTTGCGCCCGAGCGAAAAAATGATCCGCACCGTGTGCCTCAACTGCCACGGGCTGGCGTTCAGCATTGATGCGCTGGTGGACGCGGCGCTCGTGCAAACCAATTTCATCGGTCAGCCGCACGGCCATGTTGAGAGCGTGGACATGGCCGTGCAGCGGCAGATGGAGAAGAAATCAAAATCAAAACCAACACCCATAACTAAATAAATCATGAAACATCAAAAAAATCCCAAGATGATCCTGGCCGCCGGTGCCGCGGTGGCCGTGGCTGTTGTCGCCAGCATCACCGGCTGCGGCAAAACCGAAGTTGCAATCACGAAGCCCGCCGGCTTCACGCCGCAGCAGATGGCCGATGCGCTGTTCACCGTGATGGCGTCCGACCGCGGCGTCTATACGAAACAGGTGGTGAACCGCCTGCAAAACGAGGACCAAGTCATCAAGGCCAGCGAACATTGGAAGGACGACAAGGCGCTGCCGCTGCCGGCGCAGATGTTCCGCATGGGCGCGGAGGCGGTGACCGCCAAGAATGCCGGTTTCACCTACTCGCTGCTCTCGCTGTGGCCGATCAACAAGCAGAACACGCCGCAGACGGATGTGGAGAAGACCGGCCTGAAATTTGTCGCCGACAGCCTGGGCAAGACGAACTACTACGCCGAGGAAACGCTGGGCGGCAAAAAATATTTCACCGCCATCTATGCCGACGTGGCCGTTTCGCCGGCCTGCGTGAAGTGTCACAACAACCACGAGGATTCACCGCGCACCGACTTCAAGTTGAACGACGTGATGGGCGGCGTGGTGGTCCGCATCCCCACCGAATAATAATTCAACCCTTAACCAAAATAAAATCATGACACCCCGACAAATTGAGCTCGTCCAGACCAGCTGGGAAAAATGCGTGCCCATTGCCGATCAGGCGGCCGCGTTGTTTTACGGCAAATTGTTTGAACTCGATCCCGCCCTCAAGCCGCTCTTCACCTCCGACATCAAGGAGCAGGGCAAAAAACTGATGACCATGATCACCGTGGCCGTGCGCGGCCTGAACGACCTCGGCAAACTCGTGCCCGCCGTGGAAGATCTCGGCCGCCGCCACGTCGGTTACGGCGTTAAAGACGAACATTACGCCACGGTCGGCGTTGCCCTGCTCTGGACGTTGCAGCAGGGCTTGGGCGACGCGTTCACCTTTGAGGTGAAGGAAGCATGGGCCACCACCTACGGCGTCCTGTCTTCCACCATGCAAAAGGCCGCCGCCACCGCGTGACCGATCACGAAGACCAGCCAAATCAACCAACTAAAACCCGCCCGAACTGACCCAAGTCAAAACATTAAAACCATAATCCGGCACAATCATTCCGTATGAAACACCATCCATCCAAAAACTACCGCAAACAAATCATCACCGGCAGCGCTTTGGTGCTGGCCGCCACCGCCTCCGTGTTCGCCCAGCAAGCACCCTTCTCCGGCCCGGGCACGGCCCAGCCGCCGGTGCCGGCACCGGCACCCAAGCCGGCTGTAACCACCCCGGCCACCGGCACCAACGCGGCTCCGGCCATGGCTGCTGCGACCACCACCAACGCCGTTCAGGAAATGTTCGGGATCAAAATTCCCGACGCCATCGCCAAGGGCAAGGTCAACGTCAACGCCCGCCTGCGCTATGAGCAAGTGGATCAGAGCAGCCTGCCCGATCAATCCTTCGCGCCAACCATCCGCACGCGCGTCGGCTACACGACGGCGCCGCTCTACGGTTTCCAGGCGATGGTTGAGGGCGAAAATGTTTCCGTCATCGGACCGGAACACAATTACAACGCCGCCGGTTCCAACGGACAGGGCACCCGCCCGGTCGTGGCCGACCCGCCGTTGACCGCACTGAACCAGGCGTGGCTGGGTTACAATTACGACAAGCTGTTCAAGGTCAAGTTCGGCCAGCAGGTGATCAATCTGGACAACCAGCGTTTCATCGGTTCCGTCGGCTGGCGTCAGAACGACCAGACCTTCACCGGCGTGACGCTTGGCAGCGAACCGATTGAGAAGCTGAACCTCTATTACGGCTACCTTTGGGACGTGCAGCGCGTGTTCGGCAATGTGGATGGGCTGCCGCCGGCGAATCAGGATTTTGATTCCAGCTCGCACCTGTTCAATGTCTCCTATTCCGGCTGGAAATACGGCCGGTTCGTCGGATACAGCTATCTGCTGGATTTGAGCAACAACGCCGGCAACGCAAATTCCTGCGCCACCTACGGCGGTTATTTCGCCGGTCAGGCGCCGATCACGGACAAGATCACCGCCGATTACCGCGCGGAATATGCGTATCAAACCGATTACGCCAAGAGCACCCAGAACTACGACGCCAACTATTACAACTTCGAAGCCGGCCTGAGCATCAAGCCCATTGCCTTCGGCGGCGGCTACGAAGTGCTCGGCAGCGGCGCGAACAGCGGTGCCGGTCCCTCCCGAGTCGGCTTCCGCACCCCGCTCGCCACGCTCCATGCCTTCAACGGCTGGGACGACGTGTTCCTCGCCACGCCTGCGAACGGGTTGCAGGACATCTACGGATACTTCAAGGTGATGGTGCCCGGCGTTCAGGTTCCGATCCAGTTTGTGTATCACAAATTCAACGCCGATTACGGCAGCGGTGATTACGGTCAGGAATACGACGTGGTCGCCTCCAAACAGTTCGGCAAGTATTGGACCGCCCTCGTCAAATACGCCTGCTACAACGGTCAGGATGCGCCGGCCGCCTACACGGTCAATAAGTTCTGGGCGCAGGTCGAATTCAACTTCTGATCTGTCTGGCAGCCGCAACCGTCAGACCCAAAGCGACGCCGTTCCTCCCGTCGCCGCGCCCCGCCGCAAGGCGGGGCGCCCTTTTTAAAATGACCAGTGCGGGTGAAAAAGCACCAGCTTGTAAAAAAGGATGCACCCGCCGCCGTCAGCGCCACTGCTTCGGCGGCGGGTTCCGTCGTGCCCGCTTCGGTGACGCTGTCGGGCTGCGCCCCAAGGAGTCCAAGCCAGCACCGCACAAACCGGAGCAAATGAACCGGGTTCATGGCGATGATGAAAACTATGAGCGAAACGGTTGATCTAATTTGCGACGCTGGCACGCAGCCAGCATACATCGAACCGGTTGAACAAAAGCTAAAATGACCTCACCGGCCCTGCCTTACATTCCCGAAAACGCGCCGTTCTCCATTGAGCAACGCGCCTGGCTTAACGGCTATCTCGCCGGCCTGTTTTCGCCCGCCCCGGGTGCGGCCGCGCCGCCAGCCGGCGGTGCCGCCGCGCCCGCCGCCCCGGCCGAACCGCTGCTCGTGCTCTTCGGTTCACAGACGGGAACCGCCGAGGGACTCGCCAAAAAAGTCGCCAAGGAAAGCCAGCAGCGCGGCTTCGCGCCAAAAGTTCTGGCGTTGAATGATTTTGAGCAGGCGAACCTCACCGCCGCGAGCAAAGCGGTCATCATCTCCAGCACCTGGGGTGACGGCGAGCCGCCGGACAACGCCGTGAATTTCTGGAACTGGCTCCACGCCGAATCCGCGCCGCGTCTGGAAAACTTGAACTTCGCCATCCTCGGACTCGGCGATAAAAACTATTCCGATTTCTGCGGCGCCTCGAAAAAGCTGGACGCCCGCCTCGAAACCCTTGGTGCCAAACGCCTCACTCCGCGCGGCGAATGCGACGTGGATTATGAAACCGCTGCGAAAAATTGGATTGACGGCCTGTGGGAAAAGTTAGGTGGAAGCACGAATGGCGCATCGCCAAACGGAAATCATTCATCGCTGTCCCCTCTCCCCGGGGGAGAGGGTCAGGGTGAGGGGAAGGCGTCACTCGCACTTCCGGCCTATGGCAAAAATAATCCCTTCCCCGCGCGGCTGCTCACGAATCTCCCGCTCAATCGCCCCGGCTCCGGCAAGGAAGTGCGGCATTTTGAAATCGCCCTCGGCGGCAGTGGCCTCGCCTACGAAGTTGGCGACGCCCTCGGCGTCATCCCGGAAAATAATCCCGAACTGGTGGAGAAACTGCTCGCCGCTCTGGGCGCCACCGGCGACGAGCCGGTGCAGATTGAAAACTCCGTCCAGCCGCTGCGCCTGGCACTGGCCGAACATTACGATGTCGCCAAGCCACCGGCGGAACTACTCTCCGAAATCGCCAAACGCGCGCCGGCGAGCGAACTTGCGCCGCTGCTGGCGCCCGACCGCGCCGAGGATTTGAAGAAATGGCTTTTTGGCCGCGATGTGCTGGACGTGCTGCTGCTCGCGCCCAAGGCGATTTCGTTCGCAGAACTGCTGCCGTTCCTGCGCAAGCTGGCACCGCGGCTTTACAGCATTTCGTCTTCGCCCAAGGCGCATCCGGGTGAAGTGCATCTCACCGTCGGCGCGGTGCGCTACGAAGCCCACGGCCGTCCGCGCGGCGGCATCGCCTCGACGTTCCTCGCGGATCACGCGGCCAAGGCCCGGGCGGTGAAAGTGTTCGTCCAGCCTTCGCACGGCTTCAAGCTGCCGGTGAATGGCGATACACCGATGATCATGGTCGGTCCCGGCACCGGCATCGCGCCGTTCCGCGCGTTTCTCGAAGAACGCGCCGCCCTTGGCGCGAAAGGCAAAAACTGGCTCTTCTTTGGCGACCAATGTCGCGCGACGGATTTTCTCTACGAAGAGCAGCTGACCGCGTGGCAGAAAAGTAATTTCCTCTCGCGCCTGGACCTGGCGTTCTCCCGAGACCAGAAGGAAAAGATTTACGTCCAAAACCGGATGCTCGAAAACGCCGGCGAATTATGGGCGTGGCTCGAAGCCGGTGCGCATTTCTATGTCTGCGGCGATGCGGGCCGCATGGCCAAGGACGTGGACGCCGCGTTGCACCAGGTCATTGAAACCGCCGGTGGCAAAAGCGCGGACGATGCGAAAGCCTACGTCGCCAAATTGAAAAACGACAAGCGCTACCAGCGCGATGTTTATTGAGATGAATTCCACGCTTCCCGAACCGCTCACCCGCGCCGGATTCACTCCGGAGCAGAAGGAGTATTTGTCCGGCCTGCTCGCCGGCGCCGCCGCGCGCGGCCAAAGTTTTGCCGATGTCGAGCCAGCCCCGCAGCATGAGGATTTGATCGCCGAGGAACGCATCAAACGCGAGCTGCATCCGCTCGATGCTTACGAGCAGATCGTCGAGAACGCCATCAACAACAAGGCACCGGACAAGGAGGAGATTTTCCGTTTCAAATGGAACGGCCTGTTTTTTCTCACGCCGGTCAAGGACGCTTTCATGGCGCGGCTGCGGATTCCCGGCGGGGCGCTCACGTCACATCAGTTGCGCGAACTCGCGCGCATCGCCCAGCAGCTCACGAGCGGCTATGTCCAGGTCACGACGCGCGCCAACTTCCAGATGCGGCTCATCCAGCCGAAGGATGCGCCGGAATTTCTGCGGCGCATCCAGGCCATTGGCCTGCACACGCGCGGCAGCGGCGCGGACAACATCCGCAATCTCACGATGAACCCCACGGCGGGTGTGGATCCGGTCGAGTTAATTGACGTGAGCCCGTATCTGCAGGCGCTCGGCCAGGTCATCATCAATGACCGCTCGTTCTACGATCTGCCGCGCAAGTTCAACATTGCCTACGACGGCGGTGGCTTGATCGGCTCCGTCGAGGACACGAACGACATCGGCGTGAAAGCTGTGAAGCTAGGCGAGGAAGTTTTGTTTCGCATCTGTCTTGGCGGCGCGACGGGACACAAAAGTTTTGCGCGCGATCTCGGAGTCGTGGTTCCGCCGGCTGAAATCAACCGTGTCGTCATCGCGGCGCTGCGGGTCTATATCGAGCACGGCTGCCGCACGAACCGCAAGCGCGCCCGCCTCAAGCATCTGCTCGAAACGATGTCGCTCGACGAATACCTCGCGCTCATCGAGAAAAAGCTCGGCACGCAGCTTCGGCGCGCGCCTTACGACGCGGCGCAAATGCGCTGGGCGTCGCAGGAACTGCCGCATTCCCACGTGGGCGATTTTCCGCAGAAGCAGCGCGGATTCAATTACGTCGGCGCGGCGTGTCCCGTCGGCCACATCACGCCAAAGCAGATGATTCGGGTCGCGGAACTCGCCGAGCTATATGGCAGCGGCGAGGTGCGCCTGACCGTCTGGCAAAATTTTATTATTCCAAACGTGCCTGACGCCTTCGTCCCGACGCTGAAACGCGCGCTGGAAAAGGCTGGTTTGCCGGTAAAGCAATCGAACATCGCGACGGGAGTCATCGCCTGCACGGGAAATTCCTATTGCAAATTTGCGCAGGCCAACACGAAAGGCCACGCGCTTGAACTCATCAAGCACCTGGAGAAAAAGCTGGAGCTGGACCAGCCCGTGAACATCCACGTCACCGGCTGTCCGAATTCCTGCGCGCAGCATTACATGGGCGACATCGGCCTGCTCGGCACGAAGGTGCGCGGCGAGGACGGCTACCACGTTTTTCTCGGCGGCGGCTTCGGGAAAAACCAGGCGGTCGGTCGGCAGATTTTTTCGGGTGTCAGCGTCGGCGAATTGCCGGGCACCGTGGAAAAATTGTTGCGGATCTATCTCAAGCACCGCACCGGCCACGAGACGTTTCAGCAATTTTCCACCCGTCATGATTTGAACGCCTTGCAAGTCTTGTTCTCCAACGAAACATAAATGTCCAAGACCGCCGCGCACAATGTCCGCACCGTTTGCCCGTATTGCGGGGTCGGTTGCGGAATGATTTTGCAGGTGGCAAACGGCCGCGTTCAGAAGGTCATCGGCGACAAGGATCATCCGGCGAACTTCGGCCGGCTTTGCACGAAGGGAATTTCCTGCGCCGAACCGCTGGCCCTGCCCGGCCGGCTGGCCTTTGCCTTCACCCGTGGGCGGCGCAATGAGGAACCGTTGCCGCTGCCCATCCATTCAGCCCTCGCGCAGACGGCGGCGCGCCTGCAAAAAATCATCGCCGAGCACGGACCGGATGCCGTGGCGTTCTACGTTTCCGGCCAGTTGTCCATGGAGTCGCAGTATCTCGCGGGCAAGCTGGCCAAGGGTTTTCTCCGCACGAACAACATTGATTCCAACTCGCGCCTCTGCATGGCGAGCGCGGCGAGCGGCTACAAACTCTCGCTCGGAGCGGACGGTCCGCCTGGTTCGTATCAGGACATTGATAAATTGAATTGCGCGCTGGTCATCGGCTCCAATATGGCCGAGTGTCATCCGATTTTATTTCTGCGCCTGCTCGACCGGAAAAAATGGGGTGCGAAGATAATCGTCGTGGACCCGCGCCGCACACCGACGGCGGACAAGGCGGATTTGTTTTTGGCGATCAAGCCCGGCACCGATCTCGCACTACTGAACGGATTGCTGCATCTGCTGGAAAAAGCCGGGCAGGTGGACGAGAAATTTATTTCGCGTCACACCGAAGGCTGGGCGGAACTGCAAGCGCTGCTGAAGGATTATCCGCCGGCGCGCGTCGCCGAAATCACCGGCCTGCGCGAGGAGGATATTCGTCTGGCCGCGCAATGGATCGGTGAAGCGCGGGAGTTCACGACCTTCTGGACGATGGGCTTGAATCAGAGCACGCACGGCACCTGGCAGACCAACGCCATCTGCAACCTGCATCTCGCCACCGGCAAAATCTGTCGTTCCGGCAGCGGGCCGTTCTCGCTCACCGGCCAGCCGAACGCGATGGGCGGCCGTGAGGTGGGCTATCTGAGTCACACGCTGCCCGGCCAGCGCTCGGTGACCAATGCAGAAGACCGCGCGGCCGTGGAGAAAGTTTGGGGCGTGCCGGCCGGAACCATTTCGCCGGAACCTGGCCTGGCCGCCGTGGAATTATTCAAAAAGCTGGAGGCGGGCGAAGTGAAAGCCGTGTGGATCATTGGCACCAACCCAGTCGCCTCGATGCCGAACCGCAGCCGCGTTATCGCTGGATTGAAGCGCGCAGAATTGGTCATCGTCCAAGACGCGTTCCAGCCGACGGAGACGTCACGCTATGCGGACATTTTGCTGCCCGGCGCGCTGTGGGCCGAGGCCGACGGCACGATGGTGAACTCCGAACGCATGGTCACTTTGATGCCGCGCGCTGTGACGCCGCCCGGCGAGGCGCTGCCGGATTGGCAGATCATCGCGCACATCGCGCAGTTGCTCGGCTTCAAGAAACATTTTGATTACGCGAGCGCCAGCGAGGTGTTCGACGAAATCCGGAAGACGTGGAATCCGCAAACGGGCTACGATCTACGCGGCATTTCTTACGCGCAACTGGAGCATGGGCCGAAGCAATGGCCGTGCGCGCCGGGTGCGGAAAATGGCAAGGCCATCCGCTATGTCACGGCGGAAACCGAACTGCGGTTCCCGACGGAATCGGGCAAGGCAAAGTTGCTTGCGCGTCCGTTTTTGCCGCCGTCGGAACAGCCGGATGCGGAATTTCCCTTCGCTCTCACGAACGGCCGCGTCGCGCATCAGTGGCACACGATGACGAAGACCGGCAAGGTCGCGTCGCTCAACAAGCTCAATCCCGGCGCGTTCGTGGAGATTCATCCCGACGACGCGGCTCACCTCGGCGCGCACAACGGCACGCTCATCAAGGTGCGTTCGCGGCGCGGCTGTGCGATTTATCCGGCCGCGCTCACCACGCGCGTGCGTCCGGGCGATTGCTTTGCGCCGATCCATTGGAACGACCAGTTTGGTGAGAATTTGTGCGTGAACGCCACCACCACGGAGGCCGTGGATGCGATTTCGCTCCAGCCTGAATTCAAGTTTTCCGCCGTGGCCCTGAGCAAGGTGACGGTGGAATTGCCGGCGGATTTTTCGCCAGGGCAGAAAGATTATCTGCTCAAACTGCTGGCGGAAGTCAAACCGCGCGGCCGCGTCATTCCGAACAACGCGCCGTTTTCGCCGGGGCAGCGCGAGTTCATCCGCCAGCTGCTAGTGCGGACAGAAAGGGAGATTTAGCTTGTCGTGTTCGATAGTCGGTGTTGATATTTTTGAGTGTGAAAATTCGTCATCTCTACATTTCCCCCGGTCATAACTTTTTTGGCCGGCACGAGCAGCCACCCGGTGAACATCCAACCGTCGAGGTCGCCGAGGTGGAATGCGTCGCGGGCCGTGGCTTGGAGGGTGACCGGTTTTTCGACTTCAAGGATGACTACAAAGGCCAGGTCACGTTTTTCGCTTGGGAAACGTTTGCTGCATTGTGCGACGAATTGAAATTGTCCGGCAAAACGCCCGGTTTGTCCCGGCGCAACATCGTTGTTGAGGGCGCAGATTTGAATGCGCTCGTTGGCCAGGAGTTTGAGGTGCAAGGCGTGCGCTTTCTCGGCATGGCGGAATGTTCGCCATGTCATTGGATGGACCGGGCGTTTGCGCCGGGCGCGGAGCATTTTCTGCAACGGCGCGGCGGGCTGCGGGCCAAAATTTTGACGGACGGCAAACTGCACGCCGAAAAATGAAAACGCTCACCGCCGTTCTCTTCGCCGGTGGTGAATCTCGCCGGATGGGCGCGGACAAGGCGACGCTGGTCATCAATGGCGAACCGCTCTGGTCGCGGCAGGTGCGTCTCCTTCGTGAGTTGGAACCACAGCAGGTGATGATCTCGGCGCGCAGCCGGCCGGCTTGGTGTCCGCCGGAAATCGAAGTGGTGCCGGACGCGGCGCCGTCGTGCGGGCCGTTGAGCGGACTGGCGGCGGTGCTGGGGGAAATCACCACGACGCACGCCTTGGTGCTGGCGATGGATTTGCCGCTGATGAAGGCCGGCTTCTTATTTGATCTTTGGGCGGAATGTGAGCCGGGCAGGGGAGTCGTTCCAGCGTATGACGAATTTGTTGAACCGCTGTGCGCCATCTATCCGGCGACGGCGGCGGGCTTGGTCGGCACCGCGCTGGCGGGGGAGGATTTTGCGTTGCATGGGATGGTTGAGAGCCTGCGTTCGCGGCAATTGTTGCAGGTGTTTCCTGTTTCTGCCGAGGACCGTCCGTTTTTTTTGAATCTCAACACGCCCGCTGAACTGTCGTCGCTGCAAACGCGGTCTCAATTTCGATAAGCCCGCTCACATCGGACGAAGCGCACTTTCCTCCCGGATTTGGTTTGGCATACTGAATTCATGAAAACTTGCCTGATTCAGTTCGTCGTTCTGCTGGCTTTGGTCACCGCTGCGCTGGCGGAAAATATTCCCGACCTCTTGCTGCAGCCGGGCCAGTCGCTCAATGGCGAATGGAAGAGCATCATTGATCCCTACGAATCGGGCTTCTACGACTACCGCTACAGCCAGCGCGATCTGGACCCGAATCCGTCGCGCGCCGAGACGTTTTATCTCGACGTGAAGCCGGCCAATCCGGGCGAGCGCGTCGAATATGATTTTGATTCGTCGCCTTCCCTCAATGTTCCCGGCGACTGGAATACGCAGCGTCCCGAGCTGTTGTATTACGAAGGCACGATCTGGTATCGCCGCACCTTTGAAGCGGCGCCGCTGGCAAAAGGGGAACGCGCCTTCCTGCGTTTCGGCGCGGCGAATTATCGCGCGGACGTTTATCTCAATGGAAAAAAGCTGGGGATGCACATCGGCGGCTTCACGCCGTTTTCGTTTGAAATCACGAAGCAGCTCAAGTCCGGTAAGAACTCGCTGGTCGTCCGCGTGGACAACAAGCGCTCCAAGTCCGGCGTGCCGACGCTCAACACCGACTGGTGGAATTACGGCGGTCTGACGCGCGGCGTGGAACTCATCCGCACGCCGGCGAAGTTCATCGCTGACCACCGGCTTTGGCTGGAGTCCGAGGCAACCAAAATCATTTCCGGCTCCGTGACGGTGTCCAACGCCGTCGCGGGCGAAGACGTGGTGATTTCCATTCCCGAACTGAATCAGAAGCTGACCGCGAAAACCGATGCCGCGGGGCACGCGACGTTTCAATTCACCGCGCCCGATTTGAAGCTGTGGAGCCCCGAACAGCCGAAGCTTTACGACGTGAGCATCGCTTGCGGAGAAAATTCTATTGCCGAGCCGATTGGTTTTCGCACTGTTCGCACGAGCGGGAAGCAGATTTTGCTGAACGGTAAACCCGTTTTCCTGCGCGGCATCTGTATTCACGAGGAATTCCCATTGAACGGCGGCGGGCGGGTGAAAAATGCCGGGCAGGACGAGCAGTTGTTGAAATGGGCGAAGGAGTTGAATTGTAACTTCGTCCGCCTCGCGCATTACCCGCACAACGAATCCATGACGCGGCTCGCGGACAAGCTGGGTATCTTGGTCTGGTCGGAAGTGCCGGTGTATTGGACGATTGATTGGACGAACGCCGAGACGTATCGCAACGCCGAGCAGCAATTGACGGACGAAATCCGCCGCGATGCGAATCGCGCTTCGATCATCATCTGGTCGCTCGCCAACGAAACTCCCGTGAGCGAAGCGCGGACGAAATTTCTGACGAAGCTCGCGGCCAAGGCGCGCGAATTGGATCCCACCCGTTTGCTCAGCGCCGCGATGGAGAAACATGGCAAGGCAGGTGCGCCGAACGTGAACATGGTGCAAGATCCGCTCGCGGATGTCGTGGACATCGTGGCCTTCAACCAATACGTCGGCTGGTATGACGGCCTGCCGGACAAGTGCGGGAAAGTGACGTGGGAGATTCCCTACAACAAGCCGGTGTTCATCAGCGAATTCGGCGGCGATGCGCGGCAGGGTTTTCACGGCGACAAAACGCAGCGCTGGACCGAGGAATTTCAGGAAGATCTTTACCGGCAGACATTGCCGATGCTCGACAAGATTGACGGGCTGGCCGGTTTCTCACCGTGGGTTTTGATGGACTTCCGCTCGCCCAAACGCGTGTTGCCAGGCATTCAGGATGGCTTCAACCGCAAAGGCCTCATCTCCAGCGACGGCGTGAAGAAGAAGGCGTTTTTCGTCTTGCAGGATTATTACCGGCACCGCGCCAGCGAGCAGTCGGCGGCGAAGTGACGGGAAAAATTCTCACTCTGTCGCCAGCCCCATCTTGGTGATGTCGAGCTGACGAAGGGTGTCGAGGACGCCTACCATGATTTGGTAATCGGTGTCATCCGCGCCCTTCACGACGACGCCCAGATCGGCATCGGCGGCCTTGAGAGCGGCGAGCCGGGTTTTGAGTTCGGCAGCGGTGACCGGGGTGTGGTTCAGCGTGATCTGACCCTGCGCATTGACCTCGATGCGGGTGGGCTCCACCTTCGGTTTTTCCTTGGGCGGCTGGCCGGACGGCAAGTTGATCTCCAGGTTGTTCATCAACTGCGGCGTGGTGATAATGAAGATCACCAGCAGCACGAACACCAGGTCCAGCAGCGGCGTGATGTTCAGCTCGGTCATCGTGCCATGATGGCGTCGGCTGGTTTTTTTCAGGCTCATGGCGTTAATTCGGGTTCAACTTCTTCCTGCACGTCAAAGCGGATCGTCACCACGGACGGAAAATTCGTCGGGGGCCGGCGATCAATGCTGGTGATCGCCTTGAACACATCCATCACCGTTTTGTCCCAGCGCGCATCGCCGGAACCTTTCAGGAACTTCACCCGATCCAGCTTCCCTTGCGGGGTCACGTTCACCGACACGTCGGCAACATACTTGTCGTCCGCCATGTCCTCGGGACGGTTCCATTTGGAGCGGAGCTGGTATTCCAAGTAACCCTTGTAAAGCTGCACCGGATCGCTTTCGGACAACACGGTTTTGCCGCCGGCGAACTCAAAGCTCGGCACATCCACCGCCGCCGGAGCGACCACGGGTGGCGCGACCACCGGCGGCGCAGCCTTGGGAGTTTCGACTTTGGGAGCTTCCACTTTCGGCGGCTCGACCTTGGGCGGTTCCGGCTTGGGTTCCTCCTTGGGCTTCTCGGGTTCCTTCTTTGGCTCCTGAACTTTCGTAACGGTGATCGTCTGGATTTTCTTGCCGAGATAGCCTTCGCGCGCCGCGAAGTAAATCAGGCCGAGGATGATAACGCCATGCACCACCGCCGAGATGGTGAGGTTCACCTTCGACGAGTTCTTTTTCGGCTTGGGTTGGGATTGCGGGAGCATTTACAAAAGTTTTTAGTGCTTAATTTTTAGTTTTAAGTTGGAAAAACCGGGGTTGGCCGGCCAACTCAAAATTAAAAACTTAAAATTCAAAACCGGGGTGTTCAGGGCGTTCATTTCGGCACCTCCGTCGCCAGTTCGAGCTTCGGCACGTTCGCCTGCTGGCAGAGATCCAGCACGGTGCGGATTTCTTTATACTTCGTCTTGCCATCGCCGCGCACGATGAGGCTCAAGTCGGGATCATCGGTGCGCATGCTGATCAAGCGGCCCAGCAAATCGTCCAGCTTGATCTGCTCGCGATTGAGGAACAGCTTGCCGTCGGCCTGCAGCGAAATGTAATTCGCCTTGCGCGGCGGATCTTTCAGGCTCTTGCTGGCCGTGGGCAATTTCAAATCCTTCGTCTCCACCGGCGGGATCGTGGTGATGATGAAGATCACCAACAACACGAAGGCCAGGTCCAGGAGCGGCGTGATGTTCAGCTCCGTCAGCGATTCGTGCGCCGATTTCGAACACTTCTTCATGCGTCAAAAGACCGGATTAAAACTGAGCCGTTTGCTGCTCCTGGCGTTTCAAGGCGCCAGCAATTTTGTCCTCGATATCGCGGTTATCCACATACGCGTGTTCCACCTGGTTGGCGTAGCGTGAAGCGAACCCGTCCAGCTCCTGCGTGATGTTCCGGATGGTGGTCACCATGAAGTTGTAGGCAAACATCGCGGGAATAGCCACGAGCAGACCCACCACCGTGGCGATCAACGCGCCCGCCACACCGGGTGCCATCGCGGTCAAGCTGGCCTGACCGGCTTTGGCGATGCCGGCGAACGTTTCCATCACGCCCCAGACCGTTCCGAGCAAACCGATGAACGGTCCGCCGGCCACCGCGGTGGACAGGACGATCATGCCTTTTTCGAGCGACATGGCTTGGGCACCTGCCGCTTCCTCCATCACCACCTTCGCGGCATCGAACGATCCCGCGCTGATTTTGGTCGTGATCTTGCGGGCCAGATGATCCGTGTTGCCATCGCCGGCACTCTGAACCGCTGCGCCCTTCACTTCCACCGGATTATTTTTGAGATGATAGCTCACTTCCTCCGCGCCGCGCTGGTAGAGCTGATAGGCCGGCGCGCCATCGAATTCCTCGCCGCGTTTGTGGATGTCCAGTGGGTCGCGTGTGGCGGCATAAGCGGCGTAAAATTTCTTCGACGCCCGGCGCGCGATCCAGAGCTGGCGGAACTTGGTGATGATGATGGTCCAACTGAACATCGAGAGGATGAACAGCACGCAGATGGTGGTTTTGCCTTCGGGCGTCGCCTTCTCGAAGGCGAATTGCAACGCGTTGGCGGCGAAGAAGGGATGGATTTCAATGATCATATTAGGAATGCGTCAATTATGGTTTCTCAAGCAGTTTTCTGGCGGTCGCGCACCGGCCGCGCCGGTTTGTTTTTATCAAATGCGGTGGTCAGGTTCGCCCGGATCTTTTCGGCGACCGCCGTAGTGGCCGCGCCGTTCCCGGCGGGTTGCGGGGGCAGAAAAGAGGACGCCAGTTCGGCGGGTGACTGGCCTTGAATCCGCTGGCGGCGCCATTGGCTGGGCGTCATGGCAAAACGTTTTTTGAACATGATGTTAAACAGCCCCAGATGCCGGTAGCCGCACTCGCTGGCGACGCTGCTGATTTTCACCTTGAAATCCGAAAGCAACCGGGCGGCCCGTTGCAGGCGGAGTTCGTTCTGGCAGTCGCGCAGCGGAATGCCGAATTCCTCGCGGAACATGCGGCTGAAATGACGTTCACTACAGTTCAGCTCCAGTGCCATGTCCGTCAGCGAGCTGGTGGCCAGTTCTTTTTCGGACAGCCGGCTGAAAAACTCCCGGAACTGTTGACGTAATTTTCTCGGCCCGGTTCCCGCCGGACTGTAGGCCGGCAGCAGGCTCGTAAGGCAGGAGGCCCATAATTGTAAAAAAGCCAGTCGCGCCGGCAGCGTATCTCTGTGTGACAAAGCCGCGAGGCGGGCGAACTTTTGCGCCAGTGGTTCGCTGGCGGAGTAGAATAATCCCTGCATCAGCCGCTGCGGGGCTTCCGGGCCGGACATGTGTTCGAGCTGGTGCCATTCAATGACGGTAAACAACCCGTTGAGCAACTGTGGCTCGATCGTGAAAAATTCGATTTTCAATTCACCCAACTGGCTGGCGCGCAGGATGAGTTTGACCTCAGGGCCGGCGATCAGGGTGTCTCCGGGTTTCATTTCCCGAGCGGATCCGCCGCCCAAGCTGTAGCCAAAGCCACTGGCTATGCGCACCGCCGTCCAGGAATGGGTGCAGTGCCGCCATTCCTCCGACGGGGGGATGAGGCGTTCCTGTAAAACCAGATGGCATTCGGCTGACATCAACGAGGCAGATGGTGTCACCACAATGCGTCATTCTGGTTTCTGCCAAGTTACAATTGTGAAAACAGAACGATGCACCGCGCCGTCATTTCTGTGAAGGTTCAGCGGCTAAATCGCCGAAGCCTGCCGGCGACGGCAAGGCGCGTTGATCGAAACCGCCGTTGACGCTCTTCTCAAAACCGGACGCCGAGGTCCACCTGAAACAGGTTGTAGCTGTCAATCGGGTTCATCTGCGGAATGTCCTGATTGCTGCCGCCCGTGCCGAGCTTGTCATTGATGCGGCTGGCGTAGCCGTAGCGGGCAACGCCATAAACGTTCTCGGAAAAACAGTAGGCGAACGCGACGTAGATGCCCTGCATGTTTTCGCGGCCTTCAAACAGGTCCGAGTCAATGAGGTTGGGATCGAGGGAATATTGTTCGATGTGCTGCCAGTAGGTTCGGAATTCCCAGGCGTGCCGGCGGGTGCTGTTGCCGTAAACCGCGCCCTTCATCTGGCCGTAGTCGAGGTTGGTGCTGCCGATGCCGAAACCGATTTGATACGCATGAATATCTTTGGTCTGGGGAGACGTGATTGGATCAATCGTGCCGCCGCCCGGTCCGCTGGCCGAGAAGTAGTATGAATTCGCGGCGTTATAGGCTTCCTTCGCCCGATCGGAGCCTTGGAGATTTTGCGCGTAATCGCCGAAGAACCGGAGCTTGAATTTCTCAAGTTGCATGTTCACTTCAAAGGGCACCTCCAGCACGAGCAATTTGTTGATGCCGGTTTGATTGGCATAAAAGCCATTGAAACCGGGGTTGTCCAGATTGTAGTAAGCTGGTGTGCCGTTGACGCCAAACGTGGAGCCCTGGCCTACGTAAGTGCCGGAAAAATCCGGATTGTAACCGCTGCCGGAAGCGTTCGGATTCTGACCGTTATTAAACCGGGTGTAGAGATACAGCACGGGCGCGATTTTGAAGTCCACCTTTTTGGTGAGGCGATAATTCACCCCGCCTTGCAAGGCCAGCAGGAATGGCAGGCTGGAACTATTGACCGTGTTCGGATTGAAATAGCCATCCGAGGTCTTGGTCGGGTTGGTGTCCTGATAGAGAAACTGGCCAAAGTTTGCAAAGAAGTCGGCTTCGCCCACGGTGTATTTGAAACGCTCGGCGGCGCCTTCCGGATTCAAATCGCCATCCCAGACCATCGAGGTGGTGTAGAGTGGATTGGGCATTTTGCCGAGCGTGATATCCAACCAGTCATCATGCTTCCAACCAAGGTAAGCCTGCCCGACGCCAAAGGTGCCGCTGGATTTGCCAAACGGCGCCCCTTGATACGGGTTGCTGGAAGAGGATGAGGTGCCCATTGACACCCAGGTGGAACGGGGATTCGCAGAGGTTTCCAGCCGGAGTCCGTAATAAAAATCATCGAAGGCCTCGCCGCGCAAACCGAAGCGCACCGCATAACGCAGGCGATTCAACTCGATGCTGCCACCGGCTGGATCGGTCGCTTTCCTTCCTTCGTAGCGCAGGCGAACGTCGCCAAACAATTCCATATTCTTGACGCCCGGATCAATCTTCCACCGCGAGACGGGCAGGGCGGCGGCTGCGAGCTCATTCGTGCGCAGGCGCTCGGCTTCGGCCTTAACCTTGGCTGCCTCCTGCTGCGTGACGTAACCTTTTTGAATAAATAAATTCATCAAGGGATCGGACGTCGTGTCGGCTTCTGCGGCCAAACCACTGCCGGCCATCAATACCGAGGCGGCGAGCAGGAAATTTTTCATCCGCACATCGCGGTGACTTGCTTTAAAGGTTCGCATGCGGAGAGGATGCCGGCGCAAAGCGACAGACTGATGTCGCGTCCGTTACAAATCAGTTACAAGCCATCGGCCTCGGCCTGACTCATTCTTTAACCGCGACCAGAAATTCAATTCGGGTCAGCAGTTACTCAATCCCCCATTTGATCCCGGTAATGCTGGCAAAGCGGAGCCGGCATTTTGCCTTCGTTTGTCGCGTGGCAACACGGCTGGGCGACGCAAACCGGCCAGGGAGTGAAATCAAAATCCGGCGGTGATTTTCGTCGCCAGCTGACGCGGGCGATGATCATGGACGGGAACGAACTGCTTTGCGTGACCTTTTGGCAACGAAACCCCATTTAGCAGCCACGTCTGCGGCGGCAAATTTGCAACCCGCTAGTTTGGAATGTATTGAAGAAAAATATTTCAGGTCTTTAAACAGGCATAACGTGTCCTTGGAAATGAAGTTTTTTCCCGGCGGGTGTTTTAACCTTGGCGGCGATGAACCACTCACAGTGGCACTCGACGAAACAACCTAAATCCAATCAATCACTACAGCATCCATATTAATAATATGAAAAAAATATACCAAGCCGCCTTGCTGGCCACCCTCGGACTGGTGGGCGTAGCAGGCGTCCAAGCCGCCACCTATAATGGCGATTTACTCCTCGGCTTTAGCTCGGGAGCGGGAAATGACCTGGTCTATGACCTCGGTGCCCGGTCATCCTTGGTGGACGGCCAAACCTGGAATCTGACCTCGCTGCTCACGGGTTATGATCTTAACACCATCAACTGGGGCGTGATTGGCGACAAGAATGTTAGTGGCGTTCGCTTGGTCTGGTCCACCACTGGCGGTGCCCCGGCGAATACGATTACTGGCAACACAGCTTGGGGAACTCTCGATAACATCACCGCCTCGATCTATTTCGATTTCAGCACCGCCGGCGCGGGGAATTCCATCACGCCGGATTCCACCACGCAGAACAGTTGGAATCAGCAAACCATCGTTGGCTCCCTTACGACGCAGTATCATAACGCCTACGAAAATCCCAATGTGACGGGCCTGTCCTCCGCCAACCTGTTTGAAGTCGTCAACAATGGTTCGACTCCCACCCAAATCGGCACCTTCACCCTCGACAAATCGGGTGGCATGACCTTCAACGTCACCGCCGTTCCCGAACCTGGCACCGCCGACTTGATCGGTGGCGGCGCGCTGCTGATGCTGGCCCTGCGTAACAAATTTCGTCGCACACAGTCCTGAACTCGCTCCTTTCCCGATAACACAACTCATCAACACACAAACAAACAAAGAATAAAATCAAATGAAACTCAACAAATCAGTTCTGGCCGTAGTGCTCGGTTTGGGCATGACCTGCCTTACGCAAGCCGGCAATGTCTATATGTCCGGCTCCACCGCCATGCGCAGCATTGTTTACAACACGCTCATCGCCCCCGGCGTCGTCTTTCAATCCGCGCCGTCGGTCACGCTGTTCAATGGCGGCGGCAGCAGCGCAAATTACATGGCGTTTGTGGGCACGCTCGTTGGCGGCTCCGGCAGCACAACGGTCCAATGCCATTGGAGCGGCTCGGAAGCCGGCATCTTAAACGTGGCCAGCAATACCGTGGTCACGGTGGATTTTATTGATCCAACCCTGTTGGATGGCACGGATCACGGCAGCGCCCTGCCCGGTCTCACCCAGCAACACGCGGTGGATCTGGCCATGGGCGACAACGATCAGCCCTATTCCCGCACCCCCAAACCGACGCTGACAAAAAAAGCGCCGGTGGGTGTCATCACGTTCAAATGGATCCGTAACAAAGGCCTCTGGACCGGCACGAACGTGACGGACTCCATGATCCGTCAGGCCTTCAGCGGTTTTTGCCCGCGCGCGGTGTTTTCTGGTGTGAATGGTGAGACTAATGACTATGTCTATGTCTCCGGACGCAACAACCAGTCGGGCACCCGTGTGAATGCCTTCGGAACCTGCGGCTATGGCATTCTCACCATCCCGAAACAGATTGAAATCAACAACTCCGGCGTCATGCAGGATCTCGACGCCCCGAATGGAGTTTATGCCGGCGACTTCGGTTACGAAAGCGGCGGCACACTCTGCAAGACCATGCAGGGCGATACCACCGCCTCGGCGGATCTCTGGAACGGCGGCACGGGCTTCTCTGTGGTTGCTTACGGCGGTGTGGGTGACGCGGATGCTGGCATCGCTCTCGGGGCCGTGGAATTGAGCTACAACGGTGTGAAGTTCAGCCCGCAAACGGTGATCGAAGGC
>Ga0068856_100001932_pt1 | contig 21607 bp, 19 predicted proteins | sample KBSCornC62_FD_66595 | JGI IMG/M metagenome (GOLD analysis project Ga0068856, IMG submission 66595) | Corn rhizosphere microbial communities from Kellogg Biological Station, Michigan, USA - KBS Corn C6-2 | ecosystem: Host-associated > Plants > Roots > Rhizosphere > Soil ... | reverse complement strand
TCACCGGTCTCTACACGATGCGTCTGCTCTGGGTCGTCTTCATGGGCGCCCCGCGCAGCGATCATGCCAGACATGCCCACGAGTCACCTGCCGTGATGATCGTCCCGCTCATGCTCCTGGCGATTCCCGCCGCGCTCGCGGGCTATCCCTGGATCCAGACTCATTTCTTCCCGGTGCCGGTGCCGACGGGAGTTCCGGGCTGGGTGCATCCGGCCCTCATCGGGCTTTTCCTCGCTGGGGCGGCGGGATCGATCCTCCTGTATCGCGGGGCTCCGAGGAAGGATCCGGTGTACATCCCCCTCTTCGCCAATCGCCTCTATATCGATGATCTCTACGGCTGGCTCGTGCGCTGGGTGCAGGATGCCGCCGCGCGGGCGATGTCATGGGTCGATCGCTGGATCATCGACGGCGTCGGCGTGAACCTGAGCGCGAAGCTTACTTGGGGGGCTGGTTTCGTCCTGCGCTTCCTGCAAATCGGCAACATTCAGGCGTACACCTTCTTCTTCGGAGCGGGTGTCGTGGTCCTGGTTTACCTCCTCATCGCAAAATGAGCACGACTCCCTCGCTCCTGCTCCTCACGCTGCTGCCGATCGTCGCGGCGATCCTCATCATGGTCGGGTCGCCCGCGCGACTCGTGGCTCGGCTGGCGTCGATCTGCATGCTCCTTGTCGTCGTCGGGCTTTTCCTCGGCTACAACGAGGCGGTGGGCGGATATCAATTCCGCGCCAGCTTCCCGGTGATCGATGCATTGGGGATTTCGCTGAGTTTCGGTGCGGACGGCCTGAGCCTGGCCATGCTGCTGCTCGCGGCGATCGTGACGGTGAGCGCGGTCTGGGTGATCCCGACGGTGAAATCGCGCGAGAATCTCTTTTACGCGTGTGTGCTGTTCATTTCCGCGGGAGTGACGGGAGCCTTCGCATCGACGAACGTCCTGTTCTTTTACGCGTTCCACGAGATGGCGCTCATCCCGACCTTCCTGCTCATCGGCATCTGGGGCTCGGGCGATCGGCAGACCGCCGCATGGAAGGCGACGATCTATCTCGGGCTGGCAAGCTTCGTACTGCTGCTCGGCCTCATCGGCCTTTATCTGTCGATCGCGCCGGATGTGCGCACTTTCGACCTGGCGAAGATTCAGGATCTCGCCCTTGCGGGCAGGGTGCAGCCGCCACCCTGGGTCTACTGGACGCTCCTGCTGGGCTTCGGCACACTCGTCTCTCTCTTCCCATTCCACTCCTGGGCGCCCCCGGCCTACGCCTCCGCGCCCACACCGGCGGCGATGCTTCACGCCGGAGTGCTCAAGAAGTTCGGCCTGTACGGAATTCTGCGGCTGGTTGTTCCGATCTTCCCCGGCATGGCGGAGACGCGAGTATCGGTCCTCGGAATCGAGCTGCGATACATGGACATCTTCCTCGTCCTACTGATCGGGAATCTCTTCTACATCGGCCTGGTGACGATCGCGCAGAAGCGGCTCGACTGGACGCTCGGCTACTCGAGCGTGATGCACATGGGCTATGTCTTCCTCGGCATCGCAGGATTGAACGCACTGAGTCTGAGCGGGGCTGCCGTGCTCATGGTCGCCCATGGGCTCTCGATCGCGGCGCTATTTGCGCTGAGCGGCGCGATCCGGGATCGGACGGGAACTCTCGAGTACTCGGAACTCGGTGGTCTTGGCAGGCCGATGCCGCGCATGGGGCTGCTCTTCGGCTTCGCGACGATGGCGGCGGTGGGGCTGCCGGGCTTTGCGAACTTCCCCGGCGAGCTGATGGTTTTCTTCGGCGCCTTCGGCGGCACGAGCCACATCCCGCAGGCGGGGCTCAATTTCATGCAGATCGTGGTCGTCGTGGCGGTCTGGGGCGTGGTCATCTCGGCGATCTATATGCTGCGGGCATACCGGCGGGTTTTCTTCGGAACGATGCCTGATCGCTGGGCGATGCTGCCCGATATCGCGCCGATTCCCCGTTATGCGGTCATGCTGCTGGTGCTCGCATTGCTTGTGATCGGATTTCATCCGCAATTCGTCCTCGGCTACATCACACCCTCTCTCTCGCTGCCGTGAATCCACTTTTTCTCGAAGTCTTCGTTGTCTTTCTCGGCATCGTCATGCTGACGATCGAAGCCATCGTTCCCTCGCCGGAAAAGCGGCACCTCGTCGCCATCGGCGTGGGAGGACTCGCTCTAGTTTTGGTTGCCAGCTTCTTCGTAAATCCCCATCTGCCGGCAGGCGCTCCCTATGCGGCGTTCTATAGCACGGACGCGCTCGCGATGTTCTTCAAGCGATTCTCGATCATCTCGGCCATCCTGGTGATCGTGATGTCTGTGGACTATGCGCCGGTGATCGAGGAGTTCGTGCCGGGCGAAGTGAAGGGCGCGGGTGTGGGCGAGTTCATGGCGCTGCCGGTGCTCACGTGCGCCGGGTTCATGTGGATGGCATCGGCCGTGGATTTCATCGCCATCTTTGTCTCGCTCGAGTTGGTCACGATCTCGTTCTACGTGCTCGTTGCTTACCTGCGACTGAGCAATACCTCGCTCGAGGCGGGGACGAAGTACCTCATCCTGGGCGCACTTTCGACCGGGTTCCTGGTCTATGGGATCACCTGGATCTTCGGTGTGACCGGCCAGACGAATCTCGCTCGAATCGCTGCGGCAATTCCCACGCTCCCGGCAGATGCGCGGCTGCCGCTGCTCTTCGGGTTCGGCCTCGTCCTGGTCGCCCTCGGCTTCAAGGTCGCGGGCGTTCCGTTCCAGTTCTGGGTGCCGGACGTCTATCAAGGTGCGCCGACACCGATCACCGCCTACCTCTCGGTCGCGTCGAAGGCGACCGGTTTCGTCGTGCTCCTGCGCGTGCTCGATGCATTCCTCGCGACCGCTCCGATGCACGATCGCATCATGCCCGTATTGCTCCTTCTCACGGCGGCGACTCTCTTGTTTGGTAACCTGGCCGCCCTGCCGCAGACGAATGTGAAGCGTCTGCTCGCGTACTCGAGCATCGCGCATGCGGGCTATCTCCTCATGGCCGTTTCCAGCCTGGGGCCGGGCACTACCGCAGCCGCCAAGGCGGCTATCGTTTTCTATCTCGGCGCCTATCTGCTGATGACCTTCCTCGCCTTCCTCGTACTGGCTATCGTGGCGCGAAGCGTGGGAGGCGACGAGCTCATGCACTTCAACGGCCTCGGCCGCCGCTCGCCATGGCTCGCCGGTGCGATGCTCATGGCAATGCTTTCGCTGGCAGGCATCCCATTCACCGCAGGATTCCTCGGCAAGTTCTTCATCTTCGGCGTCGCGCTCGAGGCGCGGCACTATTGGCTCGTCGTGCTCGGTACGATCACAGTCGGCTGCGGCTTCTACTATTACCTCCGCATCATTCGGGCGATGTACTGGCAGCCGAGCCCGGAGAACGTCCCTGGCATCGTGACAGTCTCTCTCCCGGGGCGCATCAGCATGGCTGCGCTATCCATACTCATTGTGGTCGCGGGTGTCTGCCCGCAGACGGTCTTCACTCTCATGTGGGGCGGGGCGCAATAGGGGGTGCCAATTCAGTGCATCCACCCAAGTAATCTCCCTCGGTCTCTTCCGCATGCTGGGAATGCAGGTTTCGCATTCCGCCTTTCTCTGTGTGATAAGCGTGCTAACGTCTTCCCTGCGCCGAGTTCGTAAAAAATGAAAACACTTGGATGTCTCCTTCTCTTTCTGGCGGCGCCGCTCTTCGCGAAAGAGGCTCCTCCCGCGAGCTGGACACCGATTGGCAAATGGAATGCCGTACACGCCGGCTGGAAGGACACACTGTCGATCAATGCCGATGGTACGTTTTCCCGGCAGTCGAACGGAGGACACGGCCAGTGGTTTGTTTTCTGGGATGGAAAGCAAATCAACCTCGTCCTGGCATGGAGGCGCTGGGGCGCGGAGCCTCTCGCGATGGTGAATGCCGATAAGTTCTTCGGTAGCTATTCCTACGGCTCTTTCTCGCTGACCCGGGATTCGCAAAATCAGCCAACGCCGGCCGCTTTCGATCCCGCGGCATTCAAGAAAGGCTTTTTGGATATTCTCTACGGATCTCTCATCGAGGAGGTGGACCAGGACAACTTTGGATCCGCCAAGGCGATCGCCGCGGAGATCAAAAAGGCTCGTGATCTAGATCCGGCTTCGCCCGCCCTGGGGCCCTGCGGAATATGGGATTGGGATGGCGGCAGTCTTGCCGTGATCTACCCAGGCGGTTTGGCGATCAACGGCCTGTCCCACGGCCAATGGCATTGGACGAACCCGGGAGTCCGCGCATTCGAGATCGATTGGCAGACCGGGTTTATCGATCAGGTCATGCTCTCGGAAGACGGTAATCTGCTGAGCGTCCGGAACAACCAGGGCAAAACCTTCGAGGGGCACCGACAGCCAGATATTCGCCAGCAGAACGACGCGCGCGTCTTCGATAAAGATAGCGGCGGCATCACTCCGCAAGTACAGGGCCCGATTCCAAAGGCATAAACCAAACCGGAGCCCAAGTCCGATTTGCGCTCCGGTCGAGAAGCAGTATCTTTCGCCTCGGTGAGACTCATTGCACTCCTGGCATTGGCAGCGGCCCTCCTGGCAGGCTGCGTCACGTATCCGAATTATCCCCCGCTGAGCGTCGGCTCGTCGATGGGAGCCGTGCAGGCTGCCATGGGGTTGCCGAATGGAGTGACCCGGTCGAAAGGAGTCACCTATTGGCGATACAATGGCGGGACATGGTTCGCCTTCAGCAACGGCGTCGTCGTGAGCTACAACAACTACCCGCCGCAGGTGAACTACGCTTACTCGCCGGTCTATTACACGCCCGCATATTATTACCCGGCCTACAGCCCATCATGGGTGAATGTGAACGTGCCCGTCGGCTGGGGTGGGGGCTGCGGATACTACGGCGGCTGGCATGGCTACTACGGCGGCTGGCGCGGCGGGTGTTGGCATTGAGCCCACCCCCGCTCGTGCGCGAAACCCGACCACGATAAGCTGAGGGCCTTCTCCCGTGTGGCTGGTCTGCATGTGGAGACCGGGCTGGCTTGGATATGCGACCAGCCAGCTTGCCGCGCATCATTCAAAGCGGAAGCTGTTGTCGTGCATCGGGCTTTTTTCCTCGTTCGGAGACGCGGGCGCGCTACCATTCTGCGCTCTCACGTCACGGCATTCCATGGCATGCAGTCGTGAACTTTGCCTCCCTCCCGGAGCTGCCCTCCTTGTTCTCAAGTATGAAAATCTCGATTCTCGCCCTGGTAGTTGCTGTCGTTGGTATCGCTGTCGCTGGGCCCGGCCGCGGCGAACAGGAATCAGATTCGAGAGGTGAAATCCTCACTCCTCCCGCCCCGCTCACTCCGCGAATCAACGGTCCGAGTATCTTTGGCGTGCGACCGGGTTCGCCATTTCTTTATGCCATGCCTGCGACTGGCCAGCGTCCGATGGAGTTTTCCGTCGAAGGACTGCCGCAAGGCCTGCACTTGAATGCTGCGAACGGGTGCATAAGCGGCTCTCTTGCGCAGCCCGGTGAGCACGTGGTGATCCTCCGTGCCAAGAATGCGCTGGGCGCCGCAGAGAAGAAATTCCGGATCATCGTCGGCAGTCAAATCGCACTCACCCCACCCATGGGCTGGAGCAGTTGGAACTGTTGGGGAGGGGCTGTCAGCCAGGAGAAGGTGCTCTCTTCCGCGCGGGCGATGGTGGAAAAACATCTAAATGAGCACGGCTGGACTTATGTAAACATCGACGACGGCTGGCAGGGACTTCGCGGCGGCGAGTTCAATGCCATCCAGCCCAATTCGAAATTCCCCGACATTGCGGCCCTTGCGAATCAGATCCACGGGATGGGACTGAAGTTTGGAATCTATTCCACTCCATGGCGTGGCACCTACGAGGGACATATCGGTGGGTCGTCGGACAATGCCGACGGCACATACGACTGGGTGAAGACCGGAGATCACAACGAGTTTTACCGGTTTGGCAAAGACCCGAAGACCCAGGCCAAGCGCAAGACTCTCAATTGGGTGATTGGCCGATATTCCTTCGCGAGCAATGACGCAGCCCAATGGACGAAATGGGGCGTCGATTACCTCAAATACGACTGGTTTCCAAATGATGTGCCTCAGGTCGCCGAAATGTCCGAGGCTCTGCGTAAGGGCAAACGCGATGTGATCTATAGCCTTTCCAATACAGGCATCTACGATAATGCGCCCGAGTATGCGCGGCTGGCGAATCTATGGCGGACGACCGGCGATATCACCGATACGTGGAGTCGTGTGAGCCAGATCGGCTTCTCGCAGGATCGCTGGGCCGCTTACACGGGCCCGGGGCACTGGGCCGATCCGGATATGCTGGTAGTGGGCAAAGTCGGCTGGGGACCGAGCCTCCATCCCACTCGCTTGACCCCCGACGAGCAATACACTCACGTCAGCCTCTGGTGTTTGCTTGCGGCCCCGCTCATTATCGGCTGCGACATTGCGCAGATGGATGACTTCACCCTCGGCTTGCTTACCAATGACGAGGTGCTTGCCATCGATCAGGACGCGCTCGGGAAGGCGGCCACCCAGATCGATAACGAAGGCGCCAAGGTCGTCTATGCGAAGACACTGGAGGACGGCTCGACTGCAGTGGGACTCTTCAATCGTGGAGACACGGCCACCAACGTGAGCGTGAGTTGGGGGCCTTGGGGCTCCCTGGCGACGACCGAAGCCGGCAAGTGCATGGTCCGCGATGTCTGGCGTCAGAAAGATCTCGGTATTTTCAAAGGAAAATTCGAGACGCAGGTCCCGCCCCATGGCGTCGTACTCGTGCGACTCGTTCGGGCGAAGTAAGTTGATCGACCCTGCGAATCGTCGCGAATGCGCATTGCCAAAAAACGGATCGAAACCAACAATAACGCAGCAAAACGCAGTTTCTCGTTTCCTCTTCCACCTTCCCCTTTGTGAAAGTCCCCTCTTGTTTTTTCGCTCTCTTTGGAGTGCTTCTCGCTGCCAAGGCAGCGCCACCGCCCGCGGCGGATACAGTCCTGTGGTATACGCATCCGGCGCAATCCTGGATGACGCAGGCATTGCCTCTGGGAAACGGATCACTCGGTGCGATGATTTTCGGACTCACCGACACCGAGCGGGTGCAGTTCAACGTGAATAGCCTCTGGACTGGCAACGAGCACGACACCGGGTATTACCAGGCATTCGGAGACATTTTCATTCAGCTCAATCACGCAAACCCGACGAACTACTGTCGATCGCTCGACATCGCGACTGCGGTGCAACGCGTGAGCTACGAGAGCGGGGGAATTCGGTACGAGCGGGCGGCCCTCATCAGCCATCCGGCGAAGGTGATGGTGATCCACCTCGGTGCGAACATGCCGGGCGGCTACACCGGCCGGCTGTGGCTCACGGACATGCACAATGCGAAGATTGTCGCCGATGGAAATCGGATTACCTCCGCGGGACATCTGGACAATGGGCTCCAGTACGAAGCGCAATTGCTCGTGCTCAACTCCGGAGGCGCTGTCCATGTGGATAATTCGCTGCCCCCTTCGGGAACGAATCCTCTGGCCGGGGTCCCTGGGGCCGCATCGCAAAAGCTGCCGGGGGCGAGCATCGCCTTCGAGAAATGCAACAGCCTCATTCTCGTCCTCGCGGCAGATACGAACTATGTACCAGACCGAAGCGCGAACTGGCGCGGGCCGGATCCGCATGACGAGATCACCCGGCGGGTGAATGCGGTCACGCCTGCCGCGATGCAGGCGCTCTACAACGCGCACGTGGCGGATTACCAATCGCTATTCAACCGAGTGCGGCTTGATTTCGGGAAGACCGATCCCCTTGTCGCCAATAAGCCGACCGACGAGCGACTGCTCGCATACTCGAAGGACAACACCAAGGACCCGCAGCTGGAGGAAATGTTTGCCCAATACGGGCGCTATCTGCTCATCAGCAGCTCACGGAATGGGCTTCCGGCAAATTTGCAGGGTCTTTGGAACGATTCCAACCGGCCGCCGTGGCGGAGTGATTACCATTCCAACATCAACATCCAGATGAACTATTGGCCGGCGGAGCCGATGAATCTGAGCGAGCTCCACCTGCCATTCATCCACTACGTGAACAGCCTGCTTCCTGTTTATCGTGAGCGCTCACACGAGGAATATCCGAAGGCGCGCGGTTGGACCGTGCGCACGGAGAACGGCATCTTCGGCGGCGGTAGCTTCGTCTGGAATACGCCGGGCAGCGCATGGTATGCGCGGCATTTCTGGGAGCACTACGCCTTCACCCAAGACAAAGCATATCTACGGGACATCGCCTATCCGATGCTCAAAGAGGTCTGCCAATTCTGGGAGGACACACTCGTGGCGCAGCCAGACGGCTCGCTCGTTACGCCAAAAGGCTGGTCGCCGGAGCACGGACCGACCGAGCCCGGCGTCACATACGACCAGGAAATCATCTACGACCTGTTCACGAATTACATCCAGGCGGCTGATACTCTCGGAGTCGACAAGGCCTATCGCGACAAGATTGCCGAAATGCGCGACAAGCTCCTCAAGCCGAAGATCGGCCGGTGGGGGCAGCTCCAGGAGTGGCAGACGGATCGGGACGATCCGAAGGACACTCACCGCCACGTCTCGCACCTCTACGCAGTGTATCCCGGCTGCCAGATCACGTCACAGACACCCAAGCTCCTCGAAGCGGCAAAGGTCTCACTGCGCGCGCGCGGCGATGGCGGCACAGGCTGGAGCCGTGCATGGAAAATCAACTTCTGGGCCCGCTTCCACGACGGTGACCACGCCTATCTCATGCTGCGCAAGCTCCTGCACTATACGATCCAGGAGCATACGGACATGAATAACGAAGGCGGCGTATATCCCAATTTCTTCGACGCGCATCCGCCCTTCCAGATCGATGGCAACTTTGGCGCTTCGGCGGGAGTTGCCGAGATGCTGCTCCAGAGTCAGGAACATTTCACCGATCCCGCTGCACCCACTCAGGATCGTTATATCATCGACCTTCTGCCCGCATTGCCTTCGGCATGGCCGGATGGCTCGGCCTCGGGCCTGTGCGCGAGAGGTGGAGTTGTGGTCGATATGTCGTGGAAGGGTGGGAGGCTGGACAAAGCCATTCTTCACAGCCGCGACGGCAGCGTGACCAGGGTTCGCTATGCGGGTCGCCAGGTCGATGTGAAGCTGGCTCCCAGCCAGTCGCTCGTACTCGGTGGTGCGCTGAATGTGATTGGTGGGACTCCGGGCAAGTGACTCGCACAGCCGGAGGAAGCATCGACAAGCTGCATGTCATTGTCGGATAATTTCCCTCAATGGCCTCCGTCCTCGACCCCCGGCGCACGATTGCGGAACTCAAGGAGCTTCGGTCTTTCACGGCCGACGAAAACGGCGCGCAGCGTGTCGCTTTTACTCCGCTCTGGGCGGAAACCCGGCGATGGCTGCGTGCGAAGCTCGCGGAACTTCCGGTCGAGACGCATGTGGACGCCGCCGGGAATCTATGGTCCACGCTGCGGGGAGAGTCCGAGCGGGAACTCCTGATCGGCGGGCACATGGACTCCGTGCCAAATGGCGGATGGCTCGATGGTTGTCTCAACGTGCTCGCGGGATTGGAAATCTTGCGACGCATTGCGGCTGAATACGGAGACCGGCCCCCAGTGACGGTGCGGCTGGTCGATTGGGCAGACGAAGAGGGTGCGCGGTTTGGGAAGAGCCTGTTTGGCTCATCTGCATGCGCGGGCACTCTGGATATGGACGAGGCGCGGGGGCTGAAGGATCGGGAAGGGATCGCGCTGCCCGACGCGCTGGCCTCGCAGGGGATCGACTTCGAGCGGGTGCTGGATAGTGGTGTGGAGTTGAAGAATGCCGCCGCATATCTCGAGCTGCACATCGAGCAGGGTCCCGTATTGCTCGACATGGATCTGCCTCTGGGTGCGGTGCTCGGCACCTTTGGCGTGGAGCGGCACGCGATCACCTTTCATGGGCAGGCAGCGCACTCCGGCAGCACGCCGATGAACCGGCGCAAGGATGCCTTTCTCGCGGCGGCGAAGATGAGTCCCGAAATCTATCGCATCGCGGAACGTCACGGCGGGGTATGCACCATAGGGTCCTGCGTGACGCAGCCGGGGATCGTCACCAGCGTCATCGAGGAGTGTCGCATCACGCTCGACCAGCGACATCTCGATGCACCCGTACTGTCCACGATGCGCGCCGAGGCCGAGACGGCGAGCCGGAGCTTTGCCTCGGAAGGAGGGGTCTCGGTATCATGGGACCGGATCTGGCATATCGCGCCGGAGCTTTTCCACCCGGAGCTGATCGAGCTCTGCGACGCCGCGATCATGGAGACATGCGGACGCTCGCACCGTCTGCCATCGGGACCGCTCCACGATGCGGCATCGGTGTCGCGCGCCGGCGTGCCGACGGTGATGATGTTCGTCCAGAGCCTTCTGGGAATCAGTCACAACAAAATCGAGGACACGAAGGAAAAAGACATCGAGCTGGCGGTCATCGCCTTCGATCGCCTCGCGACGAAGACGATGGAATGGATAGCAAGTCGATGAAGAACCACGGATAGGGTGGATCTACGAACGGATGGAAGGGGGAGGGGTGTTCCAAATTTGTTCGAACCGAAGGGTCGAATGTTCCTTTGAAATTCGATCTGAGTGACCCTGTATAAATACTTTTGACCACGGATAGCACGGATTCATCGGATGGAAGAAAATGCATCGGTGCTGAGTATTGATAGAAATACCTTCCGACCGATCCAACCGATTCGGATCAGGTGCGCTTTACCCTCGGATATTTCAAATTTGCGAATAGGGAGAGCAGAATGATTCATGAAGCGCTCAGTCGCGAGATCATCGGCGCGGCCATGACGGTGATGAATGAGCTTCGCCCCCGGCTTGGATGAAAAGATTTACGAGAACGCCCTCTTGATTGAATTACATGAGCGCGGTCTGACAACCAATCAGCAGCAGCGGTTTCCAGTTCATTTCAAGCGCCAGCTCGTTGGAACGCTTGTTCCAGATTTGATCGTCGGAGGAAAAGTCATCGTAGATCTCAAGGTTGCGGTCGCATTCAACGATCAGCACGTTTCGCAGATGCTGGGATATCTCGCCATTACAGGACTGGATTTGGCCATTCTCATCAATTTTCGTTCATCCAAGATCGAATGGAAACGAGTGCTCCATCCAAGATTATCGGCCGGAGTTCCATCAGATGGATCCGAGTGATCCGCGGTAAATGAATTTAACCACGGATGGCATGGATTGAACGGATGGAAGAAAATGCGTCGGCGAGGAGTCCGGAATGGTGCATCCGAATCCATCGTGTTCCTGGAAGAGCAGGCGTATACGCGCTGTCTGAAACTCCATCCGATTGATCCGTGTGATCCGTGGTCCTGAGCAATTGATCATTTTTGCCTGAGTCTCGTTGTCCATTTCTCACGGAAAATCTTGAGGCACTTTGCATGAAAGCGCTTTAGCATCCGGCGGATCATGAGGATCGGATTTGTGCGACGAGGGTACTCCGCGACGGGAGGAGCGGAGGCTTACCTGGTGCGGCTGGCGCACGGAGTCGCGGCAGCCGGACATACGCCGGTGCTGGTGACGACGCAGGAGTGGCCGGCGTCGGCCTGGCCAAATGAGTACCTCGTCCGTGTGGGAGGCGAAAAGTCGCCGGTGCGATTCGCACAGGAGGCCATGCGAGCCGCGGAGGGCTGCGAGGTGATCTTTAGCCTGGAGCGTGTCTTTTCATGTGACGTCTATCGAGCTGGAGACGGAGTCCATCGCGCCTGGCTGGAGAGGCGTGGGGCATTCGAGTCGGCGTGGAGGCGCTGGCTGCGATGGACGAATCGGAAGCACCGCGAGCTGCTGAAGCTGGAGCGGGCGCTATTCTCGCCTGAGGGCGCGCGGCGCGTGATTGCGAACTCGCGGATGGTGCGCGACGAAATCGTGGCGCATTACAATTACCCCGCCGATCGCATCACGGTGATCGAGAATGGTTACGATGCCCCGCCGGTCGAGCCGGGGCTGCGCGAGCGACGGCGCGCCGAGCTGGGCCTGGCGCCCGACGCATACGTCGCGCTATTCGCCGGCAGTGGATGGGAGCGTAAAGGCCTGCAGGCAGCGATCGACGTCGCCCGGGAGATGCCGGATCTCACTTTGCTCGTAGCGGGAAAGGGGAAGCCTTTTCCTGTGCCGGCTAATGTCAAATTTCTCGGCCCCAGAAAAGATCTCCAACCGGACTTCGCGGCGGCCGATGTTTTCGTCCTTCCGACGATCTACGATCCATTCTCGAACGCCTGCCTCGAGGCACTGGCGGCAGGGCTGCCCGTGATCACGACGAACGCCAATGGTTTCTCGGAGATCATTACGGAGGGCACGCACGGCTCGATTTGCAGCCCCGGTGACGGTCGGTCACTCATGGAGGCGATGCGATATTGGGAGCCGCGCGCGAGAGGTGCGAGGGAGACGTGCCGAGCCCTGGCAGCTCGATATTCCGTCGCAGAGAATACGCGCCGATCGTTGGAAGTGGTGATAGGCGAGTAATCCTGCCGGTGGCGGGACTCGAACCCGCACGGAGCTCACGCTCCAAGGGATTTTAAGTCCCATGCGTCTGCCATTTCGCCACACCGGCTGAGAAAGGGGGAGCGGGGATTCAACCACTCGCGATCCCGTATGAAAAGAGGGATCGATCGATCCCTATCAAATGGCTTTTCCGGCGAGGGCGGTGAGATCGTCCAGCAACTCCTCGGCGAGTGGAGAGAGGCGCCCGGACCAGAATGCGCCTACCGATAATGTCGGAAAGCCTTTCAAGGGAATGGCGCGTAGGCCGGCTGGAATGGGCAGATGTGGAGTAGCGACCGTGAGTCCCGCACCGAGGCCCCGCTCGACATACGGGCCCACGAGCTCGGCGGAGCTGACCTGGATCGCGATCGGCCATGCGCGACCGAGTTTCTCGAGTCCGCGCTTGAAGAGGCGTGGCAGCAGTTCGTGCGAGCCGAGTGAGACGAGATCGAGACTTCCCGCGCCTCCGGCTGCGATTGCCTGGGCGGCCGTGCGGAAGGGTGAGTCATCTTTTACCCAAAGGACGAGCGGCAGCCGGGCAAGCTGCCGGGAGCGAATGCCGGTGGGAAGGGCGTCGTCGAGTACGGTTACCGCGAGATCGGCATCCCCTTGGAGGATCAGCTGCTCGGCCTGTTTTTGACTGGCTTCCTGCACGGTCAGACGGCTGGCGGGATGTCTCTTCTTCATGCGCGCGAGCAGCTCCGGAGCCTGATCGCGCATGACGCCGGTGAGGCCGGCGAGACGAAGCATTCGATGAGTCCCGCCGCGCAGTTTTTCCTCCAGTTCGGGGAGATTTCCAAAGAATGCGGCGATACCCTCGAAAAGGTCCCGGCCGGCCGGCGTGAGCTGGAATGGTCTCCGCCGGAAGAGCGAGGTCCCCAGCTCCTCCTCCAGCCGGATGATCTGCGCGCTTACGGCTGGTTGCTGTACGCCATAAGGCATGTGACGACAGGCCTGCACAATGCCTCCGTGCCGGGCCACGTAATAGAACAACTCGAGATGGTGCAGATTCAACATTGATAGAGTCGATGTGGTATCAAAAATATTCGATTAGGTAAATAGAGTGATGGATGGCAATCTAGGCTCATGAAAACGACATGGTCGCACGCGCAATCGCCGGTCGACAGGATCATCGAACGGATCGCCAGGATCGCGGTGCTGGGCATGGGCAGGATCTTCTACCGGGTGCGAGTCGCGGGGGTGGAGAACCTGCCCGAGCAGGGCGGTGTCATCCTGGTCTGCAATCATGTGAGCTATGCAGATACGATCCCGCTTTCGTTGGCCTGCCATCGGCGACGCCTGCGCTTCACATCGTTCGAGGGGTTGTTCGAGGTTCCGATACTGGGCCGCGGGCTTCGTGCTTTTGGCTCCATTCCGGTGAGTCCTGCGAGTGCCAGGGAGACGATCCGACGGGCGTCGGATTGCGCGGCGGCAGGCGAAGCGGTACTGCTCTTCCCGGAAGGCAAGCTCACGCTGGACGGCTGCACTCAGGACATCAAAGGAGGATACGAGCTCATCGCCCGACGGGCGGATTGTCCGGTCGTGATGGTTCATCTCAACGGCCTCTGGGGATCGATCTTCTCGTTCGAAGGGGGGCGATGGTTCTTCAAATGGCCGCGCACGTGGAGGCGGGATATTACGATCACGTTTTCGCGTCCGATGGCGGCGACGGAAGCGACATCTGGACGATTGGCTGCATTCTGGGAGGACTGCGCCTCCGGCGGCCACGATTCCCATGCAGGATTCCTGAAGGAGGCGATGTCATGAACCGCGCCACCCTCGAGCGCCTCGTCCGCGAGTGGACCGGCGATGGCGTGATTTCGGAGGAGCAGGGCCGGGCCATCCTGGAAAGGTATCCCCGGCGGACAACCGGATGGCTTACGGCAGCGTACGTGCTGATCGGTGGGGTGCTGGCCGTGGCGGGTGTGAGCCTGCTCATCGCGAGCAACTGGCAGGCGATTCCCGCGCTGGTGAAGCTCGTGGGAGTCCTTACGTTGCTGGTATGCGGCACGGTGGTGGGAGTCGAAGGGCGGCATCGCAAATGGCATCGCGGCATTTGGGAGTGCGGCTTCCTCGTCGCGGCGGTGAGTCCATTGCTGGGACTCATGCTCGTGAGCCAGATCTTTCACCTATCGGGAAGTGTCGCCGACCTGCTGGCGGTATGGGCACTGGCTATCACTCCCCTGGCGATGCTGGGCGGGAGCGGTGCGGCATTTATTATCTGGATCGTGGCCGGATATTTCTGGCTGGGATTTCAAATGGGTGAGAGCCGTTTCTGGCGGGATCCGTGGCAATTCTTCCTCATGTACGCTGGTGCAGGGGCGATCGTGGGTGCGGGTTCGCAACTCTGGCTGCTGGCGGGCCGGAGGGAGCTCCGTACGATCGGCGAGTTTGTCGGCGTCGCGACCGTGGGCTTCTCGTTATGGATCACGGGATTCGATGTCTCCCACTGGTTTGCATTGTGGACTGCGTTATTCGTGGCGGCGCTGGGCTGGATCTGGCTGAGTATGGTCCGCGAGCGGGTGCACCAGGTGAACGTCGGGTTCGTCCTCGTCGGCTTCCTTATTTTTTCCACCTTTGTGCGGCTCGTAGGGACGATGGCCCAGACGGGGGTAATCTTTCTGAGTAGCGGCGTAGTGCTGTTGCTCACTGCCTGGGGGCTCGAATGCCTGCGCAGAAAATTGCTGAGGAAAATGCCATGAAACGATTGCTTCTCTATGTGGTTCTCGCCCTGCAGGTCTGCGGGTTGGCAGGGATGTATGCCTGGCACGCCCGACTTCCGAAGGAGAGATACCTCCTCCACGTGCGTCCCATTGATCCGCGTGATCTTCTGCGAGGCGATTATATCCGGCTCGGCTACGACATCTCGACGCCTCCGGCAGGTGCGGACTTCAAGGAGGGAGACATCGCATATGTCCGCCTCCGGCAGGATGGCCGCTTCTGGACGATCTCGACGGTTTCCAGCGCCCCGGTTGACGACGGCGCGCCATGGCTGAAGGCGCGATGGAGGAACGGCGAGTTCGACTACGGAATCGACAAATATTTCGTGCCTGAGGGGAAGGGCAATCCGCGGGGGAAAATCACGGCAGCCATCGCGATCCGCCGAGATGGCCAGGCACAGATCGTCCAGCTCTATAACGACGACCAGCCATGGCCGTGAAATGACAGTTGGCCGGGCGCGCCTTTTCTCGATAGCGTCGCTGGATGAGCGAACACGATGCGAACGCAACGATGGCGGTATTCCTGGACCTCGAGAATATCGCACTCGGCGCGAAGGAGGCGAAATTCCCGCGCTTCGACATCCGGCTGGTGCTCGAGCGTCTGCTGCTGCGCGGGCACATCGTCGTGAAGAAGGCGTACTGCGATTTCGATCGGTACAAGGAGTTCAAGCGTGACCTGCACGAAGCGGCATTCGAGCTCATCGAGATCCCCCACGTACGGATGTCCGGGAAGAACTCGGCCGACATCCGAATGGTCGTGGACGCGCTCGATCTTTGCTACACGAAGCAGCACCTCGACACCTTCGTGATCCTGAGCGGCGACTCCGACTTCTCACCGCTCGTGAGCAAGCTGCGCGAGAACGCCAAGACCGTGATCGGCGTCGGAGTGAAGAATTCGAGCTCGGACCTGTTCATCAACAACTGCGACGAGTTCATCTACTACGACGATCTCGTGCGCGAGAAACAGCCGAAGCAGTCGCGCGGTCGTGGCCGAAAGAAGGCGGAGCCTGCAAAGAGCGGAGAAAATGGCGCGGTCGCCGAGTCATCTACAGCCGAGCACTCCGGCCCGACGCTCGAGCAGGCACTCGATCAGGTCGGAGCAACGATCGAGGCGCTGGCCGCCGAGCGCGGTGGAGACGATCGGATCTGGGGCTCGATGATCAAGCAGGCGCTCAAACGCCGGAATCCCGGCTTCAACGAGCGTGCCCACGGCTTCCGCAGCTTCAACGATCTCCTCAAGGCTGCCGAAAAGGCGGGCATCCTGCGCCTCGAGGCGGACGAGAAATCCGGCGGTTACATCGTACACCCGGCGGAGTAGGGGCGGCCTATGGAGACACGATGCTGACGCTCGGAAAATACGTCCGATAGCGGGTAGCATCCCGCGTAATCAGCGTGAGGCCGCTCACTTCCGCATGTGCTCCAATGTAAAAATCAGGAAGTGGAGCAGTCTTCAGGCCTGCCGACTTCCGATATTGGAGGAATGCGCGGGAGGCAATCCAACCAGCTTCATAGGGTAGACCGAGGCGTTGAAAGATCCTGGGGTCGAGCCATCTTTCGAGTGCCGCAACGCTTGAAAACGCTGGAGCAATTTCTGCGTAAATAATTGGGTTAATGCCCACGGAACCGATCTTCAGGGCGTTTCTGAGCTGACCTTCGGACCAAGCCTGCCACGAGGGATCGGCGGTTGCCAAATCGAGCAGGACATTGCTGTCCAAAAGAAAAGGACTCATTCTTCGCCCCGTGTAACGGCCATTACGCTCGCAGTCGTTACCCCTTTCATCGCAGCTCCTCGCGCGTTTTGCAGCCACTGATCGAGAATTGGAACGGACGCGGTCCTTTCACGGAGACGGGCGTGCAGCCACTCGGTCAACTGCTCGATCTCGGTGATCGGCAGATTTTCGATGGCAGCTTCGATCTCAGCCAGCGTGCTCATACAGCGACAGTAGCACGACATGGAGGCGGGCGACAAGGGCGTGCAACTTCATGCGGCCAATCCCCGGTACTCCCAAGCGGAACGAATCCCCTCGCAGGCTTGCGACCAACGTGACAACCATCGCCTGCGCTTTTGTGAGTGGACATTCTTTCCACTTGGCGGATTGCATCCGCCAGCATTCCCTAGGCGGGTAATCCATCCCATGAATATCGAGCAGCCCATTCGCAATGCCTGGAAGCGGACACGGGAGTGGCTGTTTCGGCCGTTTTCACTCACGATCTGGCTCCGGCTGGGCTTCGTAGCATGGCTGGCCTCGTTTCTTGCAGGGAGCGACGTACCGAGTTTCAATTTCTCATTTTCGCAGCATACCGAAGGACATTCGGAGAATTGGGGCTTTCCACATTGGCTCGAGTCGTGGGGCCTCGGAGGGGCGGTGCTCGTCGTATGCGGGATCGTCCTCGTCGTCGGATTGTTCCTTCTTCTGCTGTTCTGGATCGGCGCGCGTGCGCAGTTCATGTTCCTGGACAATGTGGTGCACCGGCGTACGGCAGTGCAGCAGCCGTGGAGGGAGTTCCGCGAACAGGGGAATCGGTTTTTCGGATTTTATGCATGGGTGGCGTCTGTGCCGCTTGTGGTCGCGACTCTTATTTTGCTGGCGGCACTGGTGGCGTTCTGGTCGGACTTGATGACGGGCCAGTGGCCGGTATGGCAGCGCTTTTTCCCCTGGATCGGCGCGATGATCGCGGTGGTGCTCTTCGGGATGGCGTGGTCTGTGGGCCTCCTGCTGTACCGTGATTTTGGAGTGCCCATCCTCTATGTGGAGAATTGCAGCGCGACGGAGGCCGCGGTGCGAGTATGGGACATCATCCGGCGGTCGCCCGGCCAATGCATGCTGTACCTCGTGGCAAGGATCATCCTGGCCGTCGTATCCGGCATGCTCGGAGGAGCGATTCTCGTGGCGACGTGCCTTTTCGCCAGTCTCCCTTATGTCGGGACGGTGCTTACGCTTCCGCTCTGGGTCTTTCGGCAATCCTTCGTGCTGGACTGCCTGTCGCAACTGGCCCCGGAATATCGGCTATGGCGCGACGAGCCCCCGCCGGTGGATTGATCCGCGTCCCTACGCCGGGATGAGAAAGTCCAGCTCTGTCCACGCCTGGAACCATGCCTGGATGTCTGCCGCCGTCGGAGGCGGGCTAAGGGTCTCCACTGCAGCGCAAGCTGCGGCGAGGCTGGCGCCCCGATCGAGAGACTGGAGGAGCGTGAACTGCGGATGGGTCAGGCGCTTGAACCAAATCGTGTTCTCATGCCTATGGACGAGGAGCCACGTCGGCTCGGGGCGAATGCGGGACGCGATGCTGTGGCGTCGGGGCCGCGCGGGAGCCGATTCCACGGCATTGCTTGCCTCGGAGCGGAGCTTGTCATCCGCACGGAGCGAGCGAATGACCACTCTATCCACGGGATATCGCAGGGCGAGCAGGGTGATATAAGGCTGCAGCCGGAAGTGGATGTGATCGGGAGCGACGCCGGCGAGCCGCGCGAGATTGACGGCGCGCCGTGCGGGAGCATCGAACGCGACGACCTGTGCCCACTCTACCTGGGCGGTCTCGATGGCAATGGCCTGATGCGGGGAGGAGAGAGACGGTTCCTCCTCGAGGAATGCGGCGAGGTGCGCCCCGAGATCGCGGAGCAATGGAGAGGTGGACGGATGCTTCTCGAGATAAGCGGTGGCGACGCGCATGAAGCGGGCGTCGCCAAGGACCATGCGGAGGCCGGGATAATCGTCGTAGAGACAGTCGAGCAGGCGAAACCAGTATTGGCGGTTATAAATCTCGAGCCGCTCGAAGCTGCTGAGCCGACTATTCGCTTTCACAAGCGCGGCGGCGCTATCGCCAGACGGCTGCATGCCATCGTCCACGGTAAGCGGGCGCATGATAGCCTCCGCAATGCGGCGCTGGAGTTCGACGAGGCCGGGAGCCTCCGAGTCGGACGCGCTCGAGACTTCAGGCGATGGCCGCCGGGGCGGCTGCTTCTTTCGAGGCGACTTTGTCGAGGAATTTGCCGGCTTTGAGGGCTTCATGGTGGACTTCGTCGAACGAGGGGATGCGATCATCCCACTCGAGCAGGGTGGCAGTGTGGCCGACGAGATCGATCGCGCGATCATACAGGCGCCAGACAGGATCGAGCACGGGGTGGTCGTGAGTGTCGAGGAGGAACCGTTCGAACTTCGAATGTCCCGCGATATGCATCTGCCCCACACGATGGTGCGGGATATTCTCGATGTAATCGAGGGGATCGAATTCGTGGTTTTGCGATGAGACGTAGATATTGTTTACGTCGAGGAGGATGCCGCAGTCTGCCAGCTCCACGACCTCGGCGAGGAACTCCCATTCCGTCATCTCCGATACGTGAAACTCGGCATAGCTGCTCACATTCTCGACACAGATGGGCACCTCGAGGAAATCGCGCGCCTCGCGGATTTTGCGCGCCGTATTGCGCGCCGCTTCGAAAGTATATGGCATCGGCAGGAGATCGTGCGTATAGCGCCCATCCACGCTGCCCCAGCAGAGGTGATCGGAGAGCCACGGCGTGCCAGTGCGCTTCACCAGTCGCTTGAGCTTGCGCAAATGGTCGCGGTTGAGGGGCTCTGCCGATCCGAAATAAATGGCCACCCCATGCTGGACGACCCGGTATTGCTCGAGAATGCGGTCGAGCACCTCCAGCGGGCGCCCGGCGTCGACCATGAAATTCTCCGAGATGATCTCGAACCAATTGCACGTCGGCTTCTTCTCGAGGATGTGCCGGTAGTGAGGCACGCGCAGCCCGAGTCCGATTCCATAGTCGGTATGGCCGTTGAAGCGATTGGCAGGCATGGAGGTGAGTAAATCTTGGAGGCCGAACCCGTGGAACGCCAGGACTCCCGCGACAGGCTCCCGGCATCCCACGGGTTTCGAACCGCGTGGGTTACGGCTTACTTGCCGCTGCAGCCGCCCTTGCCCTTGCAGCTGTTCTTGCCTTTGCAGCCATTGTCGCCGCTCTTGCAGCCGCCCTGTCCCTTGCAGGCATTTTGTCCCTTGCAGGAGGACTGCGCTTTGCAGCCGCTCTGCCCCTTGCAGGACTGGGAGGTCTTGTCGGCGAAGGTGCTCACCTTCACACCGGCTTTCGGCGTGGTGTTCGTGGCGGCAGTGGCGGTGGCTCCGGCGAGGATGCCGGCGATGGCTGCTACAGCGAGTGTGCTTTTGGTCGTGATGTTCATGGTGCTTTTTTTCTTGGGATTCGAGCTGCGGGAGTCGCCCGTGGCTTCGAAAAGTGGGAGCGGGGACCGGGGAGGTTTATTCCGGAAAAGTGAAATTATTTTTCGCTGGCGGATATTTTCCCGAAGACGAGCCGATCCAGCGACAGATAACCCGGCCCGAAGACGAGGACGAGAATCGACGCGCAGAGGAACAGGAACGGCGCGGCGGCGAAGAAAGGATCGGGATTCCCGCTAGCGAGGGCATGCAATGCATCCTGCTCGGTGGTGATGTAAGCGACGATCATCGAGATGATGAGCGGGATGGGGGTCAGCCGCGACAGCAGCCCGAGTATGAGGAAAACTCCGCCCACGAGTTCCGTGGTCGCCACGACGTAGGCATTCAGTGCCGGGAGCGGGATTCCAATGTTGGTGAAGAATCCAATGACCTTCGGGATGTCGTGCCATTTGCCCCAGCCGGCCTGGGCGAACAGAAAGCCCCAGGTGAGGCGGATGATGAGGAGTACGACACCCTGACCATGGTCGAGGATGCGCGCATAGGCCCGGTAAAGATTGGGAAAAGAGGTATTCACAAGAGCGAGAGGGCCGGGAGGGTGGATTTATTCCGCGAAAACTTTGGACCAGATTCATATGGCCCGCAAATGAGGCCGCGCGGGGTAGCGTCGGCCACCTCCCTTGGCCGCCGACTTTCTTGAAGTTTTGGATTAGATATCCTGGCCCCACAAGGGAAGCTCGATGCGGCACGAAAATGGGAGTCCACGACGGTCCGGTAGCTGCCGGACGCGCCCTATCACCAAAAGAATAGCTCGTGCCGAGGACACCCGGCATTTGCCGGGATCGTCCTTCTGCGGTAGGGCGTGTCGCGCCGTCGACCGCCGTCGATTTTTTGCATTTTCGAGGTGGAACTCTTTTGGAACCGCCGGAGAAGCGGATTCGAGGATAATCGCATTCCCCACACTGCGACCCCTGGATATGGAAATTCGCAGTCGGACTCGTGAGAACTCTCGATTGCGGAGGAAGTTTGCCTCAGAGCAGCGCGCGCACGTCGCTGCCGCTGCCGGGCATCGCGAGAATGTAGCTATGGCGGCCGTCGCTCCAGCTCGCCATGGCGATCCCGTCGCGCTCCTGGAACTCTGGCTTGAGGTCCGGGGGCGGGTTTTGAAG